>Ga0075425_100008232_pt1 | contig 11048 bp, 8 predicted proteins | sample SoiMethybrSBSTD4_FD_75300 | JGI IMG/M metagenome (GOLD analysis project Ga0075425, IMG submission 75300) | Bulk soil microbial communities from a Populus tree surrounding site in Tennessee, USA - Soil MetaG P. TD hybrid SBSTD4 | ecosystem: Environmental > Terrestrial > Soil > Tree plantation...
ATTCCCCGCTTCCTGTTCCTCAACAAGATCGACAAGGCGGACGCTGGCGTGCACGACGCGCTGAACCTGCTGCAGCCGGCGTCGCGCCAAAAACTGCTCATGCGCCAGCTGCCGACCTTCTCCGGCGAGATCATCACCGGCTTCGTCGACCTCGCGCTCGAGCGCGCCTTCGTCTACAAGGAGCACGCGCCCTCCGAAGTGGTGCCGCTCCAGGGCGATGCGCTCGACAGCGAGAAGACGGCACGCTTCTCCATGCTGGAGACGCTGGCCGACCACGATGACGAGCTGATGGAGCAGCTCCTCGAGGACATCGAGCCGCCGCGCGACAAGGTGTTCGACGACCTCTCCAAGGAGCTGCGCGACGGCCTGGTGTGTCCGGTGCTCTTGGGCTCGGCCGCGCGCACCAATGGCGTGCTGCGCCTGCTCAAGGCGCTGCGGCATGAGTCGCCCGGCGTGGAGGCGACCGCCAAGCGGCTCGGCGTGAAGGGCGGCGCCGATGCCGTCGCCTATGTGCTGAAAACCCTGCACACGGCGCACGGCGGCAAAATGTCGATCGTGCGCGTGCTGTCCGGCACCGTGCCGGAAGGCGCGCAGCTCACCGGCGCCTCCGGCACCGCCGACCGCGCCTCCGGCGTGTTCAAGATGTTCGGCCAGCAGTCGGAGAAGCGCGGCGCCGCCCAGGCCGGCGAGACCGTGGCGCTGGGCAAGCTCGACCACGCCAAGACCGGTGACACGCTCACCACCGGCAAGCAGCCGCTGCCGCCGGTCGCCGAGGTCAAGGCGTACCCGCCGGTGCTGGCCCTCGGGTTCGGCGCCAAGGAGCGCAAGGACGACGTCAAGCTCGGCCAGGCCCTCAACAAGCTGGCCGAGGAAGATCCCTCGCTGACGATCGTGCACAATGCCGAGACCCAGGAGATCATCACCTGGGGCCAGGGCGAGATGCACCTGCGCGTGGCCACCGAGCGTCTCGCCGACCGGTTCGGCGTCGCCGTCGTCAGCCATCCGCCCAAGGTCGGCTACCGCGAAACCATCCGCAAGCCGATCACCCAGCGCGGCCGCCACAAGAAGCAGTCGGGCGGCCACGGCCAGTTCGGCGACGTGGTGCTCGACATCAAGCCGCTGCCGCGCGGCTCGGGCTTCAAGTTCGAGGAGAAGATCACCGGCGGCGTGGTGCCGCGCAACTACATCCCGTCGGTGGAGGAAGGCGTCATCGACGGCCTCAAGCACGGGCCGCTCGGCTTCCCGGTGGTCGACGTCGCGGTCACGCTGATCGACGGCTCGTACCATACGGTGGATTCGTCCGACCAGGCGTTCCGCACTGCCGGCCGCATCGGCATCGTCGAGGGCCTGCCGCAATCCAGCCCGGTGCTGCTGGAGCCGATCCACCATGTCGAGGTGGTGTGCCCGTCCGACGCCACCGCGAAAATCAACGCCATCATCTCGGGGCGGCGCGGTCAGCTGCTCGGCTTCGACACGCGCGAGGGCTGGGACGGCTGGGACGTGGTGCGCGCCCTGATGCCGGAATCGGAGATCGGCGACCTCATCGTCGAGGTGCGCTCGGCCACCGCCGGCGTCGGCAGCTACGCGTTCCGCTTCGACCACATGGCCGAGCTCACCGGCAAGCAGGCCGACCAGATCGTGGCGGCGCGCCGCGCCGCGGAGTGATGGATCGGAACACGGCTGTGCCGCTTGCTCCACCTCGCCCCAGCGGGGAGAGGTCGACTTGCGAGCGCAGCGAAGCAAGTCGGGTGAGGGGGCAAGGGCCTATCAAGAGTCACTCGCCCCCTCACCCCAACCCTCTCCCCAACGGGGAGAGGGAGCGCGCCGAGTGCGCGGCTACTCACGGGATCATGCCGCCTGCTGAAATTCGCGCTGTACCGCCGCGATGTCCTGCAGCGTGGGCAGGCCAGCTTCGTTGCCGAGGCGTTGCACCTTGAACGCGGCGGCCGCCGCGGCGAAGCGGAAATGATCTTCCCAACCGGCTCCGGGCTTGGCCAAAAGGGAATAGACATAGGCGCCGTGAAAGACGTCGCCGGCGCCGCTGGTGTCGATCACGCGATCGGCCGGCACCGACAGCGCCGGAGAGGTGCGGGTGTTGCCAGCCTCGTCATACCAGAGCAGGCCACGCGCCCCGAGCGTCACGCCGCCGATGCGACAGCCGCGTTGCTTGAGGTATTCTAAAGTTTCCCCCGGCGTCATTTTCATCTGCTCGCAAAAGCGTTCCGCCACGATGGCGACATCGATGAAGGCGAGCAGATCGAGCGTATTGGTGCGTACGGCGCCACCGTCCAGCGACGTCAGGATTCTGGATTGGCGGCACTGGCGGGCGTAATGCATGGCCGCGTCGGGCTGATGTCCGTCGAGATGCAGCACGCGGCAGCCGGACAGATCGAGCAGCGGGAACGGGTGGAGGTAGCGATCGTCGCGCCCGCGCAGAATCGCGCGTTGGCCCTGGTGCGGCCGCACGAAGGAGAGCGAGGACCTGGCCACCTTCCGGATGTGCAGCTCGATGTCGTACTTGTCGGCCATGTCCTGAAACATGCGGCCGAGCCAGTCATTCGCGCAGGTCGCGATCAAATCCGGCCGGAGGCCGAGCTTGGCGCAACAGAATGCGGCGGTGACGGCGTTGCCGCCGAACGAGACCGCATATTCCCGGGCGACGTCCTTCTCGTCGCCGACCGGGATGCGGTCGGCCAGGAAGGTCACGTCGATGTAGGTTTGTCCAATGAACAGAGCTTCCATCACGGGCCTCGCAACGCGTTCCCCTTACAACTTCACCGCGCCGAAACGTCCCAGATCTCGGCGGCATATTCGCGGATGGTGCGATCCGACGAGAACCAGCTCATCCGGCACGTGTTCAAGATGCTCATCCGCCACCAGGATGCGGCATCGTTCCACAGCTCGTCGACCGCCCGCTGCGCCTGCCAATAGGCATCGAAATCGGCCGCGATCATGAAATCGTCAAGGCCCAGGATCGCATCGGTGAGCGGGCGGAAGCGGCCGGGATCGTCGGGTGAGAACCGGCCGGAGGCGATGCTCTCGATCGCCTGCGCCAGCGCCGGGGAGGCGCTCACCACCTCGCGGCCTTGCAGCCCGGCGCTGCGCCGCTGCGCCACCTCCTCGGCCGTCAGCCCGAAGATGAAGATGTTGTCCTGGCCCACTCGTTCGCGCATCTCGACATTGGCGCCGTCGAGCGTTCCGATGGTCAGCGCCCCGTTGAGGGCGAGCTTCATGTTGCCGGTTCCCGATGCCTCCATGCCGGCGGTCGAGATCTGCTCGGATAGGTCGGCCGCCGGAATGATGGCCTCGGCCAGGCTGACATTGTAGTTGGGCAGGAACGCGATCTTGAGCCGGTCGCCGATCACCCGGTCGGCATTGACCACGCGCGCCACGTCGTTGGCGAGCTTGATGATGAGCTTGGCGCGCGCGTAGCTCGCCGCCGCCTTGCCGGCGAAGATTTTGACCCGCGGCGCCCAGTTGCGGTTCGGCTCGGCATGAATCGCATGATAGAGTGCGACCGCCTCCAGGATGTTGAGCAATTGCCGCTTGTACTCGTGGATGCGCTTGATCTGCACGTCGAACAAGACCGTCGGCGCGCACTTGATGCCGGTGCTGCGGCGGATGATTTTCGCCAGGTGCTCCTTGTTGACGCGCCGCGTCTTGGCCACCCGCGCCACGAAACTTTTGTCGTCGGCGAGCGGCTCCAGCTCCGCCAGTCGGTCGGGATCATCGAGCACGCGCTCGCCCAACGCGTCAACGATGGCGCGGCTGAGGTCCGGATTGGCCTCGTACAGCCAGCGGCGGAACGTGATGCCGTTGGTCTTGTTGACGATGCGGCCGGGATGCGCGGCGTCGAGGTCGCGGAACACCGTGCGCCGCATGAGGTCGGTGTGCAGAGCCGACACGCCGTTGACTTTGTGCGAGCCGACGAATGCCAAAGGCCCCATGCGCACGCGTTTCTCGCCGGTCTCGTCGATCAGCGACAGCGACGCGGCGACGGCAGGATCGGCCGTCATGGTATCGGGCAGATCCTTCAGATGCAGCCAGTTGATCAGATAGATGATCTGCATGTGGCGCGGCAGCAGGCGGTTCATCAGCGCCACCGGCCAGGTCTCGAGCGCTTCTGGCAGCAGCGTGTGGTTGGTGTAGCTCAGCGTGCGCGTGGTGATGCGCCATGATTCCGCCCATGAGAGTTCATGCTCATCGACCAGGATGCGCATCAGCTCGGCCACGGCGACTGCCGGATGCGTGTCGTTGAGCTGGATCGCCGCATGGTCGGGCAACGACGAGAGGTCGTCGTGCTGCGACAGGTGGCGGCGCACGATGTCCTGCAGCGAGGCCGAGGTGAAGAAGAACTCCTGGCGCAGCCGCAGCTCCTGTCCGGCCGGCGTCTCGTCGCTCGGATAGAGCACGCGCGAGATGGCTTCCGCCTGGGCGCGCGCCGCCAGCGCGCCGACGTAGTCGCCCTGGTGGAAGGCCTGAAGATGAATCGGTTCGGTGGCGCGGGCGGACCACAGGCGCAGCGTGTTGATGTGATTGCCGCGCCAGCCGACGATCGGCGTATCGTAGGCGACGGCGTGCACGGTCTCGGTGGGATACCAAACGCCGCGCGCCGTCTCGGCGTCGCCGCCGATGTACTCGACGGACCCGCCGAAGCCGATGGCGTACATCACCTCGGGGCGGTTGAACTCCCACGGATTGCCGAATGCCAGCCAGTCCTCCGGCAATTCCTGTTGCCAGCCGTCGGAAATGTGCTGGCGGAACAGCCCGTGATCGTAGCGGATGCCGTAGCCGTAAGCCGGGATGCCGAGGGTCGCCAGGCTATCCATGAAGCAGGCGGCGAGCCGCCCGAGGCCGCCATTGCCGAGCGCGGCGTCGGGTTCCATGTCGCGGATCTCGTCGAGATCGATGCCGAGCTCGGCCAGCGCCTCGCGGGCGGTCGTCACCGCGCCGAGGTTGCACAGCGCGTCGTAGAGCAGCCGCCCGATCAGGAACTCGACCGAGAGGAAAAAGACCCGCTTGCGCTTCTCGGCGTAGACCCGTCGCGTCGTCGCCATCCACTGATCGATGATGCGGTCGCGCAGCGCATACACGGTCGCGGCGTACCAGTCGCGCAGCTGGGCGCTGGGACGGTCCTTGCCGAGCGCATAGGTGAGCTTGGCGAGAATGGCGTCGCGGAAGGCCGCAGTCTCGCGCGCGCGGGGAAGCACCTTTCGCAAATCCGTCAGCATCGAGGCAGGTGACATCCGGTTCAACAATTCAGCCGCATTCCGGGGTGATTCGGCACCCTGGTGGGGCCGGTTCTGTCGGCGCTTGGCCGGGTCGTCAAGCCGACGTTGCGGTCCGTTCCGGCGCCGCCCCGCGGGCGGCCGGGTAGGGGATGATCGAAATGTCCCCGCTCGCCTCCAAGATCGCGTACTTGATCTGCTCCATGCGCTCGAGCCCGTGCAGGCGTCGCGCCGATGCGAGCACCTCATCGGCCGTGAGCCGCGCGTGCTTGAGGCGCGTGACCAGCGGCCGCCCGTCCTCGACCACGATCATCGGCTCGCCGTTGAAAAACCTGCCCAGCCGCGGAGACTCGCGCTGCAGCAGCGATAACATGACGTCGGTGAGGACCAGGGTGATGACGACCAGCAATGCGCTAGTGACCGAATAGTCCTGGCCGAGCAACGCGCGCTGGGTGACGCCGCCGACGATCAAGAGCAGAACAAAATCAAAGCTGGTCAATTTGCCCAGCGTGCGGCGCCCGGAGAGGCGCAGCAGACCCCACAACACGAAATAAATGATGAGCGACCTGACGACCGTGTCCATCACCGTCTCCTGACTCTCAAGGGTAGATGAGTTGCGCGATGTTGATGGCGCCGCGGCCTTCCGCCTCCACGTGCACCGACAGGAGCCCGAAGCGCTTCGGGCGTGCCGCCATGTAGATGGCGAGATCGCCAGCGGCGGAGCGGGCGAACACGAGTTCCAGGCCGTAGCTGCCGCCGCTGCTGCGGACCGGCCGCGGCGCGAGAGAATCGATGTCATGCGTATTTGCGAAAGCCGGGCTCAGGCGTATCAGCACCTGTTCCTGCTCCGGCAACGGCGGGCTGACGCGAATGATGAAGTGCGTCAGGGCGGTCTTGTGCGCGAAGCGCTCGTACTCGACGGTCAGGTCACCGTCTGCGCTCCTGGCGATCGTGTGGCTCGCCGGTCCATGAAAGAACACGCCGGTCAGTGCGGCGGCGAGCACCAGCGCCATGGCGATCCAGCCGATGCGCTCGGCGCGCCACCAGCGCTGCTGGAACGCCATGTCCTCCTGAAACGGATAGGTCCGACTGGCAAGATCGTCCATGAATTCAACCCGCCCGGCGGTCAACTCAACGCCAACGCTGGCGGCCTGGCGCGGTTCCCCGCGCATGGCGGAGCGTCCGTTGGGCGCAGCCGGAAGCACGCCCGGCGCAAGAAAGTGGCCGCTTTGCCAAACCTCAGAGGCCGAGAATACCGGAAAGCACGTCGCCGGCATCGTCCAGCCGCGACCGCATTCCCGACCTGTGACTTGCCGGTAATGTGGCGCTCGCCTATGTCTCGGCCAAAACCGCCCTTCCAGGAGAACACCCGATGCACCTCATTCGTCGCCGCGGTTGGGAACTCCCCGAGCATGCGGCCACGCCGGAGCACGTTTTTCTCGATCGCCGCGCCTTTCTGGCGGGCGCGGCAACCGGCGCGGCGGCCGTGATGTTGTCGCCGGAGGCGGCGCTGGCGCAGCGCATCGCCGACCTGCCGGATCCGACCAAGGATCTCTATCCCGCCAAGCGCAACGAGACGTTCGCGCTCGATCGCCCGATCACCGACGAGGCGCTCAACACCACCTACAACAATTTCTATGAGTTCGGCTCGTCGAAGACGATCGCCAAGGCGGCGCAGGCGCTCAAGCTGCGGCCGTGGACCGTCAAGATCGACGGCCTGGTGGAAAAGCCGCAGGAGATCGGCATCGACGACCTGATCCGGCAGATGCCGCTCGAGGAGCGGCTCTATCGGCATCGCTGTGTCGAAGCATGGTCGATGGCAATTCCGTGGACCGGCTTCCCGTTGGCCAAGCTGGTCGAGCTCGCGAAGCCATTGTCGTCGGCCAAGTACCTGCGCATGGAGACGTTCCTCGACTCGTCGGTCGCATCGGGCCAGCGTCAGAGCTGGTATCCGTGGCCCTATGTGGAGGGGCTCACGTTGCCGGAGGCGACCAACGAGCTCGCCTTCCTGGTGACCGGCGCCTATGGCAAGCCGGTGGCAAAATCCATGGGCGCGCCGCTGCGTCTGGCCGTGCCGTGGAAATATGGATTCAAGTCGATCAAATCGATCCGGCGATTCACCTTCACGGACCAACGCCCGAAAAGTTTTTGGGAGGAGCTGCAGGCGTCCGAGTACGGTTTTTGGGCCAACGTCAACCCCGACGTGCCGCATCCGCGCTGGAGCCAGGCGACGGAAGAGCTGATCGGCCGCGAGCGCGAACGGCGGCCCACGCTGCTGTTCAACGGCTACGGCGAATACGTCGCGCATCTGTACAAGAATCTCGATCAGACCGAACGGCTGTGGGCCTAACTGGTAGGCTGGGCAAACGCGCATCGCGCCGCGGTCTCAACGCACGACGGGATTGATTGCGCGTTTGCCCAGCATGCGGCCTCTGGCATGGCACAACGGTGGGCAACGGCGCGCGTCAGTGCATCGCGAATGGCCGGCGCGGTGCAGCGCGCCTTTTGCCCCCCCTACAATCGCCAGCTTTTAGCTGTGTGGCGGCGGAGCCATAAGCAATTACTAAAGAAAAAGCCGGGCCCCTTAAGGCCCGGCCCGAGTCTTGTCGGCGCGATGCCGACAATCACCTTCCAGAGGGGAACAGCTGGCTGCACCACGGTTGCCAAATCTGGGAGGATGTCGCAACCGGCTGCCTACAGCACGCGCAAAGTATGGGCTCCGGACTGCGCGCAAGCAACACAATGGCTCGCATGCCAGCCATGCGGGGTCCGCAACAGATGGAGATTTTCGCTTGTCTGTGGCGCAAAAGCGATGTCGCAACGATGCAACATTGCGACTCGCGAGAGCATGATCCCGAAAAAGCCTGCCCCGGACGTGATCCGGGGTGGATAACGGTTTTCGGAAAAGCATGCCCTCCGGAGGGATCATGCTCCACACGTAACTTACAGCGAGATGACGATTTCGAAGAAAAGTCATCTCGATCTAAAGCGCGCGGCGGCGCTCAGTAGTGCCAGCGCTGCGCCTTGGAGACGAGAAAATCGCGGAACACCTGAATGCGCGCCAGCGACTTGAGCTCCTCCGCATAGACAAAGTAGGCATCGACCGCGAGCGCGTCGGTCGGCCCGAACAGCTGCACCACGCCGCCGTCCTGCTCGATCAGGTAGTCGGGCAGCATGGCGACGCCGAGACCGCGCTGGCAGGCGCGCACCAGGCCCAGCACGTTGTTGATGGTGAGCACCGGCGTGCGTGGACCCTTGCCGTCGCGGCCGGCCTGAATGACCCAGTTGGCGCTCTGCAGATGCATCGGCACGCTGCCGCCGAGCACCAGCAGGCGATGGTGGTCGAGGTCCTCGGGCGTGCGCGGCGTGCCGTGGCGCTTGAGATATTCCGGCGACGCGTAGGCGTGAAAGTGCATCGAGAACAGCTTGCGCTGGATCAGGTCCGGCTGCGTCGGCGGGCGCAGTCGGATGGCGACGTCGGCCTCGCGCATGGCGAGGTCGAGCTCCTGATCGGTGGTGATCAGCGTGATGCGAATGTCCGGATAGAGATCGAGGAATTCGCCGAGCCGCGGCGTGAGCCAATGCACGCCGAGCCCCGGCGTGGTGTTGACGCGCAGCTCGCCGTTCGGCTTTTCCCGGCTGTCGGTGAGCTTGGTGCGCGCGGCCTCGAGCTTCATCAGCACGTCGTGCGCCGTGCGGTAGAGGAGCTCGCCCTGCTCGGTGAGGATCAGGCCGCGGGCGTGGCGGTGAAACAGCGGCACCGCCAGTTCCTGCTCGAGCGCGCCGACCTGGCGCGACACCGCCGATTGCGACAGGCCGAGTTGCTCACCCGCATGGGTGAAGCTTCCCGCCTCGGCGGCGGCGTGGAAGACCTTCAGCTTGTCCCAGTCCATATGTGCTTCCCCGCTGGTTCATTCCCTCCTCTGTCCGGGAGGGTTTTTTGTGCCCAAAAGATTGCGTCACGATGCGGAGCGGTCCGGGCACGACCATCCTCCCAAAAACGTCGGGCCTCCTATTCTGCCGCGGCGCGCTCCTGCGCGTGGGCGGCCAGGAACCGCTCGGCCTCGAGCGCCGCCATGCAGCCGAGGCCGGCGGCCGTCACGGCCTGGCGATAGACGTCGTCGGCGACGTCGCCCGCCGCGAACATGCCTGGCACCGACGTGGCCGTCGAGTGCGGCGCCGTCACGATATAGCCCGAGGGCTTCATCTTCACCTGCCCGGCCACCAGCTCGGTCGCCGGCACGTGTCCGATGGCAACGAAGATGCCGTCGATCGGCAACTCGCTGACGGCGCCGGTCTTGACGTTGCGCAGGCGCGCGGCCGTGACCTTGAGGGGATCGCCGGTGCCCAGCACCTCTTCGAGCACGCTGTCCCACACGACGGCGATCTTAGGGTTCTTGAACAGGCGCTCCTGCAGAATCTTTTCGGCGCGAAAGCTGTCGCGGCGATGCACCACGGTCACCTTGGCGGCGAAATTGGTCAGGAACAGGGCTTCCTCGACCGCCGTGTTGCCGCCGCCCACCACGATCACGTTCTTGCCGCGATAGAAGAAGCCGTCGCAGGTGGCGCAGGCGGAGACGCCATAACCCCTGAACTTGTGCTCGGAGGGAAGCTCCAGCCAGCGCGCCTGGGCGCCGGTCGCCAGGATCAGGGTCTCGGCCAGATAGACATCGCCGGAATCGCACTCGAGGCGAAACGGCCGCTGCGCCAGATCGACCTTGGTAACGTGATCGGTGACGAGGTTGGTGCCGACATGGGCGGCCTGCAGCCGCATCTGCTCCATCAGCCAGGGGCCCTGGATGACGTCGGCGAAGCCAGGGTAATTTTCCACGTCGGTGGTGACGGTAAGCTGGCCGCCGGGGTGCAGGCCCTGGATGAGAATAGGCTCCAACATGGCGCGCGCGGCATAGATCGCAGCGGTGTAACCCGCCGGTCCCGAACCGATGATAACAACCTTTGCGTGAACGGTCTTCGGCATTCGGAAATCCTGAGGATGTCGGCACGCGTCGCGGCCGACACGCGGTCCGCACGCGTCGGCGTGCTGCCCTGCACAATCTAAGGGATTGTCCGACCTATGCAAGATACGCAAGCCAGCAGCCGTACAACCTTCCGTTTCCACAGAACTTGCAGGGTCCTGCGCAATAATGTTTCGCAGCCAGCGGCTTCGGGTTACAAATCATCGGCTTAGTTCCGGAGGACGCCGTGCCTGGCCGTCTCGACGCCATCGACTGGAAGATTCTTGGCGAACTGCAGGACAATGGCCGCATCACCAATGTGGAACTCGCCCGGCGCGTCGGCATCTCGGCGCCGCCGTGCCTGCGCCGGGTACGGGCGCTGGAGGAGGCGGGCTTCATCAAGGGCTACCGCGCGCTGCTCGATGAAAAACGCCTCGGCTACGAGGTCACTGTGTTCGCCATGGTGCACTTGGCCAGCCAGGCCGATAGCGATCTCAAGGCGTTCGAGGATTTCGTCCGCGCCGAGCCGCTGGTGCGCGAGTGCTGGATGCTGTCGGGCGAGATCGACTTCGTGCTCAAATGTGTGGCGCCCAACCTGAGCACGTTCCAGGACTTCGTCGCCCGGCTCACCGCCGAGCCGCACGTGCGCAATGTGAAAACCTCGCTGACCCTGCGCAATTCCAAGGACGCCGCCATGGTGCCGCTGGAGGCAAAGGAGTCGGACTCGTGAGGTGATGACGTAGCCCGCATGAGCGCAGCGACATGCGGCAATGCCACTCCGGATTTCGCCTCGCTCATCCGGGGTACGACATGCAAACATTCCGTGCCGTCGTCCCCGCGAAGGCGGGGACCCATGACCACCGTC
>Ga0075425_100008234_pt1 | contig 11045 bp, 5 predicted proteins | sample SoiMethybrSBSTD4_FD_75300 | JGI IMG/M metagenome (GOLD analysis project Ga0075425, IMG submission 75300) | Bulk soil microbial communities from a Populus tree surrounding site in Tennessee, USA - Soil MetaG P. TD hybrid SBSTD4 | ecosystem: Environmental > Terrestrial > Soil > Tree plantation...
TGGCAGCGGCCACGATCGCGTCCGGCTGTCATTCTCCTGGCCCACGCCGGAGCGCATCCGCGAAGGGGCGAGACGGCTTGCGGTCGCGATAAGAAGAGACCGTGGAGTGGATCCTACCGCGTCGCCGGCGGGGTAATTCGTTCCCGCTCGAGGCGTCTGCCCGGCAGCTCGGTCGCAAAGGGGACGATAGCCGGTTCGGGCAGCAGCATGGCGGACGGCTTCAACCCAATCACGCGGCCGTCGCGCGTGATCACGACGACCGCCACCTGATACGGCTTCAGGTCGCCATCGATGAGCGGCGGCCCTTCGAGATCACCACCGGGCGGCGGCTGATACATGCCGACCGGTGCGCCTGTCTTTGCCGCGAACGCGTCGATCTCTGACGTCGCCCCCGTAAGGACGACAATCTCTTCGTATTTGACCCCGTCGCCCAACGTCTGCGGCGGCAGCAGCGGACGCGTGGGAATCTCCTTGATCCAGCGCTGGTTCCCATTGCCGCGATTCACCGAGCGCAGCACGTTATCGAGCGACGCGTAATAGGCGCCGCCTTTCGCATCGGCACTCGTGCCGATGACATCGCCGCCTGCCTTCCATCGCCACGCCAGGCGGCCGTTGGCGTTGTCGAGCGCGTAGAGCAGGTTCGTGTTCGTGCCCACAAACACGCGATCGCGAGCAACCGACGGCTGATTCAGCTTTCCCTCGAGCTTCTGCTCCCACGCGACGCGACCGTCCATCAACCGCAACGCCACGAGGCGACCGTCGTCGAGCGCGACGAACGCACGCATCTCGTCGAGCGCCGGCATGAAACGGGAGACTGCGCCGAGGTCGCGCATCCACAGGGTCCGCCCATCAGCCGCGGCAACGACAATGACGAGCCCGTTGTCGGCGACCGCCACGAGGGCGCCCTCGGCTCCGCTCAGGGCAAGCCCCTCGACCTTGCTGGGGGTCAGCGAAGCAGTGGATGCCAACGGCGCAGTGAGCTGATGATCGAATGGCACGCGCCAGCGCTCGGCGCCCGTGGCCGCGTCGAGCGCGTGCATCTCGTCGCTCGCGACAACGAATACCGCGTCACCAATAACAACGGGCGGCCACTTCGATTCGATCTCGCGCGTCCACACCTTGGAGCCGTCGGCGCGACGCAGCGCAACGATCTGCTCAGACTGCAACGGAACATAGACGCGCTCGGTGTCCATCGCGCCCCCAGCCGACGGCGCATCTTCGAGCGTGGCGATCCATTCCTGCGTAGCCGGCAACAACGGCAATGGAACAGGCTTGAGTTTTTTGGATTTGGGTTCAGCGCCCCAACACACGCTCGCCATCACAACTGTGGCGAGCAGAAAAAGCGCAAATGTCGTAGGGCGCGCGCGGCGAAACACTATTCCTTGTGTGTGATAATAGCGCCGTTCGTGTCCCACCAAACCATTCTGGTCCTCGATTTTGGCTCGCAGTACACGCAGTTGATCGCCAGACGCTTGCGTGAGCTGTCGGTCTACTCGGAGATCGTTCCGTTCAACACGCCTGTCGACACGATCACGGCGAAGCATCCTGTCGGAATCATTCTCTCAGGCGGACCCAAGAGCGTGTCGGAAGCGGGCGCGCCGAAATGCGCGCCGCAACTATTCGAGCTCGGCACGCCCGTGCTCGGCATCTGCTACGGCATGCAGTTGATGACGGATGTGCTGGGTGGCGAAGTCCGCCGGTCGGGCCAGCGCGAGTTCGGTCATGCGAATGTCCGCGTCACCGGCAACGGGACATCACCAAGACTATTCACGCAGGTGCCGCGTGACCTGCGCGTTTGGGCGAGCCATGGTGATGATGTGAATACAGTGCCGCCTGGATTCCAGGTGGCGGCCACGAGCGCGACGGCGCCCATTGCCGCGATGGAGGCGCCCGATCGTCAGCTCTACGCGCTGCTGTTCCATCCGGAAGTGGCGCATACCGAGCACGGTCTCGCCATCCTCCGCAACTTTGCCTACAACGTCTGCGGATGCGTGGGCGACTGGACGATCGCCTCGTTCATCGAGGAAGCGACCGCGCGCATCAAGCAGCAGGTAGGGAACGGCAAGGTCGTCTGCGGATTGTCGGGCGGCGTTGATTCCACCGTCGCCGCGATGCTCATTCATCGTGCCATCGGCGATCGCCTCACCTGTATCTTCGTGGACAACGGGCTGCTGCGCTACGACGAGGCGAATCAGATCGGCAAGCGCTTCCGCGAGAAGATGCATCTGCCGCTCGAGTTCGTCGATGCGTCGAGCACCTTCCTCGAGCGCCTGGCCGGCGTCACCGATCCGGAGCAGAAACGGAAGATCATCGGCGCCACGTTCATCGATGTGTTCGAGCGGCGCGCCAACGAACTTGGCGACTTCGACTTCCTGGCGCAGGGCACGCTCTACCCGGATGTGATCGAATCGGCGTCCGTGCACGGGCCAGCCGTGGTGATCAAGAGCCACCACAACGTCGGCGGCTTGCCGGAGCGGATGCGATTCAAGCTTGTAGAACCACTCCGCGATTTGTTCAAGGATGAAGTGCGGCGTGTGGGGCAGGATCTCGGCCTCGACAAAGAGTTCGTTGTCCGCCAGCCGTTCCCCGGCCCCGGACTTGCTGTCCGCATCGTCGGCGAAATCACGAAGCCGCGCCTCGATCTGCTGCGGCTCGCGGACAAGATCGTTGCGGAGGAAATTCGCGGCGCCGGGTGGTACGAGCGGTTGTGGCAAAGCTTCGCGGTGCTGCTGCCGGTGCAGAGCGTCGGCGTCATGGGCGACGCGCGGACCTACGAGTACACGATCGCAGTCCGCGCCGTGGAGAGTCTCGACGGCATGACTGCTGATTGGGCGCGCCTGCCGCACGATCTGCTGGCGACGATTTCGTCGCGCATCGTGAATGAAGTCAGAGGAATCAATCGTGTCGTCTACGACATCAGTTCCAAACCACCATCAACGATTGAATGGGAATGATGAGTGGTGGGGTTGTGGGTGGTAGGTAGTGGCTGCTGAATTCGTTCATCTTCATCTGCATACCGAGTTCTCGCTGCTTGACGGCGCATGCCGCATCGACGAGCTGCTCGACGAAGCGGTGAAGTTGAAAATGCCGGCGCTTGCCGTGACCGAGCACGGCAACATGTTCTCGTCCGTCGTCTTCCACGACCATGCGCGCGATCGCGGGTTGAAACCGATTCTTGGCTGCGAGGTTTACGTCGCGCAGGGCAGCCGGTTCGACAAGAGCGGACCGCAGACAGAGACGAACCACCTTGTCCTGCTGGCGGAGACAGACGAGGGTTACAAGAATCTGATCAAGCTCGTCTCCGCGGGCTACACGGAAGGCTTCTATTATCGGCCGCGCATCGACAAGGAGTTGCTCGCGCAGCATTCACAGGGGCTCATTGGCCTGAGCAGCTGCCTGAAAGGCGAAATCGCGAGCGCCCTGAAGGTGGAGCAGGCGCGTCCTGCGCTCGAAGCAGCCGGCCGGCTCCGCGACATCCTCGGCCGGAACAACTTCTTTCTCGAGATGCAGTACCAGGGCATCGAGGAACAGAAGGTCGTCAACCGCGGACTGCTGCCGCTCGCGAAAGAGCTCAACCTGCCGCTGGTCTGCACCAACGACGTGCACTATCTGAAGCAGGGTGATCATCAACCGCACGACATCCTGCTGTGCATTGGAACCGGCAAGACGGTCAACGATGGGCAGCGCATGCGCTACTACGGCGACCAGTTCTTCCTCAAGACGCCCGAGCAGATGGCGACCGTCTTCCAGGACGTGCCGGAGGCGCTGCGGAATACGCTGCTCATCGCCGAACGCTGCAACGTCACGATCCCGAAGGGCGTCAATCACCTCCCGACGTTCGGCGTCCCCGAAGGCTTCACCATCGATTCGTACTTCGAACATGTAGTGCGCGATGGCTTCGCGCAGCGTCTGCCACGACTGCGCGAGCTCGCGGCATGCGGTCGTCTGCGCCACACGATCGACGAATACGAACGTCGTCTCGAATACGAAATCGAGATGATCAAGAAGATGGGGTTCGCGGGCTATCTGCTGATCGTCTGGGACTTCATCCGCTACGCCCGTGAAGAGCACATACCGGTCGGCCCGGGCCGGGGATCGGCGGCGGGCTCGCTCGTCGCCTGGTGCATGCGCATCACCGACGTCGATCCGATCGATTTCGATCTCATCTTCGAGCGCTTCCTCAACCCGGAACGCATCTCGATGCCCGACATCGACGTGGACTTCTGCGAGCGACGGCGCGGCGAGGTCATCGATTACGTCACCCGCAAGTACGGCCGCGAGAACGTGGCGCAGATCATCACGTTCGGGACGATGAAAGCCAAGGCGGTTGTGCGCGATGTCGGCCGCGTCCTGGAAATGCCGTACGCGGACGTCGACCGCATCGCCAAGCAGATCCCGCCCGCACTCGACATGACGCTCGAGAAAGCCTTGAACGAGAACCCCGTCCTCAAGGACATGTGGACGAAGGATCCGAAGGTCAAGGAGGTCATCGAGATCGGTAAGCGTCTCGAGGGGATGTCGCGCCACGCCTCGGTCCATGCTGCAGGCGTCGTCATCGCACCGGGTCCGATCACCGACTACGCGCCGCTCTACAAAGGCACGCGCGATGAGCTGACGACGCAGTGGAATATGAAGGAGGTCGAGCGTGTCGGCCTGCTGAAGATGGACTTTCTGGGACTGAGCACGCTCACGCTCATCGACGACGCGCTCAAGGAAATCAAACGCACCGAAGGCATCCATCTCGACATCGACAACATTCCGCTCGACGACGCAAAGACATTCAAGGTGTTCCAAGAAGGCGCGGCCTACGGCATCTTCCAGTTTGAGAGCTCGGGGATGCGCGAGCTGCTGCGCAAGGCGAAGCCGACGCGCATCGATGACCTGATCGCGTTGAACGCGCTCTACCGTCCGGGTCCGCTGAAGAGCGGTATGGTGGACGACTGGGTCGAGCGCAAGCAGGGGAAGCGCGAAGTCAAGTACGACCTGAAGGAGCTCGAGCCGATCCTCTCGGAAACCTACGGCGTCATCGCGTATCAGGAACAGGTGATGCGCATTGCGCAGGCGGTTGCCGGCTTCACGCTGGGACAGGCCGACGTGCTGCGCAAGGCCATGGGCAAGAAGGATCCCAAGGTCATGGCCAAGCAGCGGGATGCCTTCCTCGACGGCGCGCACAAGAAGGCGATCAACGAGAAGAAGGCGGCCAAGCTCTTCGAGCAGATCGAGTATTTCGCGGGCTACGGTTTCAACAAATCACATTCGACGACCTATGCAGTCCTGGCGTATCAAACGGCGTATCTCAAGGCGAACTATCCGTGGCACTTCGCTGCGGCGCTCTTCACGATTGAAGCGCAGAACACCGAGAAGCTCGCGGTATATCTCGCCGAGGCGCGCGAGCGCGGCATTCCAGTGCTGCCGCCTGATATCAACCAAAGCCAGCTGAACTTCTCTGTCGAGCCCGGCAAAGGGGTGCGCTTCGGCCTCACCGCGATCAAAGGGTTGGGTGAGGGCGCAATCAATTCGATTCTCTCGGCGCGGGCGCAGCTTGGCGGGCGCATCCCATCGCTCCATGCGCTCTGCGAGATCCTCGATCTGCGTTTGGCAAACCGGCGCGTGTTCGAAGCGCTCATCAAGTCAGGCGCATGCGATTCGTTGTTGCTGGATCGAATTGATTTACGAGCGGGCCGCGCGCGCTTGTTCGCCATCATCGACGCGGCGTGCGAACATGGTGCGCGCAAGCAGCGGGACAACGATCTGGGTCAGCACGATTTGTTCGGCGGCGATGATCATGCCGGCGGTGCGCCCGGCCACACGCAGCTCCCCGAGGCGCCGGCGTGGACTGAGATCGAGCAGCTCAATTACGAGAAGGAAGCCCTCGGCCTGTACTGGAGCGGCCACCCAATCGATCACTATGCCGACGACCTGCGCGAATACGGCGCGAAGACGACCGCGGATCTCAACATTAAGAGGAAGGACGAAGACCCCGCGGTTGAGGAGGTCGCGACAACGAGCGGTCTGAATGGGGCAGCAGGTGCGATCGGTGCAAATGGACGCGGCGAAGAGATCTCCATCGGTGGCATCGTTTCCGCCCTCCGCCCCTTGAAGACGCGCAAAGGCGATCGGATGTGTGTCTTCATGTTGGAGGATGCGTCCGGCAGCATCGAGATCGTCGTGTTCCCGGAAGCATTCAAACAGCACGGCCACCTGGCGGACAACGGCAACACGGTGCTGGTAAAAGGGAAGTTCGAGCGCGATGACGAATCGGCGCGTATCATCGCGTCGGAAATCGTGCCCATCGGCCTCGTACGCGAGCGTCTCGCCAAATCGGTCGCCATCAGGCTGACAACGCCGCCGGCGGACCGTCACACGTTCGAGCGGCTGTGGGACGTCTTTGCCCAGCACAAGGGCGACCGGCGCGTCGCCATCGTCCTGCATGAGCGCGAGCGCCACATAAAGATTACGGTTGATGTGAACGGTGTAAAAGTGCGCCCTTCAGAGGCGCTCGTCTCTGAGGTGGAGAAGATCTGTGGCGCCGGATCGGTGACGCTCCGATGACCTACCCTGTCCATGCCTCCTGACACACTGGAGTTCGAGGAACCGATTGCTGTTCTCCTCAAAGAGATCGAGGCCTTGTCGATGCTGCCGCAAACACCGCAGCGTCAGACGGAAATCGACGGCCTGCACCGGCGGATTGAATCGATTCGCGCGGACATCTACTCGCGGCTGACGCCGTGGCAGCGCGTGCTGGTGGCCCGGCATCCGAACCGGCCGACGGTGCTCGACTACGTCAACCGCATGTTTACGGAGTTCACCGAGATCAGTGGCGATCGGCGTTTTTCCGACGATCACGCCATCGTGGCGGGCTTTGCACGCTACAAGGAAGAGGCCGTAATGATCGTCGGCCACCACAAGGGCGCCGGCGATACGAAGCAGAAGATCTTCCGCAATTTCGGCTACGCGCGGCCCGAGGGCTACCGGAAGGCGCTGCGCGCCATGAAGTTGGCGGAAAAGTTCGGCCGGGCGGTGATCGCGTTCATCGACACGCCCGCGGCATACCCGGGCGTCGAATCCGAAGAACGGGGCATCGCGGAAGCGATCGCCTTCAACCTCCGCGAGATGGCTGCGCTCGACGTGCCGATCGTCGTCATCGTGCACGGCGAAGGGGGCAGCGGCGGCGCGCTCGGCATTGCGATAGGCGACCGCATCCTCATGCACGAGTTCGCGATTTACAGCGTGATTCCTCCTGAGGGATGCGCCGCGATCCTGTGGCGCGATGCGGGCCGCAAGGTCGAAGCGGCGGAAGCCCTGCGGCTGACCGCACCGGACCTTCTGAAATTCGGCGTCGTCGACGAGATTGTGCGCGAACCAATCGGCGGTGCGCACACGAATCCCGAGCTGGCGACGTCGCTCCTCGACGAGGCGCTCGAGCGCGCGTTGCGCGAGCTCTGGCAGATGGACTCGGCGACGCGGCTCGAAGCGCGCTATCAGAAGTTCCGACGCATGGGCAACATCGGCATCAATGAAAGCTGACCGGATCTGGGAGAGCGTGCGGTGCGACGACGCGCCGGTGGAGGCGTTGGCTCGCGAGCTCGGCGTGTCGCGCGTAACCGCCAGGCTTCTGTGCATCCGCGGCCTCGGCGATCTGGATGACGCACGGCGGTTCCTTTCGCCGCGGCTCGAAGATCTGCACGATCCATTTGGCCTGGCAGATATGCCCGCCGCAGTGGAGCGCATCCTCGCAGCCATTGCGTCGAAGGATCGCATCGCCATTCACGGTGACTACGATGTCGATGGTGTCACATCCACCGTCATCCTTCGCCGCGCGCTCGAACTGCTCGGCGCGGACGTGGTGCACTTCATCCCGGAGCGTTTCCGCGACGGTTACGGCCTGCAGCCGGCGACAATCGATCGCCTGCAGCAGGATGGGGCGCGCCTCGTCATCTCGGTCGACTGCGGCATACGCGCAGCCGAGGCGGCGGCACGCGCGGGCGAGCTGGGCGTCGACCTGATCATCACGGACCACCACGAGCCCGATGCCGAGCTGCCGCATGCGCTGGCGGTGATCAACCCGAAGCGCCGCGACTGTCGTTATCCCGACAAGAACCTCGCAGGCGTCGGTGTCGCGCTGAAGCTGGTGCAGGCGCTGTGCGCGCGCACGGGCCGTGCGAGCTGGCTGCCCGCATTCATCAAGGTCGCGGCCATCGGGACGCTTGCTGACGTCGTGCCGCTTACCGGCGAGAACCGCGTCATCGCGAAACTGGGCCTCGGTATGCTGTCGAAAGGTCCGCACAAGATCGGCCTGCGCGCGCTGCTCGAGGTATGCGGTCTGACAGGTCGCGAGATCGACAGCTATCACATCGGCTTCGTCGTCGCCCCGCGCGTCAACGCGGCCGGCCGCATGAGCACGCCCGACATTGCGGCGCGTCTGCTCCTCGCGTCCGACGAGACCATGGGCGAGGAGGCGCGTGCGCTGGCCGAGCAGCTGAACTCCGAAAACCTGCGGCGGCAGCAGGAGGAGGCGGACATCGTCAGCCAGGCAAGGAAGATCGTCGAAACGGATCTCGAAGTCGGCTCGCGCACGGTCCTCGTCGTCGCGGGTGACGGGTGGCACCGGGGCGTGATCGGCATTGTCGCCTCGAAGCTGGTGGATGCGTTCCACCGGCCGGCGATCGTCATTTCCACCGACGGCGACGTCGCGCATGGTTCCTGCCGCAGCATCCCGTCTTTCAACATGCTCGCGGCACTCGAATCGTGCGCCGAGCTCATGACTAAGTTCGGGGGGCACAAGCAGGCGGCGGGACTGACGCTCGAGACATCGCGGATTCGCGATCTGCGTGCGCGCGTCAACGACTTCGCGGACGGCTGCCTCACACCCGACGACCTTCGCCCGCGGTTGTGGATTGACGGCGCGCTGACGTTCCGGTCGATCAACGAGCAGGTCGTGTCCGAGCTGGCGGCGCTGGCGCCGTTTGGCGCGGGCAACCCGTGCCCAATCTTCTCCACCAGCCGCGTGGAGATCGTCGACGGCCCGCGCCGGCTGAAGGATCGGCATCTGAAGATGGCGTTCAAACAGGACGGCCGCATCCTGCGCGGCATCGCCTGGCGCGCCTCCGAGCGCGAGAGCTTCGTGGCTGAGCACAAGGCGGCCATCGACTTGGCGTTTTCCCTCGAGAACGACACGTACAACGGAGAGCGGTATCTGCAGCTCTCGGTCGCGGACTTCAGGGCTCCAGACAGCTAAGCTGTTCGCCCTTCCTGTTCACTGTTCGTTGTTCGCGTTCCGAGTAAACCGCTTTACTCCTGTCGACATGTCGCTCGGAGGAGCAGGGAACGTACCCTCTGAAATCGCGCCCGATTCGTGCCGACATACAGAGAACGTTGCAAAATCGGGCGGCGCTCGCCTAACCGGCGCAACGCAGATTCTGCATCGAATCGCGAACGTCGAACCGCGAAGCGGAAGGGCGAACTGACTGTTATTCTGTTGATTACCTCATGAGGTGGCAGAAATGGGCTCGTTTTCTCGTGGCCGCCATCGGCATCGCCGCCGCCGTCGTCGTCTACGCGACGATGGGGGAGCGCGCCAAACTCGTTCCTGCCACCGCCCCCGCGCGAATTGATCCGAAAGCGGTCATCGAAAGCTCCGGCAATATCGTCCAGCAGGTCCGCGGCACCAAGCAGGATTATCTGATCGAAGCCGAGCGCCAGCTCACCTACGAGGGCGGACTGACGAAGCTTGTAGGCGTGAAGATCACCGTTCGCAATCGCGGCGGTCGCGATTACGTCGTCACCGGCCGCGAGGCGCAAGCGGGCGAGAACCAGAAAGCGCTGCAGCTTGCCGGCGGAGTGCAGCTGAAGGCAAGCGATGGCTTCACGGTGCGTGCCGACAGCGCCACGTTCAATCAGGACACCGGGTTGATGCTGGCGCCGGGCGCCGTAACGTTCGAGCGCGATCGGATGATGGGCTCGGGCACCGGCATGTCGTACGACAAGAATGCCGACGTGCTGTCGCTGGCGGATCAGTCACACGTGTCGATGCGCGACGAGCAGGGGAACGTCACGCATGAATTCACGTCCGGTAAGTCGACTCTGGATCGGATGGCGCACACGCTGGTGCTCGAAGGCAACATCCACGTCGTGCGCGGTGAACAGCTGATCGATGCGACGCAAGGACTCGCACGGCTTACGGAAGACGAGCAGCACGTCACCGATATCGAGCTGCGCGGCAACTCACGCGTCGTTGGCGGCGGCTCGGGTCTGGATTCGATGAGCGCGCGGGACATGAACCTGCATTACGCCGCTGATGGCCAGACGCTCGAGCATGCGCAGTTAATGGGCGGCGGTGCGGTCGCCATGACGGGGCAGAACGGTTCGCCCGGACGACAGTTCCTCGGCGACGCGCTCGACATCGCGCTCGCAACAGACGGATCCGTGACGAAGGTGGTGGGACGCGACAACGTTCGGCTCGATCTTCCCGCGTCGTCCGATGCACCTGCTCGAAGCATCAAAGCGCGCGCGGTCGATGCTGACGGCGCTCCCGGACAGGGGCTGACCGGGGCGAAGTTCACCGACAATGTCGAGTATCGCGAAGAGAGCGGCAAGCAATCATCCGCGCGCACGGCTCGGTCGCGAACGCTCACCGTGGCGCTGATGAACGATGCGATCAGCAATGCGGTCTTCGACGGCGCCGTGAAGTTCGAGGAGCAGGGGCTGCAGGCTGCGGGCGGCGAGGCGCGCTATGACCCGGCCAAGTCATCACTGCGGCTCACCGGTGTGGAAAGCGGCGCGCTGCCGCGAGTCGCCGACGACCAAGTGACGATCGATGCGATGACGATCGACGTGGTCTTGCAGGGCCGCCTGATGAAGGCCGGCGGCGGCGTCAAAACGCTGCTGCGGGCGAACACATCGAAAGGCTCAGACGATACGAAGCTGCCGGGCCTTCTGAAGCAGGATCAGCCGGCCAACGTCAACGCCGACGGTCTCGACTATCAGGGCGCAGCGGGCGAGGCGATCTACACAGGCAACGCGACCATGTGGCAGGGCGAAACGGC
>Ga0075425_100008235_pt1 | contig 11044 bp, 12 predicted proteins | sample SoiMethybrSBSTD4_FD_75300 | JGI IMG/M metagenome (GOLD analysis project Ga0075425, IMG submission 75300) | Bulk soil microbial communities from a Populus tree surrounding site in Tennessee, USA - Soil MetaG P. TD hybrid SBSTD4 | ecosystem: Environmental > Terrestrial > Soil > Tree plantation...
AAGACTCCTTCAGCGTCCGCTGCGCTCCAGGAACTCCTTCAGGCGGCCCAGGGTGTGGTCCCACTGCTTCGAGATCACGTCGAGGGCGCGGCGGGCCTCGTCCAGACGCGAGGGGTCGAGCTCCCAACGACGCTCCCGGCCCTCGCGTGAGTCGCGCACCAGCCCTGCCTCCGCCAGGACGTGGAGGTGTTTGGTCACGGCCTGCCGGGTGACGCCGGAACCGCCGGTGAGCTGGACGATGGAGAGCGGGCCGCCCGCGCACATCCGCGACACCAGGCGCAGGCGCGTCTCGTCGCCGAGGGCCGCGAAGATGGGCGCGGCCCCGGTGACGGCCGTCCGCCGCGGCGCCGCCCTACGCCTTTGGGTGGGCGCGGACATGGCGATCGAGGTTCTCCATCTGGGCGGCCCAGCCCCCGTCGTTGCTGCGGAAGGCGGTGGCGCGGTAGGCCGAGGGCACCTGGTCGAAGCCTGATTCCACGACGGTGAGGAGGGTTCCCCCGTCCTTGTCCTCCAGGGTGAACTCGACGAGGGTGGTCGGGTCCTTCGAGTAGTCGTGCTTGGGATCGATCTCGCCGGGATGCCAGCGCCAGGAGAACAGCCGCTCCGGCTCCATCTTCTCGATGGTCATCTCCAGGGTCATGTGTTCGTACCCCGGATGGGTCACGGGGCCGCGGGCGGTCCGGCCGGGGGCGAAGGGAACGGCGGGCATCCTGGCCCCGAACCACTGCCCGAACTGCACGGGGTCGGTGAGGGCGCGCCACACGCGCGCCCGGGGCGCGCGCAGAAGGATCTTCTTCTCGATGCGATCGGTGCCGGCGTCGTGGGCGGTGGGCATCAGGCAACCTCCTGGTTGCATATTAAGCCGAAGGCCCCTCCAAATGCAACCGTTCGGTTGCGCATGGGTCCGCCCCGCGCGTTGTGACCCGGCTCACGCGCCCCCGGCATTCCGCGGGGCGCGGAACCCGTCCGCCGGGGGCTCATGGTCTAGTGGAGTCGATGTTGATCCGGGATCTGGGGCCGCCGGCCACCATCGGACGCTACGACATCCGGCGCGAGATCGGGCGCGGGATGATGGGCGTCGTCTACGAGGCCTTCGACACCGTGCTCGGGCGGACCATCGCCCTGAAGGCCATCCAGCTCGCCTTCCCCGTCGCCACCTACGAGCAGGAGGAGTTCGAGCGCCGCTTCTTCGCGGAGGCGCAGATCGCGGCGCGCCTCTCCCACCCGAACATCGTGGTCGTCCACGACGTCGGCCGCGACCCGGAGTCGGGCACGCTGTTCATCGCCCTCGAGCACCTGGAGGGGAAGCCCCTCTCCGCCATCGTGACCCCCGCCTCTCCCCTGCCCTGGCCGGAGGCGCTGCGCATCGTGCAGCGGGTGGCGGAGGCGCTGCATCACGCGCACGGCCAGGGTGTCGTGCACCGAGACGTCAAGCCCGCGAACATCGTGCTCCTGGCCTCGGGCGAGCCCAAGATCCTGGACTTCGGCATCGCCCGCCTGGCCCAGGAGCAGGGAAACCTCACCCCGGGCAAGCACTTCTTCGGCACGCCGCTCTACATGTCTCCCGAGCAGGCCCTGGGCCGTTCCGTGGACGGACGCTCCGACCTGTTCGCGCTGGGAGCCGTCCTGTATTTCCTCCTTCTCGGCCGCGCCGCTTTCGCCGCCGAGAACATCCCGACCATCCTCGTGCGCGTGGTGCGCCAATATCCGCCGCTGCCATCGTTCCTGATGCCGGAGATCCCGGCGGAGGTGGACGACATCGTGGCGCGAGCCACGGCGAAGGATCCGGCCCACCGCTATCCCGACGGCAAGTCGATGGCGGAGGACATCGAAGACGTCCTGGCCGGCCGCGCCGCGCGCCATCGCGCCGCCTGGAGCGTGCCCGCGCTGTCGGCGACGGAATCGGGGACGGTCGCGGACACGGACGATCCCCTCGCGTTCCTGCAATCCGAGCTCGGGCTCGGCCACACGATCGCGGGCAGCGCGGCCCGGGCCCTGATGCCGACGGTGGAGCTGCCGCATCTGATCGCGGACGCGGCCACGTCGGACCTGGCCCCCGATGCGCTGCCCAGCGGCGCCGTCGTCGTGCGTTCGGCGCGGCCGCGCGCCTCCCTGCTGGCCGCCGCTCTCGTCCTGATCGCCACCTTCGCCATGGGGTTCTCGGGGCGGCCGATCGATTCCGCCGCCGTGGTGCCGGCGGCACTCGTGGCCGTGGATCGCGCTCCCGCGGCCGCGCCCAGTCCCCCGCCGCTCGCGGAGCCCCGCGAAGTCGCCCGGCTGTCCATCGCCCTCGATCACTCGCTCAAGCAGGGCCGCCTGCGGCTCTGGGTCGACAAGACGCTGCGGCTGGAGAAGAAGCTCGGCAAGGGCGACGTGGCCCGGGTCGCGCTGCGCCCGAGTGGGGGCAGCGGTCGGGGCGGCATCGAGGTCGAGCCGGGCGTGCACGACGTCAAGGTCGAGGTGGCCTGGGACGACAACGTGCGCACGGAGCGCGTCCGGGCGACCTTCCGGCCCGGCGACCGCCGCGTGCTGGCCGCGCGCCTGCGCGGCCTCTTCAAGACGACCCTTTCCCTCCGCTGGCAGTAGCGCCTCGGCCGGCGTCGACGATCGCTCCCGGATGCGGACCCGTGTAGGCTAGCGCCGTCCCCAATGCCCGCGACGGCCGCGAACCCCGCCGCCTGTCCCCGCTGTGGCGCTCCCCGCGCCGCCGCTCTCGACTGCCCGCATTGCGGCGTGGTCTACGCGCGCGCGCAGCGGCGGAAGGAGACGGCCGAGACGGCGGGCGAGCCGCGCCCATCAGAGGGGCGGTCCGCCGCCGCGGAGTTTGCCCGGGGCCACACGTTGGCACAGGCCCGTTCCGAGCTGCAGCTCGCCCGGTTCGCGGTGCCGGGGGCGCTCTTCACCAGCCTGGTGCTGGCGCAGACGGACATGGGCCGGTTCCTCCTGCGCACGTTCTTCGGCATGTGGCTGCACGAGCTGGGTCACGCCGTCGCGGCCTGGCTGTGCGGGTTCCCCGCCTTCCCCGGCCCCTGGTTCACGAGCGTCGGCGAGGAGCGCTCCTTCCTCTTCGCGCTGGCCGTCACCGCTGGTCTTGCCTATGCCATCTGGCGGGCACGGACGGAAGGCGAGCGGGTCTGGATGGGTGTGGCCATCGCGGTGCTCGTGCTCCAGGTCGTCCTGACCGTGGTCCTCTCGCCCGCCCGGGCGCACGTGCTGATCACGTTCTGCGGCGATGCCGGGAGCATGGTCTTCGGCGCCGCGCTCATGGCCGCCTTCTTCGTTCCCCCCGGACACAAGCTGCACCGCGACTGGCTGCGCTGGGGATTCCTCGTCATCGGCGCCGCTTCCTTCGCCGACACCTTCCCGGGATGGTGGGCGGCCCGCCACGATCCGGGCGTCATCGTGTTCGGCGAGATCGAGGGCCGCGCGGACACCGACCCCACGGTGCTGGTCGACTCCGGATGGACCGTCGTCCAGATGGTCTCGCGCTACGTCGCGATCGGCGTGCTCTCCCTCTTCGGCCTGGCCGCGGCGCAGGTCCTGCACTACCGGCGCACGCGCGACGCGCTGGCGTCGCTGGAGGCCGACGTCACTCCTTGAGCCTGGCTTCGATGCGCGTGTCGGGCACCAGCCAGGTGAGGGCGACCGCGACGTAGATGGCATCCGCGATCCACTCGTTCACGAAGGCGAGGGGGATCGCGGCCATGTAGAGGGCCAGCGACACCTTTCCCTTGGTATCGCCGCCCAGGGCCTCCGCCAGGCGGGAGCCCGGTCCCTGGGCCGCGACGAGGATGTTCTGGAGGATGGTGTACGCGATCGCGGCCATTAGGAGCACCAGGCCGTAGACCGCGGTGGGCAATGCGGCGAAATGGTTCTCGCCCATCCAGCCGGTCGTGAAGGGCACGAGCGAGAGCCAGAAGAGGAGGTGCAGGTTGGCCCACAGCACCTTCCCGTTGATGCGTTGGCAGGCGTGGAACAGGTGGTGATGGTTGTTCCAGTAGATGCCGAGGAAGATCCAGCTGAGGACGTAGGTCAAGAAGACCGGGATCAGGTGGTGCAGCGCGCCCCAATCCGTGCCCTCCGGCACCTTGAGCTCCAGCACCATGATGGTGATCAGGATCGCGATGACGCCGTCCGTGAAGGCCTCGAGCCGTCCCTTGGTCATGGCGTGGTGACCGTCTCCACCCACGGCCAGCCGAGGCGGCCTTCGCGAACATGGGCCACCGCGGGACGGTCGCTCAGGCCGCTCAGATGCTGGGGAGTGGTCAGCAGCTTCCTTTTCCCGGCCGAGCCCTCGAGCCGGTACTCCAGCTCGTATTCGCGGAAGAGGAACGTGTGCGTCGTCATGGTCATGCCGACGATGGTGGCGGGTACGGGCCTCGAAGGCGATCGATCGAGCCACGCGTTGGCCATGAAGCACCAGCTCACCGCGGTCAATCCCCCGAGAAGCAGCGACCCCGCCAGGACGACCACGCGCAGGACCCAGCCGCGGAGGCCGCGTCCCATGAAAGGCGTTCCGATCTCCACCGCCTTGCCCGTGGCCAGAGCGGCCAGGGCGCGCTCGCGAATACGGGCCTGCTCCGCGCGGTGCCCGAAATACAGGGCCGCGAACAGCCCTCCCCCGAGCAGCAGGGCACCGGTCACGGCCGGCCCGACCGCCTCGCGGAACGCAAACTGAATTGGCTCGTAGCGTCCGAACGCGTAGAGGTTCGCGAACAACGCGATGAAGAGAGCGGGGATGGCCACGACGAGGGCGGCCATCTTGCCGGCGGACGTGGGCGGGCGTGCGGACGGGTTCCGGAGATTCACGTCCGGGCTCAGCTCGAGGAAGGCGTAGAGGCGCAGCGTCTTCGCGAGCCGGCCGGGCAGGTACACCGCGGTGACGTCGTCCCCCACCTTGAACGGCGTGTCGTAGGCCTCCTTGCGCGAGGAGGAGAAGTCGTTGGACTTGACGGCCGCCACCGTGGCCTCTCCCGTTTCCGGGTGCCGGTAGCCGACCGTCGCCACGAACCCATGCATCGAAGGCTGGCCGTTGACGATGGCGGTGGGGGCCTTCACCACCTCGAGCACGCGGACGGCGAGCGGGAGCCCGTCGCGCACGTAGAGGAACGGGCCGCGGTGCAGCGCGAGGCGGACGTAGGCGGCCGCGCCCGCGGCGAGCAGGACGAGGCCGATCCAGAAGAGGTATCCCAGCGGCAGGATGTAGAGGGCCAGGACGTCGACGCCGGGAGTGCGCGACAGCAGCAGGCACAACGCGCCCGCGACGCCGAGCACGACGGCGCGCGTCCGCAGATCTCGCGCGTACGGCCCTTCGCGCAGACGGTCGGCGAGCGGCCGCGGCGGGTGCCCGGTGAACTCGGGCTCGAACGAGTAGCTGGCCGACGGAACGCGGTCGTCCGCGGTCGCCATGGCTCTGCCTCCGGGCGGATTATGTCTTGGGGGCCGGCGATCCACACCCATCCATGACGCCGCCAAGCGGTGCTAACCTCGAAAGAGTCGCGCGAAAGAGCGTGGCCACAAGGAGGCACTCATCCATGGCGACCAGGAAGAAGACGACCCGAACGAAGACCGCCCCCAAGCGCGCGGCCAGCGCGCAGAAGTCACCGCGTCCGAAGACGCAGTCGAAGGGGCTGACCCTGAGCTCGGTCTCTCCGAGCTTCACCGTGGGCGACCTGCAGAAGAGCATCACCTGGTACCAGGACGTCCTGGGGCTCGTGGTCAAGGACCGCTGGGAATGGGACGGCAAGCTCATGGGCGTGGAGATGCGCGCGGGCACGGTCACGGTGATGCTCGGCCAGGACGACTGGAAGAAGGGCCGCGATCGCGTGAAGGGAGAGGGGTTCCGCATGTTCTGCGAGACGACCCAGGACGTCGACCGCCTGGCCGATCAGATCAAGGCCCGCGGCGGCACGCTCTCCCAGGAGCCCAGGGACGAGTCCTGGGGCGCGCGCGTCTTCTCCGTGGAGGACCCCGACGGCTTCAAGATCTCGATCTCGAAGCCGAACCGCCGCGCGCGCTAGGAGGGCGGCGACCCGTTCAGGGAATCGGCCAGTCCCGATCCCAGCGGTGCGCGCGCAGCGCGCGCACCATCTCGGCGGAGAGCGCGGGTCCGCGGCCCGCGGCCACGTTCGCCTCCACGTGGCGGACGCGGCGCATGCCGGGGATCGTGGTGGACACGGCCGGGTGGTGCAGGATGAAGCGGAGCGCCAGGTCCGGCAGTGAGCCGCCCGCGGGCACCAGCGGCTTCAAGCGGTCGACGTGCGCCAACGTCTGCTTGAGCTTGTCGGGCGTGAAGTAGATGTTCCGCCAGTCGCCTTCGGGCCATTTGTCGTTCACGGTCATGGTGCCGGTCAGGCTGCCCTCGTCGAAGGGAACGCGCGCGATCACGGCCACGCCGAGACGCTGGCAGGCCGGGAAGAGCGCGTCCTCCGGCGCCTGGTCGAACACGTTGTAGACGACCTGGACGCTGTCCACGAGCCCCGTCTCCAGGGCGGCCAGGACGTTCGCCGGCTCCCAGCGGTTCACGCTGATCCCGAAGCCCTCGATCAGGCCTTCCTTCTTGAGGTCCTCCGCCGCGCGCTTCCAGCCGTCGTCGGCCACCCAGGCATCGCTCCAGACGTGGAGCTGCTGGAGGTCGATGCGCTCGACTCCGAGGTTGCGCCGGCTCTCGTGGGTCATCTGCACGACGTAGTCGTAGGGGAACACGTCCGCGATCGGCGTCTCCGCCTTCGCCGGCCAGCGGCGGTTCTTGGGAGGGATCTTGGTGGCGGTATAGAGCCGAGTGCCGCGATGACGCTGCAGGGCATCGCGCAGGAGGCCCTCGCTCTTGCCGTCGCCGTAGGCGAACGCCGTGTCGAAGAAGTTGCAGCCGAGCTCGACCGCGCGGTCGAGGGCCTGCCCCGACTGCGTGTCGTCGGAGCCGGTCCATCCGGCCATCCCCCACATCCCGTAGCCGATCTCGGAGACCCGCCAGCCCAGACGTCCGAAGGTTCGAAGGCGCATGGCGGTCATCTTAAATGAAGCTAGTGGAACGCCTCGCCCCGGGCCAGCATGGCCAGGATGGCGCGCATCCGCTTCTCCCGTGTCTCCGGCTTCCTGGCCGTCTGGAGGCGATAGGCGATGGCGTAGACGTTCGCGCGATTGAGACCCTCGAAGAACGACTGCGCTTTCTTGTCCCGGGCGAGCTCTTTCAGGAAGTCCGCCGGCAGGGTGGTCGCGCTGGGTGAGTCGTAGGCGCGCTGCCATCGCCCGTCCCCTTTCGCCGCCTCCACCTCCGCGAGGCCGGCCGGCCTCATCCGGCCCGCCGCCATGAGACGCTCCACATGCCGCGTGTTGATGCGCGACCAGCCGCCACGCGGACGCCGGGGGCCGAACCTCTGCAGCCAGGACGTCTCGTCCATCGGCCGCTTCTGGCTGTCGATCCAGCCGTAGCAGAGGGCGACGTCGAGGGCCTCCGCGTAGGTGACGGTACGCTGGCCCGAGTCCTTCTTGTAGATGCGCAGCCAGATGCCCGGCGACTTCGCGTGGTTCCGAGCCAGCCACGTCTCCCACGCCTTCGGCGACGCGAACGCGAGGGTCGGGTTCTCCTCTCGGGGCGCCATGGCTAGCTGAAGTCGATGGTCACGTCCTGGGCCACGCCACCCAGGATGTGATAGCCGCAGGTCGTCTCCTGCAGGATCGAGCCCGGCACCAGGGTGTTGACGGGACCGTGCGCGACCAGGCGGGCGATGAAGCGCTGCCAGGACATCCCCGGGCCGCCGCACTCGCCGTCGAGCCAGAAGCTCCGGTCGCGCGCGCCCAGGATCTCGCGGGGACCGATGGAAGCCGCCTTCGGAGGCACCCACGACCAGTCGCTGGAGAACGTGTGCAGCGCGTTCTGCATGATGGTCATGGGGTTGAGCTCCACGATCCGGCCGTGCGCCTGCTTGTAGGCGGCGAGGTCGTCGCCGAACTCGAGACCGAGGTGCGACTCCCAGAACGCGATGTGCCCGCACCAGCCGATCCCGCCATAGCAGCAGTCCGCGCCCCCTTCGTCTTCGATCTCCCTCCAATACGTGTCGATGTTCCGATGCGTGGGAAAGTGGATGTTCGCGTCCGGCGGCCGCAGGTCGGCCCGGATGCGCGCGAAGAACGACTGCCACATGGACGTGGCAAACGACCCCGGCCAGTCCGCGGGCGCCGTCTCGCCCTGCTCGTTCGCGTATTCGTCCATGTTGAAGGTGACGAGGTTCCGGCACGACACGTCGAGGCGGTTGATCATCTCCGCCGCGATCGCGTACTGCGGCACCGGGCCCACGGGCAGGATGAGCACGCATTTCCGCCCGGCCTGGTTGGCCTTCTGGATGCGCTCCACGATGTCGATCGCAAACCGGGAGTAGAACTGCGTGCGGTCCTCGAGGACCTCGATGCGGAAGTCGGCATTGGGGTGCCGCGTGATGTCCGCCCGCCGGATGGCCCGGACGCGGGCGCAGGCCTCCTCGTCGCGGAACGGGATGAAGCGGGACATCGCGTAACGGAAGGCCATCACTCCCTCCTACGGCCAGGGGAGGCTCTTCACGAGCCGCTTCCCCAGCGACGCCGTCAGGTGATCCTCGCGCGGAAAGCCGTGGCCGAGGTGCTGCCGGAACCCTTCGGCATACTTCACGCCGGCCCGGCCGAAGTCGCGCGCACGATCCGCGCCCACGCGGCGCATCCAGAGCAGGTACTCGTCTTCGCCGTGCTGGTGGCGGAGCCAGGACCGCTGCGACTCGTGGCAGGCCAGCATCTCCTCCTTGAAATCGATCGTGCCCGTGATGTCGACCACGAGCTGGGCCGCCACGCGCCGGCCGAAATGATCGACGTTGTCGATCGGGTCCGCGTACAGGATGGCGGGCAGCGTCGCGCAGGGGCGCGGGCGGCGGCCCCCGAGCGAGGCCTTCCAGTTGGGGACGGTGGAGGCGAACGCGGCCTCGCGCACGATGCGCGGGGTCTCCTCGTGGTCGGCCATGTAGTCGATGGGCGACGGCACGATCAAGAGGTCCGGCCGCACCAGCCGCAGCAGCGCCGACACGCGGCGCTTGGTGGTGTCGTTGTAGACGATGGTGAGGTCGTCGAAGCCGAGGCAGGTGTAGGCCGCGCCCAGCAATCGGGCGGATGCCGCGGCCTCCTTGCGCCGGATGCGTGCGATGGCCGCGCGCGAGAGGGTGGCCGTGCCCAGGTCCCCCGCCGTCATGGTGGCGAGGTGGATGTCCCACCCCACCCGCTTCAGATGCGCGAGCGTCCCCGCACACGTGAACTCGATGTCGTCCGGGTGCGCCATCACGGCCAGGACGCGCATCTAGCGCATCTTCCCCATCCTGATCGGCTCGCCTTTCCGCGCCGACAGGTCCGCCGCGAAGATCACGCGATGCGTCTCCAGCGCCGTCTCGAGGTCCGTCTGCGGCATTTTGCGCCGGGCCCGGATGGCGTCCACGAAGGCCTGGAATTGCGGCTGGTAGGGATGATCCTTCACGTCACCCGAGTCCACCAGCGGCGTGGCCAGGGAGCTCCACCGCGACTTGTCCGTGCCCAGCTTCGCGGAGTGGAACTTGTCGTCGAGGAGGCTGCCCTCGCTCCCGACGAGGTGTGTGTGGAAGTAATACGGCTGCAGGCAGTCGATCACGGAGGCGACCTTGCCGACGGCGCCGCCCTTGAACCGCAGGATCGTCACCGTGGTCGTGTCGTATTCGTACGGCGCGAACGTCGCGTTCGCGGAGCGCGTCGCGTAGCTCGACACCTCCTCGACCGGCGCGTCCATCACCATCAAGAGGGCGTCCAGGGCGTGGCCGCCCGCGCTGAGGAGGCTCGATCCCCCGCCCTCCTTCTTCACGTTCCAGGGGAACTGTCCGTACCAGGGCCCGATGCCGTGGTAGTAGTCCACCTCGGCGTAGTGGATCCGTCCGAGCAGGCCCTGCTCCACGACCGACCGCACCATCTGGAACTGGCGGCTGAAGCGGACCTCGAAGCAGACGCAGGCCTGGACCTTCGCCTTGCGCACGGCGTCGCGCACGGCCTTGGCGTCGTCCCAGGAGAGCGCGATCGGCTTCTCGAGCAGGACGTGTTTGCCGGCGCGGGCGGCGGCGACGGCCTGCTGGGCGTGCAGCCAGGGCGGGCTGCAGATGTCGACGATGTCGATCGACTCGTCCGCCAGCATCCGGTCGTAGTCGTCGTAGGCGGTGAGGGGCAGCCCGTACGTCTGCTCGAGAGAGGCCGGATCGAGCCGCCGGCGTGAGCACACCGCCGTCACCTGCGCGCCCTGGACGTGCTTGAACGTCTCGATGTGCGCGCCCGCCGCCCAGCCCAGACCGACGACGCCGACATTCATGTCGCCCATCGAGCCCGCCCTCCCCCCGAATGATCGGAGCCTAGGGTACCCGCATATACTCCCCACGGCAGACGGGAGAGGTGATGGCCAAGACGGGCTGGACCCGGGGACCCTTCGGCGAAGGCGGCGGCGGGGAGCCTCCGCTGCGGATGCTGCCGGTACCCCCGCGACCGAACCTCGCGCAGCTGCGCACGATCGCGATCGTGATCGGTCTCCTCGTCCTTTTCTTTACCAGCTACTTCCAGGTCGAGCCGGACGAGGTCGGAGTCGTGCAGCGCTTCGGACGCTACGTGGGGACGTCGGACCCCGGCCCCCACGTGAAGATCCCCTTCGGCGTGGACCGCGTCACCAAGGTCCCCGTCCAGCGCACCCTCAAGCTGGAGCTGGGCTTCCGCACCCAGCGCGCGGACGTGAGGTCGGAGTTCGCTCCCCAGACGCCGGAGACGGCGGCGGAGTCGGCCATGCTCACCGGCGACCTCAACGTGGCCGTCGTCGAATGGGTCGTGCAGTACAAGATCAAGGACCCCGTCCGCTACCTCTTCCACGTGCGCGAGCCCCTCAGCACGTTCCGCGACATGTCGGAGGCGGTGATGCGGCAGGTGGTGGGCGACCACAGCGTGGACGAGGTCATCACCATCGGGCGGGAGTCGATCGCCCTCGAGGCCAAGCAGCAGCTCCAGGACCTGTGCAACCTCTACGGCA
>Ga0075425_100008236_pt1 | contig 11043 bp, 7 predicted proteins | sample SoiMethybrSBSTD4_FD_75300 | JGI IMG/M metagenome (GOLD analysis project Ga0075425, IMG submission 75300) | Bulk soil microbial communities from a Populus tree surrounding site in Tennessee, USA - Soil MetaG P. TD hybrid SBSTD4 | ecosystem: Environmental > Terrestrial > Soil > Tree plantation...
CTGCTTAGCTCCCGGCCCGGCATAGATTTCCAGCTTGTTTCCGTCCGGATCCAGAAAATAGGCTTGAGGGCCCCAGAAGACTCCCTGGTTTCGGTTTTCGATATTAAACACTTCAACACCGTTTTTGCGCAGAAACTCGATCGAAGGTTCGAAGTCCTCGGGTTTGATTTTGAAAGCATGGTGCACCGGCGTGCTCTTGGACGAATCGTATTTCAGCGCCTCGTTCCCTTTCGCCAAAATCAGATAATCCTCGCCGGTCTGTAGGAACACCATCCGTGGCGATTGTTCGATGACCTTCATGCCCAGCAATTGCTCGTAGAATTTGCGGCTGCGGTCCAGATCGGTAACCGGCAAACTAAAATGCAGCACCCCATGAGTTCTTAACATCGCTCACCTCCTGTGCGAACTACCGCCCGTTCGAATACCTGCTTTAAATACCTATGTCATGATCCCTCTGCTGTTCAAGTTGAAAACTGATGTTTAATCCTATCGCCTGAGCCGCATTTCGAGCATGGAATCGGCGTTGCCTACACGGCTCCCGGCTGGACTTGTCTGAGCAAGCTAAGCTATTACAATGTGATCTTGCGAGAGCTAGCTTCCGCTGATGAGCAACGACGTCCACTCAGAGCTCGAATCTGAATCCATTGAGATTATTCGAGAGGTCGCGGCTAGCGCGACAAAGCCGGTGATGCTTTACTCGATCGGTAAAGACTCCTCGGTGATGCTGCGCCTGGCGCAAAAAGCTTTTTATCCCGCGCCGATTCCATTTCCGTTGATGCATATCGACACGGGTTGGAAATTCCGTGAGATGATCGCCTTTCGAGACCGGACGGCAAGCCAAATCGGGTTTCAACTCATTACCTATACTAATCCTCGCGGCCGCGCCGAAGGGATTGGGCCGATAACTCATGGCTCGGCGTACCACACCGATGTCATGAAAACCGAAGCCCTCAAGCAAGCCCTCGATCTACACGGCTTCGACTTCGTCTTCGGCGGTGCCCGGCGGGACGAAGAAAAATCCCGCGCCAAGGAGCGGATCTTCTCATTCCGCGCTGTCGGGCATCGTTGGGATCCCAAGGCGCAACGTCCGGAGCTTTGGAATCTGTACAACACGCGGATCAGCCAGGAGGAAACCGTCCGTGTGTTTCCGCTGTCCAATTGGACGGAAGCCGACATATGGCAATACATCCGCCAGGAGAGTATTCCGATCGTGCCGCTGTACTTCGCTGCAAAGCGGCCGGTGGTCAAACGCTACGGTCAATGGATTATGGTGGATGACGACCGTTTGCCTCTGGAGCCCGGCGAAACGCCTGAAGTGCGCATGATCCGTTTCCGCACCCTCGGCTGTTATCCGCTGACGGCGGGAATCGAAAGCAGCGCCACCACACTCGACGAAATTGTCGCTGAAACATTAGGCGCGAGCACATCCGAGCGGCAGGGGCGGGTTATTGACCACGACGGCGCCGGCTCCATGGAGCGCAAAAAGCAGGAAGGCTATTTTTGATGGATACGTTGCGTTTTATTACATGCGGCAGCGTTGACGATGGCAAGTCGACTCTGATTGGCCGGCTGCTCTATGAAACCAAGCTGATCTTCGAGGATCAGCTAGAAGCGCTAAAACTCGATTCGCAAAAGTTTGGCACGCAGGGCGAGCGCTTGGATTTTGCCCTGCTAGTGGACGGACTGCAGGCCGAGCGAGAGCAAGGCATTACCATCGATGTGGCTTACCGGTTTTTCGCCACGCCGAACCGCCGCTTCATTGTCGCCGATACTCCCGGCCATGAACAGTATACCCGCAATATGGCCACTGGAGCTTCGACCGCGCAGGCGGCGATTTTGTTGATTGACGCACGCAAAGGAGTGCTGACACAGACCAAACGCCATAGCCGGATCATTTCCATGCTGGGTATCCGCCATGTAGCGCTGGCGATCAATAAAATGGATCTAGTGAACTGGTCCACGGAAGTGTTTGACGAAATTGAGCTCGCCTATCGTCGTTTTGCCCATGAGCTTTGTTTCGAAACGATCACGGCAATTCCCATTTCCGCTTTGGAAGGGCAAAACGTCGTCGATCCCGGCAATGCCGTGATGCCTTGGTATCAGGGCAAGACACTGCTCAATTGGCTCGAAACCGTCCGGGCTGAGGATGGTGATATCAACGGACCCTTTGTCATGCCAGTGCAGTGGGTCAACCGTCCCAATCTCGACTTCCGGGGATTTGCGGGACGGATCGCCAGTGGCTCCGTACAGCCGGGCGACGCCGTGCGCATTAGCCCGTCGGGCAGCCAAAGCACAGTCACCGAAATTGTTGTTTACGAAGGCCTGCAGCAAACCGCGAAAGCAGGTGAATCCATTACTTTGGTTTTGACGGATGATATCGATATCAGCCGGGGCGATGTGATCGCGAGTGCCGCGCATCCGATCGAGTGCGCTGATCAGTTTGAAGCAGATATGCTGTGGATGAGCGAACACGCGCTATTGCCGGGTCGTCCCTACGCCGCGCTCATCCACAACAAATCAGCCAGCGTCACAATTACCCACATCAAGTACCATCTCGATATCAACACCGGGGCGCATCTTGCCACCAGAACCCTTGCTTTGAATGAAATCGGCACCGTGACCGTGAGCTTCGATCGCCCAGTAGCATTTCTACCTTATACGGAGAACAAACGGCTGGGGGCGTTTATTCTGATTGATAAGTTAAGCAATGACACAGTGGGCGCCGGTCTCATCAGATTTGCACTCCGCCGCGCGGTCAACGTTCACTGGCAAGCCCTCGAGATCACCAAGTCCGCACGCGCCAAGATCAAGCATCAAGAGGCGCGCTGCCTATGGTTCACGGGTCTCTCAGGTTCGGGAAAATCGACGGTTGCCAACTTATTGGAAAAGCGCCTTCACGCTGAAGGCAAACACACGTACATTCTCGACGGCGATAATGTCCGGCACGGCTTGAATCGGGATCTTGGATTTACCGAGGCCGACCGGGTCGAAAACATTCGGCGCGTCGCCGAGGTCGCTAAGCTTTTGGTGGATGCCGGCTTGATCGTGCTCGTCGCTTTCATCTCCCCCTTCCGTAGCGAGCGAGAAATGGCGCGTGGGATTTTCGATCCCGGAGAGTTCATCGAGATCTTTGTCGACGCACCGCTGCAAGAATGCGAACGGCGCGACGTCAAAGGTCTTTACGCTAAAGCTCGTCGCGGCGAGCTCATCAACTTCACAGGAATCGACAGCGCCTACGAACCCCCGGCTTCGCCGGAAATTCATCTCAGAACAATGGAAAGGTCACCTGATTCCTGCGTCGATCAAATCCTCTCGTTGCTAACTCATCAACGTTATTAGCACTTAATTCTAAATACCGGAGTAGCTTCGCCATTTCGACCCAGACGGGACTTTATTCCGAGTTATCCTGCGCTAGCTTGATCGTGACCTCGCCCCGTTTGGTTTTTATAGGAATAGTTTGACATTTATTGTGAATATGATGTACATGCTAGCACCTATAATTTGCGAGAAATCCACCTTCGACCATAAATGAAGCTTTTGGACAAGTCTGCTTCGTCTCCAACGGGAAGTCTCTTAGTAAAAGAAGGACTGAAGCCACTCTCCCGCCAACAAGAAACCCGTCTAGCTAAGATCGCATTGAATTCGCGGGTGATAATCATAGAGGGCATCTCCGGGTCTGGTAAGGACACTCTACAGAATTATCTAAAGAGAAAACTCGCGGGGCTAAACCTTTATGATTATTCCGAGGGTGAGGTTCTGCACTCTTGGAAACAGTTGCAGATCAAGGGTATCTCCGAATTAAGAATCAGATTCATGAAAAATTTCGTTAACTTTATGAGCGATATCATTCACCAAGACAATCATGCCGTTTTTCTTCTAAATAGATTTCATCTCTCCACTTATGCTTCAACGATTCTAGAGCATCCAGAACTCGGATCGCAATATACCGAGATTGTAGATGGCCTGCGCGCACTGCCGGTTCACATCTTTATTTTACAGTTAGACGAGAGTGAGATTGAAAAAAGAAGCTTTCACCCAGAACGGACCGGTGCCTGGCGGAAATTTCAACAGCAAATAGTACAACAACATAATTTTCGCGAACGTCTTGAAACACAACAAAAGGTCATTCTTGACGCCGCCGTAAAACAAGGAATACCTTACTCAGTGGTTAAGCTGTCTTATCCGCGCGAATTCCGCGAGGGCGAGACCGCAATTCCGGCTAGACGAGTCATTGTTCGACCTAGCGTTCAGATAATTCCAGCCAAAGTTCGAAAGCGGAAGCCACAGCTTCCGCCGACAGTTTAGAACCGCCATGGAATAGGTTAACCCGGTGCAACCCGACAAATCGATTCTAGTTGTCACAGATGTAGGTATGCGCAATGTTCGTAGCTGATAAATTCGTGTTTATTCATCTTCCTCGGACTGGCGGCACATTCGTGCTGGATGTTATTCAGAAATTTTTTCCGTCCGTACGCGAAATTGGTCATCATTTACCCCTAACATTCCTCCCTGATAACTATAAGAATCTACCGGTTCTCGGAACAATTCGAAATCCCTGGGACTTTTACGTCTCATTGTATCATTACGTTTTGACTAACAACCGTCAAAGCATATTGGCGGCTTGGATGACTGATTACGGAACAAACTCCAGTTTCCAACAAAGCGCTCGAAGACTGCTCGACTTCGGTGTCAACAGTACTCGGCTTGACGCATTAATCGAGATGCTGCCCGAAGGAATGGATTATTCCATACGGCAGATTCCCAACCTCAGCAAAATAGTGACGCACCAGATGCGCGGCAGCGGCCTCGGCTACTATAGTTCACGTTTCCTCGAAATGTTTGGGAGCGCAGATAACGTGTTTTTCTGTAGGTTAGAAAATTTACGGCACGACTTGGTCCGCTTTTTTGACTTGATCGGTGCGACCACAGATCAACTGTGTGATTACATTCTAGCTCTGGAAAAGAAAAATAGCTCTGTTCATTTTCATTATTCAAAGTACTATACACCCGAACTCGCTGAGCTGGTTTCGGCACGCGAGCACCCGGTCATTCAGCGATTTGGCTACAAGTTCGAGAAACAAGGTTTTCAAAGCGATGGGAACTCTCCATTACAAACTTTTAAACGGTCTAGCGATCTCCCATAACTCCGATTTTCACTTCCAAGCAATCCCTCCGTATTTTTTGCTCTTGATGAGCTTGCAGCAATAAAGTTTCTGCCCCAATTTACGTTTGCTGTGATATACTGATCGTGCAGATTTTTCGAAATGTGGTATTTAGTTTGACGATTAATCTTCTGAAATTCTCTGGCACCCTAGCAATATTCGTTCTAGTTGCAGCTTTCTGCTGCAGTCACGTACAAGCGCAAGGCACAAAGAACCTACCACGGGTGGGCATCGTATTGCCTACCGGTGCCCCTGGCGATCCATCAGCGTTATTGGATGCATTTTCGCAAGGATTGCGTGATTTAGCCTATTTTGAGGACAAAAACATAATCGTTGAACGCAGGTATGGAGAAGGCAGACTCGATCGGATGCCTTCATTAGTTAGCGATTTGGTTCAGCAAAAAGTCGATGTAATGATTGCTCCGAACAATGTCGTGATCCGCGCCGCGAGGGAAGCAACAAAGACGATCCCTATTGTAATGATCAGTTCAGTTGATCCAGTCGTAGCTGGATACGTACAGAGTTTTGCGCATCCGGGCGGTAACATCACCGGGCTAGCATGGCTTCTTCGTGATATAAGTGCGAAACGTGTCGAGTTACTCAAGGATATGCTTCCAAAGCTATCGCGGATCGGCGTCCTCTGGGACGCTGATGGCCCAGGGCCGAAAATCGCATTTAAAGAATATGAAGCCGCCGCATCTGCTTTCAAACTAGAGCTTCGATCGCTGGACGTGCAAGGCGCTAAGCCTGATTTTGCAAAAGCATTTCAAGACGCTAAAACAGCGCGCTTAGAAGCGTTAATTATTGTTGGCAATCCAGCGATGGCGCAGCACGCCAACGAAGTTTTCGACATGGCCGTTAAATACCGGTTCCCATCAATGACCGAGGAAGGTAGATTTGTAAGCGCTGGAGGACTAGTATCATACGGCCCAAGCCTTGCCGATTTGTATCGTCGTGCAGCGGGTTATGTTGTCGAAATCCTAAAAGGCGCAAAGCCTGGTGACTTACAGGTTAAGCTTCCGGAAAAGTTCGAGATTTTCGTCAACCTAAAGACTTCCCACCAGCTTGGATTGGTTATTCCTCAAAACATTCTCCTCCAAGCCGACAAAATAATTAAATAAGCCACGATCGCCTATACGCATCTTTGTCCGTCGAGCGAGGGTGGAGACTAGCGGATTGTCTGTTCAAGTCCCTCCCCATGCCCTTTTCGCCGGAGTTGTTCATTTCTGACTATAATAGTGTAGTTAGACTGCCACAGCGTATTTGGGGGTTAATATCCCTAACCATTTGAGTCCATTAGAGATAATCGCGACTCAGTTACACTGGCATAAGTTGTGCTCGCAGGTAAGTCTCTGCGCTTAATTAAAACATCGAGGGAAATAAAGTCTGATTAATGCTATGGAAAGAACTCCCGAAGCCCTTGGCCTATCTCACAGAAACAATATCGCGCGACATGAGTAGCCGTTGTGAGTAACATCTGGAGAATATTAGGCCGGCGATTCTATTCCCGTGGTATTCGGCGTCGCCTTCTGGTTTGGGGGCTAAGTCTTTTCGGAATTGCGCTATCGGCTGTGGTCGGCGCCGGCTATTTTTACATCATACGGCAAATCCGGCAGGATGCCGCAGCCCTGCAGTCGGAACTCGCGCTTGTAACTGGAGAGCGTATTCGGAACTTCGTTAATCGAAAAATTGAGCGATTTTCCGACAACGCCGCGGCTTTGAGCCTTTACCCGCTCGGCAGCAAAGAGCAACAGCTACTCCTGGGACTTTTGGTGAAGAACGACAGTAGCTTTTCGGAAGCTTCCGTTATGGACGTTGGAGGCAAGGAGGTGCTAAAGGTATCTGATCGAAAAGTTTTTTTTCCTTCCGATCTGACCGATCAAGGCGAGTCGAGAAAATTTACCAAAGCACTCAAGGGCGAAGACTTTATTAGCGGTGTCCATACATCGAGCCGGGCACAACCCTACATTACACTGGCAATTCCGATTTGGGGCGGTGCCCAAAGTGTTATTGGCGTTGTCTCTGCTGAAGCCGATCTCTCATTTCTATGGGAAGTCATCGGGAAAATTCGCTTTGGCGCAGCAGGATATGCGTACTTGGTCGATGACAGAGGTAATCTCATAGCGCACAAAGATACAACCTTAGTGCTAAAGCAAATGGATTTGCGCCAGGTTGACGGCGTCCAGAAATTTTTGCGCAATCGGAAGGGCCCTGATTTCGCTCCGGCAAACGAAGGCCGAGGATTAAGCGGCGGCCGTGTTTTAGTTACATATGCACCCGTACCGGAACTGGGCTGGTCGGTTATTTTGGAGGAACCTGTCGAAACCGCACTGGCCAATGTCGAAGTTGTAAAACGTTCAGCCGTGATTTTCTTGCTTGTGGGTCTGCTCATTGGTGCTGCCGTTATCGCATGGGTCAGCCAAAAGATTACCAGCCCGATACAAAGATTGCGTCGAGATGTCGCGACGATTGGAAACGGTAATCTCGAGCATCGGGCGCAAATCAGAACCGGCGATGAAATCGAAGAACTCGCGAACGAGTTTAATAAAATGACCGGTGCTCTGCAAAATTCCTACGCTACTCTGGAGCAAAAGGTCGCACAACGCACCACAGAAATCACCGCTCTATACGAGGTCACCACAACAGTAAACCAGTCACTGTCTCTAGGGGAAATTGCGGATGCCGTTATCGGCAAAATTGTCGAGATCTTTGGTTTCGACACTATGCGCATATTCCTGTTCGATGATCGAATGGAAGAGCTGCAACTCCAGGCCTCTTTCGGAGTCTCCGCCAACGGGTCAGCGGGCACACGCTCGTTCAAACGCGGACAAGGTGTTGTAGGCCGGGTCGGAGATACCGGCGAGCCAATGATATTCGAAGACATCACCACAGATCCTCGATATGGAGCGCTAAGCACGACGAAAGCGACCGAACTGGCAAAGATGCGGTTCTTCGCGGTCTTTCCGATCAAGACCAAATCGCGCGTCGTCGGAGCTATACTTTTTAACGCTCAAGCACCGCGGAAACTCACAGTTGAAGAAACTCGGCTCCTCGAGTCGATGTCCCAGCATCTTGGTGTCGCTGTAGAAAAAGCCAGCCTGTTTCGTCAGTCGGAACGAAGAGCGCAACAGCTCGAGGTGCTGAACACGATTGGAGCTGCGGTCAGCCAATCGTTGGATCTGCAAATTGTCTTACATCAGGCAATTGAAAAGATGATCGAGACTCTCCATTTCGATGCGTGCTGGATTCATATGCTCGATAAAGAGGAAACCGAATTGCGACTCCAAGCCTGCCGCGGTTTGACGGAAGAAGCCGTGCGTGCGCTGGAGCGCCGAAAGTTATTCGAGGGCCTTAGCGGCAATATTTTTGAGACCGGTGAGCGGCTCGTATTCGAAGATTTTCGGAGCGACCCACGGTACCAGAAACTCAACAGTCGGAGTCAGCTTATTTTCATGGGATTTGCGAGTGCCGCCGGTTTCCCGATCAAGGCAAATGATAAGACCATTGGTGTGTTGCACCTTGCCAGCAAGGCGAAAAAACAGTTTGCCGCTGATGAATTACAGCATATCGAGTCTATCGCTCAGGAAATCGGCGTTGCGGCTCAAAATGCGCGGCTCTTCACAGAGGTCAATCAAAAAACCGCTGAATTGCAACAGATAAACAAAGAGCTGGAGGAAGCGAACCGCGCCAAATCCGAGTTCATCTCGGCGATGTCACACGAGCTCCGGACTCCGCTCAACGTGATCATGGGAAACGCGGAGCTTACCGGCGAAGGCTTTTTCGGCGATATCACACCTGAACAAAAGAAGGCGATGACTCAGATTCATCATCATTCTCGATTTCTGCTGAAGCTCGTGAATGACGTGCTGGCTTTATCGCGCCTGGACGCAAAAAAAATGTCGATGGAGCCGGCCACAGTCGATATCGAAGAAATCGTTGCTCATGCGCAAACTCACGTCGAACAATTGAACCGCCTGCAACGCCTGCAAGTGAACTGGGATATCGAGCCGGAGCTTCCTCAGATCGTTACCGATGTCACGAAACTCGAGGAAATTCTCCAGAATCTTATCAGTAATGCGTTCAAGTTCACCCCCCAGGGTCGCATCGAGGTGCGAGTGAGAAATCGAGCCGACTCAGGTCGTATCGAATTTACGATCGCCGATACCGGGATCGGTATTGAACCTCAGGACATGGACCGAATTTTTGGTGCCTTCGAGCAGATCCGCGAGGCTCACACAGGCGAGTACAACGGCGTCGGCCTGGGTCTGAACATCGTGAAGAAGTATCTTGAGCTGATGAAGGGAGACATTCACGTGGAGAGTAATCCCGGTGAAGGTTCCAAGTTCATTTTTTCATTGCCCCATTCCGTTTCCCTTCACTCCTGAACACCAGCCTTACTGACCCGCTAAATATCCGGGTCCGCCAAGCCGTAAAAAGAGGCTCGCATCTGGAGATGTGAGCCTCTTTTGACGTTCCAAGTTTTTTACCGGCTACGCACCCAAGCCGTACGCCCTCGTGGGATTATCCCAGAGAATTTTCGTGCGCGCAGCGCGCGAAATTTTGTCGTTGGTGCTGATGGCGCCGACAGTCTTGTCGGGAAACTTGTCAATGGCGTCGCTGTGAGGATAATCGGTAGCGATCATCAGGTAATCATCGCCGACAAAGTCACAGAACACGGGCGCCAGCTCTTCACCGGCCTCACAACTGATCCAGCAGTTGCGCTTGAAATAATAGCTCGGCTTTTCTTTTGTGATCTTGGCTGAACCATGGGACTCGTGCTCCCAGTGCTCGTCCATGCGCTCGAGCCAGAACGGCGCCCAACCACATCCGGATTCCAGATGAGCGACTTTCAATTTGGGAAATTTTTCCAGCACCCCATCGGCGCAGAAATTAAGGCAGGCCAACATCTGTTCCAACGGATGGCAGGCAACGTGCCGGCCAAATTCGCTGTATCGATCGGACCCCGCTTGACCTAACACGGTGCGGGCGCCCTCGTGCACGCAAATGGTCACGCCGAGCTCCGAACAGGCATCGTAAATCGGATCATAGTCCGGGCTGGCAAAGGTGCGGCCGCAAAATTTGTTGGGACGCCAGAAAATCCCTACCAGCCCCAACTTCTCGCGGGCGTGTTTCAATTCCGCCACGGCACGTGCCGGATCTTGTAACGGCAAAAGCATCACGCCGTACAGTCGCTTGCGATCGTAGTCGCAATAGTCGGCGAGCCAAGTATTGTAGGCCCGACAGATCGCGGCGCTTAGCTCCGGATCGATATCGTCACGCCACATGATGTAGAGCCCAATCGTCGGGAAAAGAACTGAGACGTCTATCCCCTCGCGATCCATGTCGCGAAGATTCGATGCCGGATCGAATTTGTTCGCGTACGCGTCCGCGAAACAGTCACGCCAGCGTTTCGAAGACGAAAAAATGTAACCGAAATCTTCCGTCGCTCGACCGGGGCGCTGCGCTGAGTCCGATACCGGTTTCCCGTCGACTTCACGGACGGTTTGATTCGGACCGGCCAGACGAACTCGGTTTTTAAATTTTTCCGGTAGATATTTTTGATAAAGGTCGCTCGGCTCCAGGATATGACGATCGGCATCGATAACTTTGAATCCGTCTTTCATGTTCCCTCTCCTCTCATCTCAGGTAACTCTTGAATCGTCTCCTGTAAATAGATCAAACCATCATGCACGGCAAGAGCCGGTAAGCGATCCTAGAGCGCTTGCCACTTATCCACGAAAGCATTTAAGCGCGCGGAGTGTTGGGTTTTGCGGCTTGCTGCACCCTAAGCTTCGTTTTCACACCCTCGGCTTCTTTTTAGTCGGTCTCCCAACCACCGCCCAGCGCCTTATAAAGCGCCACAAGATTCGCTGCCATATTC
>Ga0075425_100008238_pt1 | contig 11042 bp, 7 predicted proteins | sample SoiMethybrSBSTD4_FD_75300 | JGI IMG/M metagenome (GOLD analysis project Ga0075425, IMG submission 75300) | Bulk soil microbial communities from a Populus tree surrounding site in Tennessee, USA - Soil MetaG P. TD hybrid SBSTD4 | ecosystem: Environmental > Terrestrial > Soil > Tree plantation...
AGGTAGCGCGAGATCGGTCCCATGTCGCGGTGCGTCAGCTTGAACCACGCCTTGGCGAACGCATCGGCGAACTGGTCTGGATGCTCGTAGAACCGCCGTGAAATTTTTTCGTAAGCGGGGTCGAAGCGCAGAGAGAGGTCCGTGGTCAGCATGGTGGGCGCGTGACGCTTGGACGGGTCATGCGCGTCTGGAACCGTTCCTGCGCCGGCGCCATTCTTCGCTACCCACTGATGAGCACCAGCTGGGCTCTTGGTCAGTTCCCAGTCGTATTTGAAGAGGTTCGTGAAGAAGTTGTTGCTCCACTTCGTCGGCGTGGTGGTCCAGGTGACTTCCAGCCCGCTGCCGATCGTGTCAGCGCCAAATCCCTTACCGAATTTATTTTTCCACCCGAGGCCTTGCTCTTCGACGTCAGCAGCCTCTGGTTCGGGGCCAACATATTGAGCGGGAATCGCGGCGCCGTGAGTTTTGCCGAATGTATGTCCGCCGGCAATCAACGCTACTGTTTCTTCGTCATTCATGGCCATACGCGCGAATGTCTCGCGGATGTCCCGCGCGGCGGCGATTGGATCCGGCTTCCCGTTCGGCCCTTCCGGATTGACATAAATCAGGCCCATCTGGACCGCTCCGAGAGGATTCGCCAGCTCACGATCGCCGCTGTAGCGCTTGTCGTCCAGCCACTTTCCTTCAGGTCCCCAGTAAAGCTCTTCAGGCTCCCAGACATCCTCGCGACCACCGCCAAAACCGAAGGTCTTAAAGCCCATCGATTCCAACGCGACGTTTCCCGCGAGAATCATCAGGTCGGCCCACGAAATCTTCCGGCCATACTTCTGTTTGATCGGCCACAGCAACCGGCGCGCCTTATCGAGATTCACGTTATCCGGCCAGCTATTGAGCGGAGCGAAACGCTGTTGACCGGCTCCAGCGCCGCCGCGACCGTCGCCGATGCGGTACGTTCCTGCACTGTGCCACGCCATGCGGATGAACAACCCTCCGTAGTGCCCGAAGTCGGCCGGCCACCAATCCTGCGAGTCCGTCATTAGGGCGTTGAGGTCCTTGATCACCGCCTTCAGGTCGAGGCTCTTAAATTCTTCCGCATAATTGAACTCTTTGCCCATTGGATCGGACAGCGAAGAGTGCTGGTGGAGCACTTGCAGGTTCAGCTGATTCGGCCACCAGTCCGCATTGCTAGGGGATTTGCGAGCGCCGTGCGCTACCGGGCACTTGGATTCGATTGACGCATTTTTGCTCTGATCTTTGTTCTGATCTTCGGGGGAAACAGTTCCCGAGGAAGATGCGAGAGTGTTTTCCATATGCTTTGCATTCTCCATATGATTTTTCCTTTGAATTAGTTCGAAACTTTGATGATCTACGAACCCATCAGACTGCGGTTCGCACCATGAGTTACCGACGTCGAGCGCACTTCGTGCACAGTCCCCGGAAAATGAGTTCACATTCGCGGACTACCCGCTTACCCAGCGAGCGTGGGGCCGGCTTAGGCACGTCGTACCAGTCCACGTCCTCGACGTTGCCGCAGCGGTCGCAGATGAAATGGTGATGCTGCGTTCCCGTGGCATCGAAGCGCGCGGAGCGGCCCTCGACTGCCACTTCGCGCACCAAACCTGCCTGCACCAAGTCCCGCAGATTGTTATAAGTTGTGGCTCGCGAAGAGCGTGGGTCCACGCGATTCACGGCTTCGAAAATCTCGGCAGCCGTGGGATGCCGCTTGGATTCCATCAGGAATGCCATCACGGCGTAGCGCTGTGGAGTACACCGCAACCCGCCGCCCTCTAACGACTGTTTGATCGCCGCAGCGTCCATGAAGAAACTAGAATATATCTAATGTGACACTTTGTCGAGGAGTGTACTTGTCCCCCGCTGAGCGCAGGAAACTGTCGCAGGGGGCCGTCTCGAAGTAGAAACGCCAAATCTAAATGGACTCACTCTCTTCGGGAACTACTCTTCGGGCGCCGTTTACCGGTGTGGATGGCTTGTGAGTACTTCGTGAGTAATCGCGCAAATAACGGTTCATGGGTTCGGAGTAGAAACGTGCCACTGCTGCCCCTAGCGCACCCGCCACAACAATTGTTGCCACGAACAGTACGGGCACCAGACGCATCGGTTTTCCGAGATCGAGGAACAGCCCGAACAAGCCAAACACAACGAACATGTGCGTCAGATAGACTTCGTAGCTATCTTGACCGATTTTCAACAATGGCCTGAGGAGGCGTGGACTTCGCCATTGTGTCTGTGCAGTGGCAGCGATGAACATGCAGGTGCCTATGCCGAGCATCGTCATGTTCAGCCCGGTCCGCCCGAGCCAGCCGCTATACGTCTGCCAAGAAAATACCAGGCTGAACAACACAACGGTTGCACCGGTGATGCCCAAAGCGCGGATCATCGGAGGAGACAAGCGAGTCCCCGAGACGATGAGCGCAGTAAGACAACCTAAGGCAATGCCCTCCATGCCTCCGAGATAGGAATATTCCTGCCAGATCTCGTTGCCGTGGGCGAATACCGTCCGGCCGAATGGCCCCAGAACCACGAATGTGAGGAGAATGGCGATGAAAAGCTTGCCTCGGCCGAAGGCTCGGCAAACCAATGGGAAAAACAGGTAGAACATCTCCTCAACGGAAAGCGACCAGAGAATATCCCAATTTCCCGGAAGATACCAGGTTCGAGCTTCGAGAACATTGACGCGGAAGGTGAGTACCGCGAGCAGCGCCCTCCCTAGCCCTCCAGTCCTTGCGGTCACGACGTAGTTGTGAACGTGGGCGAAATGCAGGCCAGTAAGGACAGCAAGCAGCAGAAACAGCAGAGGCGCAATGCGGGCAAAGCGGAGGATGTAGAAATCGCGCACTCTGATGTTCGAAAGTGGTGTCCATCGCCGAAGACTGATGGATGTAATCAGAAATCCGGAGACAGCGAAGAACATCTGAACGCCGAGTTGACCATTCCAAACCAGTAAGTGTACGAGTTGCTCCGGGAGAAACTTCGTGTACAGCACCTTCGCACTGAGCAGACGAATGTTTACGTGATTCATCAATACGAAAAAGATCGCGAGCCCGCGCAGCAAATCTATTCCGTCTAAGCGCTTCCAGTTAGCAGCTGGGGTTGTCGATTCCTCCGAGGCCATGTACCTGATTGTGCCATCAAATCGAGATGCGTCCTCCTGCAATTTCAGAGGGAAACCCTCGTGTTAATTCGAATCGGTGCCTCGAATGATTTGTAGTCTTGTATTTACGTGCGACTGAACCCTGAAGAAGTGTTGCGCGTGCTCGACGCCCTGCAGACCAAAGAGCTGTGTTCCACCAACTGGCACAAGGGCAAGCCGACGTTGAAAGTTGCGTAAACTAGACACATGCGGGTCGCGATCTTCGGCGCCACCGGTATGCTGGGTAAGGCGCTGCTGCGCCAATGGAGAGACGATGAGATCGTCCCCCTGGGCAGCGCGCAGGCCGACATTCGCAATCCTGATCAAGTGCAGAGAGCGATCGAGCAGGCGAAGCCGGATTGGATCGTGCTGGCGGCTGCCTACACCGATGTTGATGGCTGCGAAATCAATCCCACGCTGGCTTCGGCCGTCAACACTCACGGCGCAATGAATGTGGCAAAAGCCGCAGCCCTGGCTGGATCGAAGCTGATCTTCATTAGCACGGACTACGTTTTCGACGGTAAGAACGCTTCGCCGTACGAGACCAACCACGCACGAAATCCAATCAACGAGTACGGCCGAAGCAAAGCCGATGCAGAAGAAAAGCTTGCTGAAATTCTTCCTGACTGCTGCATTGTGCGCACGTCGTGGCTGTTTGGGCCGGGGGGAAGATGCTTTCCCGACACGATCCTGAAGGTTGCTGCAACCCGCAACGAAATCGAAGTCGTCAACGACCAGCGCGGCTGCCCGACTTACACTTTCGATCTCGCCGACGCAATTGCCAGACTTTGCCGCTCCGACGCGAAAGGCATCGTTCACTGCACCAATGCCGGTGATTGCACATGGTTCGAGTTCGCGCAGGAAATCATTCGCCAAGCGGGTTTAACAACTATCGTGAAACCCACCACCAGCGACAAGTACGTTCGCCCTGCCGAACGGCCAAAGTATTCCGTCCTGTCTGTTGCGAGTCTGCACGGTTACGGCATCGAAATGCGTCCCTGGCAAGCGACTCTCGCCGACTATCTCCCCGAACGCGCCCGCTCCCATGCCGAGCTTGGGTCTTCACTCAGCAATCGTGCGTGACGAAATCTTCGATACAGGGTAGGATTTCGGGAAACCGGAAATCGCCGGACTCCGCGTAGCTACACTCGCGGCTAGCACTGCACATCGGAGACCAGATGCCTCTCACCGCAATGGATTGGGTGGTAATCATTGGATATTTGCTGATCAACCTTGCTATCGGCATCTACTATCGCCGGCGCGCGAGTGGCAACACTGAAGAATTTTTTATCTCGGGCCGCGATGTTTCCTGGTGGCTGGCCGGCACGTCCATGGTCGCGACAACTTTTGCCGCCGACACTCCTCTGTTTGTCTGCGGGGTGGTGGCCAAGCAAGGCATCGCTGGAAACTGGATCTGGTGGGCATTTTGCGTGGGTGCGACGCTGACCGTTTTCTTCTTCGCCCGCTACTGGCGCCGCGCCGAAATTCTCACCGACGTGCAGTTCGTGGAAATGCGCTACGGCGGAAATCCTGCGGCGTTTCTTCGCGGATTCAAAGCGATCTATCTCGGCCTATTCATGAACTGTTTCATCCTGGGTTGGGTAACCAAGGCCATGGTCAGCATCATCACCGTGCTACTCGGCCCGGCCATTGCCGCGGGACGCCCACTGGACCTTGGCGTGCTCGGCCACTACACGCTTGGACTGCCGCAAAATACCGCGCTGGCAATCTGCGTTTTCATTCTGATTCCATTCACCGGAATTTACACATTTATCGGCGGCCTGTGGGGCGTGCTGGTCACCGACCTCTTCCAGTTCGTCCTGAAGATGACAATGATCATCGTGCTGGCATGGGTGGCCGTGGCGAAGATCGGCGGCATGGACGCCCTGCAAGCACGTCTGCACATCATCGAAAACAACGCGCGCGCGAGCGGCGCAGTCACTTCGAATCCCACAGCATTCCTGCCCGATTTTCATCAGGGCTTGACCGGCGAGGCCCTGTGGACGCTCCCGCTGCTGACTTTCATGGTCTATCTCGGAATGCAGTGGTGGCTGGCTTGGTATCCCGGTGCAGAGCCAGGCGGTGGCGGCTTCGTTGCCCAACGAATGTTCAGCGCCAAGGACGAAAAGAATTCGCTCGGCGCGACCCTGTGGTTCAACATCGCCCATTACGCTTTGCGGCCTTGGCCGTGGATACTCACCGCGCTTGTGGCACTAGTCGTGTATTCACCCAACGGCGGCTTGCATCCCAGCGCCGCATTCGCCGCCAATCCCGAGCAGGGATACGTAATGATCATGCGCGATTATCTGCCGCCGGCGCTGCGAGGCCTGATGGTCGCGGCATTTCTCGCGGCATTCATGTCGACGGTAGGAACGCAGCTCAACTGGGGCTGCTCGTATCTGGTGAACGATCTCTACAAGCGCTTCATGGTGCGTGACTCGACAGAGAAGCACTACGTATTCATGAGCCGCATCTTCACCGTGCTTCTGGTTCTGGTGAGCGGATACACCGCTTCGCAACTCTCCTCGATTGGCGCAGGATGGGGAGTTGTACTCAGCATCGGATTTGGAACCGGCGCGGTTTACATCCTGCGCTGGTATTGGTCACGCATCAACGCATGGAGCGAAATTTCGGCCATGCTGGCCGCGGCCGCAGTCACCGTCCTTCTCAACACCCATTATCACGGTCAGCTTCTCATTCCGTTCACCGGCAGCGACTCGCTGGTTTACGCGAAAAGCAGCTTGCTCACCGGCGGAGTGACCACCGTCGTTTGGGTCATCGCGACGTTCATCACCCGGCCGGAATCCGACGCAACCCTCATCGCTTTTTACCGCAAGGTCCATCCCACGGTCTATGGATGGAAGCGTATCGCTAAACTTGTGCCGGAACTTCCCGAAGTCCGAGATGTTGCCGCCAACGCGTTCGATTGGATCATGGGCATCATCCTGGTCTACGGCTGCTTGTTCGGAATTGGCAAACTGGTATTCGCGCAGTGGCTCCAAGGAGCCGCGCTTCTAATCGTCGCGGCCATCGCCGGGTATCTGATCTTCTGGGACCTCTCCCGCCGTGGCTGGGAAACGCTGTCGGGCAAGCAGACCCCGGCGACCGCTCATACGGTCAGCGCTGACTGATCTCGCTAAGATAATTTGGCTGCACTAGTTCGGAGTGCTGCTCTCGGGTGGTGCTCCGCTCCCCTGGCCCGATTCAGCGCTTTTTGTTGATTCGGAACTTCCGGGCCCTGCCAGGGGCAACTCCAGTGCTGCTGTCAGAATCGAAATCCTGCTTAGTATGGCTGCGGAGTGCCATGTATCGACGAACCTGTGTAATCTCAACCATTCTTTCAATTTGCGCAATCATGACCGCCTGTGGAGGCGGTAATGCCTCTGGCGGCTCCTCACAACCGCTGACGCCCCGGCCGCCGGCGGCCCAGGTCCCGCGCTCAGGAATTAACCACCTCATCGTGGTGATAATGCAGAACAATTCCTTTGATCACCTGTTCGGGACCTATCCGAGCGCTAATGGCCTTGACCCCGGCGCGGCCAGCTATAACCAGGTGGACCAGGCTGGGAATACGGTGCATCCGGTTTTGTTGACCGACCTGAATCCGCCTGAACTCAATCACACCCGCAACAGCTATCTGATCGCCTACGATTCCGGAAAAATGGACAAGTACGCCTGGGAAAATGGCGACGCCTCCATGGATTACTACGACAGCACCACGCTTGGGACCGCCGCTGACGGCCAAAAGTTTGGGATATCGACCATCTGGGGTTACGCACAGCAATTTGCGCTTGCCGACAACTTTTATGCTTCAGCCATGGCCAGTGAGCCCAGCAATATGCTTTACATGATTTCCGCCGATGTCGGGACCGGCAGCGATCCTTATGGATACCCTCAACTCGATGCCTGTACCGCCGGCCTGTTTCAGCAAAACCAGGGCGCCGGGGCGAATATCACTCCGCCGCTCACCTTCCCCAACGTCGGTGACCAACTCTCGGCTGCGAAAATTTCCTGGACGTGGTATCACGAATTCTACTCCAATGAACAGAACGGAACTTGCACAGGCTACGTGCCGCAGGAGAATGCGTTCCAATATTTTCAGTCGACGGCCAACACGCCAAATGTGCAGGACTTCACTTCGGCCGACTTCCAGAACGTGCTGGCTTCGGGGAGCTTGCCATCAGTCACGTGGGTGACTCCTTCGCCTGCGCATAGCATGCGGCCCGGCCACGGAGACATTGCGAATGGAATCGAGTGGCTGGATAGCTTTGTTCAGGGGGTCAAAAATTCTCCGCAATGGGCAGACACTGCCGTGATTGTCTTTTGGGACGAAAGTGGTGGCTGGTACGATCACGTTCCACCCCCGCAGCTGAACAGCACCATCGGGCTGGGCGCCCGTGTTCCCGTGCTGGTCATTTCTCCGTTTGCTAAAACCAGCTACATTTCTCACCGGCAGATGGACTTTGTTTCTATTCTTCGATTCATTCAATGGAATTGGGCGCTGGGTGCCTTCTCTGGCCCCACCCAAGCGGCGCGCGAGCAGCAAAGCGGCGACATTTGCGATCTTCTGACCTCGGCTTGCGGCGCACCGTAGCAGGTAGCTATCGTCAGCGATGGCCATGTAGCGACGGACGCCCTCGTCTGTCGGGTCGAGCGAAGCTCGACAATTCAGGAAAGAATTATTCAGGAAAGATTATTCAGGAAAGAATCAAGAGAGTTGCGGTTCTATGCCATGGCGCTGGCTGAGCGGCCGCCCGCGGTGGCCGAAGCCGGAGGATGCGGCCCGGCAAACTCCGCAAATGCTTCCATCATTTCCGGCGTAGGCGTGCTCACACGAACGTCGGTTACGTCCACGATCGCGTACCAGTCGCGGCACAACTGGCCAATCTGCTTGGGATTGACTTCGAGCAGCAGATCAGCGCGCTGCGCATCCCCTGACGCCGCCGCGTGAATATATGGAATCTCAATTCCACGCCGTGAAACCGCGGTCAGTATCCGCATCAGCGTCCCTTGGGTGTTGCGAAAGCGAATGTGAAATGCATTCATTCTTTAATCTCCCGTATCCATGTGGCGACGGGCGCCCTCGCCCGTCGAGTCGAGCAAAGCTCGACAAGACTCGTGCAACTCCTGCCCGTCTCAACGCCGGGCTGTGCCCGGCAGGGCAGGTGAGGGCACCCGCCCCTACATGGCCTATCTACTCTTCCTCGAACAACATCTCCGACAATGCTGCGCCCGCCGGGACCATGGGATAAACATTCGCCTCCGGAGCGCAGTCGAACACCAGCAACTCAGGTTCACGCGACTGCAAGAATCTTTCCAACGCGTCGCCGGTCTGCTGTGCCACCGGAAATTCTTCCATAGCCTCTTCATTGAGGCGGTCGGCATTGATGCGGTACGCCTTCGCGATTTCGACGAAATCGGGATTGTCACTCAAGTCGGTTTCCGCATAGTTGCGCTGATAGAACAGCTGCTGCCACTGGCGGACCATGCCGAGATATTTGTTGTCGACAATAACCATCTTGATTGGCAGGTTCAGGCGGCGGACGGTCGCCAGTTCCTGAATATTCATTTGAAAGCCGCCGTCGCCGGAAACGCACAGCACGGTGGCGTCAGGTTTAGAAAGCTGAACCCCAACCGCGGCTGGCAGCGCGAAACCCATCGCGCCCAAACCGCCGGAGGTGATGAATCCGCGCGGAGCATCCGAGCGATATCTCTGCGCCGCCCACATCTGGTGCTGGCCGACGTCGGCGATGACTACGCTGTTCTCGGGCAAACGGCTAAAGAGTTCGTCGAGAAAACGAATCGTCGGTTGCGCCAGTCCACGAGGATCGAGCTCGGCGCGATCTTCGCCGCACGCCAGCGCCCGCCACTCTGTCCAGTCCGGCAACTTCGCGCCTCTGACTTTTTGGTGAAATGCGGGAATGGTTTTCGCCAGGTCGCCGATGATCGGCAGCTCGCATTGCCGCACCCGGTCGAGCTGCGCAGGATCGATTTCAAAGTGCACGATTTTGGCGTTGGGCGCGAAGCGCGTCGGATCTCCGGTCACGCGATCGTCAAGCCGCGCGCCGAACACCAGCAGCAGATCGGTCTCATGCAGCGCCATGTTCGCAGCCCGGGTGCCATGCATGCCGACCATTCCCAGGTAATAAGGGGCGGCGGGATCTACCGCGCCCAGGCCATGTACCGTCGCAAACGCGGGAACGTTCAGATCGTCGAGCAAACGGCGAAGGTCAGTAATTGCGCCCGACAGCTTTACACCTGCGCCGATCAATGCCACCGGCCGCTGCGCCTTTCCCAGCAGTGCAATCAGTTCTTCGGCGAATTTCGCTTCGCCTTTCGCATCAGAAGGCCGGGGCTTAGGCACGAACTTCGCTGGGCCAGAGAACTCAATCTTGGCCTTCAGAAAATCGGTCGGGATATCTATGACCACCGGACCGGGACGGCCTTCACGCGCCCAATAAAAGCCTTCTGCGATTGCTGACGGAATCTCCTCAATCGAGCGCACCAGTCGGCTCCACTTGGTAAGCGAAAGGGTTAAGCCGAAAACGTCGGTTTCCTGGAAGGCGTCAGTCCCGATTAGCGCGCTGCGCACCTGGCCAGTAATGCAGACCAACGGGACCGAATCCATCTTGGCATCGGCAATCCCTGTCACCAGATTGGTCGCGCCGGGACCACTGGTCGCGATCGCCACACCAACTTGCCCGGTAGCGCGGGCATGGCCTTCCGCGGCAAAGACTGCGCCCTGCTCGTGACGGGTAAGTACGTGCCGGATGCCGCTGCCTTCGAGCGCGTCATACAATGGCATGATCGCGCCGCCTGGATAGCCGAAAACCAGTTCCACGCCCTCGGCGCGCAGGCACTTCAAGAAGATTTCCGCGCCCCTAAGCATTCACGACCTTTTTCTGCGGAGCAGGTTCGGTTTTCTGCGCCTGCTTGGAATCCTTTATCCACGACATCATGCCGCGAAGGTTCGCTCCCACTTCCTCAACCTGATGTTTCTTCTCCGCCTCGCGCAGGGCGGCAAAGTTCTTCCCGCCATTCTTGTTCTCGTCGATCCACTCGCGAGCAAACGTGCCAGCCTGAATGTCGGCAAGGATCTTCTTCATTGCGGTCCGGGTTTCATCTCCGACAACTTTCGGTCCACGCGTAAGATCGCCATACTCGGCGGTGTTCGAAATCGAATAACGCATGCGTCCCAGCCCGCCTTCGTAAATCAGGTCAACAATCAACTTCATCTCGTGGATGCACTCGAAGTATGCGATTTCCGGCTGATATCCGGCTTCAATCAGCGTTTCAAAACCCTTCTTCATCAGAGAAGTCAGGCCGCCGCAAAGCACCGCCTGCTCGCCGAACAGATCGCTCTCAGTTTCTTCTTTGAAAGTTGTCTGAAGGACTCCGGCCCGGGTCGATCCGATCCCATAGGCATAAGCCAGGGTGAACTCATGCGCGCGGCCACTTGCGTCCTGTTGAATGGCGATGAGCGAAGGCACGCCTCGGCCCTCGGCATAGACGCGGCGCAATAGATGACCAGGGCTCTTGGGCGCGATCATGACGACATCAACGTCCGACGGCGGCACGATGGCTTTAAAGTGAATACTGAAGCCATGAGAGAAGCCAAGGACCTTGCCCTTGGTCAGTCCAGGTTTGATCGCCGAGTCATAGAACCCCGCCTGGGTCTCGTCCGGAGTTAGAATCTGTATCCAGTCAGCGCGCTTTGCGGCTTCGGCTGGAGCCAGAACGGTGAAGCCGTCGGCTTTGGCCTGTTTGGCGCTGCCACGGTCGGGATCGAGCCCAATGATGACGTTGTACCCGCTGTCGCGCAGGTTCTGTGCCTGGGCGTGACCCTGGCTACCGTATCCGAAGATCGCAATAGTTTTGCCCTTGAGGGCTG
>Ga0075425_100008239_pt1 | contig 11041 bp, 5 predicted proteins | sample SoiMethybrSBSTD4_FD_75300 | JGI IMG/M metagenome (GOLD analysis project Ga0075425, IMG submission 75300) | Bulk soil microbial communities from a Populus tree surrounding site in Tennessee, USA - Soil MetaG P. TD hybrid SBSTD4 | ecosystem: Environmental > Terrestrial > Soil > Tree plantation...
AGCAGCATGCCCCCCACGATCACCATCGCCAGGGGCCGCTGGACTTGCGACCCGATGCCGGTCGAGACGGCGGCCGGCAGCAGTCCGATGCAGGCGGACAGCGCGGTCATGAAGCGCGGCCGCATCCGCACCTCGGCCGCGCGCATCAAGGCCGCGTCCCGCGATGGCTCTCCGTGCGCGCGCAGCTGGCGGTAATACGTCAGCATCAGGATCCCGTCCATCACCGACACGCCGAACAGCGACACGAACCCGACGGCGGCCGAGATGCTGAAGTTCATCCCGGCGACGTAGAGCGCGAGGATGCCACCACTCAGCGCGAACGGGATGCCGGCCAGGGCGAGGAGGCTGTCCCGGAGCGACGTGAACATGCTGTAGAGCAGCACGACGATCAGGAGCAGGCTCAGCGGCACGATGAAGGCCAGGCGGCGCTGGGCCTCCTTGAGCTCGCCAAACTCGCCGCTCCACTCCGTGTGATAGCCGTCGGGCAAGGACACGTTGCGCGCCACCTTGGTCTGGGCCTCGGCGACGGTGCCCCCGAGGTCGCGCCCGCGCACGCTGAACTTGACGGGCAGGTAGCGCGTGTTGTTCTCGCGATAGATGTACGAGGCGCCGGAGATCATCCGGACGTTTGCCAGGTCCCCGAGGGGCACGTACGCCGTCGCCGTCGCGCCCACCGCCGCCACCGGGATGTTCTTGATCGCCGCGACGTCGCGCCGATACTCCGGGGCCAGCCGTACGACCAGCGGGAAGTGCCGCTCGCCCTCGAAGACCTCGGTGGCGGACTTGCCGCCGATGGCGGCCTCGACCACGGCATTCACGTCGCCGGGGGCCAGGCCGTACCGCGCGCTCCGGGCCCGGTCGACCTCGATGACGAGGTTCGGCTGGCCCAGCTCGGTGTAGACGGCCAGGTCCTGGATCCCGCGCACGGTGTCGAGCTGCGCCTTGATCTGGTCGCCACGCTGCTGGAGCGTCTGGAGATCCTGGCCGAACAGCTTCACCGAGTTCTCGCCCTTGACGCCCGACACCGCCTCCTCGACGTTGTCCTGGATGGTCTGCGAGAAGTTGAAGTCGATGCCGACGAACTCGGCGTCGAACCGGCGCTGGATGGCGGCGACCAGCTTCTCCTTCGTCATGCCGCGGCGCCACGCCGCGAACGGCTTCAGGGGCGCGAAGAACTCGGCGTTGTAGAACCCCGCGGGATCGGTGCCGTCGTCGGGGCGGCCGTGCTGCGACATCACGGTCACCACCTCCGGCACGTCCCGGAGGATCTCGCGCATACGCGTGACGTACCGCTCGCCGGCCTCGAGCGAGACCGTGGGAGGCAGGGTGGCGCGGATCCAGAGATTGCCTTCCTCGAGCTTCGGGAGGAACTCGGTGCCGAGGCGGGGGACGATCAGCCCCGTCACCACCAGGAGGGCGCCCCCGATGGCCAGGGGGATGAGGCGCCGTCGCATCGCGTGATGCAGCGTCCACACGTAGGCCCGGCGCAGATGGCGGACGATGAACGTCTCGCGCTCCTCGAGGTGCTCGGGAAGCAGGTAGGAGGACAGGACGGGTGAGACCGTGAAGGTCGCGATCAGCGCGCCGAGCAGCGCGTAGCCGTAGGTCTTGGCCATCGGGGCGAAGATCTGACCCTCCACGCCCTGCATGGTGAAGAGGGGGATGAAGGCGGCGATCGTGATAGCCGCCGAGAAGAAGATCGCGCGGTCGACCTCGATCGCGCTGAACAGGATCGTCCGCAGCTTTCCGCGGAGCGAGATGCCGAGGCCGGCCTCGTGCTCCAGCGCGGCCGGTATGGACCGACCGCCCTCGCAGAGGTGCCGGAAGAGGTTCTCGACCATGATGACGGTCGAATCGACGATGATGCCGAAGTCGATGGCGCCGACGGAGAGCAGGTTGGCGGAGTCGCCCCGCCACACGAGGATGATCACGCTGAAAAACAGCGCGAACGGAATGGTGGCCGCGACCACGATGGCGGATCGTAAGTTTCCGAGGAAGATCCACTGGATGAAGAACACCAGCACGATGCCGAAGATCACGTTGTGCAGCACGGTGTGGGTGGTGACGTCGATGAGCTCCCGGCGGTCGTAGAAGGGCACGAGCCGGACGCCCGCAGGGAGCACGCCCCCCCGGTTGATGCGGGCGACCTCCGCCTCGATGCGCGTGATCACGGGCAGCGTCTTCTCGCCCTTGCGCATGAGCACGATGCCCTCCACCACGTCGGCGTCCGTGTCGCGCCCGGCGATCCCGAGCCGCGGCGTGTGGCCGATCTCGGCCTTCGCGACGTCCTGCAGGAGCACCGGGGTGCCGCCCGACTGCGTGAGCACGATGCTGCCGATGTCGTCCACGTTCCGGATCAGGCCGAGGCCGCGGACGTTCGCGGCCTGCTCGCCGATGTCGAGCGTGCGAGCGCCCACGTTGACGTTGCTGTTGGCGATCGCGGTGAGGACCTGGGGCAGCGTGATGCCGTACCCCTGGAGCTTTCGCAGGTCGACCTCGACGTGGTACTCCTTCGTCAGCCCGCCCCATCCCACGACGTCGATCACCCCCGGCACGGTCTTGAAGCGCCGCTCCAGCACCCAGTCCTGCAGCGTCTTCAGATCGGTGAGGCTGTACCCGGGCGGTCCTACGAGCTCGTAGCGATAGATCTCGCCCACCGCGCTCTCCGGCGAGATCACGGGCTGGACGTTGTTCGGTAGCGGCGGGAGCGCGGCGAGACGGTTCAGCGTCTGCTGCAGCGCGAACTGGTAGTCGGTGTCGTACGAGAACTGCACCCTGACGACCGACAGGCCGTACAGCGAGATCGAGCGCACGTGCCGGAGACCCGGCATCCCAGCGACCCCCACCTCGATGGGAATCGTGATGTACCGCTCGATCTCCTCGGCGGACTGCCCCGGATTCTGCGTCAGGATCTCCATCATGGGCGGGGACGGATCGGGGTAGGCCTCGATGTTCAGCTGGCGAAACGCCCACACGCCGGCCCCGACGAAGGCGAGGAGCACGGCCAGGACCATCGGCCGGCGGGTCAGCGAGAACTGCAGGATCCCCTTCAGCATCGACGGTCACTTCCCCCCGCGCTTGGCGTTGCTGAGGAAGAGGGCGCCGGCCGAGGCGACACGCTCGCCAGGCTTCAGGCCCGACAGTATCTGGACCGCGCCGTCCTGCTCGGATCCGACCTCGACGGGCCGGCGCGTGAACCGGTTGGGGCCGACCGCCACCCACACCGACGCCGTCTCGCCATCGCGCACGATGGCCGTGGTGGGCACGGTGAGCAGGCGAGTCTCCTCGCCGGTCACGATGACGAAGCTCGCGAACATCTCGGGCTTGAGCTTTTGCCCCTCGTTCGCGACCTCGGCGCGCACGGGCACGCGATGGGTCGTGGGATCGGCGGCGGCGCCGATGTACGAGACCCGGGCCCGGAACACCTCGTTCGGGTAGGCGAGCACGCGAACCTCCAGACGCTGGCCCAGCCGGATCAACGGGATGTCGGTCTCGTAGACGTTGGCGAGCAGCCACATCGTCGAGAGGTCGGCGATCGTGAAGAGCGGGTCGGGATTGTCGGGCTTCACGAACTGTCCGGGCCCGACCTTGCGGGCGGTGACGGTGCCGCTGATCGGCGCGAAGACTTGGCTCACGCGGTCGATCTGATGCGTCCGCTCGATGCGCGCGATGTCCTCATCACGCTTGCCGAAGATGCGGAGCCGATCGCGCACCGCGGTCAGCGTCCCGTCCGCGCCGCGCAGGTCGCTCTGGGCGTTTCGCAGGTCGGATTGCGCCTGCTCGAGATCCTTCTGCGACACCGCCCGCGCCTCGTAGAGATCCTGCTGGCGCGCGGCGACGCGCGTGGCGAGATCGAGCTGGTTCTTCGCCTTGATCTGGGCCGCGCCGGCGGCGATGAGATCGGATTCGACCTGCACGAGATCGGGGGTGTCGATCTCGAACAGCAGCGCGCCGCGCCCCAGCTCGTCGCCCGGCTTGGCCAGCAGGCGCAACACCCGCCCGGTGAACGGCGTGAAGACCGGCGTGCTCGCGTCCTCGTTGAACGCGATGCGCCCGGTCGCGCTCTTCGCGACCCGGAACGGCCGGGCCTCGGCCGTCTCGAGCCTCATCGCCGGCAGCTGCGCGTCGTCGACGACGATCGTGTTGGGATCGGCACTCGCGGACTGGAACGCCCCGACCGCTTCTTGCCCCCCGCTCTTCGCCTGAGCGGGTTGTGTCGGCGCCTGATCGCAGGCCGCGCTCGTGAGCATCGCCAGCGTGGCGACCACGGCGACGGATGCTCGTATCGTCACTGATCGGTCCATTTTTCGAACTCCTACCCTTCCAGAGGGCCAAGCTCCCGCGCCGACGGGTCACGCGAGGGCGTCGGTCGCGGCGACGTTTCTCGGCGGGCGGACCGCGGTGGACACGGCAAGGTCGCCGGGTCTACTGGTCCGGCATATCCGCAGCGAGAACGGGGGAAAGGAGCCTAGGCGGAGGGTGGAGCGCGAGGCTGCTGGGGGGCCGGCGCCGTGATCGGGGGCACCGGTTGCCGCGAGACCGGAAGGCTACCAACGACGGTACGGGTGGGTCCGAGATCGGACGGTGGCGTCGTCTCGGCCGTCGCTGTCGTGGACGTGATCGACAGCACGACGTCGTCGTAGTCGGCGTTGTCGTAGAACCCGCCGAGCCACGTCTGGTCGGGCGGGCTCGCCTGGGCCAACGGGACCAGCGCCGTCACGACGGCCACGAGGAAGAGAGTCAGCACCCGCGCCAACACCATACGATCTGTATAGCACAACCCGTTGGCGCGCTCGACGAATCCCGTCCCGAAGTGAATCGGCATCAGGGCGACGGGTGGAAAGGGTCCACGAGCAGTCAATCCGGCTCCGGCACGGCGAGCCCGTACACGTCGCGGGCGACGCGCTCCGAGATGATGCCTTCTCGCAGATCGCGGCGCACCAGCGCGCGATCGCGGGCGCGCGGGTCGCCGTAGCCGCCGGCGCCCGGCGTGATGATCGCGACCGATTGCCCGGGCTGGAGAAATCCCTGGGCGCGGAGGGGCGGGACGACGCCGGGACCGTAGACGATGTCACAGCGGCCGCCCTCGTGACCGCCGAACACCCCCCAGGGCGCGGAGCGGCGCCGGGCGCCGTGGATGAAGGCGTGGCACTCGTGGTCCTCGGCGCGGATCTCGCGCACGATCCCGAGCCCGCCGCGCCAGGCGCCGGCGCCGCCGGAGTCCTCCACGAGCGCGTAGCGCTCGACGACGAGCGGGTACTCCGCCTCCAGCGCCTCCACCGGCAGGTTCGACGTGTTGGTGATGTGCACGTGCACGCCGTCGAGCCCGTCCTTGGTGGCGCGCGCGCCGGAGCCGCCGCCGATCGTCTCGAGATAGACGTAGAAGCGGCCGGTGCGCGGATCGACACCGCTGAACGTGGAGGACACGCAGGCGCCGTTGCAGGCGGCGATGATGCGGTCGGCAATCGCCGGCGCCAGCGCGCCGTGGATCAGGTCGACCACGCGCTGGCAGGTCTGCGTCCGCGAGTTCACCGCGGCGGGGGCGACGCAGTTGAGCATCGTGCCCTCGGGCGCCGAGACGTGGATGGGGCGAAAGAGCCCGGCGTTGGCGGGAATCTCGGCGCCGACGAGCGTCTTCACCGCGTAGTACACGGTGGCCAGGAGCCCGGTCCACACGAGGTTGAGCCCCGCGCGCACCTGCGGGGGGCTGTCGAACCGCAAGAAGATCTCGTCGCCCTTCACCTCGATGCGCGCGCGGAAGACCTTCTCGTCGGGGATCTCGTCGGTGTCGAACCGGTCCTCGAACGTGTAGACGCCCGATGGAATGGTCGCGATGCCGGCGCGGGTGAGGCGCTCGGTGTAGTCGAGGAGCGCGTCGCTCGCGTCCATCACCAGGCGCGTGCCGTACTTCGCGCACAGCGACCGGAAGCGGCGGATGCCCTGGCGGTTGGCCGCGAGCTGGGCGCGGAGGTCGTTCAGGCGCTCGCGCGGCACCTGGCAGTTGAGCAGGATCAGATCCATGACGTCCTGCTGGACGCGGCCCTCGCGGTGGAGCCTGACCGGCGGGATGCGCAGGCCTTCCTGGTAGATGTGCGCGTGGCCGCGGTCGACGAAGTCCGCATGGTGCGCGATGTTGGTCGCCCACGCCACGACCTCCCCGTCGACGAAGACGGGCTCGATCATGACGATGTCGGGCAGGTGCGTGCCGCCGCCGGTGTAGGCGTCGTTGCCGATGAAGACGTCGCCCTCGCGAATCTCCGCCAGCGGATGTCGCGCGGTCACGTGCTCGACCACGCCCATGAGCGAGCCGAGATGCATGGGGATGTGCATGGCCTGGCAGAGCGTGCGTCCGCGCACGTCGAAGAGACACGTGGAGCTGTCCCGACGCTCCTTGACGTTCGTCGAGTAGGCGGCGCGGACGAGCGTCTCGCCCATCTCCTCGACGATCGACGAGAGCGCGTTGCCGATCACCTCGACCGTGATGGGATCGATGCTAGCCATCTTCGATGACCAGGTTGAGGTACCGGTCGACGCGCGCGTGCTGCTGCGGGAGCACGAGCGTGGTGGCGTCCATCTGCTCGACGATCGCCGGGCCCGACATGTCGTGGCCGGCGCCGAGCCTCTCACGATCGTAGACGGGGCAGGAGACGACGCCGCGGCGTTCCGCGAGCCACACGTCGCGGCGGTCGACGATGGCCGCGGCCGCGTCCGTCGTCGCGGGCGCGTGCTCACGCAGCTCGGCGCGCCGCACGGCGCCGACCGCCTCGAGTCGAAACGTGACGGCCTGGATCGGCTCCTCCTCGGCGATGTAGCCGTACATCTGCTCGTGCGCGCGCTCGAAGGCGGCGGCGAGCTCCTTCACGAGGGCCGGCGAGGCGGGGCCGTCGGGCCACGGGACGGGCAGCTCGTAGTTCTGGCCGGCGTAGCGCATGTCGACCGCGCGACGCACCGTCCGCGCGCCGGCGCCGATGCCCTCGCGCTCGAACCACGTGGCGGCGCGCACCTCCAGTGTGGCGAAGATGTCCTGCATCGGTCCGATCGCGTCCGGGGTGAGCAGGGTGAGGCGCGTCTGCGCATAGTTGGTCTTGAGATCGCTCAGCAGCAACCCAACCGCGCAGAGAATCCCGGGATGTCGCGGGACGAGCACGCGCGGGATCTCGAGCTCACGGGCGAGCCGCGCCGCGTGGAGCGGGCCCGCGCCGCCGAAGGCGACGAGCGTGTAGTCGCGCGTGTCGTAACCGCGCTGGACCGAGATGACCCGGATGGCCTTGGCCATGGTCGCGGTCACCACGCTGACGATGCCCTGCGCCGTCGCCATCACGTCGAGCCCGAGGCGCTCGGCCGGCCGGGCGACGGCGGCCTCGGCACGCGAGCGATCGATCGGCATGCGGCCGCCCAGCAGGTGTGAGGGGTTCAGCGTCCGGAGGACGACGTTGGCGTCCGTGACGGTCGCCTCGTCGCTGCCGAGCGCGTAGCACGCGGGCCCGGGTACCGCGCCCGCCGAGCGCGGCCCGACCTTCAGCAGGCCCCCCGCGTCCACGAACGCGATGGAGCCGCCGCCCGCGCCCACGGTGTGGATGTCGAGCGCCGGCGTCTTCAATGGATAGCCGTGCACCTCGATCTCACCCGCGAGCTTCGGCCGCCCGTCCTCGATGAGGGAGACGTCGGTGGAGGTGCCGCCCATGTCGAAGGTGATCAGATGACGGAAGCCCGCGAGCCGCCCGACCTCGAGGCCGCCGACGACGCCCGTCGCCGGACCGGAGAGCACCGTGCGGACGGGCTGACCGCGCGCGGTGTCGAACGACATGACCCCGCCGTTGCTCTGCGTGATGTGCGGCGTCACGCGCACGCCGCCCTCGGCGAGCCGAGGCCCGAGCGCCGCGAGATACCCGGCCATGACGGGGCCCAGGTACGCGTTCACGACGACGGTCGACAACCGCTCGTACTCGCGGAACTCGGGCGCCACCTCGTGCGAGCAGGTGACGAACGCCTCCGGCAGCTCTTGCTCGACGATCTCGCGGACCCGCGCCTCGTGGCGGGGGTCGACGTAGGCGTAGAGCAGGCAGATCGCGAGGGCCTCGACGCCGGTGGCCTTCAGGCGCCGCACGACCGCGCGCACCTGGGCGTCGTCGAGCGGCCTGGCGACCCGCCCGTCGTGACGCAGGCGCTCGCCGACCTCGGCGCGCCGATCGCGCGGCACGAGGATCGGCGGCTTGTCGGCCTGCAGATCGTAGAGGTGCGGCCGGCGCTGGCGGCCGATCTCGAGGAGATCGCGAAAGCCCTCGGTCGTCACGAGACCGGTGCGCGCCCCGCGGCCCTGGATCAGCGCGTTGGTGGCGACGGTCGTGCCGTGTCCGAAGTAACCGATGGCCGCGCCCGGATCGCCGGTGCGCTCACGCAGGCCGTCCGCGACGCCGCGCGTGATCGCGCGCGACGGATCGTCGGGCGTGCTCGGGACCTTCCAGACGCGAACGTCGCCGGTCGACGCGTCGACGAAGCAGATGTCGGTGAAGGTACCGCCGGAGTCGACGCCGACGCGCCACGTGCTCATTCGATGGGCCTCGGAACGTAGCTCAGCAATTCACCGCGAACAGACGCCATTCGTCGGGAACTCCCTTGCGGGTCGTGACGCCACGATCGGCGAACCGGAACCCGGATCCGACCATCAGATCCTTCACCGTGCTGGTCGCCAGCACCTCGCCGGGTTGGGCGTACGTGGCGACGCGGGCGGCGATGTGCACGGCAACACCACCCATCTTGCCGGCGATCACCTCGCACTCCCCGGCGTGCAGGCCGATGCGCACGTCGAGACCAAGGGCGCGGACACCCTGGATGATCGCGCTGGCGCAGCGGATCGCCCGCGCGGGGCCATCGAAGGTCGCCAGGAAGCCGTCGCCCGCCGTGTCGACCTCGCGGCCTCCGAATCGGCCGAGCTCGGAGCGGACGACGCGGTGATGGGTTTCGAGGAGATCGCGCCAGACGCGATCGCCGAGCCTCACCGCGGTCTCCGTCGAGCCGACGATGTCCGTCATCATCACGGTCGCCAGCACGCGGTCCTGCACCGGCGCCGGACGGGCTCCGGTGAGGAACTCCTCGACCTCGTCCACGATCGCATCGACGTTGCCGGCCAACGGAAGATTGTCTTGACCCGGCAGCTCGACATAGCGGGCACTCACGACGCGCTCGGCCATGTAGCGGCTCGCTCCGGGATCCATGACGACGTCACCGGCACGGTGAAGGATCAGCGTCGGCACGCGGATGACGGGGAGCACGTGCCGGATGTCGATCTCGGTCGTCATTCGGAACCAGGCGACGGCCGCGCCGGGGCTCATCGAGTAGCGTTGCTGCCGCCAGAACCAGGATCGGAAGCTCTCGTCGTGAGCGAGGCTGGGCGCTTGCGTGCTCGCGTAGACGACACGACGGCCCCATTCGGCGGCGAACCGGGCGGCGACCATGTCGTTCACTTCTGGCGTGGGGCCGAACGGATAGTCTTCGCTTCTCGTGGCCTTCGCAGACGAGGACAGAAGCACGAGCGCCGCCGTGCGCTCCGGAAAGGTCGCCGCGAAGAGCAGCGACATCGGGCCTCCCTCGTTCCACCCCCCAGAGGGCAGGTCGTTTGGCGCCGACGGCGTCGAGCACGGCGCGCAGATCGTCGAGCTGCTCCTCGAAGGTCGTCAGCACGGACGGGCGATCGGAGAGTCCCATGCCACGCTTGTCGAACACGATCACGCGCGCGAACGACGACAGGCGCTCCATGAAGCGCGCGTAGGCCGGCAGCTCCCACTGGACCTCGACGTGCGTCGCGAAGCCCAGGGCGAGGATGAGATCGAGCGGACCGTCGCCGATGACCTGGTACGCGATGTTGACGTCGCCGTTCTGCGCGTAGCGCGTGACGGGCATCGTGCTCATTCGATCGAGAACTCATACACGCGGGCGAGGGTGTCGGCCACCGCGTCGAGGCTGGGCGCCACCACCGGCACGTCGCCGAGCGCGCGAGCGGTGACCTCGGGGTCTTTCAGCCCACCGGCCGTCGCCACGACGACGATGCTGTCGGCGGCGTCGATCTGACGCTCGCTGCGCAGCTGGCGGATCGCTTCGAGCGGCGCGGCCGACGACGGCTCGACGTACAGACCCTCGCGAGCGAGCGCGCCCTGCCACGTGATCAACGCGTCGTCGCCCACCGTGCGCGCGGCGCCGCCCGACGCGCGGAGCGCCGCGAGCGCCTGGAACGTGCTGCGCGTGGCGCCGATGGAGCCGGCGAGCGTGGCGTGCGTCTTCGGCATGTCCGGCACCGCGTCGGCACCGTCGGCGAGCGCGGCGCCGAGCGAGCCGTACACCTCGGCGGCGACGAGCCGCGGCACGCGATCGATCCAGTGCAGGCGCCGCAGCTCCTCGAAGCCCTTCCACATCCCGTAGAGTGCGTCACCGTAGCAGACGGGCAGCACGCACCAGTCGGGAACATCCCAGTCCAATGCCTCGGCGATCTCGTAGGCCAGCGTCTTGTAGCCCTCGATGCCGAACGGGTTACTGCCGATGGCGGGCGCGAGGAACGGCGAGGTCGGAAACCAGCCGAGCCGGCGAACGCCCGCCTCGAGGAGCTTCCAGCGGTCGGCCTTGTCGCGGACGGCGAGGACCATCGCGCCGTAGGCGCGCATCTGGGTCACCATCGGGCCCGCGGCGGCGGTGAAGGTGAAGACGATGCACGGCAGCCCGGCCCGCGCGGCATACGCGGCGACCGCGGCGCCCGCGTTGCCCGAGGACGACGACGCGATCACGCGCGCGCCGAGGCGCCGCGCGCTCGAGATCGCCACCGTGGCCAGCCGGTCCTTGAAGGACCACGTCGGGTTGCGCGACTCGTCCTTCACGTAGAGACGGCCCACGCCGAGCTCGCGCGCCAGGCGCGGGGTCTCCACCAGCGGCGTCGATCCCTCGCCGAGCGACACCGCGTCGGCGGCATCGACGGGGAGCGCGTCGGCCCAGCGCCAGAGCGTCCGCGGCCCCTTGGCGATCGCCTCGCGCGTGAGCGGCGGCGGTTCCGTCG
>Ga0075425_100008240_pt1 | contig 11040 bp, 6 predicted proteins | sample SoiMethybrSBSTD4_FD_75300 | JGI IMG/M metagenome (GOLD analysis project Ga0075425, IMG submission 75300) | Bulk soil microbial communities from a Populus tree surrounding site in Tennessee, USA - Soil MetaG P. TD hybrid SBSTD4 | ecosystem: Environmental > Terrestrial > Soil > Tree plantation...
CCGCGTCGTGCTGACCAGTGCGACGCGGGGCGACGGCCTCGAGGAGCTGCGCGCCATTCTGCGCGGCGGTGATGAGGATGTCGAGAGCGATTTGGCTCCTGAATCCGAGCAGAGCTGCGTTACCGCAGCTTTGCTCGGCTCTTCTGGGGTCGGCAAATCGTCGCTCGTCAATTCACTGATCGGGGCTCTGACCAGCGACGCTTTGCACCAGGGCGGACAGCTTACGACGCAAGCTGTCCGCCCTGGCGACGACCGCGGCCGCCACACCACAACTTCGCGGCAGTTGCTGCTGGTGCCTGGCGGCGGGGTGGTGATTGACACACCGGGAATGCGCGAGCTGCAGCTTTGGGATGCGGCCGATTCCATCGGCCGCACCTTCGGCGACATTCAGGAACTTGCAGCGGGCTGCAAGTTCCGCGACTGCCGCCACCAGAGCGAGCCCGGCTGCGCGGTACGCGCAGCCGTTGAGGCTGAAGCTCTCGACGCGGAACGCGTCGAGAGCTTTCACAAACTGGAAAAGGAAGAGCAGTTCCTGGAAGCGAAGCAGGATGCTGCTCTCCGATCGCAGCGCACAAAGGAGCTGCGCAAGCTGATGAAGTCAGTGAATCGTTTCTATCGCGAGCGCGGGCGCTAAAGCGCACACGCTCAGAGGGCGGAAGAGGGATCTCGGCTTCGCGGCAAGGTTGCGCTTCGCGAACCTTGCCGCTCCGCTCGGGATGATAGTTTTTCGCCCATTACGACGGGGCGAGAAGGGATTCGTCCATGGGGAATCGAGATGGTCGTTCCTATCGTCGCGTTCGCGACGCGAACGCGACAAGCTTTTTTCTAATTCCTCCCACAAGTCAAAGGGCAAACTAGTTCAGCTTGACGGTGACGGTTTTGACTTCGGTGTAATTGGCGAGGCCATATTCGCCGAGTTCACGGCCGATGCCGGATTGCTTGAATCCGCCGAAGGGAGCCGCGGCGTCGAAGACGTCGTAGCAGTTCACCCACACTGTGCCGGCGCGGACGCCGTCGGCAATCGCGTGAGCCTTGGTGATGTCTTGCGTCCAGACGGCGGCGGCCAAGCCGTAGATGTTTTTGTTCGCGCGCTGCACGACTTCGTCAATGTCTTTGAACTTCAGAATGGACATAACTGGGCCGAAGATTTCTTCCTGCGCGATCTTCATGTTGTCTTGCACGTCGGCAAAAACAGTCGGCTCAATGAAATAGCCTTTGTCGCCGACGCGATTGCCGCCCGCGACGAGTTTGGCCTTCTCTTGCTTGCCGGCTTCGATATAGCCCATCACTTTGTTGAACTGGTCCTGGTCCACCTGCGGTCCCTGCTCGGTGTTTTTGTCAAAGGGATTACCGACAGTACGCGTCTTGGCACGCGCGACGGATTTCTCGACGAATTCGTCGTAGGCTTTTTCTTCCACATACAAACGCGAGCCGGCGCAGCAGCACTGGCCCTGATTAAAGAAGAGCGCGAAGTGTGCGCCTTCGATGGCCTTGTCCATGTCGGCGTCAGCAAACACGATGTTGGGACTCTTGCCGCCGAGTTCGAGCGTCACGCGCTTCAGATTCGTTTCTGCGGCGGCTTTCATGATGAGGTGACCCACTTCGGTGGAGCCGGTGAACGCAACTTTGTCCACGTCCATGTGACGAGCGATCGCGGCGCCCGCGGTTGGGCCGTAGCCGGGAAGAAGATTGACGACGCCTTCGGGGAAGCCCGCTTCGAGGATGAGTTCACCAACGCGCAACGCGGAGAGCGGAGTCTGCTCGGCGGGCTTCATCACCACGGTGCAGCCACACGCGAGCGCAGGACCGAGCTTCCACGCCTGCATCAGGAGCGGAAAATTCCACGGAATGATTTGACCGACGACGCCAACCGGTTCGTGCTTGGTGTAGCAAAAATATTTGCCCTGAATCGGAATCGTCTTGCCGTGATTCTTGTCGGCCCAGCCCGCGTAGTAGCGATAGCACGCGATGGTCAGAGGAATGTCGGCGGCGCGCGCGACGTGATAGGGCTTGCCGTTGTCGAGTGCTTCGAGTTGCGCAAGTTCGTCGGCGTTTTTCTCGATCAGGTCGGCGAGCTTGTACATAAGGTTGCCGCGCTGCGAGGCGGTCAGCTTCTTACGCCAGGGGCCGTTGTCGAAAGCGGAGCGGGCGGCGGCGACGGCTTTGTCGACGTCGGCGGCATCGGCTTCGGAGACCTGCGCGATGGTTTCTCCGGTGGCTGGATTAATAGTTGGAAAGGTTTTGCCGGACGTAGCGTCGCTCCATTTGTTGTTGATCAGCAGTTTGTTGGCGCTGACTTTTACGGTTGGTTCGATGGCAGTGGAAGCGGTAGCCATTCAGATTCCTCCAAAGACGCGGCAGGCCCCTGATGGGAACGTGCCGGCGATAAGAATTTGTGTTCGCGCAATCCAGGCAGGACGGGGCAACCCCTTTTCGACCGAAGGTCCGTGACACAAACCTTCCGGCCGTGCTCCCCGCGTCGCGCAAACGAGAAGAGGGTACTCCCGCGCGAGAACAGAGGCAAGGGAGACAAAGATGAGGGACTGACCAGGCAAGGAATCGGAGCATTTGGAACAAAGGGATCCGTCGATGCAGACTTCAAGAAAAACTTTAGGCGCGACGAGATGCAAGGGGGCACGCCGGGGTGTTTTTCGTAAGCGTGGCCAGCAAGGGACTTACGGTTCCACGACTAGCGAAAGGGTGAGCCGAAACGGACGGCAGAGCTGGAGAGGAGACCAACCCCCGGTTTTTGTAAGTGCGGGATCTAGAGGACCGACAGCGGCGATGTCTGTAAGTAACGGAAACAAAGGACATGTACACAATCTTGGCGCAAGATGCATGGTCTCTCGCAAGCGCGGCAAATAAAGAACTTACCTGGGATTTGAAGGGATGATGAAAGCGTCTTCGGGCGGAAATGCGCGAGAGCAATGCGAATTACTATCCGGTTACTCTAATCGGGATATGATAAGAGTTAACTCCCGTCAGGAATAATCGAGTCTCCGTTCACCGTGCAGTCGGAAAATGACGCTACCGAATGGTCAGTGCCGTTTTGGAACGAAGTTTCTGCGTCCGGCCACACAAGTCGGCAAGCCCGTCCTATGCTTGAGTCACGCTCGACCGCGCCTTGGTTTTTACCCCACTGGTAGGTTGCCGAAGCTCCAAAAAGTGTCACCGTGCCGACTGCGGACGGAGCTGTGTGATGGTACGAACATGAAAGTAAAACGTCATTTTGAGTCGTTGTGGACCGGACCCGATCCGGTGCTGGCGCAAGCCGGCATTGCCGGTGAACTGCTGGTGGCGAAGATCCGACTCGGGCTGGCCACGCTGCTGCTCATTATTCCCGTGATCAATTCGTTGTTCTTTCCGGTGGACCCGAAAGAAGGCCTGGTGGGGCTGAGCCTGGCGTCGGGGACGTTTTTTCTCGCGGTGACGATGTATCTGCTGATTTCGCGCAGCTTCAACCCCACGTGGCTGGGATTTGTGAGCAGCAGTTTTGACGTGACGCTGATCAGCGCAGCGCTGGCGGTGTTTTTTCTGGCCGATCAGCCGCACACGGCGGTGAACAGCAAAGTCGTATTTGAAGGGTATTTCCTGGCGATTGGCAGCACCAGCCTGCGCTACGACAAGCGGATTTGCATCACTGCCGGGCTGCTGGCGTTCGCGGAGTATTTCGCCATTGTCTATTTCGCGGCGCACCATTGGGACCTGAACAGCCCGGCATACGCGCCGTATTCCTATGGAATGTTCAGTTGGTCGGCGCAGATTTCGCGGTTGATCATGATGCTGACGGCTTCCGCGTTGAGCATTGCGCTGGTGTCGCGAAGCCAGCGGCTGCTGCAACTGGCGACGAGCGATCCGCTGACGGGGCTGTTCAACCGTGGCTATGTCGACGACCGGCTGGCGATGGAATTGAGCCGGGCGCAGCGGTATGGAAAAGCGCTGACGCTGGCGGTGATTGACGCAGATCACTTCAAGGCCCTGAATGACACGCACGGCCATACGGCCGGCGATGCCGTGCTGAAGAAACTGGCGGGGATGCTGCGCGGATCGTTCCGCCAGAGCGATACTGCGGGGCGCTATGGCGGGGAAGAGTTTGTGGTGATTCTGCCGGAGACGGATATCGAGACCGCTTGCCGGAAAGTGGATGCGTTGCGCGACCGCATAGCCAGTACGCCGATAGATTTGAGGGGTCACGGGAAATCGGTGCGCGTAACGATCAGCGCGGGCCTAGCCAGTTTTCCGCAAGATGGCGCGGATGCAGCGGAACTCTTCGCCACCGCCGATGAACGGATGTTTGAAGCCAAGCACGCCGGGCGCAACCGAGTCGCGGCCGGTTCGGAAGCCGCTGTCGCCTAGTGCGTAGCCTGCAGTTTGCCTGCAACAGAGCGGTGGGATAGACTGCACGGCCAATGAGCGATAGTTCCGCAGCGACGGCCGGTTCGATGGCGGGCCGGACGATTTCGCACTACCAAGTGCTGGAAAAGCTGGGCGGCGGCGGGATGGGCGTGGTCTATAAGGTGAAGGACACGCGCTTGGGCCGCAACGTCGCGTTGAAGTTCCTTCCTGACGATATTTCCGGCGATCCGCAGGCGATTGAACGATTCCGGCGCGAGGCGCGCGCCGCTTCTGCCTTGAACCATCCGAATATTTGTACCATCCACGATATCGGGGAGTTTGACGGGCGCCCCTTCATTGCGATGGAGCTGCTGGAAGGGCAGACGCTAAAGCACCGCATTGGAGAGCGTCAAATCGCAGTGCCGGAGTTGTTGGAGACCGCGATTCAGATAGCCGACGGGCTGGATGCGGCGCATACCAAGGGCATCGTGCACCGCGATATCAAGCCGGCGAACATTTTTCTGGTGGACCGAGGTCCTGCCAAGATCCTGGATTTTGGGCTGGCAAAAGTGGCGTCGGCTCTGCGCATGGGCGGCGAAACGTCGCTGGAAACCTCGCTGCAAACCGCGGTGGACGGACCGGAGTTTTTGACAAGTCCCGGAAGTTCTATGGGGACAGTGGCGTACATGTCGCCGGAGCAAGCACGCGGCGCAGCGTTGGACTTGCGCTCGGACTTGTTTTCGCTAGGTGTAGTGTTGTACGAGATGGCGACGGGTACGGTGCCGTTTTCCGGCTCGACGGCGGCAGTGATCTTCGACGGGATCTTGAATGCGGAAGCTGTGCCTGCGACGACCCTGAATTCGCGGCTGCCGATTGCGATCCAAAATATCCTCGACAAAGCGCTAGAGAAGGACAAAGACCTACGGTACCAGACTGCGGCGGAACTGCGCGCCGACCTGAAACGGCTGAAGCGTGACCTGGAAACACAACGTAGAGGTGCGGATAAGTCGGACTCCGGAAAAGTGGCTTCGGCCAGTGCGCCGGCCGCGACGAAGTCGGTGGCCGTGTTGTATTTCGAAAATCAGGGCGGCGGGAAAGAGGATGAATACTTCCGCGACGGGATGACGGAAGACATCATCACTGAGCTTTCGAAAATCACGCAGCTGCAGATTTATCCGCGTTCGGAGATGCTGGCGTTTCGCGACAAGCCTACCAACGCGCCGCAAGTTGGACAGCAGCTCGGCGCGACGTACGTTTTGGAAGGCACAATTCGGCGAGCGGGGAACCGCCTGAGGATCACGGCTCAACTGGTGGAAGTGTCCACGCGGCATTCAGTGTGGGCGGAGCGCTACGACCGGCAGATGGAGGACGTTTTTGCCATTCAGGACGAAATCGCGCGCAGCATCGCGCAGGCGCTGCGCATCACACTGACGCCGCAAGAAGAGAAGATCATCGGCGTCAAGCCCACGGAAAATACGCAAGCGTACGATTTTTACCTGCGCGGGCGGAGCTATCTGCGGCGTGAAAACATGGACTACGCTCTGCAGATGTTTGAGCAGGCGATCAAGCTCGACCGGAACTTTGCGCTAGCGTACGCGGGAATCGCACACCTGTGTGGCTTGGTCTACGAGATCCGTGAGCAAAGCCAAACGTGGATCGATAAGGGCATTTCTGCCTGCGACAGGGCCATGGCGCTGTCTCCTGAGCTGCCGGAAGTAATGGTGGCGCGGGCGCGCCTGTTTTACGCGCAGAAAAAGTTCGACGAAGCAGAGCTGATGGCGCGGCGCGCGATTGAGCGGAAACGGGACTGTGATGGTTCGTGGAACATACTGGGCCGTGCGTTGATTTCGCAGGGCAAGTACGAAGAAGGCGCAGTGCTGACCGAACAGGCAATGGAAGCCAACGGCGACGACTACAATACCTACATTCCGTACGGAATCTGCGCGGAAAATCTTGGACGCCTAGAAGAGGGGCTGGCGCTGCGCGCGCGAATGAATGTGGTGCTGCGCAAGCAGCTAGAGACGGTTCCGGAAGATGTGCGCGCGCGAATATTGTTGGCCAGCAATCTGGCCAATGCGGGAGAAGCCGATGAAGCGATCCGGCATTTGCAGACTGCGGTCGCGTTGCGTCCGAACGACGGCAATACGCTGTACAACGCGGCGTGTACGTATGGTTGCTTGAAGATGAAGACGGAAGCCTTGCAAACGCTGAAGCGGGCGATTGCCGCGGGCTATGGGAACTTGAACTGGGCGTCGCGCGATCCGGATTTGAATTGCCTGCACGACGATGCGGAGTTCCAGAAGCTGGTGGGATCAAGCGGCGCAACAGCGTAATAACGGCTGCGCGATTGCCGGCGAATCGTTTGACTTGGGTTCCTACCAGCACCTACCATAACGGCACTTCATGATTAACGAAAAAATACTACACTACCGCATCATCGAGCGGCTTGGTGGCGGCGGGATGGGTGTGGTGTACAAGGCGGAAGACACACGCCTAGAGCGCTTTGTCGCGCTGAAGTTTCTTCCGCCGGAGCTGGCGCAGGATGCGCATGCGCTGGAGCGCTTTCGGCGCGAGGCCAAGGCGGCGTCGGCGCTGAATCATCCGAACATTTGCACGATTTATGACATTGGAGAGGAAAACGGCCGCGCGTTCATCGTGATGGAGTTTCTAGCCGGCGCGACTTTGAAGCAGCGGATCGCCGGACGGCCTATGGAAACGGAAACGCTGCTTGAGGTGGGGATCGAGATTGCCGACGGGCTGTCCGCGGCGCATGCGAAGGGAATCGTTCATCGCGACATCAAGCCGGCGAATATTTTTGTGACGGCTCTGGGGCACGCGAAGATTCTGGATTTTGGCCTGGCGAAAGTGGCGGAGCCGGCAGGTTCGAGCGCGGGATCGGATAACACGCTGACGCGGACGGTTGATCCGGAACATCTGACGAGCCCGGGCTCGACTCTGGGCACGGTGGCGTACATGTCGCCGGAGCAAGCGCGCGCGAAGGAGCTGGATGCGCGGAGCGACCTGTTTTCGTTTGGCAGCGTGCTCTACGAGATGGCGACGGGAAGGCTGGCGTTTGCAGGCGAGAGCACGGCGCTGATCTTCAAAGCGATTCTGGATGAGACGCCGGTGTCGCCGCTGCGGGTGAATCCGGAATTGCCGGCGGGGATCGAGCCGATCCTGTGGAAGGCGATGGAGAAGGATCGCAACCTGCGCTACCAGAGCGCGGCAGATTTACGCGCAGATTTAGCGCGGTTGAAACGGGATACGGAGTCGGGCAGATTAGCGGCGGTGAGCGCGACGTCGGCCGCTACGAATGCCGGGACGGCAGGAATGGCGTCCCTGGCCTCTGGTTCATCGCTAGCCGGCGGCCCTAGCACGGGTGGTCTACCTGTTGCGGCGACGGGTGGTTCACGAAAATATGTTGTGGGCGGAATTGCAGCGCTGGCAGTCATTTTGGCGGCCGCCGGAGTCTATGTGACCCGAAGCAAGTCGGATAACGGAAAAATCTCGTCCATCGCGGTGCTGCCTTTCGTGAACGCGACTTCCGATCCCAACAACGAATACTTGAGCGATGGTTTGACGGAGAGCCTGATCGGCACGCTCTCGCAATTCCCGGACGTGAAGGTGATGGCGAGGAGCACGGTGTTTCGGTTCAAGGGCAAAGAGGATGATCCGCAAAAAATCGGGCAGGCGTTGCAGGTGAAGGCGTTGTTGACGGGGCGGCTGACACAGCGCGGCGACACGATTGCGGTGCAGGCCGACCTGGTGAATACGGCGGACGGTTCAGAATTGTGGGGTTCGCGCTACGAGCGAAAGCTTTTCGAGCTGACGCAAGTGCAGACGGATATCACGCGCGACCTCTCGAACCGACTGCAGGTGAAGTTGGACGGAGGGGAACAGCAGAAGCTGGGAAGCGCGGGTACAACGAACGCGCAGGCCTACCAGCTTTATCTAGAGGGCAAACAGGAGCTTTACCGGAGGTCGCCAGAAGGTATTCGCAAGAGCATCGATTTGTTTCAGCGCGCGACAAAGGCCGACCCGAACTATGCTTTGGCTTACACCGGTTTGTCGCAGGCCTACAGCATTTCGACAGGCTACGGCGTGGTGGTACAGCCGGCCGAGGCCTACGCGGCGGCGGACGAAGCGTCGCGAAAGGCGGTCGAGCTCGACGACAAGTCCTCCGAGGCGCACACCGCGCGAGGGTTGGCACTGGGCAATTTGCTGAAGTGGGATGAAAGCGCGAGAGAATTTCAGCGTGCGCTGGCTCTGAATCCAAACGATCCTTCGGCGCATTATTTTTATGCCTTCATCTATTTGTTGCCGCACAAGCGCGCCGACGAAGCGGTGGAGCACATGCAGGCGGCGCTCACACTCGATCCGCTGTCGCCTGTGGTGAATATGAACTATGGGGTGACGCTGCACGCAGTGCGCCGGACGCCCGAAGCGATCGCGCACTTGAGTAAGTTAGTGGAACGCGATCCTACTTTCGGCGGAGGACACTACTACCTGTCGCAGGTTCTGTTTGCCGCCGGGCGATACGCCGAAGCCGTGGCGGAGATGAAGGAGATGAATTTCCCTGGCGTGGGAAATCGCCAGTACCGTCGCGACGCTAAAGGATACCTGCAGCTGCTGAATGATGCGGGCTCGAACGTAATTGCTCCCGCGAATTATGCTGCGGCCTACGCGGCGGCTGGCGACCGCGAAAAGGCGTTCGAGTATTGGCAGCGTGCCTACTCGGAGCAGGATACGGAGCTGTTTTGCACTATACGGTTTCCAGCGTTTGATTCGCTGCGCGGCGATTTGAGATACAAGGATATGATGCGCAGGCTGGGGCTGCCGGAGTAGCAGCCATTGCCAGCGCTAATGAACGCTCTTCGATTCCGCTGCGCCCGAGCCTGCCTGCCTTATTTCCGGCGGAGAGTATGATGCGACGTCAATCAGATGATTGAGGCATACAACCTTGTAGTGCAAAAGCGGCTCTAGGTGTCCGCCGGTATCCCGTGAAAGGTGATCGAGAAAGTGGGACTTCGAATAGACACGGAATAGCTTGCCGGTATAGGCCTCATCGCCGTAGCTGTCGCAGGAACCGACACACTCTTCCGTAACCAGATAGGCGGCGTAGCGCTTCCAAGTCAACTCAAAGGTACGGCAGGACGCAGTGGACTCTATCGGGATTGCGTTTGATTTGAGAGCGGCAAGCTCAGGGAGCTCGAACGGGCGGACCGCGGGAGTAGAGTCCCGGTTTGTTAGCGCTTCCTGAATTACAAGTCGCAGTGAGTTGTCGCACGACTCGGAGAGTCCGCGCAGGCAGACGTACTTTGTTTGGTCCAGGAAGTCGAGGCCGAGGCCGCTGCGCATCTGACCGCTACAAGCCGAGAACGGTGACGAGTTCGCGGACGGAGCCGGCGGATTTTTGCAGGGAGGCGTTTTCGTCGGCGGTGAGCTTGATCTGGACGATCTCTTCCACACCCTGGGAGCCGAGCTTCACTGGCACGCCAACGAAGAGGCCCTTAATGCCGTATTCGCCTTCGAGATAGACGGCGCAGGGGAGAATTTTCTTTTTGTCCTTGAGGATAGCCTCGACCATTTCGACGGCTGCGGCGGAAGGTGCGTAGTACGCCGACCCGGTCTTGAGCAGGTTGACGATTTCGGCGCCGCCTTTGCGAGTGCGTTCGACGATGGCGTTGATGCGGTCGGCGGGAAGCAGGTCGGGCAGGGGAATGCCCGCGACGTTCGAATAGCGTGGGAGCGGGACCATGTCATCGCCGTGGCCGCCGAGCACGAAGGAGTGGACGTTTTCGACGCTGACCTTGCACTCCATGGCGACGAAGGCGCTCATGCGTGCGGAGTCGAGTACACCGGCCATGCCGAGAACGCGAGTCTTCGGAAAGCCGCTGACTTTGAATGCGGCTTGCGCCATCGCGTCAAGCGGATTGGTGACGACGATGATGATGCAATTGGGCGAGTGCTTGACGATCTGCTCGACGACGGCTTTGACAACGTCGTAGTTGGCTTTCAGGAGATCGTCGCGGCTCATGCCAGGCTTGCGTGGGAAACCGGCAGTGATGACCACAATGTCGCTATTGGCGGTGCCGGAGTAGTCGCCGTTGGCGGTGGAAATGCCGCTGGCGAAGGCGTCCGATTTGGTAATCGGCGTGGCTTCGACCATGTCCAGCGCTTTGCCGGCAGGCGGGCCGTCAAGAATGTCGGTGAGGATGACGTCGGCGAGCTCCATGTCCACGATGCGCTGCGCGGTGGTGGATCCGACGAAGCCGGAGCCGACTACGGTAACTTTTTTTCTGCTCATTGCGTTTTCTCTCTCCGATGAACGATTGCCTGTGAAAATGAATTTCGTGTAGTTGAAAATTGCAAAGCGGCAGCAGGCTGCGGCACTCCAAGGGGCCCGCCTGGAGAAGGCGGCCGCTGGAGGGAATCAGCCGGCGGCGGCCATGCCCTTCATGTTTTCGATGATGGCGGTGGCGAACGCTGAGGTACCTACCTTGGTTGCGCCGGGCATCAGACGTTCGAGATCGTACGTTACTTTTTTCTGCTGGATCGTGCGGGCGATGCCATCTTCGATGAGCTTGGCGGCTTCGTTCCAACCGAGAAATTCCAGCATCATCGCACCGGAAAGCATCACGGAGCCGGGATTGATGACGTCCTTGTCGGCGTATTTCGGCGCGGTGCCGTGGGTCGCCTCGAAGA
>Ga0075425_100008242_pt1 | contig 11038 bp, 6 predicted proteins | sample SoiMethybrSBSTD4_FD_75300 | JGI IMG/M metagenome (GOLD analysis project Ga0075425, IMG submission 75300) | Bulk soil microbial communities from a Populus tree surrounding site in Tennessee, USA - Soil MetaG P. TD hybrid SBSTD4 | ecosystem: Environmental > Terrestrial > Soil > Tree plantation...
GTTGTCGTAGATCGGCTGCATCCACGGGTTGAGCTTCTCCTCGATGTCGCCGGGCAGGAAGCCGATGTCGCGGCCGAGCGGGAAGATCGGACGTGACACCAGCAGCTTGTGGAACTTCTGCTCCTCGATCACCTTCTGCAGCCCGGCGGCCAGCGCGAGCAGCGTCTTGCCGGTGCCCGCCTTGCCGACCAGCGTGACCAGGTTGATGTCGTCGTTGAGCAGGAGATCCAGCGCGTAGTGCTGTTCCTTGTTGCGCGGCCGGATCCCCCAGACGCCGTCGCGCAGCTTGCGGATCGGAACCACCTTGCCCGACGGCTTGTCGAACCGCCCCAGCGCGGTCTGCCCGGCGTTGTCGCGGTTGCGCAGGAGCAGGTACTCGTTCGGCACGATCGGCGGCTGGCCGTCCGGCTCCGGCAGCTCGACCTGGTTCTCGGCGTAGAACTTGTCGATGTCCTCGCCGTTGAGCGAGACCTCGCTGTTGCCCGAGTACAGGGTCTCGAGCGAGATGTTCTCGGCGTCGTAATCGACCGCGCGCAGCCCGAGGGCGTCCCCCCGGATGCGCATGTTGACGTCCTTGGTGACCAGGATGGTCGGCGTCTTGGGATCCGCGTCCCGCACCTCGATCGCGACCTCGAGGATGAGGTTGTCCATCGTGTGCGAGCCCTTGGGCGCCTCGAGCGGCGAGCGCGAGCCCAGCGCGATCATCAGACCGCCGCCGTTCTCCAGCGGCACCAGGTTCGACAGGCTGTTGCCGTTCCGGTGGCTGTCGAGCATGCGCGCCACGTGCCGGGCGTTGCGGCCCAGCTCCGACTGGTCCTTCTTGAAGCTGTCGATCTCGTCGATGACCCAGATCGGGATGACGACGTTGTTGTCCTCGAAGCCGTAGAGCGCTCGCGGGTCGTGCAGGAGCACGTTGGTATCGAGGACGTAATTCTTCTTCGCCACGAGGGCATCATCACGATCGCGCGATCGGCTTGTCAATCTGTCGCGGGAGAAAGGCGTGGCGCTGTCAGGTCGTCGCGCTAGATTGATTGCGCGCGCGTAAGCCGGCGGCGCCGAGGGGCGGAGCCGTGGGCACGCGGCTTGCGAACGTGCCGCGGCGAAAGGAGCCTGCATGAAGATCGCCCTCGCCACGGTCGTCCTGGTCGCCCTCGCGGCCCTCGCCCCCCCGACCCTCGCCCTCGCCTCCGCGCCCTCCAGCACCACGGCCCTCATCGACATCACCGAGACCGACGCCCACGGCAAGCCCACGACCTCGAAGATCGAGACCGTGGTGGTGCTGGACCGCGGCACCAGCCAGATCGACACCACCGTCGACGGCGCCCGCACCCAGATCGACCTGGCCTGGCGCTCCGACAGGGGCGCGGGCCCGATCCTCGACCTCGACTTCCAGCAGGAGCGGGAGCGCAAGAAGACCCGCTTCGAGGTGCGCGCCCGCGTCGCGAGCGGCAAGCGGGCCGTCCTCACCGACGTGACCCGCAGCGACGGCAGCCGCTTCACGCTGGCAGTGACCCTCCGCTGAAGAACAGGACAGGCAGACCAGAGACTTGAACCGCAGAGACACAGAGGGCGCAGAGGGGAGAATTTGATTTGGGTGGGCCCAGCCAGCGACCGGGGCAACCCAACCAATCTCCCTTCTGATCTCTGCGTTCTCTGCGCCTCTGCGGTTCAAACTGCTGCAGGCTTCTCCGCAGGCGTGCCTAGCTCGCGGCCTTGCGAGACTTGGCGGCGGCGAAGTCGCGGTGGCAGATGACCCGGTTCCGGCCGGTCTCCTTGGCGTGGTAGAGGGCGAGGTCGGCGCGCTCGATGAGCAGCGCCTGCTCGCGCGCGTCGTCCGGGAAGGCGGCGACGCCGATCGACATGGTGACCCCGAGCGGGCCCTTGTCGGTCGGGATCTCGAGGCGACCGACGTCCTCGCGGATACGCTCGGCCAGGCGCAGCGCGCCCTCGAGGTCGGTCGCTTCCAGCACCACCGCGAACTCCTCGCCGCCGTAGCGGGCGGGGATGTCGATGACGCGCACCGCGCCCTTGAGCACGCGCGCCACCTGGCGCAGCACCTCGTCGCCGACCGGGTGCCCGTGGTTGTCGTTCACCTTCTTGAAGTGGTCGACGTCGCAGAGGAGGATGGCGGCCTTGTGGCCGTGGCGCGCCGAGCGCTCGAGCAGCTGGGCGAAGCGCTCCTTGAAGGTCCTGTGGTTGGTGAGACCGGTGAGGCCGTCGGTCGTCGCCATGGTCTCCATCTTCCGGTACATCATCGCGTTCTGCAGCGAGGTCGCGACCTGGTTGGCGATGACGCCGAGCATCTCGCGGATGTCCTTCCGGAACCGCCCGCGCGTGCGCGAGGCGAGCGCTAGCGTGCCGATGACCTCGTCGCCGGCGGTGAGCGGCAGGACCAGGAGCGACTCGGCGCCGCGCAGCTTGATCCGCTTGGTCCAGACCGGGATCGCCTCGTCCTTGAGCTCGCCGGAGGCCGGAAGGTAGTGGCGGTTCTTCACCACCATCGAGACCAGCCCGGCGTTGTCCTTGAACTCGAGCTGCGCCAGCTGCTCGGGGGCCGTGATCGGCTCGGCGTCGGGCCGGAGCCGCACGCCCTGCACCTTGTGCTTCCTGGTCTCCGGCGAGAACAGCGTGACGACCGCGAGGTCGTAGTCGGCGATCTCGGCGGCCGCCTCGAAGGCGGTGTCCATCACCTGCTCGAGGGTGAGCGCGCGGCCCAGCATCGCCGAGGCCCGGTAGAACCGCTCGTGCTCGTACTTTGCCCGTTCGACCGCGATGAAGACCTGCTCGCCGTGGACGGCGTGGACGATCTGCGCCGCGGCGCGCGCCAGGAGATCGGCGTCGCGCTCGCTGAAGGCGCCCTCGGCGCGGTCGGCGCACAGGAGGCCGCGCAGGTGCGGCCCGTCCGAGACCGGCACCACCAGGATGGGACCCGACGCGTCGGCGCCCATGTACTCGTAGTAGGGGATCTGGCCGGGCCGGGTCTGCGGCAGGTTTACGATCTGGCGATCGCGCAGCGCGGCGCCGAGCGCGCCGGACGGCGTGACCCTGAGGCCGAAGGCGACCCAGTCGACGTCGGTGTGCGCCTCCTTGATGCGCAGCGCCTCGCCGCGCTCGTCGAGCCAGAGCAGCACCGTCGTGCGGGCGTCGAGCGCGCGCTTGAGGAGGCCGAGCGTGTGATAGATCGACTCGCCGACCACCTCGGCGGATCCCGCGGCCAGCGCCAGCTCCTCCTCGCGGCGATCGCGCGGGCCGCGGCTCTCGGCGCCGAGCGTCGATGAAATCAGGCGGTAATCGCGCGCCTCCTCGCGTCGGCGGCGCAGCTCGTCCTGCACGCGGCGCTCGTGGTCGCGGCGGTAGCGGGAGACCAGCCCGCGCAGGAAGACCGCGTGCATGAGCGCGGCGGCCGCGATGAAGGCGGCGTGGACCGAGATGGTGGCGACCGGCCAGCCGGCGCGCTCGGCGGCGGCCGCCTCGAGCGCGAGCGCGGCCAGCACCGCGACGACCGCCGCAGCTCGCACCACGAAGGTGGCGGCGAAGGCGATGACTCCGTAGAGGAGCGGGTAGACCGGCGAGCGGAGACCGCCGGTCGCGGCGATGACCGCGGCGCAGCCCGCCACCAGCGCGAGCATCAGCTCGATGTCGGTCAGCGCGGGCGCCACGGCCATCCACGGCGAGACCCGCTGGACCCGCGCGCTCGGGGTGCGGAACCTGACCCGGCGGACCAGCGCTGTGAACACGATCACTGCAACAGCCCCGGTGATACAGGTTGCAGTGTGCGAGCGCGGCCCGCCGATCGAGGTGCCGCCGGCCGCCACCACCGCGCAGGCCAGCGCCGAGACCAGGGCGCCGCCACCCACCCGTCCGGCCCGCCGCATGCCGCGCGCCCTTTGCCGAAGGGTCATCGCGGCCCTGCTTTCTCGAAGCGGAGGATGACCTCGCCGGGGCGCACCATGCCGAGCTCCCGCCGGGCGATGTCCTCGATCGCGCCCGGATCGCTGCGCAGCGCCTCGATATCGCGGCGCAGCTCGGCGTTGTCGACCCGCCTGGCGGCGATGTCCGCCCGCACCCGGCCGAGCTCGCTCTCGAACCGCTCGAGCTGGGCTGCGCTGGTCTCGCCGATGAGGTGATACGGCAGGTACGCGATGGCGCCTGCCAGCGCGAGGGCGGCCGCGAGCCGCAGCCCCCACAGACGCCACGACCGATCAACGGCGCGGCGGGTCTTGCGCGACTGGCCCTCGTCCACCTGACCCCGATGCTATGGACGCACCCCGCGGCGAGCAAATATTCGGTTAGAGTCCCTCGCCATGCGCCTGAGCACCCACATTCTGCTCGCCCTGACCCTTGCCTTTGCGACCGGCTGCCCGCGCAGCTCCGGCAGCGGCGGCGCGGGAGGCGGCGGCGGCGGAGGTGGCGGGGGCGCCGCCGGCGGGGCCGGCGGCGGCACCCTGTCGAAGGTCCTGGCCGGAAGCGATCTGCCCCAGCTGCTGCCGCAGCCGCTGCCGGGCGATCCGATGAAGGTGACCATCCACCGGCTGTCGAACGGCATGACGGTCTACATCTCCACCGACCGGCAGCAGCCGCGCTTCTCCGCCTGGGTCGCGGTGCGCGCCGGCAGCCGCAACGATCCCGCGACCTCGACCGGGCTCGCCCACTACCTCGAGCACATGGTGTTCAAGGGAACGAAGGATCTCGGCACGACCGACTACGCCAGGGAGAAGCCGCACATCGACAAGATCGCCGACCTCTACGACGCGCTCCGCAAGGAGAGCGACGAGGGCAAGCGGGCCGCGATCTTCAAGGAGATCGACAGCGAGACCCAGAAGACGGCCGCCTTCGCGATCCCGAACGAGATGGATCAGCTGTTCGCCGCGCTCGGCGTGCAGAACGTGAACGCCTTCACCGACAACGACCACACCGTCTACACGGTGGACGTGCCGTCGAACAAGCTCGAGCAGTGGGCCATGGTCGAGGCGGACCGGTTCGCCAACGCCCAGTTCCGCCTGTTCTGGCCCGAGCTGGAGTCGGTCTACGAGGAGAAGAACCGCACGCTCGACAACCCGAACGAGCGCGTGTTCGAGGCGCTGCAGCCGAACCTGTGGCCGGGCCACCCGTACGGCACCCAGACCACCATCGGCACCATCGAGCACCTCAAGAATCCGGCCTACCGCGACATGGAGGCCTTCTACCGGCGCTGGTACGCGCCGAACAACATGGCCATCCTCCTGGCCGGCGACATCGACGCCGAGACCGCGCTGCCGGTCCTCGAGCGCGAGTTCGCGCGCCTCAAGCCGCACGCGCTCGAGGCGCCGCCCCCCGCCCACCTCGGCGGGGTGCCGCAGCGGACGGAGGTGACGGTGAAGGCGCCCGGCGAGCAGTCGATCATGCTCGGCTGGCAGACCGTCTCGCTCTCGCACCCGGACCGGCCGGCTCTGGAGGTCATGGACCTCCTGATGGACAACTCGGTCAGCGGCCTCATCAACCTCGAGCTGATCCTGACCCAGAAGCTGCCCGAGGCATCGACCGGATCGATCTTCATGGCCGAGGCCGGCGGCTGGCTGATGACCGGCACCGCGCGCGAGGGGCAGTCGCTGCCCGAGGTCGAGAAGCTGCTGATGGGCGTGGTCGGCAAGCTCAAGTCGGGCGACTTCACCCAGGCCGATCTCGACGCGGTGGTCCTCAACGAGGAGATCGACGAGAAGGAGAAGCTCGAGTCGAACGACGCCCGCGTGCAGCGGATGCTCGAGTCCTACACCGGGCGGGTGTCCTGGCCGGAGGAGGCGCGCCGCATCGAGCGCCTGCGCAAGGTGACGAAGGAGGACGTCATCCGGGTCGCCAACAAGTACCTGACCGACCACTACGTGGCGGTGAAGCGGGTGCGCGGCGAGTTCGAGCCGCCCAAGATCGCGAAGCCGGCGATCACGCCGATCGCGCTCGACACCACGCGCGAGAGCCCGCTGGCCAGGAAGGTGAAGGCGATGCCGGTCAAGCCGCTCGAGCCGGAGTGGCTGGTCGAGGGCACCCACTACGCGCGGGTGAAGGTGCCGGGCGAGGAGCTGGTGGCGTCGAAGAACAAGCGGCACGACCTCTTCACCCTGACGTACGAGTTCCAGCTCGGCAGCAAGCGCAAGCGGCTCCTGTGCTACGCGCTCGAGCTGCTCGACCGCTCGGGCGCCAAGGGGCTGCCGGCCGCGGAGCTCAAGAAGAAGCTGTTCGCGATGGGCACCACCATCAAGACCACCTGCACGGCCGACGTGAGCGAGATCGAGGTGAGCGGCATCGACCGCAACATGGAGGCCTCGGTCGACCTGCTCGAGAGCTGGCTGAGGACCGCCGAGTTCGACGACAAGGTGGTGGCGGCGCTGGCGGCCAACGAGATCAGCCAGCGCAAGGACCAGGTGCAGGAGCCGCAGGTCATCGCCAGCGCGCTCGCCGAGTACGTGAACCGCGGCAAGGACTCGCGCTTCCTGACCGTGCCGTCCAACCGCGAGCTCAAGGCGGCGAAGGGGCCGGCGCTGCGAAAGCTGCTCGCCGAGCTGCCCGACTACCAGCACCGCATCGGCTACTTCGGTCCGCGCGAGGCGGCGGACGCGGCCAAGCTGGCCGCCATCGGCGCCAAGCACAAGCCGGTCAAGCCGCACGACCCGGTGGTGTTCCGCCACGACAAGGGCACCCACATCTTCATGGTCGAGCGTCCGGTGGCGCAGTCGCAGGTGCGCATCGCGGTGCCGCACAAGCCGCTCGATCGCGCGAAGCGGACCGTCGCCCGGCTCTACAGCGAGTACATGGGCGGCAACATGGGCGCGCTCGTGTTCCAGGAGATCCGCGAGGCGCGCGGGCTGGCCTACACCGCGGGCGCCGGTTTCCGGACCGGGCAGCGGCCGGTCGACGAGTCAGCGCTGACCGCCACGCTCGGGACCCAGGCGGACAAGACGATCGAGGCGCTGAGCACCATGCTGGACCTCCTGCGCAAGATGCCGCTGCAGGACGTACGGCTCAAGGTCGCGAAGGGCGCGCTCGACGAGGAGTACCGCTCGAGCCGGGTCGACCCGCGCGCCGCGCCGCTCTGGGTGTTCTCGTGGGACGACCAGGGCGAGAAGTCCGACCCGCGGCCGCGCGAGTGGGAAACGCTCAAGAAGCTGACCGGTCAGGACCTGGCCGGGTTCGCGGCCGAGGCAGCCACCGGCGCCACCCTCATCGCGATCCTCGGCCCGACCGGTCGCTTCGACAAGAAAGGGCTCGGCAAGATGGGCCCCATCGAGACCGTGACCGTGACAAAGCTCTTCGGCTACTGACGCCCGGAGGCCCCGGGAGGCCGGGGACAGGCGTTGGTATCGCAGCTCCCTGCAACCATTCTGCTTCTGGGAGTAACTGCGTTTTTCGGCTCTGCTGGGCACCTACCATGCTCGCGCGACCGAAAAACGCACTTGCGTCCAGACGCGCAGTGAATTCGCTGGAGTAGGACCCATGCGCCTGTCCCCACTACGGGGTGACGATGCCGAGCGACTGCGAGCCGCGCAGCCAGACGCGGCCGAGGTGATCGACCGCCACGTCGCGGATTCGGTTCTCGACCAGGCCGCGGCGGGCGTCGAGCCGGCGAAGGCGGGCGCCGTCGTAGACCGCGAGGCCGCGATCGGTCGCCATCCAAAGGCGGCCGTCCGGACCGATCTCGATGTCGTCGGCGGCGATGGCGAGCGGCCTCGGGTAGGCCCAGCGATCGCCGTCGAAGGTGGCGATCCCGTGGCTGGCCGCCAGGTAGACCATGCCGCCCGCGGTGCAGGCGACGCCGTGCATGATCTCGCTCTTCAGCCCCTCCGCCTCGCTGTAGACCACCACCTTGCGCCCCACCACCTGCGCGGCGCCCTGCGAGGTGGCGAGCCAGACCTCGTCGTCGCCGAGGAAATCGACGCCGGTCACGTCGATCGGGATCGAGAGGATGCCCTTCTGCTCCTCGCGGGCGTCGTCGCTCGCGTGGTGATAGGCGACCACCCCGAGCGCGAGATCGACCAGCGCGACCCCGTAGGGCCGGAGCTCGCCGCCTGGATCGCGGTAGCGGAGGCCCAGCCACAAGAGGCCGCTCGGCGAGAAGCGCGCGAAGCCGAGCTCCGGGTCGCGCCCCGGCGTCTCTATGGTGAGCCCGAGGTCGCGCCACTCGCCGCTCTTCGTGATCTCGGCGAGGCCGATGCGGCGCGGCTCCGGTCCCTGCCGCATGCCGAAAATGCGGCCGTCGGGGGCGCGCGCCACCGCGAGGACCCGGCGCTCGCCGCCGCCGGTCGGTGTGAAGCGATCGCCGTCGAAGCGCCAGGCGCGCCGCGAGCCGGTGGCGATGTAGCAGTCGTCGCGCGAGAGGCATGCGACGGTGAGCCCGGTCGCTTCTTCCACCAGCTCGCCGCGCCGCAGCCACTGGACCGGACCACGCCCGACCCGCGCGGTGCCGAGCGTGCGGGTGCCGACCAGGACCTCGGAGCCGGCGGCCGCGAGCACCTGCGAGCCGTCCGGCAGCGCGCCGCCCTGGGTCTGCAGGACGTACGGGCTCGGCGCCGGCCGCTCGCCGTCCGGCCGCGGCACCGGCATGAGCTGCATGCCGTCGCGCACCAGGGAGCGTCCGACCGCGCTCCATCGCTTCACCGAGTAGAGGCGATGATCGGTGAGGACCAGGAGCTCGTCGGGACGGCTCGCGGCGGCCAGCCAGGCCTGATCCGGCGAGACCCGGTAGCTGTGGCAGCCGTCGCCGGAGGCGACCGCGATACGCTGGCGGCGCGCCGCGTTCTCGCCCACCGCGACCAGGCGGTTGTCGGGACCGACCGCGACGAACCGAACGGACGCGAGATCGCAGCCGCGCTCCGGGCCGAGCGGGGTCGCAATTCCGTTTCGCGACACGAAGAGGCCGATCGATGTGCCGATCCACAGCACGGCGTCGCCGTCGACCAGGAGGCTGGTCACCGGCGAGGTGATGCCGGTCGGCGCCCAGTCTCCTTCGCGCGACACCCGGTAGAGACCGCGCTTGAGGCCGATCCAGGTCCCGCCGCCGCGCGCCGCCGCCAGCACCGCGCCCTCGAAGGAGTCGATGCCGAGCACCGATGGGGGCGGCGGCACCTCGCGGAAGGTGGACTCGTCGAGGTCGTAGCGGGTCAGCCCGGCGTCGGTCGCGATCCAGAGCTCGCGGTGAGAGGGATCGAAGTCGAGCGCCTGCACTCGCTCGCCCGGCAGGCCGTGCTCGCTGCCGAGGTGGATGGCCTGACCGCTGCGTAGATCCCAGCGGTCGATGCCGGCGCCGGTCGCGGCGAAGGCGAAGGGCGGCACCGCGATGATGTGGTGGACCGGAGTCGCCTCGGTGAACGACCGCACGTGCACGCCCGGGCGCGGCGCCGGCTCGTTCGCCTCGCGGCCGGGGCAGCCGGCGGCCCCCACCGCCACGGCGACGAGCACGATCAGCCGGGCGTTGTGAGCGCGAGGAGCGGCGCGCATAATCGGTGGATGGCGAGGACCGGGAGACGCGGAGTTCCGCCGGAGCTCAAGGGTACCCTGGGAACCCTCCTCCGGACTACCATCAACCAGCTGGGCGCCTTCACCGACGTGGCGCGGCGCTCCGCACTCACACAGAAGCAGCGGCTCGACACCGCGCTCCTCGAGCGTCGCCGGCGCGAGGCGCTCGCCGACCTGGGCGAAGTGCTCTACACGCTGCTCAAGAGCGGGGAAATCGAGCTCGACGAGCTGCCGGAGCTGGTCCAGGCGGCCGAGGAGATCGAGGAGCTCGAGCGCCGCATCGCCGAGGCCGAGGCCGAGAGCGGGCGCTCGCGCAAGCCGGTCAGGATCACGCGCACCGAGCGCGGCTCGCGGCGAGACCCGGAGCCGGACCCGGCCGCCCGCGCGCGCGACGCCCGCCCGACCGATCGGGTCTGGCGGCCGCCCGGCGTCGGTCCGCGCCCGCCCGCCGTGCCGCCGCCCAGGGGCGGCGGAATCACCTTCGTCGACGAGGCGGAGCCGGCCGAGGATCTCGAGGAATTCATGAACGACGCCGACGTCCCGCAGGCCAAGCCGACGACCGACTGAGTGGAGTATCGTCGCGCCGTGTCGCCACGCGCCGCTGTCCTCGCCGTGGCCGGATTTCTGGCCTGTGGCCGCCCGCCCGAGCGACTGCCGTCACACGACAGCGGCATCCCGCCCGGCGACGCGCGCTCCCCCGACGACGCCGCCGAGCTCGACGCCGGCCCGTCGGGAGTCCCGGACCTCGCGATCGACGGCGACAAGGCGCGGGTCGATCTCTCGCTGCGCCGCAAGACCTACGCGCTCGACAGCTGCGAGCTGAACGAGGACGAGGACTGCATCGGCGGCGCCGGGACCCGCCGGCTGCTCGGCTTCTCCATCCGCACGCCGAACGTCGGCAGCGGCGACCTCTTCCTCGGCAAGCCGTCCGACGACAACCCCGCCTTTCACTACTCCGAGTGCCACAACCACTACCACTTCGACGGCTACGCGACCTACCGCCTGGTCGACGACGGCGGCGCCGACGTCGCCGCCGGCCGCAAGCAGGCCTTCTGCCTGCTCGACAGCGAGCGCTACCTCGCCGACGACCCGACCGTCGCCACCGCACCGAAGTACCGCTGCGACTACCAGGGCATCCAGCGCGGCTGGGCCGACACGTACACCTCGCACCTGCCCTGCCAGTTCATCGACGTGACCGGCGTCCCGGCCGGCGACTACTCGCTCGAGGTCGACCTCAACGTCGATCGCACCCTCGTCGAGCTCGACTACGCCAACAACCACCTCTCGATCCCGATCGCCCTCGGCGACCCGGACCTCGCCACCCCGACCGAGCCCTGCCCCGACGACATCGATCCGCGCGCCTCCGCCGGCGCCACCCGCGAGTGCGGCTGGACCACCGGCCCCGCCTTCACCTGCACACCCGGCCAGATCGGCCGCGTCGGCTGCTCCTCGTCGTGCGGCCTCGGCTCCTGCACCGGCGACCCCATGCTGCGCGTCTGCGACGCCGATCGCCCCGACGGCAACTGCACCCACCCGGGCGCGGTCGACCCGGACC
>Ga0075425_100008243_pt1 | contig 11038 bp, 6 predicted proteins | sample SoiMethybrSBSTD4_FD_75300 | JGI IMG/M metagenome (GOLD analysis project Ga0075425, IMG submission 75300) | Bulk soil microbial communities from a Populus tree surrounding site in Tennessee, USA - Soil MetaG P. TD hybrid SBSTD4 | ecosystem: Environmental > Terrestrial > Soil > Tree plantation...
CTGCTCCGGTTTCCGCGAAGCCGGCGCTGATGACCACGATTCCGTGCACGCCTTTCGCTATGCAGTCGTCGACAACGGCGGTGGCGTCATCGGCCGGCACGACGACAATTGCGAGATCGACTTCGCCCGGAATATCAGTGACTCGCGGATAAGCGGTCACCGATCCAACTACGCGAGCGTTCTTGTTGACCGGGTAAACGACGCCTTGAAAGCCGGCGGCCACGAGATTGTGAAAAACTTCAGCGCCGATTCCTCCGCGCTTGCGTCCCGCGCCGACGACGGCGATCGATTGAGGCTCGAAGAACGCCTTCATTGATGCGCGCGCCGCGCTCTGGGATCGAAGCGCGGCTTTCTCTTCGTACTCCAGTGTCGGAGTTATCGGAAAGCTCACCTGGAAGACTCCGCCATCGAGCCTGCGTTCGACCGCGAAGCCCGTATGCATGAACACGTCCATCATCTTGCGGTTTTCGCCGAGCACATAAGCATCAAATGTCATGACGCCCTTTTCTCGCGCGATCTCAGCGAGGCGTTCGAGCATGCGGGTAGCGATGCCGCGTCCCTGCAACGCGTCTTCTATGAGAAAAGCAACTTCAGCGCGGTCGTGAGCTTTTTCGTCGCGGTAATAGCGAGCTACGCCGACTAGCCGTCCTGCAAGCTCGCCGATCAGCGCGAAGGTGTCGTTGTAGTCGACGGTGGCGAGCACTCTGGCTCTCTCCTCGCTCAGTTCAGGCAGCGGGCTGAAGAAACGAAAGTAGACGCTGCGTGGCGAGAGTCGCTTATGGAATTCCAACAATGCATTAACGTCGTCGGGTTTGATCGGACGGAGGTGGAGGGTCGATCCATCGCGCAATAAGATGTCGGATTCATAACGAGCCGGATAGTCACTCATTCGTCAGTGATCCTTTCGGGGACGCGGGGAACTGGATGCTTGATCCCAGAAGCGGTGCATATAAGGATATCCTAACCGGAGTGCTCGATGGATGGAAATCTGCAGGGTGTATTGATCTGATTGTCGATACCTCTGACAGTTCGTAGGGTCCACCGCGTAGCGGTGACCTATCGATAGCGCGAGGGGTTAGCGCGGTCCAGGCGGCGTAGCGGCGACCTATAAACAGGGCTCGACAGGACATCGGGGAAACCGCACCGTTTTGGGGAGCAGGTGGCCGCTACGCGGCCCGGACCGTGCCAACCTCGCTCGCTATCGATAGGTCACCGCTACGCGGTGTATCTCGTGGTGGTCGGATTGAATCTGCAGGTGAGTTGCGGGGCGGTCGAATAACGCGCGCGGCTGACAAGAGGTGATCAGGTGACCGCTACACGGCCCGGACCGTGCCAACCTCGCTCGCTATCGATAGGTCACCGCTACGCGGTGTATCTCGTGATGGTCGGATTGAATCTGCGGGTGCAGTCGAATAACGCGTGCGGATGACAAGAGGCGAACACCAGGCGCTCTACTGTGGGATCAGCTTATACACCGTGCCTTTGTAAACGATGATCGCGCGCTCGGCCGGCGTGAAGCGCTCCATAATAGATCTTAGGCCGGCGCGTTTGCTGATTAGTTCCTTGTAGGTATTGCTGTCGCGGATGATCGTGACGACCGGCAAATCCTTGTTAGGGTCGAAGTCCTTGTCCGTCCAAGCGCCGTCTCTGAACGAGAACTTCTTGCCCTTGAATTCCTTTTGTTCCGCCCGAACTGATTCAGTGCCGGCATTGCTGTCACGCAACGAGAGCTTGGCCGGGGATCGCTTCATAGCTCCGCGCGCTGCTTCTGAAGTCGAAGGCGGAGATGGAGGCGCTGCGGCCTCTTCGGCTCTTGCCGTCTTTTCCTTCTCGTTGCTCTGCTGATCAGCGCGCGCAGCCTTGGACTCCCTTGATTCCTGGGTTGAGTCCTTCTCGGGTTGCTGCTGTCGGCCCTGATCCGAATCGTTCTTGGTGACCTGAGACGTGGGCGCCGCGCCGCCCTGCGCCAGGGCCTGAGCTACCTTCCCCTCCGATTTGTGCTGCTCATCGACCGGTTGAACCGCATCCGAGACTTCGAGTTTCTTCGAGACGTCAGCTACCCCTCCGACTCCAGCAGGCGCGTCCGTGGGCTTCGAGGCCGCGGGCGCCGTCCGTGCTAGAACGTCAGTCTTCTCGTCGCTTTTCTCACGCTGCCTGGCAGTCGCGTCTCCGAAAGTGGAAGGAGCGGCGGTTTCTGAGGTGGGATTAGCCACAGGACTGGCAGGGGCGCCGGCGCTTCGAGCATATTCGTTGGCAGATGGCTCGGCGACCGCTTGGGACGCCGCCTGTCGGCTTTCGCTGCGTGTCAGAAGCAGCGGCACGCTTATCGCCGCCACGATGACCGCCACAGCAACCATGGCCCACTGGGGCTGAGACAACGCGCCGAACATCTGCTTCGCACCGGAAAGCAAGGTGAATCGAGGCGTCTCGCGAGCGGGAGCGACAGACGCCGGGGTCTCGGCTTCGGCTAAACGCACCAGCGCAACAACGTTCTTTCGGCAGGCCGCACACTCGGACAGATGCTCTTCGTAATGCAAACGCGAAGCGCCCGTCAAGCTTCGTTCGATGTAAGCATTGGCCCGATCGGGGTCGAAATCAGTACACTTCTGATGAGGGTTAGAGGGCCTCGAGACGTAAGCTCGAAGCAGGTTGTCGATCCCCCCATCTTTAACTTGCCCAAAAAACTTCATCCCTTCACCCTCATCTCCAACTGTAGAACGTCAACGCGCAATGCACTTGCGCGGTTTCTTCGATCATCTTCGGATGACTGCCCCACCGGGGCTCTGGACCGGCTGTTCGCGTTTGCGGTCCGCCGGAACCGACTCCAAAAGGTAGTCGCCCACGGTTATGTCCATCTGCTCGGCCGCAAGCTCGATGGCCTCGGCGACCTCGCGCCGGTTGAACCGATGATCCCGGGCCAACCCCTTCTCAACCAGCTTGCGGATGCGCTTCTGGACCTTGGTCAGCCAGCGGCTGATCGTCGCCTCGTGCACCTCGAACAAATGCCCGATCTCGCGCAGCGTCATCTCGTCGTAATAGTAATAAGCCAGCAGCAGCCGCTCACGGGGCTCGAGGTCCGATATCGCCTGTCGAAGTGAAGCAACTACCGCATCGCGATAGCGATCGCGCACATAATCAAGGTCCGTCGTGGTTCGGCGTTCCGGCTTCTCAGCCGCGTGGGCGAGGCGATCCATATCCTCCGGCTCTTCGGTCTGGACCAGCCGGCTCGACTGACGGTGATGATCGGCGGACAACTGAAAGACCACCGCGCGAAGCCAGCCTCGCAACGAGCCTCGACCCGAATAAAACGAGAACTTGCTGACCCTTGCGCCTCCGGATTCGCGCAGTCCGTACAACTCAGCGAACGTCGAATCAGCCAATTGCTCGGCCGCGCCCGCATCCTGGGTCATCGTGCGCGCGACACTGACCATGTAGCTGCGGTAGTCGCGAAAGAAATCTTCCCACGCCGCGTCGTCGCCCTTCGCGCAAGCCGTCGCCAGACACAGATCATCAGCGTTGAGCGACGACAAGAACTCGCCGGCTGCCTTACGCGACTCGGCGCTCGGTCCTGGATTGCCGGAGGTTTGATCCAGGGTGTCTGCCAAATACTTCTTAGCGGAGGCGTGGACGGCCGAGGTCACCTCAGCGTCGCTGACCGAGTAACGCCGCTGGATGCGCGCGAGGAGTTCTTTGATTTCGGTTTGGAACGCGTGCTGGAACTCATCAACGGTCATTGGGTGTCCCTGGGCGCTCTTCGAGGTCAACGCTGGCACGGGGTCAACTTCGAGGTAGGGGCATGCTAGCACAAACGGAGGGGCTTTGCGCAACGATTCACCGCGACAGCACCGCCCTCGGAGGTAGCTCCGAAGGTCTCGCGTCAACCCTCTTGTGCCTTGCCTCAGACATAGGTGCGATAGTCCCGAGTTTCAGAAACACAGTGGCACTCGTCCTCTCATAAGATGATAGAAGTTCGCCGAAGTGCGCGTGACTGCAGCATGCCTGGGTCCTTCCCATTTCCGGTGCAGTCGGAACAGTCTTTTGTTGTAAGAACCACAACCGGGAAGCTTGACGACGTTCGACCGTGGCGCGCCGTTGGTGTGAAGGGGATTGAAGAGGTCCAGATGAACTTCCGCTGAACCGTTCTCAAATATGCCCACGTGAAGCGACGCAAACGGCACATCATTCTCAATCCAACCGATCTGCCAACCTGGGTGATTCCATCCGCTCAGATAAGCCGGTAAGCCCCCTCGGAAACTGCATCGGGTGTAGACGCCCTCCTCGCCCGATTTCGCTTCGAGTACATCGGCGAGTCTTTTGTGACCAGCGCCGGCGGGCGAAAAGAAGAACCCGCCGTCCCACGGCCAGCCCACTATTGGACCCACCGAGTCAAGCCAACCCTCGTGGTAGATCTTGTCGATCAGCAGCGCGACAGATCGCCTTACGTTACCGGGCCACGACTCCCAGGCTTCGAACGGCCCATCATTCGCGCCGCCCACTATTCGCGATACGTGAGCGATCATTTCGGAGTTGATTGAATCAACACTGCGGGTCACCTGCTTCCACGTCGGAATAGGTGTGTCGTCATCCGAGTGCGCCAGAATCGCTGGCAGGTGAGTGATTTGTTGCTCATTTGCGAGTTCACGTTCTGCGTTGCCCATCATCGACCGCCGAAACACAGATGCGCTCGACGCCCTCAGTTGTTGCTTACCTGTCGCAATATGCGCTCAGCGAGCAAGGTCGCGAGGCGGATTCTTTTCCGCTTCGAGAGCCTTGCGGACGCGCCCGAATTCTTCCTCCAATACCGACAACACCGCCGACGCTCCGTTGATAGATCCGGAGCGGCCCTGCTCTTCCAGAATCTCGCACAAGGAATCCATTCGAGTGGCGCCCAGATGAGCGCTGCTTCCCTTCAGCGCGTGCGCCTCGTGCCCAAGCGCTTCGGCGTTCGACTTCGCCAGAGCCTCCCTTATTGCCGCCAGTCGATGAGGAGTCTCCTCGATGAACAGGTCAATCAGGTGGTTGAAAAAATCCGGGTCTGTCGATGACTGAAGCCCGCGCAGCTCGGCGATCACGCCTGGGTCGATCACGCTGGCAGAATCCGCCGGAGTCGGCTCAGAAAGGTCTTCACGCTGGTCGCTTGCGGTACGCTCAGCGGTCCAGCGTTCGATTGCTTCGGAGAGCATCTCTTGCTTGACGGGTTTGCTGATGTAGTCATCCATCCCGGCCGCGAAGCATCGCTCGCGATCACCCTCGAGCGCGTTGGCGGTCATCGCGATGATCGTCGTGTGCTTGAGATCTCCCTCGCGCCGCCGTATCTCTGTCGCCGCTTCGTAACCGTCCATCTCCGGCATCTGGCAATCCATCAACACTACATCGTACGCAATCCGCGAAAGCGCATCGAGAGCCTCCATGCCGTTCGCCACCCCATCGGCCGCGTAGCCCAACCGGTCAAGCTGACGCAGCGCAACCCTTTGATTGACGCTGTTGTCTTCGGCCACCAGTATTCGAACCTGCTCTCGCCCCTCGCGCTGGACCTTCGGCGTGGGAACCTGCGCAGCCCGACGTTGCTGCGGCGGATCGAGAAGGTGTTCGCCGGCGAGCGTCGCCAGACAATCGAATAGCTGCGACTGCTTGACCGGCTTTGTGAGGCAGAGATCGACGCCCGCCTCTCGAATCGCCGCATCGTCGCGTCGTCCAAGCGACGTCATCATCAGAAGCTGTGTTCCTGCTATCGCGGGATCTGACTTGATTGCCCGCGCCAGCGTCAATCCATCCATCTCGGGCATCTGCATATCCAGAATAGCTATAAGGTAAGGGTCACCGGCGGCGGCTTCGCGGCGGAGAATGGTTAGCGCTTCCGCGCCGCTTTCGGCCGTACCATTGCGCATCCCCCACGAAGTGACCTGATGATGAACCAGCTTCCGATTTGTCGCGTTGTCGTCGATGATCAGCACGCGCAGCCCCTCCAACTGGTGTCCCGGTGCTTCGCGCGGCGCCGTTTGCTCCGGCTGCTTTTCAAAACTGGCAGTGAACCAGAACGTCGAGCCTTTGCCGGGCGCGCTCTCGACTCCTATCTGTCCTCCCAGCAATTCGACAAGCTGTCTTGAAATAGCGAGCCCCAATCCGGTCCCGCCATACTTCCGTGTAGTCGAGCCGTCAGCTTGCGAGAACACATCGAAGATTCTTCGCTGCGCTTCTTCAGGAATGCCAATGCCGGTATCGCTCACCGCAAAGCGCAGCAGGGCGCGTTCGCCCAAGTCAGTCTCTTTGGTCACGCGCACGATGACTTCGCCCTGGCCGGTGAACTTGACCGCGTTGCTCAGCAGGTTGACCAGCACCTGGCGGAGCCTGCCGGGATCGCCGCGAAGCTCGGTGGGGACGTCGCTGTAGACCAGCGAGAAGAGTTCTACGCCCTTCGACTGCGCCGCTTCCGCCAGCAGGTCAACCGCGCCCTCGACCGCGTTTCGCAAATCGAAATCCATCGTCTCAAACGTGAGCTTTCCCGCCTCGATCTTCGAGAAATCAAGGATGTCGTTCATGAGTGTAAGCAACGCCTCGGCGCTCGATCTGACGGTCTCGGCGAACTCGCGCTGCTCGGCAGTCAGGTCCGTGTCGAGAAGGAGTCCGCTCATACCAATGATGGCGTTCATCGGTGTGCGGATTTCGTGGCTCATGTTCGCGAGGAACTCGGCTTTCAACCGCGCGGATTCCAGCGCCGCATCGCGGGCTTGCGCCAGTTCGGCTTCGAAGCGTTTGCGTTCGCTGATGTCGCGGAAAATGCTGCGCGTGGCGACAGGCTTACCTTCTTTCATGCTGCAGCTCGAGCTTCCTTCAACCGTTATCGTTCGTCCGTCTTTGGTGACGAACATCGCCTCGACGTGATCGAGCTTCTCGCCGGACATCACGCGCCCGAACATCTCCATACAGTGCGGGAGGCTGGCGGGATGAATGATGTCGAACAGGGAGAGCTTGCACACCTCCTCTTCGCTGTAGCCGAGCGTCTCCCGCCACGCGCGATTGACGTAGATGAGCGAGCCATCCGGTCCGGCGCTCTGAATGAGATCGTTGGCGTTCTCGAACAGATCGCGATACCGTTCTTCGCTTTCTTTCAACTGGCGTTCGGCGTGCCTGCGCTCGGCAAACTGGCCAATCTGGCTGCCAATGTTCGACATCATCTCGAGCAGAGCATCGTCGGGCTGCTGGATCGAGCGGCTGAAGAATTCCATCACCCCCAGGACTTCGCCGCCGAGCTTTATTGGAAACCCAAGCGCGGTGTGCAGCCCCTCCTTTGCTGCAACCGGCGCGCGAGGGAAGTTGTCGTCGGTTGCGATGTCGGTGACGTCAACGATCCAATGCGGCTGAGCCGTCGACCATACGCGACCAGGCAGACCGACTCCCGGTAAGAAAGTGCTTTGGCGGCTGATTGTTTTGAACTCTTCAATGCCGGCTGACGGCGCCTGCCATTCTTCGACGTAGCGAAGCACGTTCGCAGCACGATCGACTCTCCAAAGAGCGCCAGTCTCCCATCCGAGGCCTTCACAGACGGCTTGCAGTATCTGGGGCACAGCATCGCGGAACACCGTCGACTCAGCGAGTATTCGAGTGGTTGCGTGCTGCACGGTAAGCCGGCGCTCAGCACGTTTGCGTTCGGTGATGTCGTGCGCGTGGCACAGGACGTAGGACGGCTTTCCCGGCTCATCGTATCGGAGGTTGCGGTACTCCCAGGTTCGTTCCTCTCCATCTTTCGTCAGCATTTTGAGCAGACCGCTATCGGTTCCGTTCTGCCTGATGCGCTCGAGATAGTCGGCGAAGAATCTCCGCACGGAGGGAGCGAGCACCTCGATCATGCTCCGTCCGATGAGTTCAGACGGCTCATATCCCAGCACTCGGGCGGTCGCGGGGTTGACCATTAGAAAGCGGCCTTCCAAGTCATGGGCGCCGATCAACCCCAGAGAGTTGTCGACCAGTTCGCGATAACGCTTCTCGCTGTTGCGCAACGCCTTCTCAGCCAGTTTGCGCGCGGTGATGTCGCTGCCGATTCCGAGGAATCCTGTGATGTTTCCCTCAGCATCGCGCAACGCCGTCACCGACAACAACACAGGAAAGCGGCTGCCGTCCTTGCGCACGTAGGTCCATTCGTTCTCATCCGGGACCCCGGCCCGCGCCTTGGCGACGAACACCTCGAAGCCCGGTTCGATGGTGATTCCAAGCTCCCCGGAGAGTTCCCGCGCGCGGCGTTCGATTTCTTCCGGGTCGTGAAAGATGGCCGGCGTCGTCTTGCCGACAATTTCTTCCGCGGAGTAACCCAGCCATTGTTCGGCTGCGGCGTTGAGCGTGCGGATCACTCCATCAGGTGATACTGAGATGATTGTGTAGTTTGCGGCGTTGAGAATCGCCTGTTGAAGCTGGCTTGCTTCGCGCAGCTCTGACTCGACTTGACTGGGTGCTTCCGTCATCATTTGACCGCGCCCTCCCGTAGGAGGATCGATACTATCAAGACAGGTTCTTAATGGCGCGGAGGCGCCTGACGCACGGGTTGTTGAACACGACACGTTTACGTCGCGACCCTGAGAACCTTCCCTGGGCGGCGAGACATTGCGCCGCGCTCCCGAAATAAAACGGAAGTTGACGCCGCGTGAGTCGCGGCCCACGGCGCAACCTACTTGGCGTTCTTGTTAGCGGTCTTCGCCGGTTTCGTGTTTTTGTTGGCGGCGGGGGCCTTGGCTTTTGCTTCGACTGTTATCTGATTGTCGACCTTCTTCACGCCCTTGACGCTCTTTGTCACGTTGGTGGCGACGCCTTTAAGTCCGCCGGTCTTGAGCACTCCGGTCAGCGTCACGACCCCATCCTTGGTTGCGGCGTTAATCGCGGCGTCCTTGAGCGAGGGCGTCTTCGAAAGCTTATCTTTCACGGCGGCGGTGATGGTCGCGTCGTCCACGGGCGCGGCCGCTGTTTTCGGAGCGGCAGGCTTACCCGGCGCCTTCGCGTTCTTGTTCTGTGCTGCGAACGCTCCGCTCACCAAAGCGAGGCCCAAAAGCGAAACTACAATTATTCTCTTCACGGTTTATTCTCCTATAGTTGTTAGCCTAACACTCTAACTTTACACAGGTTGAAGTCGATGCTACTTCTCAATACCCAAGCGCCATTCCATCCTTGCGCGGGTCGGAAGCGCCCATCAACGTGCCGCTCGCCGGGTCGATCATAATCGCTTGTCCGCCGCCCATCGATGCTCCCGCTTGCGAAGCGCGTTCATGGCCCCTCTCGATTAAACTCTTGATGACCGGTTCAGTCATCGCGTCTTCAAAGATTACGCGTTTCCCGCTGAGGTATCGATACCTGGGAGCTTCAATTGCTTGCTGCAGGTTCATCCCCAGGTCGATGAAATTCGTGAGGACCTGCACGTGACCCTGAGGCTGAATCGCGCCGCCCATCACGCCAAAGGACATGAACAGCTTTCCATCTTTGAACACCATCGAAGGGATGATCGTGTGGAACGGGCGTTTGGCTGGTTCAAGACGGTTCACATGATTTGGGTCAAGCGAGAACCCTGAGCCTCGATCGTGCAACACGATCCCCGTATCGCCGGCCACGATTCCCGAGCCGAAGTTCTCAAACAGGCTGTTGATGAACGACACCGCGTTGTGGTCCTTGTCGACTACGGTGAAATAGGTTGTGTCGCTGTGATTGACGACGATACCCGGCTCGGGCGATTCGATCACCCGATCGGGTTGGATGAGCGCTCGACGACCCGCCGCGTAATCTTTCGAGAGCAGCTCCGAAACCGGAACCTTCGCAAAGGCGGGATCGGCTATGTACTTATCGCGGTCGGCGAACGCGAGCTTCGTAGCCTCGATGAGCGTGTGATAGTAAAGGTCGGGCCGTGTGTTCATCGACGCGAGATCGAACCCCTCGAGAATGTTAAGCGTCAGCAGCGCCGTGAGCCCTTGCCCGTTCGGTGGGCATTCGTAAACCTTGTAGCCGCGATAGTCGGTCGCGATCGGCTCGACCCATTCCGATTTGTGCTCGGCGAAGTCGCGCATCGAAAGAAAGCCGCCGTTCTTCTCACAGTAGTCAACGATCGCGCGGGCGATCTCTCCTTTGTAGAAAGCGTCCCGTCCGCCGCGCGCAAGAGTTCGAAACGTGCGCGCAAGATTCTTCTGTCGAAAGATCTCGCCGGCGCGCGGCGCTCTTCCATCTACAAGGTAGTTCGAAGACGCGGCGGATGTCTGCTTCAACTTGGCCACTGACTCCGCCCAGTCGGCGGCGGCCTTTTCCATCACCGGAAAACCGTTCTCGGCATACTCGATCGCCGGAGCGAGCAAGTCAGCCAGCTTCATCGTGCCGTACTTTTCGAGCAGCGTCACCCATCCATCGAACGCGCCGGGAACCGTGATTGGTTCCATTCCGCCGGCGGGCACGGACGTAATCCCCTTCTTCTTGAAGTAATCAAGATTCAATGCGCGGGGCGCGCGGCCGCTTGCGTTCAGGCCTTTCAGCTCGCCTGTTTTGGACCAGTAAACCAGCGAGAACATATCGCCGCCGACGCCGGTCATCATCGGCTCGGTGACGTTCAGCACCGCCGCCATCGCGATGGACGCATCGACTGCGTTGCCGCCGCGTTTCAGGACTTCGAGTCCAACCTGCGAGGCGAGTGGTTGGCTCGAAGCGACCATGCCGTGCTCGGCGCGAACGATCGAACGTCCGGGTTTGATCTCAGACGCCCATCGCTTTCCGTCCGAATAAGAGTGAGCCGTGGTTAGGAACATAAGTGCAAGCGTCGCAACTGACACCGTCACGCGCATGGGGCTTCTTGCGGAGGCGAGCTTTGCGAATGCCATAACTCCTCCCGCCTGGGAGCGCAGGCATCCCTGCCTGCCTCTTCGCGCGCCATGTCATGCAGGCAGGGATGCCTGCGCTCCCAGGTATTCCACTGTTCAGCGCTGCCAACTGGTTAACAGTAAACCTATCCCGTGTTTGGATTCGGCGCCATAAAAACAAGAAGCACGAGACGAGCTCGAGACTGGTTGCGCACGCCGTG
>Ga0075425_100008244_pt1 | contig 11037 bp, 10 predicted proteins | sample SoiMethybrSBSTD4_FD_75300 | JGI IMG/M metagenome (GOLD analysis project Ga0075425, IMG submission 75300) | Bulk soil microbial communities from a Populus tree surrounding site in Tennessee, USA - Soil MetaG P. TD hybrid SBSTD4 | ecosystem: Environmental > Terrestrial > Soil > Tree plantation...
AGTGGAGGGCCATCGGCCGGACTTGGTTCAGTGCCTCGGCGGCAAGATAACGCTGTGGAATCTGGGGTTTCCCTACATCGGGGCAGGTCTGCCGTACAAGAAGTCAAACAAGGTGGAGCAAGTTGGCTATGTATTGGGCGCGGCAATGCTTATCCGTCGAGAAGTCGTGGTCGCCACCGGCGGACTCGATCCAGAGTATTACCCCGCTTACGTTGAAGAGGCAGATCTATGCTATCGCGCGAGCCTGAAGGGCTATAGGAGCGTGGTATCTCATGCAGCGAGGGTTAGACACATTGGTGACAGCTCCTCGGGCGGCAAGGTCAATTCCTTCCGGCGTTATACCGCCAACCGTTTCCTCTTTGGGCTGAAACATCTTGGCCCTGGGCGGTTTCTGATTGCGAGTTCGTGGATGGTTCTCAGGACTTTCGCAAGGAAACTGATGCTACCGTAGACGCCTGCAAGTTCCGCTTTTCCTTGGCTGTACATCAACGAAGACTGGTCTATCCATCAAGAGGGTGAAGTAGTGAAGTACTCGGTTGTCACTGCATGCTTGAATTCATCGGTCACGCTTCGAAGAACCATTCAATCCGTCTTTACCCAGACGGCGTTGCCAAGCGAATACGTCTTCGTGGACGGTGGCTCCACGGATGGAACCCTGGAGATGATTGAGGAAGCCAAGGCGCGTGCGCACTCCGATCAGCTCGATATGCAGGTTAAGCTCGTCCATCAAAAGACTAGAGGCGGTATCTACGGCGCATGGAACCTGGCGCTCAATGAAGTAAGTAGCGATCTGGTTTGCTTCCTGAACAGCGATGACTGGTATTACCCCTACACCATGGCGCACGTGCTCGAATGCTTTGCCGGCGAGCCGGACGCAGAAATCCTCCTTGGATCGGGTCTGTACACTGATGGTTCAGAATCAAAGAACCGAAGGGTGCTTCACCCAAGGCCTTTTTTTGTACTGCCCTTTGCGACCAATGTCATTCATCCCGCCTGCTTCGTCAGGAAGAGCGTCTACGACAGATTGGGATGCTTCGAAGACAAGTACAAGGTATCAGGCGACTATGAATTCATCTATCGCTGCCGGAAGGCCAGAGTAAGGTTTGCAGAGACGTCCAGAGTACTTGTCAATGTGCAGACGGGTGGCTATGCGGAGCAGAACAAGGAGATTGCTCGAGTGGAGCTTGCCGAGATAGGACATCGATATGCAACGTTCAAGCTCTTGCCGCGGGTGGCGTATTGGCTGCGCGCGCTTCTGAAGAAGTAGCGCCGTGAAAGCGTTGGTTACGGGAGGCAGCGGTTTTGTCGGTCGACGACTGGTGTCCGCACTTGCCTCGCATGGACATTCAGTTTCTGTTCTGACGAGAAGGCCAGTAAGCTTTTCTGAGCCAGTAACCGTCATTCTTGGGGATCTAACCGCCAAGGGCGGCATGGAAGGTATTGTGCTTTCGGGTTACGACGTCATCTTTCATTGCGCAGGTGAAAAACGCGACAAACTTCTGATGCGCAAGCTTCACGTGGAAGGTACGAGGAAGCTCCTTGAACTGGTGCGCGACCCGATTCACTGGGTCCAGCTCAGTTCAATTAGCGTCTACGGTCACTCCGGACCGCGAAATGCCGACTGCATCGTCACGGAGGAAACCCAGGGGACCCCGGTCGGAGAGTACGAGACTACCAAGGCGGAGTCGGATCAATTGATTCTCGAGGCAGCCAATTCCGGGATGACGTACTCGATCTTGCGACCTACAGGAATATTTGGTCGCGACATGCAAGACCAGTCCTTGCGAACGCTGGTTCAAGTCGTGCGGAAGGGGTTATTCTTTTACGTCGGAAATCGCGGCTCTATTGCGGGATACGTACATGTTGATGATGTCGTCGACGCATTGTTGAGATGCGGCGCCGACATTCGGTCACGCGGCCACATTTTCAACATTTCCAATGATTGCCTCTTCGAAGAGCTGGTTGATGGGATCGCGGTTGCCGCCGGCGTACGAAGACCTCGCCTTAGAATTCCGGAGGTGCTGGCAAGGGTGTGTGTCAAGACATTCTCGCCTGTTCTTCCTCTGCCTTTGACTAGCACACGGATCGATGCCCTCGTAAACCGCACCAGATATCCTTCGACAAAGATAGAGCGAGGCTTGGATTTCTCGTTCCGCCATCATGTACCCGAGGCAATTCGTGAACTCGTTGTTTAATAGCGCATGGTACGAAGTTCACCGATCTCTCGCGATCTTGCCTGGTCGATCGTGAAATGAAAGTTGCGGTCATTTGTCCGGACGGCCGCTCTGTTTTGCTTTTCTGCAAAGGCTTTGTGGCCGGTGTGGCTGCAATTCCAGGCACAGAGGTTGTCGTGCTTTGCGACATCGGCGAATCCGGGCCGTCCATCGAGGCACTGGGAGCAAGGTGCGTGCAGGTGCCGGTTTACCGATTCATCAGCCTCTTTCGTGACGTCAAGTATCTCTTCCGACTCGCGCGCGAGTTGCACAAGGAACGAGTGGATGTCGTATACAACATTTCAACCAAGCCAAACATCTTTGGAAGCATTGCCGCCCGTGTCTCCGGGGTCAAGCGCGTGGTTTCCCATGTAGTTGGCCTGGGGTCTGCGATGTTGCCAACAACATCCATGACCGGCCGAGCGCTGCAGGTTGCTTTCTTGTGGATGTATCGGCTTTCGTGCGGACTAAGCGATCGTGTATGGTTCTTCAACTCCAACGATCTTGATTTCTTTTTGGCGCGCGGGCTGATCCCGCCGGGCAAGTCGCTTTTGACGCGGACCTGCCTGGATGTGTCCTACTATTCTCCGGACAGCGTTTCCAGCCGCGCCGTAACCGATGCTCGTCGTGACCTTGGCATTCAGGATGACGAGCGTGTCGTGATCATGGTTGCCCGCATGATCTGGCAAAAGGGCATCAGAGAGTTCGTAGAAGCGGCCAAGCAACTGGTAACAAGACATCCCAAGTGGCGGTTTCTCCTGATCGCCCACACGGAACCTGGAAGCCCGAACGAGGTTCCTTCTAGCTACATTGAAGAAAACGCAGGGCAAGCGAACCTCATCTGGCTGCAGTATAGGAACGATCTACGGCCATATTATTTGCTGGCGGATATCGCGGTGCTTCCGTCCTACTACCGGGAGGGCGGGCATCCCCGTGCAATTCTCGAGCCAATGGCCATGGGCAAGCCGGTGATCACGACCGATAGCGTGGACTGCCGGGATGCAGTGGATCCGGGAGGAAACGGCTATTGGGTGCCCGTACGAGATCCGGTGGCTTTGGCAGAAACGATTGAGCGCGTCCTGATGGACGATGCGGCTTGCGTGAGGCTCGGTAAGCAGTCGCGAGCCCGCGCAGTCGAGATGTTCGATGAAAAGAAAATTGTCACGTATGCTCTTGCCGAACTCGGGTTTACGTAGCAACGAAGGTTTGACGGCGATTCGCGGAACCCGGCGAAAGCGGACATAGCGCTTTAGGAGCGAACGGAAGCATGGAAATCGAAGAGAGAAAGCGTAAGGAAAGAGACTTTCACGACAAGATCAGGACTGTCGTGGACGATGCCGGCGTTGCCGAGACGCGCTGGTCGCCTGAACTGGAAGCCACGATCAGCAGCAACCCTCTTTGGGTCAACATGAAGTATTACGCCATTGAGCGTAAGAGCCGCACCATGGTGCTGGGCTGGTTCAGGAACAACTGCAAGGGTGTTCGCGTGCTCGACTACTGCTGCGGAAATGGCGAAGACGGCGTCTACATTGCCAAAAATGGTGCAGCGGAAGTTGTCGGCATCGATATCTCAAATACATCCATTGAGAACTGTAGCCGGTTGGCCCAGCGGCATGGGGTCGGCCATGTTGCCACGTATCGAATCGCGGATGCGGAGAACACGGGATTTCAAGACAGTTCATTCGATGTGATAACTGAGTACGGGGCGCTGCATCATCTCGATCTCGATAAGGCTTTTCGCGAGATCACTCGCGTTCTCAAGGCCGACGGAAAGGTGATCTGCAATGAGGCACTGGCACACAATGTCTTCATCCATCTCTACCGCAAGCTGACTCCGGATCTGAGGACGGAATGGGAGGTCGACCACATCATGCGCAAGAAGGATTTCAAGGTAGCCGAGAAATACTTCGGGCGCGTTGAGATGCACTTCTTTCACTTGTTTACGTTGTTTGCGGTCCCATTTCGCAAGTTCCCGTTCTTCGGGGCTTTGCTTGCCGTGCTCGAGGCAATAGACGCGATCTTGTTGAAGCTGCCGATCATCAAGTGGCAGGCATGGCAAGTGGTCTTCGTCCTTTCAGAGCCGAGAAAACAACTATTGGATTCGGCGTAGGTGCGTCGGTAATGAGCACCGTACCCGACTTTTCCGTCATCACGGAACTCGCCGGGGATCTCGCCAGCCACGAGCAGGTTCAGCGTGCCTACCGCCGTTACTATTGGGCGGGCCGATATGCGAAGGGCGTGGACGTATTGGAGGTCGCCTGCGGGGCAGGGCAGGGTGTGGGATACCTCGCCGCGCTAGCGAGGAGTGTTCACGCTGGCGATATCTCGGAAGAGGTCCTGAAAGCCGCGCGAGAGCACTACGGGCCTCGCATAGAGTTCCGACAATTTAGTGCGGAGGACCTGCCGTACCCTGATAACTCGTTCGACGTCGTGCTGATCTTCGAAGCGATTTACTATCTGCGCGGCGTTTCGAAGTTCATCCAAGAAGCGCGCAGGGTACTGCGGCCCAAGGGCGTTTTGTTGATCGTGACCGCGAATAAGGATCTGTTCGATTTCTCGCCTAGCCCGTACAGCGTCGAATATTACGGCGTACGAGAACTTAGGGCGTTGCTGAGCGACGAGGGATTCGCGGTGGCCTTCTTTGGAGACAGTCCCCTCGCCTCGATATCCGGCTGGCAGCGCCTGCTCAGACCGCTCAAGCGGCTGGCAACGGCGCTGGGAGTCATGCCCAAGAGCAAACGCATGAAAACACTCTTGAAGAGAATCGTTTTCGGTCCGGCGCAGCCACTTCCCGCCGAGATCGCGGCGGGAGTGGAGGCAGGGCCGGCGCCCGCATCGATATCTGCGGACTATCCGGATACCCGCCACAAGGTGATCTTTTGCGAGGCACGGCGAGGCGCCTAAAGCCGGCATTTTCGCTGTCTATTACAATACATGTACCCTTATCTTAAGAGAGTGCTCGACGTCGTTTTGGCGAGTTTGGGGTTGGTGTTCTTAGCCCCGTTCCTAGCGGCGATCGCAGCATGGATCAAGCTCGCGGATCCGGGACCGGTCTCCTACACCGGTGTTCGCGTGGGAAAGGGCGGTGCTCCATTTCGAATCATCAAGTATCGGACCATGATCGTTGAAGCGGAGAAAGTCGGGCCTTCTTCTACTGCTGGAGACGACCCGCGCATAACAGCGCCCGGGCGCTTCCTGCGTCGCTTCAAGCTCGACGAGCTCGCGCAGCTGATCAACGTCCTGCGCGGGGACATGAGCTTCGTGGGCCCACGGCCTCAGGTGCAGTGGGCGGTGGATCTGTACACACCCGAGGAGCGATTGCTTCTTACGGTTCGGCCGGGAATCACGGACTTTGCGTCCCTCCGGTTCCGTAACGAGGGCGAGATCCTGGCTGGGAGCCTCGATCCCGACAAAGACTATCTCGAGAAGATTGCGCCGTTAAAGACGAAGCTCGGCTTGTACTATGTCAGGACGCAATCGCTATCGACCGACCTTAGGATCATCGCGGCGACAGCGTTGTCGCTGGTAGGAATCGATCCAACCTGGTGCTTGCCGCGCGGGCAACTGTCATCTTGAAATCGGAGCACTCGTGAACTCAGATCCAGGACAGGCCCATGTCTACCGGACGGAAGCCGAGAAACAAGTGGGCCAGGAAAATTCCGCGATCTTCGAGCGCAGCGCCGAGCCGGTCGAGATCAGGCTTGAGAACTTTCCAAAGTATGTTCGACGCCAGCATCTGAAGCGATTCCTGGTGATGTATGAGTTGTTCAAGCGCGCTCTCCCTGTAAAGGGGTCTGTGATCGAATGCGGAGTCAATCGCGGTTTTGGGCTGATGTCGTGGGCCAAGTTGAGCGCTATTCTGGAGCCAGAGAACCTTACCCGCCGTATCTATGGGTTTGACACGTTCGCGGGTTTCCCTTCGGTCGGGGAAAAGGACAAGAGCGCATTTGCTCAACCCAGCGTGGGCGCCCTGAGTTCTGCCTCATTCGACGAGCTGCAGGCGCTGATCACGCAATATGACCGGGACCGCTTCCTTGGGCATATTCCAAAAGTAGAGCTGATCAAGGGAGATATTGCCAAGACCGCCCGTGACTTTGTCGGGGCACGTCCGCACCTGCTCGTAAGCCTTCTGTTCATGGACTGCGACCTCTACGAACCAACGAAAGTGGCGTTGGAGACCTTCGTGCCCCGCATGCCCAAAGGTGCGATTCTCGCGTTCGATGAGCTCGACAATCCGATCTGGCCCGGTGAATCAGTCGCCGTGCTCGATTCGCTCGGCCTGCGCAACCTGCGGCTGCAGCGCCTCGAGTGGGATCCTTACATTTCGTTTGCGGAAATTACTTAACCCCGTATATAGCTGCCCCCAATGACCCTTACTGACGCTCCGACTCATGTCCGCGCAATACCATTCTTCAACTACAAGGCAGCATTCGTTGCCCGGGAAGAGGAGTTGGTGGCGATATTCCGCGACGTTATCAGTCGCGGTGCATTTATCCAGCAGCGTGACTTGGCGGACTTTGAGCAGCACATCGAGAGTTACCTTGGAGTAAAACATGCCATCGGCGTAGGGAACGCCACGGACGGGCTCATCATGGCCTGGCGTGCGGCTGGCCTGCGGCCTGGCGACGAGGTTATTTTTCCGTCCCACACGATGGCAGCCTCGCCCGCTTCGGTTGTGAATGCAGGCGGAGTCCCGGTGCCGGTCGATTGCGGAGCGGATCATCTGATCGATCCAGATGCCATAGAAGCCGCAGTAACTCCTCGCACACGGGCGATCATGCCCGTGCAGCTCAACGGGCGAACGGCGAATATGGATCGGATCCAGCAGGTCGCCCAACGGCATGGGCTGTTCATATTGGAAGATTCGGCGCAAGCCCTAGGTTCTCGATTCAAGGGAAAGTTTGCGGGGACGTTCGGCCGCGCCGGGGTCTTCAGCTTCTATCCGGCAAAAATTCTCGGTTGTCTCGGAGACGGTGGCGCGGTAGTGACCAATGACGATGCCATTGCCGAGCGCGTTCTGCTTCTGCGGGATCATGGGCGCGATCAGCAGGGTGAAGTGGTTACATGGGGATTCAATTCGCGCCTGGATAATCTGCAGGCTGCGGTTCTGGATCTTCAGTTCCGTAGCTACGGCAATATCATTGCGTACCGCCGTGCTCTTGCTGCGAAATACCAGGAATGCCTCGGTGATCTTCCGCAGCTGCAGCTGCCTCCCGCTCCGGATAGTGACCGGGACCACTTCGATGTCTATCAGAACTACGAGATCCAGGCGGATCAGCGCGATGCGCTTCGCACACATTTGACTGCGCAAGGCATTGGCACTCTGCTGCAATGGGGCGGAAAAGCTATCCATCAATATAGTGCGCTGGGTTTCCGGGTCTCCCTGCCGAAGACGGATCGGCTCTTCCGTCGATGCCTCATGCTGCCGATGAACACCATGGTTTCTCTCGATGACGCTGCTCATGTGAGCGCGTGCATTCGCCAGTTCTACGGCGCCTGAGGCGCATGAGTGCTGCCGTATCCGACACTCGGGAGCTGGCGCGACGCATTCGCCTGCATGCGTTGCGAATGACCGGCCTGAGCGGGGGGTCTCATATCGGCGCCGTGCTGTCGATGGCCGATATTGTTGCGATCTTGTACGGAGCGGTGCTGAAGGTAGATCCGTCAAATCCGAGCTGGGTCGACCGGGACCGATTCATTCTGAGCAAGGGGCACGCTGGGGCAGGTGTGTATGCGGCACTCGCCGAGCGTGGATTCTTCGCAATCGAAAAGCTTGCCACCCACTATCAGGACGGGTCGGAGCTGAGCGGACACGTTTCTCATAAGGGAAATCCCGGGGTCGAGCTATCGACGGGATCGCTTGGGCACGGGCTTTCGGTGGGCGCCGGCATGGCCTATGCCGCCCGCCTCGACAACCGGACACATCGAGTCGTGGTGCTGCTCAGCGACGGCGAGTGCGACGAGGGATCCAACTGGGAAGCGATACTGTTCGCTGCTCATCATGGGCTGGACAATCTCGTCGCTATCGTTGACTACAACAAGGTCCAGAGCCTGGCACCGGTAAGAGAGACTCTCCGGCTCGAACCCTTCGCCGACAAGTGGCGCGCATTCGATTGGGCGTTGCTCGAAGTGGATGGGCATGATCACGATGCGTTGCGGGCTGCGCTCCTGAGCGTACCGATCGCGCCAGGCAAGCCGACGTGCGTCTTGGCTCACACGGTCAAGGGGAAAGGTGTCTCGTTCATGGAGCATTCCGTGCTTTGGCACTACCGAGCGCCCCGAGGCCAGGAACTTGAGGCGGCCGAGCGTGAGGTGCTCGGCTCATGAGAGACGCGTTTGTCGCGCGCCTCGAGAAACTCGCCGATGCGGACCCTCGTATTTTCCTAATTACTGGTGACCTCGGTTTCGGCGTTCTAGACCGGTACGCTCGCCGGTTTCCACGTCAGTATCTGAATGCGGGGGTCGCTGAACAGAACATGACGGGCCTGGCGACAGGAATGGCGCTCGAAGGCCGAATCGTATTCACCTACTCGATCGCCAACTTCCCCACGCTTCGCTGCCTCGAGCAGCTTCGAAATGATGCGGCCTATCACGGCGCCGACGTAAAGGTAGTAGCGATAGGCGGTGGATTCAGCTACGGCGCGCTTGGCATGAGCCATCATGCGACGGAGGACCTTGCAATCCTGCGCGCTCTCCCGGGAATTACCGTGGTGGCGCCAGCTTGCCTCTGGGAGGCGGAGGAGGCGACCGAGGCGATCGTCAAGACTAAAGGGGTTTGCTACCTGCGCATAGACAAGTCGAACGCCGGACGAACCAATCGCGATGGCGAACGCTTTGAGCTGGGAAAAATCCGCACGATCCGCGAAGGCGACGACGTTACGCTGGTCGTTACAGGTGGCATTCTCGGAGTTGCACTGAAGGCGGCCGAGCAACTCTCTGCCGAGGGTACGTCGACTCGTGTCCTGAGCGTGCATACCCTGAGGCCATTCGATGCGGCGACCTTGTTTCGCGCATGCCGGGAGACCGGCGGAATCGTCACGATTGAAGAACACGTAGTGGACGGAGGCCTGGGCGGACTAGTCGCCGAAACGTGCATGGAGGCTGGCGTTGTTCCGCGGACCTTCCATCGCATTGGCCTACGCTCCGGGTTCAGTTCTATTGTTGGCTCGCAGGCCTATCTGCGCGCGCGCTACGGAATGGACGAAACGGCTATTGTTGCGGCCGTCAAGAAACTTGTTCACTCCGGAGGGCGCCTGCCTGCCGCAGTGCTGCACAAGAGTAAAGGGTAGGGCGTCCGAGGTCCCGGGACCTAAAATCCCCGAGCCCAAATTCCGCGAAGTCACTATAGGGCTAGGGCGTCGTTTCTGACGGCGCTTTAAGTACCCCACGGGTCCGATCTGCTCAAGTTCGGCGGCAATATGCAAGCGCCTGTGACCGTCTGGATCGCTCAGGGATCTCGAGGGAGGCTTCCAAAGCTGTTGCGTAAGAATTTGTAAAAGTCGGCGAAGCGGCTGGGTGGCCACTTCATAATTGCGGCCGGGCGGGCAAACCGCTTTCTTTCTTACAGGAGCTCCGACGGTGAGCACCTACGTGTCCTATACGCCGGCGACGCTGGCAACCCGCGCGATGTTCAACTTCGATGCATCCGGGAGCCCGGATTTCATCGTGACCGGGGTCATTCGGGTCTCGGTCTCCGATAGCTTCAGCGCGACGGATGCATCGACCTATTCGTTCGATTCCGATATATATACCAGCGGGTCGAACGAAATCGCCTGGACGCCCGAGATGATCAGCAACATCCAGGAGATTCTCGGCATCTTCTCGAATTTCGCCAATGTCGCCTTCAGCTGGGTTGGCGACTTCGATACGAACTCGATCGGCAACGACTCGACACCAAATCCGCGCGACGTCGGGATCGCTGGCGTTTCGGACATCAATATCACTTGGATTGATCGGACCGATGTCGGTTTTTCCGGCATTTCCGGGATCAATGACGACGGGGGCTTTGGCTATACCGGCGGCGCGGGCGACATCTTCCTCAACCAGGCGAGCTTTGCAGACGAAAGCTTGGGACTCGACACGCGAGCGCGGCAGACGCTGATGCACGAGATCGGCCACAGCCTCGGCCTCGCGCATCCCCATGTCGGGTCGACGCTCACCGAGGATTTTGCGGCTACCGTCAATATGGGGTTTTCGCAGCTCGGCTTCCGCATCCTGAGCGCGCAGGACATGAACAAGGAGTATTTCACGATCATGTCCTACGATAGCCAGCCGTCGAACGCGCACACGCCGATGATCCTCGACGTGATCGCGTTGCAGCAAGCTTACGGTGAAGGGGCGGGCACCACGGGCGCGGGCAACGATACGATCACCGCGGGCACCGCGGGATACCGCACATACTTCGACAAAGGCGGCGTAGACACGATCGACCTGTCGCTGTACTCGAACGGCGCGTCGCTTCACATGGGTGAGCAGATCATCGGCGCCGATCATCTGGTGGGCGTGCTGATGAGCAGAGCCGACGCCGCCGCGGCCTCCGTGGGCGTGGATCCTTCCAGCCTGCGCTGGTTCTACGGCGAATTCGAGAACGTGATCGGCTCGCCTAGCTCAGATGTGGTATTCGGCAACGCGCTCGCGAACTCCATCGATGGCGGTCTGGGGAACGACGTGCTCAATGGCGGTACGGGCAACAACGTTCTGCAGGGCGGCGCGGGCGCCGACACGCTGGTCTACGGCGGCGGGATCGATTTCATGAATGGCGGAGCTGACGCCGACACGGCCGACTTCTCCGCATTCGGTTCGGCGGTCTGGGTGAACCTCAACT
>Ga0075425_100008245_pt1 | contig 11037 bp, 13 predicted proteins | sample SoiMethybrSBSTD4_FD_75300 | JGI IMG/M metagenome (GOLD analysis project Ga0075425, IMG submission 75300) | Bulk soil microbial communities from a Populus tree surrounding site in Tennessee, USA - Soil MetaG P. TD hybrid SBSTD4 | ecosystem: Environmental > Terrestrial > Soil > Tree plantation...
CTTCGGATCGCATGAAGTGATCAACACGATCATGTTGAACTTCATTGCGGTAGCGCTCGTCGGGTATCTGACGCAGTACCACTACCGGCTTCCCGGCGACCCGATCATGGAGACCGCGCCGATCAGCGGCGCTGCCCATATTCCGCGGCTGGGGACGTTTGTTCCAGGCCTGCCCACCCGCATACCTCTCAACGTCGCCTTTCTGCTCGCGCTCGTCGCCTGCTGGCTCGTCTACGTCCTGCTGTGGAGGACGAGATGGGGCTACGAGATTCGCGCCACCGGACAGAACCCCGCTGCGGCGGAATATGGCGGCATATCGATCCGGAAGGAAATCGTTTTGACCATGGCGATTTCGGGAGCGCTTGCGGGCATGGTCGGCATCAACGAGGTGCTCGGCTACCGTTATCGGTATTACGACGGTTTTTCCGACAATTACGGTTTTACCGGAATCGCGGTCGCGCTGCTCGGCCGCAATCATCCGGTCGGCGTAATCGCCGCGGCGTTCCTCTTTGCCGTGCTGCAGCGCGGCGGTGTGCCCGTTGACGCGTTTACGCAGCGGGTCTCCAAAGACATCGTTCTGATCCTGCAGGCGCTCGTCATCCTGTTCGTCGCGGCCGAGACCTTGTTCCGACCAGGCCGCAGGCCGCAGGGGGCTCGGGCCAAGATCTGATGCGATCGATTCTCACCCTCTCACTCGTCTTCTCGACTATCCGGCTGGCGACGCCGCTGGTCTGGGCCGCAATCGGCGGGTTGTATTCCGAGCGCTCGGGCGTCATCAACATCGCGCTCGAAGGACTCATGCTGGCCGGCGCTTTCACGGCGGCGGCGATGACCTTTTACACGCACAGTCCGTGGCTTGGCCTTGGATCCGCAATCATCGCGGCCGCGTTCTTTGCGCTGCTTCTCGCTGTTGTGTGCATCAGGTTCAAGGCGAATGAGGTCGTCGCCGGCACCGGCATCAACATTCTGTTCCTCGGGCTGCCGGCTGTGCTGAGCGGAGCGCTGTTTCTCTCGTCCGGATCGACGCCGCAGATTCCGAAAGATCAGCTGCTGCCGGAGTTTGGTCGGTTATCGGTGGTGTCCATTCTCGCGGTGCTGCTGGTCGCACTCACGCAATACGTTTTGTACCGCACGCCGTTTGGCCTGCGATTGCGATCGGTTGGCGAGAATCCTGGAGCCGCCGACGCGGCGGGCATCCGTGTCCTGCGTATGCGATACACCGGCGTGATCCTGTCGGGCATGCTGGCTGGTGTCGGCGGCGCCTACCTGTCGATCGGCCAGTCGTCGCTGTTCACGCGCAACATGACTGCCGGCCGTGGGTTCATCGCCCTTGCCGCTCTCATCTTCGGGAAATGGCGACCTGTGCCGACGATGCTCGCGTGCCTGCTCTTCGGGTTCGCCGACGCGCTCACGATTCAGATGCAGGGGGTCGCGAAGCTTCCCTCGGGAGAGGACGTTCCGGTTCAATTCATTCAGATGATTCCGTACGTCGTGACGATCATCGTGCTGGCCGGCTTCATCGGCCAGTCGCGCGCGCCGGGCGCGCTCGGCGTGGCCTACGATAAGGAATCGTGAGCCATCTCTCGACGTGGGACCGGGTGGAGGAGGCCGCGGCCCACATTCGCACTCGCTGCCCGACGTTGCCCGAGACGGCAATCGTTCTCGGGTCCGGCCTCGGCGACTTCGCCGACACGCTGCTCGACGCGGTTGCGATGCCGTATGCCGATCTTCCGCACTGGCCGCCCTCTCGGGTCATTGGACATGCCGGTCGGTTGGTCATCGGCACCGTCGCGGGGAAGCGAATCGCAGTGCTGTCGGGTCGCGTGCATTTCTATGAGGGACACGATCTGGCGAGCGTCGTGTTTGGAACGCGCGTCATGGGTCGCCTTGGCGTGCGGCGGGTGATCCTCACCAATGCAGCCGGCGGCATCAACACGGCGTTTGCCGAGGGCGCTCTGATGATCATCGACGATCACATCAACATGCTGGGGAGTAATCCGCTCATCGGTGCAAACGACGATCGGTTCGGCGTACGGTTTCCGGACATGACAGAGGTTTATTCGAAACGTCTGCGCCACCTGGCCGACGAGGCGGCGGCGGCGAAAGGCATCACCGTGTCGCATGGCGTCTACGTCGCCGTGCATGGGCCCAGCTACGAAACGCCGGCGGAGATTCGCTTTTATCGCCAGATAGGCGCCGACGCGATCGGCATGTCCACCGTACCCGAAGCGATCGCGGCGCGGCACATGGGACTCGAGGTGCTGGGCGTATCCTGCATCTCGAACGCCGCCGCCGGAATCCTGCCGCAGCCGATCGTGCACGACGAGGTCATTGCCACCATGCAACGTATTCGCAGCTCGTTCGTCGCGCTGCTCGAGGGGATCATTGAGCGCATCTGACGCAGACCGGGATTCGGGATCCCGGATTCGAGATCCGAAAGGCGCAGATCTTATCGCTGCGGCGCGCGCCGCACGCGAACATGCGTATGCGGATTTTTCGCACTTCAAGGTCGGCGCCGCCCTGGAAACGGCGGACGGCACTATCGTCACCGGCTGCAACATCGAGAACGCGACTTACGGCCTGACCGTCTGCGCCGAGCGTGTTGCGCTGTGGAAGGCGCTGTCGGAAGGCCATCGCACATTCCGTCGCATTGCTGTCGTGGCACCGCCCGAGGCCCCCACGCCGCCATGCGGGGCCTGCCGTCAGCTGTTGTGGGAATTCGCGGGTGATGTGGAGGTCATCCTGGCGAATCTGGATGGCGAAACCGATCGACATCGCATGGCCGAATTGCTGCCTCAACCTTTCGACGCGAGACTCCTCAAGTAGGATCGGACCAGTGCTGCCGACAATCGAATGGAAAGACGACGCGGTCGTGATGATCGACCAGCGCAAGCTGCCCGCGTCCGAGATCTACGTCACGTGCAAGACGGGGCAGGAAGTCGCCAAGGCGATCAAGACGATGGTCATTCGCGGCGCTCCGGCCATTGGCGTGGCCGCCGCAATGGGCATCGCGCTCGGAATGAAGCGCAGCAAGGCGACTGGTACGAAGCAGTTCGCCACCGAGTTCCAGAGGCTGTGCGATCTGATGGCGGCAACGCGGCCGACGGCCGTGAACCTGTTCTGGGCCATCGAGCGAATGAAGCGCGTGTTCTCGGAAGCCGCCCAGGGCGGATGCTCGGTCAATGAGATCAAGCAGCGACTGGAAACCGAAGCGCGGCGCATCCACGATGAAGATGTGGCGAGCTGCCGTACCATGGGAGCGTTTGGAGCGGAGCTGGTGCCGGAGCAGGCGCGCATCCTCACGCACTGCAATGCAGGTGCGCTGGCGACCGCCGGTTATGGCACTGCGCTCGGCGTCATTCGAGCGGCAGCGGAGCAGGGCAAGAAAGTCGCCGTGCTCGCCGACGAGACGCGTCCCTTTCTGCAGGGTGCACGATTGACCGCGTGGGAGCTGGTGAAGGACGGCATCGATACCACGGTCATCACGGACAACATGGCCGCGTCGATGATGCGTCTCGGCAACGTCGATCTGGTGGTTGTCGGCGCGGATCGGATTGCCGCGAATGGTGACGTGGCGAACAAGATCGGCACCTACGGCGTCGCGGTGCTCGCAAAGGAGCACGGCATCCCTTTCTACGTCGCCGCACCGCTCTCGACGATCGACCTGAACACCCCGGATGGATCCAAGATTCCGATCGAAGAACGCAACGATCGCGAGGTGACGCACGTCGGCGCAAACCGCCTCACGCCTGAAGGCGCCCGCATCAGAAACCCAGCGTTCGACGTGACGCCTGCAAAATACGTTACGGCGATCATCACGGAACGTGGCGTGGCGCGCGCGCCGTTTCACGAATCGCTGGCCGCCCTGGCGTGCCGATGATTGTCCTTGGGATCGAGACGTCGTGCGACGAGACGTCGGCAGCGGTCGTCGAAGAGACTGGTGATCCGGGCCGCCCCTGGCACATCCGCTCGAACATCGTCGCCTCGCAGGTCGCCATCCATCGTGAATGGGGAGGCGTTGTCCCAGAACTGTCTGCACGCCAGCACATCCGCGACATCTGCGGCGTGGTCGAACGCGCGCTCGATGAGGCCGGCTCGGCAAGGATTGGCGCCGTTGCGGTGACGCAGGGTCCGGGGCTCGTCGGCTCGCTTCTTGTCGGCCTGCAGTTCGCGAAATCGTTCGCGTGGACGCGAGGAGTGCCGATCGTTGCCGTGCATCACCTCGCGGGCCATATCGAATCGCTCGTGTTGCACGACGGTGAGATGCCGCTGCCCGCGGTCGTTCTTGTCGTCTCCGGCGGCCACACAAGTCTCTATCGCGTCGCCGCACCTGGTAAGTACGAGCTGCTCGGCCGCACTCGAGACGATGCGGCGGGAGAAGCGTACGACAAGGTTGCCAAGCTGCTGCACCTCGGCTATCCGGGTGGCCCCGTTATCGACAGGTTGGCTGGCGAAGGCGATGACCGCGCGGTGAGCTTTCCGAAGATGAGGCTGACGCACGCGGATCGCAATGCGCCGGAGCTACCCGGCACGCGCGATTTCAGCTTCAGCGGACTGAAGACCGCGGTGATGCGGCACGTCACCGCGCGGCGGCAGACGCTCGGGCTGACCACCGCGGATCCCCTGCCCGAACGCGAGACCATCGATATCTCCGCCAGCTTCCAGCGCGTGGTCGTCGAGACGCTGCTCGATCGATTGTTCGACGCCGCGCATTCGTACCACGCGCGCAGCATCGGCATCGCCGGCGGCGTCTCCGCGAACAGCCGCCTGCGCGTTGATGCCGCTCAACGCGGGCGGGCGAAAGATATTCCGGTGTTCGTGCCTGACCTTGCGCTCTGCACCGACAATGCGGCAATGATCGCCGCCGCCGGACTGCGACGGCTGCGAGGGACCGGCGTCGATCCGTACGTGGAGATCAACGCGGAAGCGAGTTTGGCCCTGTGAATTTCTATACCGAGTATCTATGGTTCAACACAAAGAAGCGGCAGGAGTTCATCCGCATCACGGATGATGTCGCCAAGATTGTCGAGAAGAGCGGCGTTCGTGAAGGTATGGTGCTCGTGTCGGCGATGCACATCACCGCGGGCGTGTACGTCAACGACTGGGAGAACGGCCTCATTCATGACTTTCAGGGGTGGCTCGAGAAGCTGGCGCCGTCAGGCCTGGATTACCGGCACCACCAGACCGGCGAAGACAATGCGGACGCGCATCTGAAGCGAACGATCATGGGGCATCAGGTGGTGCTGCCAATTACCAGCGGGAAACTCGATCTGGGACCGTGGGAGCAGGTGTTTTACGCGGAGTTCGACGGACAGCGGCGTAAGCGCGTCATCGTGAAGGTGATGGGGGAATAGTGGAGTTGAACGGCCCGAGAGAGTACCCCGATCGTCCCATCGTCGGCGTCGGCGGCGTTATCGTGGATAACGGCAAGGTCCTCCTGGTTCGACGAAGATACGAACCGCTCAAAGGACACTGGAGTCTGCCCGGCGGAATGGTGGAAATCGGCGAGACGCTCGAAGCCGCGCTCACGCGCGAGTTGCTGGAAGAGACTGGGCTTGCAGTGGACGTTGGTCCCGTAATCGAGGTATTCGATCGGATTACGCCGGACGAGGATCATCGCATCCGTTATCACTTCGTGCTGATTGACTACCTGTGCTGGACGGGCGGCGGCGCGCTTCGCGCGGGATCGGACGTGGATGCGGCGATTTGGGCCGACCCGGACAATCTGGCTGAGTATTCGTTGACCGACAAGGCGACGTCGGTGATTCGGCGCGGCATGAGGCTCGCGCTCGAAGCACCGCGGCCGGTGAGGTGACGTGGACGCGCTGCTGACACGAGACGCGGCCTGGGCGCTGCTGACGGAGTGGACCAAAAGTGAGAGCCTGCGCAAGCACGCGCTCGGCGTGGAGGCATCCGTCCGCGGATATGCGCGGCTGTTCGGAGAAGACGAAGAGGCGTGGGGCGTCGTCGCCCTGCTGCACGATTTCGATTACGAGCGCTACCAGACGCCGGCGGATCATCCATTCCGAGGATGCGAAGAGCTGCAGCGGCGCGGCTATCCCGAGTGGGTCACGCGGGCGATCCTGTCGCACGCTGACTATTCCGGCATTCCGCGAGAAAGCCGTCTTGAAAAGACCTTGTTTGCGTGCGACGAGCTGTCCGGCTTTGTCACAGCCGCCTCGCTGGTGCGACCATCGAAGAGCATTCTCGACCTCGAGCCTTCGTCCGTTATCAAGCGGATGAAGGACAAAGCGTTCGCGCGAAACGTGTCGCGCGACGATCTGCGCCGCGGCGCGGAGGAGCTTGGCCTGGCGCTCGAAGAGCACGTTCGCAACGTCATCAGCTTCATGCGTGAACGTGCCGACGCGCTCGGCCTTCGCGGCACCCTGTGAACGAGCCGGCCGTCGTACTCGACGGCGTGTCCGTTACATACGGCCGTCACGAGGCGCTGCGCAACGTCACAGCGGAACTGCCCACCGGCGCCATTGGGCTGCTCGGCCCGAACGGCGCCGGCAAGAGCACTCTGATCAAGGCGCTTCTCGGATTGCTGCCCCCGTCCAGCGGCCGCATGCGCGTGCTCGGCTACGACGTTCGCGAATCGCCGCTCGCCATCCGCGCACGCGTCGGCTACATGCCGGAAAGCGACGCACACATGCCGGGGATGACGGCAGTTTCCTTCGTTGCCTACTGCGGAGAGCTTGCAGGCCTGCCGTCCTCCAACGCGATGCAGCGCGCGCATGAGGTGCTGTTCTATGTGGGCCTCGGGGAGGCGCGCTACCGCAACGTCGAGACCTACTCGACGGGCATGAAGCAGCGCATCAAGCTTGCGCAGGCGCTGGTGCACGATCCCGACCTGCTGTTTCTCGACGAACCGACCAATGGAATGGATCCGAAGGGGCGTGACGAGATGCTCGCACTCGTGCGCGACATTGCGACGATGAAGGCGATCACGCTGATTCTGTCATCGCACCTGCTGCCCGACGTGGAGTTCGCGTGCGATCACGTCCTGGTGTTGAACAGAGGCGCCGTGGCGGCGCAAGGGCCGATTGCGACCTTGAAGGGGACCTCCGGCCGTGTATTCGAGCTGCGTGTAAAAGGCGGTAACGCCTCATTCCTCGACGCGATACGCGCCGAAGGCCTCGGTTGTGATGGCGAGACCACCGGCGTGCTGCGCGTCTACGTACCCGAGCAGCGGCCGACGCAAGCGCTGTTTCAAATTGCTGCGCAACACGGGGTGCAGGTGCGACATCTTCGCGCCAGCGTCCCATCGCTCGAAGACGTGTTTGCCCGTGCTCTGGGTGAGCCCCTCGACGCGGCTCGGGGCAAGGAGGTGTAGGGATGCCCATTCACGACCAGGGCTACCGTCACTACTCCGGTGACCGGGCGCTGCATGGCCGCGGGTGGTGGGTAATCGCGCGCCATGGCATGGTGGCTCCGCTCAGAGAACGGCGCTTTCTCGCGCTGCTGCTCTTTGCGTGGTCGCCATTCGCGGTGCATGCGGTCCAGCTCTACCTCGGAGCGACCCTCGTCCGCTCGGCGTTCTTCGTCGCGACCGAGGAGACGTTCCACACGTTCCTGTCGCAGCAGCGGCTGTTCGTGTTCTTCATCACGATATATGTCGGTGCAGGCCTGATTGCGAGCGATCGCCAGGCGAACGCGCTGCAGGTGTATCTGTCCAAGCCAATTACCCGTCATGACTACATCGGCGGCAAGCTGCTGACGCTGGCAATGTTTCTCGCTGCGGTGACATGGATACCCGCGATGCTGCTGCTTCTCCTGCAGATTCTGTTCAGCGGCAGCCTCGACTTCGTGCTCGACCATCCGCGCCTTGTCCCTGCCATCACGCTCGCAGCGACGCTGCAGGTGGTGCTCGCCGCGGTAACCATGCTGGCGCTGTCGTCGCTGTCGCGCAGCCGCCGATTTGCAGCGATGCTTTACGCAGGACTGGTCATCTTCGCAGGACTGCTCGACACAGTGCTCGAGGGGGTCACTCGCAATACGGCGTGGATGCTGATCTCACCGCAGAACACGCTGCTTTTCATCATCAGAGCAATCTTCGACGGACCGCCCGACAACGTCGCACTGCTCGGGAGCGCCGTGGCGGCACTCGTCGCGCTGCTCATCGCGTGCGTCCTCATTCTTGAGCGCCGCGTGCGCGCCGTGGACGTGGTCGCATGATCATCGCGACCGAGCGCCTCTCGAAGTGGTACGGTCAGGTCTCCGGGCTCAATGACGTCACTGTGTCTGTGCCTGAAGGAATTACCGGCCTGCTTGGTCCAAACGGCGCCGGGAAATCCACATTCATGAAACTCGTGACGGGGCAGCTGCGGCCAAGCACCGGCACGGTGCGCGTGTTTGGCGAGCCGATTTGGGGCAACCCTGCGCAGTACCACAAGCTCGGCTTCTGTCCCGAACAGGATGCGTTCTACGACCATATGACCGGGCGCGAGTGGCTGGAAGCGCTTGCAGAACTGCACGGCATGAACGCAGACCGCGCGCACGCGGCCGCAACGCGCGCCCTCGAGGCTGTCGATCTGCTCGATGCCGGCGATCGAAAGATCGGCGGCTACAGCAAGGGCATGCGTCAGCGCGTCAAACTGGCGCAGGCAATCGCACACGATCCGGCGCTGCTCATTCTCGACGAGCCCCTCAGCGGGATGGATCCGCTGATGAGACGTCGGACGATTCGTCTGATCAAAGAGTGGGCGCGTGCGGGAAAGACCGTCGTCGTATCGAGCCATATCCTTCACGAAATCGAAGCGATGACGTCGAACATCCTCCTGATGCACAACGGCCGCATCGTGGCCGAAGGCGACGTTCACCAGATTCGCGCACTCATCGACGAGCACCCGCATCGTGTCTGGATTCGGGCGCAGGATCCGCACGCGGTGGCCCGGCTGCTCCTTGGCGGCGACGACGTGTCCAGCGTGAAGTTTGCGGAGGAAGGGGTGATCGTAGAGACGGCCAAGCCGGATGCTTTCTATACCAGGCTGACGGCATTGGCCGCTTCGGGAGAGGCCGGTGCGATCGAGGAAGTCACATCGCCGGACGACAACCTGCAGGCCGTGTTCTCGTACCTGGTGAAACAATGAGCGCAACGCGCCGGATGCTCGAGATCACGCTCGGCGACATGCTGTGGGGCAGGCGGGCAGTGTTCATGGCGATTGCGGCCGGCGTCCCCGTGTTGCTGGCGGTTGTACTGCGGGTGGCCTTTGCGAGTGGCTCCGCGACTGTAGTCGTCAATGGCAGCCGCCTGAATACCGAAACAATGTTCGGCACCGCCATCACGCTCTTGTATCTCCGCTTCATCGTTCCCGCGCTCGGGGTGTACTACGGCACGTCGATGATTGCCGATGAAGTCGAGGATAAGACGATCACGTATCTGTTCGTGCGGCCCATGCGCCGTGGCGCGATTGTCCTCGGCAAATACCTCGCGTATCTCGTGTGTGTGCTCGCCGCGGTTCTGCCATCCGCCGCGCTGGTGTTCTTCATCATGGTGCCGTTTGCGAACATGGGGCCGCTCGTGGACACGTTTGTTCGCGATCTTGAACAGCTTGCCGTCGGCATCGCCGCTTATGGTTCGTTGTTCGTTCTGGCGGGCGTCACCTTCAAGCGGCCGCTCGTCGGTGGCCTCATTTTCGTCTTCGGCTGGGAACCAATAGCGTCCGCGCTGCCAGGCTATGTGGGCCAGCTTACCGTCGCCCATTACCTGCAGACGGGCACTGCAGGCATGCTTGGGCTCGTTCTGGCGAGCGCCGCCGCGGTACTGCTGGCGATGCGGACTATCGAACACCGCGAATACGTGTTGGAGCAGTAGGCATTTTCGCGCCGAAACCCTCTTTCGACCGCGCCCGTATAATTCCCCAAGGAGCCGTTCAGATGACGAAACGCACCCGCGTGTTTCTGCTCGTGTCAGTCGGCGTGCTGGCGGCCGTGCTTGCGACCGGTCTCGTGGCACGTGCCGGTGGCGCCCTCGGCTCGAATACGCCGGACGAGCTGGCGTACGTGCCCGGCACGGCCCGCATGGTCGCCTTTGCCAAGGTGCGCGAGGTGATGAACTCGCCGCTCCACGACCGCTTCCGTCAGCTGCAGAATGCGAATCCGAATGGCGACAGCATCGAAGCGCGCACGGGCATCCAGTTCGAACGCGATGTCGACAGCGTGCTGATCGCATCAATGGACGTGCCGCAACTTGCCGCGCCGAACGACGCCGCGCTGCTCATTGCGCGCGGCCGCTTCGACACGAACCGCATCGAGGCGTTGATGCGCCAGCAAGGCGGTGTGGTGGAGCAGTACCGCGGGAAACGGATCGTGTCCATCAAAGCCGATGCGGCTGTCCCGACGCTCGCATTTGCGGAACCGGGACTGCTGTTGTTTGGTGCTGGAGACAATGTTCGGACTGCGCTCGACGCGAAGGCCGGAGCCTCGCAGGCAATCCGCGGCAACACGGAGTTCATGGCGCTCGTGGAGGACGTCGACGAGGGCACTGCGTGGACCGTCGCGAAGTTCGACGCGCTGCTGTCGCAGCGCGGACCTCTGCCCGATGCGGTGATCGGCCAGCTTCCGCCCATCAACTGGCTCGCCGCGAGCGGGCGCATCGACGCCGGACTGCATGGCCTGGTGCGCGCCGAAGCGCGCGACCAGCAGTCGGCGCAGAACCTCCGAGATGTAGTGCAAGGGTTTCTGTCACTGGCACGGCTGCAGGGCTCGCGCGATCCTGCCTACAAACAGATGCTCGATTCGGTCACGCTCAACACCCAGGGCACGTCCGTCTCGCTGTCATTCGATGTGAGTCCCGCTGTTCTCGACAGCCTGAACTCGCAGGGGGGCGGTCTGCGCCGGCGCTGAGTCTCGATTAGACGCCCCTGCGGTTCGCCCTGAGGGTGTCGAGGAATCCTGCAATTACCTCACGTACCCGCTCGGACAGCTCGATGAATTCGATGCCGCTGCGGTAGGTGACGATTTCCTGGTCTACGTCAGAAATTCTGGAATGCGCCACACGGCCTTTCAGCACGATGGACTTGGTGCCGAGCGTGA
>Ga0075425_100008246_pt1 | contig 11037 bp, 9 predicted proteins | sample SoiMethybrSBSTD4_FD_75300 | JGI IMG/M metagenome (GOLD analysis project Ga0075425, IMG submission 75300) | Bulk soil microbial communities from a Populus tree surrounding site in Tennessee, USA - Soil MetaG P. TD hybrid SBSTD4 | ecosystem: Environmental > Terrestrial > Soil > Tree plantation...
GCGGGCAGGATGTCGGCCTTGCCCGAGGCAAACTGCACCTGCACCGACACCGACTTGGCGTCGAGGAACTGCTGGTACGTTTCGCTCACCGGGATCGGGCAGCCCTTGTTGTCGACGGCCCACTGCGGATCGGTACCCGGGCACTGGTCGATGCCATCGGCCACGCCGTCCTTGTCCGAGTCCATCGGACATCCGGTTGCGTCAACGGTCGCGCCCTGCGGGGTGCCGGGGCACTTGTCGACGCCGTTGAACACGCCGTCGTGATCATCATCGCGCGGGCAACCATGCTCGTCGACCGTGACGCCGGCGGGCGTGTTCGCGCACGTGTCAATTCCGTCGGGAACGCCGTCCTTGTCGGTGTCCATCGGACAGCCGTTGGCATCCACGATGGCGCCCTTCGGTGTGCCCGGACACTTGTCGTTCTTGTCGATGACGCCGTCGCCGTCGGCATCGTTGGTCTTCGCCATCGCATATTGCGCATGGCCGCAGCCGAAGGGCCAGGGATGCGTCATCTGGCAGATGATGTGGTCCGCGGACGCACGATTGGGATTGTCGTGCATGTGTTTCGCGAGGGCAGCGCCGCTCATCACAATGCCGCAGATGGCAAGCGCCGCGATAGCAAGGATCCGTTTCATAGTTACCGCCTTTTGTACAAGGAGCTACTCGGCAGCACGTCCGGATTGTCCTTACCGCCGGGGCGTGCGAGCGCAGTTTTTATAACACAAACCCGTTAAAAATGAGAAGCATGGCAAATGATTTATTATCAATGGCTTATTGAGTTTTCAACACGACCTTGACGGCCCGCTCCCGGGATCGGCCCAGGGCGATCATCACGGCGTCGCGGGCATTGGCGAGCGGAACGACATGGGTGACAAGCGTTTCGAGGCGATCTCCCATGGGGCCGGCGACCATCCGGGCCGCGGCCGCGAAGTCACTTTGCGCCCCGGCACCGTGACCGTGATAGCAAAGGCTGCCGTGCACCGTGAGCTCCTTCAGCCATAGGGGCGTCCAGTCGACTTTCCCGAGCCTGGCCACATTGCCGAGCATCACGACCGTGCCGCCCGAGCGCGTGAAGCGAAGTCCGTCGCTGACGGCGACGTCGTTCCCGACACATACGAATGACGCGTCGAACCCGCCGACATTGATGCGCGGGCCCAGGATGGGTTTCAGGAGGCGGCTGCCGGTAATCCGGGAGAGCTCCGAGAAGTAGTCGCCGTCGCGCGTCATCACGATGCGATTGGCCCCCAGATTCTCGGCATGCTCCGCCTGGAAGCGATGACGCGCCAGCACCGTGATGTCGACGTTCGCAAATGCTTTCAGTGCGGCTACCGTGAGCAGCCCCATGGAGCCGGCGCCGATGACCAGCACACGGGATCCGTCGGGAAGGGGATGCGCGAGGACGGGCGCCACGTTGCACGCGAGCGGCTCGATCAATACGGCGCGCTTGTCGGAAAGCGATGCATCGATGGCGAGCAGCTGTTCTTCGTGGGCCACGTACTGTTCACTCCAGCTGCCGCCGAGCCCCTTGGTGGTGCCGAGAATCATTCCGGGTGAGAGCGCTCCGTCGGTGAAATGCTCGCAGCGCTGCGGAGCGCCGGCCGCGCAGTGCACGCAGGGCGGATCGATGCCGCGCACGCGACACGACAACAGGGGATTGGCCACGACACGATCGCCGACTGCGACGCGCGTCACGTGGGAGCCGATTTCCATCACCGTTCCGACATTCTCGTGTCCGACGACAAACGGAAACGACGAGAACGGGGACGTCGACGGCGACATGCTGAGCGTAACCAGGCTGACATCGCTGCCGCAGATTCCGGCCAGTCGCGTGGCGATGCGAACCCAGCGCTCGCCCGGGAGCACGGGCGGCGGCACGTCTTTCAAGTCCATGCACTGCCCGCGTCCCATGAGGGACTTCTTCGAAACCGCGCCGATCGCGCGCGTGGCCAGGTAGCGCGGAATCGCGCCGTCGAAAACGACTGCTTTCATGCGGGTGCGCACACGCGGAGTGCGCTCCGGATGGAGGTGACGACGATGGGGGACGGCGACGAGTATACCTCGCCGTCGGCTTCGTAGCGCAGCGTCCCCTGGAAGTGAATCGAGAACGACACCGCGGTGCGAAAGGTCACCTTGCTGTGGCCTTCATGCTTGCCCTTGCCGACAATGTCGAAGAGTTTTGCGCGCGTGAGCGGGGGAGCGTCGTGAATGGCAACCAGGTCCACCTTGCCGTCATCGAGCTTTGCCTTCGGCGCAATGTGGAACGATCCGCCGAAATAGTTCGCGTTCGAGATGGTGAGCATGAGCGTCTCGAGCCAGGTGTCGGGGGAGTTGCTGCCTTCGGCGATGCCGAGCTTCACGCCGGGAAAACGAAAGAGCTGTTTGAGCGCGCAGAACTTGTAGAGCGCGTCGCCGCGGAGGAGCGGCGTGGTCGCGGCATCATCGATGACGGCAATATCGAACCCCATCCCGACCACGTTCAGGAAATACCTGTCGTTCACTTTGCCGGCATCGACCGTGCGAGTGCGGCGCTCGGCGATGGCGCCCATCACCGCGTCGATGTTCTGGTGACGCACGCCGATGGATTTGCCGAAGTCATTGCCGGTTCCGACAGGCAGAAGCCCGAGCACGACATCGCGCCCACGGCCGTTGGCGAGTATGCGATCGGCGGCCGCGCTCCACGTCCCGTCACCACCCAGTGCCACCACGCGGGTTACACCGCGCGCAAGCGCGGCGTCGAGAATCGTGTTCTCATCTCCAGCGCGCGCCGTGAAGACAGGTTCGAATGTCCCGATGTGCTTCTCGAGGCGCTTGAGGTAATCGCGCAGGCGTGCTTTGCGCCGTCCGCGTCCGGCGGCGGGATTGACAAGAACGAGAGTGTCGGTGCTCCGGGTCATGCGCACCGGGCGAGGCCGGGTCTTACAACTGCTGGAGCGGCTGGAACGTCTGCACGCCGTCCTTCATCCACAGTTCGCGGAAGGGGAACGACGCCACGTCGGCGTTGAGCAGCGGTTCGCACATGGGATGCGGATGGATCTCGATCGAGCCCGTCTCTTCCTCGTGCTCGGTGAAGTCGCCGGCCATGTGAATGTCGGCCTTGAAGCGTTTGGGTGGTTCCACGGTGAACGCCTGATAGAGGTGATTCACCTTGCTCCATTTGTGCGAGCTCACCGCGAGGTCGATGATGGGGCGGCCATTCTCGTGGGCGTGCACCACCATCTTGCCGTCATTGGTCTCAAAGTTCACGCGGATGTCGCTCATGTAGTGGGGAAGGTGCCAGCGCTCGATGGCGTGCAGTCGCGACGCCTCGGTGCTGGTGCCCACGCAGAAGGGATAGAAGGCCGAGCGCGGGAATTCGCCGCCGACGCCCAGCACCGGGGGAGTGATCACCGCGAGCACGAGCTCTTCGTACTGGCCCACTTCGCTGTCGATGAAGTCAAAAGCGGTGACCGCGAAGACGCCGAGTGAATGCTTTACTTCCATCGGCTCGAGGTGAGCGGGAAGCGCGCGTTTGGCCGCATCGCGCGACATTTCGAAGAAGGCACTGACGGCGTATTTGAAGCCGTATTTGGTCAGTGGCATAGAAATCCGTGCTTGTCCAGAACGCGGGCGATGATGTCCGCGGCCGCGCGCAACTCATCGTGCGTATGCGACGCCGTCACCGAGATGCGCAGGCGCGAGCGGTGCTTGCCCACCGCGGGGTAACGCACCGGATTGATATAGACGCCGTTGTGAATCATGTCCTCGGCCACTTTGAAAATGCGGTCGTCGTCGCGGATCATGATGGGGATCACCTGCGATTTGGAATCGCCGATGTCCACGCCGTGCTCGCGCAGGTGCGTCATGAGGATCGCCGTGTTCTCGAAGAGCTTCGTGCGCAGCTCGGGTTCGCTCTTCGCAATCTCGCATGCCTTGATGAGCCCGCCCACCACACCGGGGGACAGCGCACACGAGAACACATACGAGCGCGCGAAGCCCTTGAGGTACCGGATCAGCTTGCGCGAACCGGCCACGTAGCCGCCCTGGCCACCCAGCGTCTTGGAGAACGTTCCGAAGTGAATGTCGATCTGGTCGTCGAGACCGAAGTGCTCGGCCACGCCGCGGCCGTTGGGGCCGAAGAGGAACGCGGAGTGCGCTTCGTCGATCATAATGCGCGCGCCGTTGCGCTGGCACACCTCGACGATCTCCGGAAGATTGGCGAGGTCGCCGTCCATGGAATAGACGCCCTCGACGATGACGAGCTTGCGCCCGTTGAAGTCCTTGAGCTTGCGATCCAGGTCCGCCGCGTTGTTGTGGCGGAAGTAGCGCACCTGCGCCTTGGAGAGAATAATGCCGTCTACAATGGATGCGTGCGCGAACTGGTCGGTGACAATGAGGTCGCCGCTGCGCATGAGTCCCGCGATGATGCCCACGTTGGCGCTGTAGCCCGACGGGAACACCAGGCAGGCTTCCTTGTCCTTGAACTCGGCGATCTTGTTCTGCAGCTCTTCGTGCAGCTCGGTCATCCCGCTGAGGATGGGGGAGCCGGACGAGCCGGTTCCGAAATGGAGGATCGCGTCGCGCGCCGCTTCGATCACCTCGGGGCGATAGGAGAGCCCGAGGTAGTTGTACGACGCGAGATTGATGAGATTCTTGAGCTTCTCGTAGTGAAGCTGCTCGACAACATCGATGCGCGATTTCGGCGAGCCGCTCATGGGCTGGCCGAAGAGGTAATAGCCCTGCGGCCTCGCCTCGTCGAACCAGTCGTCGAAGGGATCGAGGATGTCGAATGGGTCCTTGCCAGAACCCCAGAAGAAGTTGCTATAGTCGAGATCGTTCGCTGCCGAAGGCGCCGGCGTTGCCGGCGCTTCGTTGCTCACGGGCTTCGATTCGGGCTTGGAAAGCGCCGAATCGGACGTCCGGGCGTCGTCCGGCGCGCCCTCTCTCAAGGGTTTTGATGGCATTACTACGATCCTCCTCCCAAGCGGGAAGTACTTTGAAGGAATAGCCTTCGGGCGTCAAGCGCGAAGTCCGCGGGCCATGGCGCGCGAAACATCCAATCGAAACCACATGAGACTGTTCTCGCAACTATCTGGTATTGCTGTGCTTCTAATAATCGGTGTCGCCTTCGTCGTAGGCGACATCATTATGTTTGTAGTTCTGACTCCGGTGATTCTGGTACGTCCGGCGGCACGCGTTCCGGTTCTGTCCTGGTTCGCCCAGCTGACGGCCGGTACCGTCCTCACGGTCCTCCGCGTCGTCGGCCGCGCCCACGTCGATGTGAAGCCGGTCATACCAGCCCACAGCGGCGTCCTGCTGGTGATGAACCACCAGTCGCTGATCGACGTTCCGGCCGCCGTGCGTAGCATGTCCTCGGGCTACCCGCGCATGGTCACCCGTGCCCGTTACGGCCGCGGAATTCCTCTTGTGTCACATATGATTTCTCTCTACGGGCACATTTCGGTCCAACCGGGGAGGACGGGACGATCGGAACTCGACGCCCTCGCTGAGACCGCACGCGCCTCGACGCTCCCCATCCTCATTTTCCCGGAAGGACACAGAACGCGAGACGGTGCAATCCTGCCGTGGAAGCGCGCCGGCCTGGACACGTTTCTCTCGGCGCGGGACTGGGAGGTCTACGTGCTGGTCGTGGATGGCCTGTGGCGCGTCGCGCATCTGACCGATTTTCTTCGTGATCTTACGCGCGTGCGCGCCCGGGTGGAAGTCGTGGGCCCGCTTCACTACGACGGGCGCGGTCGCGAGAATCACGACGAGTTTGTCGCGGAATTGCGCCGCGTGATGGTGGCGAAGCTAGACGAGATGCGAACTTCCGCGAGCGCTTCGCGCGCGGACTCTTCTCTTGTATTATCCCGCCCATGACAGATCAGTCGAAAACCCAGCCGCCGCGTTCCGTCGTCAGCCCGCTACCGCGGGCGGCGACGGCCGCCGCCGACCAGATTCCGCCCGAAGTGCGTGACATCGTGCTGCTGCTCGAGGAAACCTGCGGGCGCAACGTGGTGGCGGTGATCTTCTTTGGCTCACGCCTGGTGGGGACATCACCGGGAGAGGGCAGTGCGGCGGATTTGTTCGTCGTCGTGGAGAACTATCTCCTGTTCTACGAATCGATCGGCTCGCGGCTTCCCGCCGCGCGGCACGCCGGCATCATCGCGGCGCTCAATCGCGTGCTGCCGCCCAACATCATATACCTCGGTGATCCCGGCGGGATGCGGGCCGGCGCGAAATGCTTCATCGTGAGTGAAAGCGACCTGGCCCTCGGGTTGTCGGCCGATGCGCAGGATCATTTCTTTCGCGGCCGTCTCGCGCAGCGCGTGCACATCGTGTACGCGCGCTCGGAGAAGGACCGCCAGGCGCTGGAGACGCGCATCGATGCCGCGCGTCATCTCACCCTCACGTGGGTGCCGTTGTACCTGAAGGCGCCGTTCAGCGTCCTGGATTACTGCCGGCGCATGATGGAAATCTCGTACTCGGCGGAGATCCGGCCCGAGGCGCGCTCGCGCGTGCGCGAGGTGGTCGATGCACAGGTGAGCTTCTTCCGGCTGGTGTACGCGCGCGTGCTGCAAAGCGGCGTGCGTGACGGGGGCCTCTTCCTGGAAGGCGACATGTACCGCCTTGCGAAGAAGCCGGGTTTTCGCGAACGCTGGCGCGTGTCGCATTTCTTCCGCCGCTCAAAGGTGCGCGCCACGCTGCGCTGGTTCAAGTACATGCTCACCTTCGATGACTGGCTGGACTACATCGTGCGCAAGATCGAGCGCCGCTCGGGCGAGCGCATCGAGCTCACGCGCGCGGAGCGGCGCTTTCCCGTGATTCTGCTCTGGCCGAAGGCGTTCCGGTTGATCCGCCTGTTGCGCAACGCGGAGAACGAAAAGCGTCGCGCGGCGCCGCGCGAGGAACGGGAGCCATCGTGAGGCCCGAGATCTGGTTCCTGATCGGTGTCGTGGGTTTCGGTCTGCTCACGATGATGGTCTACCGCACGAGCGCTGCGGGGCGCGTGGCCGACGACCGCACCGGGCGCGGCGGTTCCTTTGTGCTGGGGTTCTGGACGCGCAACTGGTTCTACTGGTTGATTCGCCCGGTGACGCGTGTCTCGGTGAGTCTCGGGCTCACGCCTCTGTTTTATAATTTTCTGGCGGTGGCGTGCGGAATCGGAAGCGGCTACGCGTACGCGACGGGGCATTTCCCGATCGCGGGCTGGCTGGTGTTCATCAGCGGCCTCGCCGATGTGTTCGACGGCGAAGTGGCGCGCGCGTTGAACGTCGCGGATGCGCGCGGCGCATTCCTGGATTCGACCCTGGATCGCTTCGCCGAGTTCTTCGCGTTCGTCGGCCTGGCGTATTACTTCTCGGCCGGATGGATCGCGGTTGCGATCGTGGCCGCGCTGGGCGGCTCGCTCCTGGTGAGCTACACGCGCGCGCGCGGCGAGAGCCTCGGCGTCCTGTGCAAGGTGGGCGTGATGCAGCGCGCCGAGCGCATGCTTCTCCTGGGCCTCGCGTCGATCCTGGATCCGTGGCTCTCGAATGCCATCAACCGTGATCTGGGTACCATTGTTTCGATTGCCATCGCCGTGATTGCGATCGGCACGGTGTGGACGTCGGTGCAACGCACGATCTGGATCGCACGGGCGCTCAAGGGGAAATAGCGCCCAACGCTGTCTCGCCCCCCACCCGCCGGCAACCTGCGCCCGCCGGCCCACGTATGGTACTATTCAGCGCGCCGCGCCCGGCCCACCTCTGGCGCGGCATTTCGCTATTCGCCATTTGAAGGAGGACCCATGCGCCCGCGCTTTTCCGTCCATGCCGCCGTTGTTGCGCTCTTCCTGAGCACGATCGTTCGCTTCGCGGCGGCCGACACACCCAACGAGCCGCGCCTCGACCCCAACGTCGCGCCGACGACCGAGGCGGTCGAGCTGAACCTGGATTCGAACCAGGACAATTACAACGGCGCGGTGAAGATCCAGCTCCACGTCACCAAAGCGACGCGCGAATTCCTCTTCCACGCGGAAGAGATGAAGCTCGACAAGGTCGAGCTCACGGGTGCGAACGGCGCCATCCCGGTCACGATCAGCGCAGGGGGCGATCGCGGGACGCAAAAGGCGACCACGACAACCGACCTCGCGCCGGGCGACTATACCCTGGCGATCAACTTTTCGAAGCCGTACAACACCAAGGCGGTCGGGTTGTACAAGGGCATGTTCGGGGGTAAGGGATACCTCTTCACACAGTTTGAATCGCTCGATGCGCGCAAAGCGTTCCCGTGCTGGGACGAGCCGATCTACAAGATTCCATGGAACATGACGATCACCGTGCCCATGCAGCAGGTCGCCGTGTTCAACACGCCGGTCGACAAAGAGGTGCAGGGCGCCAGCACCGTCACCTACGTCTTCAAGAAGACGCCGCCGACTTCGTCGTACCTGATTGCGGTTGCCGCCGGTCCGTTCGAGAGCGTGCCCATCACGGGCCAGTCGGTGCCGGGACGCATCTACGTGTGCAAGGGACAGAAGAAGCTCACGGCGCAGGCGGTGTCGGTCGCGCCGCAGATCCTGGCCGCGGAGGAGAAGTATTTCGGCACCAGGTATCCGTACGAGAAGCTCGACTTCATCGCTGTGCCCGAGTACTGGCCTGGCGCCATGGAGAATCCCGGCTTCATCACCTTCTCGGACAAGATCCTGCTCGTCGATCCGGCGTCTGCCAGCATCACGCAGAAGCAGGACCTCGCCATGGTGATCATCCACGAAGAAGCGCACATGTGGTTCGGTGACCTGGTGACGATGGCGTGGTGGGACGACCTGTGGCTGAACGAATCGTTCGCCGACTGGGTCGCGGTCAAGATGATGCCGGTGCTCTATCCCGAGTACGGTTACGAAACGCGCGAGCTGCAGGAAGTCGGCAGGACCATGTCGACAGACGCCAGCGCCGTTACCACGCCCATCCGGCACAAGGTGAATTCGGGCGCGGACATCATGGAGAACCTCGACATCACCTACAAGAAGGGCCGCACGGTCCTCAAGATGGTGGAGGCGTTCATCGGCCCGGACAAGTTCCAGCTCGGTGTGCAGAAATATCTCGCGGCGCACAAGTGGGGGAACGCCGTCGCCAGTGATCTGTTCTCCGCGCTCGCCGACGCGAGCGGCAAGAACATCGAACCCATCCTGGCCAGCTATCTCGACCAGGCCGGATTTCCGCTGGTCAAGGTGGCAGTGGATCCGAGCGGCATGGTCACGCTCTCGCAGTCACGCTTCAAGAACGCGGGTGCGACCGCGAGCGATGAGACGTGGTCGGTGCCGGTACGCCTCAAGATTTCCGACGGCCAGAACGTGCAGACCAAGGTGGTCGTCCTCGACAAACCGGAACAGAAGTTCGAAGTGGCAGGCAAGGTGGACTGGGTCATGCCCGACGAGGACGGCGTCGGATATTACCGCTGGATCGTGCCCGCCGACATGATGCGCAAGATCGCCTCCGATCCCGACAAGACCATGTCCAAGCGTGAGCGCACACGCTTTCTCGGCAACACGCGGGCGCTGCTCAACGCGGGCGAGATCAAGGGTGACGAATACCTCGCCATTGCGGCCAGCATGGCAAGCCATCCCGAGCCCGAGATCGTTTCGTCGGTGATGACGGATCTGCAGAGCCTGGCGGTGCCGTTCGTTACGCCCGACCTCGAGGGACCATTCGAGAAGTACGTGCGCAAGACGCTCGAGCCGGCGCGCGAGCGCTACGGGATCGAGCCCAAGAGCGACGACCCCGACGACGTGCATCTCATCCGTCCGCAGCTCATCACGTGGCTCGGCATGTGCGAGGATCCACAGGTCGTCACGTACTGCGAGGGTGTTGCCGACAAGTACATGCAGGATCCAACGAGCGGCGATCCGACCATCGCCGGCGCGGCGCTGGCAGTGACGGCGGCCAATGGCGACCAGGCGCGCTTCGAGCAATTCAAAGCGAAGTTTGAAGCCGGGGCAACGCCCGCCGAGAAGTCGCGCTACATGAGCGCCATGGGCAATTTCCGCGATCCCAAGATCCAGGACGAAGTGCTGGCCTACGCGTTGACGCCGAACGTGCGCGTGATGGATCGCTTCCAGCTGATCGGCGGCATGTTCCAAACCGAAGCGGGACGCGACAAGGTATACGCGTGGATGACCAAGAACTATGACAAGCTCGCGTCGGGACTTCCCGTCGAGTTCCAGGCCTATTTCCCGCTCTTCGTAAGCGGGTGCGAGCAGCAGCGGCTCGAAGCGGCCAAGAAGTTCTTTGCCGAGCCCGCCCACAAGGTCGACGGCACGGACCGCAACCTCGAAAAGGCGGCGTCACAGATCGGCGATTGCCTGAACCTGCGCGCGCGCGAGGGCGCCGCGGTGGCCGCGTATCTCAAGGCCGCGCCGTAACGAGACGCGTTTACAAGAAGAGCATGCCGGCTTACGTCATCGTTCAGGTCGATATCCGCGATGCGGTCGCGTACGAGCGCTACAAAGCCATGGCGCCCGAGAGCATCGCCGCCCACGGCGGACGCTACATCGCGCGCGGTGGACATTCCGAGGCGCTTGAGGGAGAATGGGACCCGCGCCGCGTGGTCATCCTCGAGTTCGACAGCGTGGACCGGGCCAAACAATGGCTCGATTCGCCGGAGTACCGGGAGGCGCGCTGTCTGCGACAGGCATCCGCGAGCACGCAGATGATCGTCGTGGAAGGTTTGCCACGCTAGAGATTCCGACGAAAGCTACCTGCTGATGTCCGGTCAGGCTTCACTTCGCATTGCCGTGGTGGGCAGCGGCCCCGCTGGCTTCTACGCGGCCGAAGCGCTTCTCGCCAACGCCACTCCGACACTGGTCGACGTCTACGACGCGCTTCCTGCGCCGTTCGGTCTCGTCCGCTACGGCGTGGCGCCCGACCACCCCAAGATCAAGAACATCATTGCGCGCTACGAGAAGACGGCGGCGCATCCGGGGTTTGCCTTCTTCGGAAATGTCACGGTGGGGAAGGACATCACCGTGGAAGAGATGCGCCGTTTCTACGACGCAATCGTCTTTTCCAACGGCGCGCAGACCGA
>Ga0075425_100008247_pt1 | contig 11037 bp, 11 predicted proteins | sample SoiMethybrSBSTD4_FD_75300 | JGI IMG/M metagenome (GOLD analysis project Ga0075425, IMG submission 75300) | Bulk soil microbial communities from a Populus tree surrounding site in Tennessee, USA - Soil MetaG P. TD hybrid SBSTD4 | ecosystem: Environmental > Terrestrial > Soil > Tree plantation...
ACTCGGCGGCGCCGACACCACCACCGTCAACGACCTCAGCGGCACCGACGTCAAAACCGTCGACATCGACGACGGCGGCAGCGACGGACAACCCGACCAGGTCATCGCCAACGGCACCGCCGGAGCCGATGCGATCGCCGCGGCCGGAAGCGCCGGGACGGCGACGGTCAAGGGTCTCCCCGCCTTCGTGAACGTCACGGGTGCAGAAGCGACAGCAGACTCACTCCTCATCAGCGCGCTCGCAGGTGACGACGTGGTCGACGGATCTCGCCTCGCGGCAGACGCGATGAAGTTCGCCGCCGACGGCGGAGAAGGCAACGACCTCCTGATCGGCGGCCGCGGCGACGACCGTCTCAGCGGCGGCCCCGGAGACGACGTCCTCGAGGGCGGTCCTGGCCTCGACACGCTCGACGGCGGCCCGGGCAACAACGTCCTGATCCAGGACTGACCGAGGGACGGCGAGGGACCCGTGCAAGCGGGTCCCTCGCACCCGCTCCGACGCGGTCGTCATGCTGTCGCGATGGGCGCCCTCGCGCTTCTCCTTGCAGCCGCGGCAACGCTGACGCCGCTGCAGAAGGCGCAACTGATGGTCGTGACGACCGAGCGGCAGGGGATCTTCACCGGCGCCGCGCACATCCGGTTCGCCGACCAGGAGGGCGGGCGCGTGCGGGCGCTTCCCGACGCGCCGCCGGCGCTCGACGCAGCCGACTACCGGACAGACGCTGACGCGTTCCGCGCGGGCCGCGAGACCCGCGTCGCGCTCCGCCGCACCGGGATCGACCTCGACTTCGGCCCGGTTCTCGATGCCCCCGACGGCCCGCTCGGCTCGCGCCAGTTCCGGAGCGGCTCGATCGCGGTGGCCTTCGCGCGCGGCCTCGGCGACGCCGCCTGCGTCAAGCACTTCCCCGGTCTCGGCACAGCCGCGTACTCGACCGACGTGCGCCCGCACGTGAATGCCCACGTTCGGCCGCAGGACCTCGCGCCGTTCCGCGCCGCCATCCGCGACGGCGTGCCGTGCGTCATGGTCGACCACGCGTTCTACGGCACGCGCTACCGTGCGTCGCTCGAGCCGTCGACGTACCGCCGACTGCGTGAGCTCGGCTTCGACGGCGTCGCGATCACCGACTCGCTGTCGATCGTCCGCGACGCTCCCGTCGAGCGCTGGGCACCCCAGGCGGCGCGGGCCGGCGCGGACATGCTCCTGTTCACGAGCCGCGCGCACGCCGACCGTGCGGTCCGCGCGCTTCTCTCGCTCGCGCGGCGCGGCGCGCTGGACGAGCACGTCGACCGGATCCTCGGCCTTCGCGCGCGTGTGCGCGGCTGACAGTAACGTCCGCTTGACTTAGGCGAACCCCAAGCACGAGGCGAGAGGAGATGAAGCTGATGTCGCAGTTCTCGGACGCGCTCAACCAGCAGATCGCAAGTGAGTTCGCGGCCTCCCAGCAGTACATCGCGATCGCCGTGCACTACGACGCGCAGACGCTCCCGCAGCTCGCGGCGCGCTTCTATCGCCAGGCCGTCGAGGAGCGCAATCACGCGATGATGATCGTGCAGTACCTGCTCGACAGCGACGCCGTGACCGAGATCCCGGGCGTCGAGGCGCCGCGCACCTCGTTCGAGGACGATCGGGCGCCCGTCGCGCTCGCGCTCGAACAAGAAAACCAGGTGACCGACCAGATCGCGCACCTCGTCGCGCTGGCGCGCGAGGAACACGACTACGTCGGCGAGCAGTTCCTCGGCTGGTTCCTCGCCGAGCAGAGAGAAGAGGTTGCGAGCGCGGCCGCGCTCCTTGCGGTGATCGACCGCGCGGGCGTCGCGAACATGTTGCTCGTGGAGGCCTACCTCAGACAGGCAAACGTCGCCGCAGCCGAGCCCTCGGGCCCCGCGCCACCGGCTGCCGGCGGCCAACTCTGACTCCGGCGTCGCCTGCTCTCAGGTGAGCGGGTCGACGAGGCGAAGGCGCGTGAAGCGCCGGAAACCGTGATCGTGCGATGCGAGGACGAGCCCGTGCTCGATCGCGAGCTCCGCGATCTCGATATCCGGAACGTCGTCGCTGCGCAGCGCCGGCGCTTCCGCGAGCTCGGCGGCGATCGCCACCTGGCCCGCACCGGGGACGACCTATCACGGCGACGGGGCGGAGGCGGCGACCACCGCCGCGACGTTCTGGCGATGGACGGCCTCGTACGGCGCGAAGTAGTGCAGCGAGCCCTCTGCCAGCGAGTCGGCGATCAGCTCGCGGAGCGGGACGTCTCGGAGCGCGAAGTCGCTGCGGCACCGCTCGAGCGCGGCGACGTACCGCTCCGTCGCCCCGATCAGGCTGGGCGGATAGCCACCCGACGCGATGACGTCGGGATCGCCGTGATTCGGCAGGATTCGCTCCGGCGCAAGCTCCCGCAGACCGTCCAGGTTCGCGCGGTGCAGGGCGAGGCTCTCCGGCTCGTCGACGTAGGTCACTGTGTCCTCCATCGTGTCGCCGCAGAGGAGAAGGCGCTGTTCGGGCAGCCACGCAACGCTCGCGTCGTCGCTGTGGATGTTCGTTTGCAGGAGCTCGACGTGCGTCTCACCCACGTCGAGCGCGAGACGACCGGAGAACACGGACGTCGGCAAGACCAGCGGATCGATCGCCGGCGGGCCTTCGAGCGTTCCCGACTCGATCGCGGCCCTGTCGCGCGCAAGGTGCTCCGCTGTGCGCTCGCACGCGATCACCTCGCAGTCCGCGAACACGGCCGTCCCGGCGATGTGGTCGAGGTGCCTGTGGCTCAGGACGACGGTGAACGTCCGCACCCCGTCGTCTTCCAGCGTCGAGCGAATGATCTTCGCGTGCTCGAGCGAGACGTGCGTGTCGTACACGAGCGCCGCCTCGCCGGACACGATCGCGTAGCTCGCGATGCCGAGTGAGAGCGCTCCGTCGTCGACCCAGTTCGGCTCTTCCGCGAAGCGATACCCGTCGATGCGCCCGTCGTAGAACGCCACGACACCGTCGGCCGGCCGGAGCACGCGCATGCGTCAGTCCAGGAGCTGATCCAGCCCTCGGGTCAGCCCAATCCGGCCCGGCACCGCCCGGATCGCGAGCAGCGTGCCGGCGACGTAGGGCGCGGCACTCTCGCCCGCGTCGTGGCGGATCGAGAGGCGCTCGCCCTGCGCCGCGAAGACCGCTTCCGTCGAGACCGTGAAGCTCGGCAGGCGGAGCGAGTGCACCTGCGTGCCAGCCACAGTCGCACCGCGCGCCTCGCGCGTGCCCAGCATGTCGCCGAGCGGCACGGCCAGCACCGGTTTCCGTACGTCGTCGAGGCGCTCCGCGAGCTCGCGCGACGTGCCGCTCGGCGCGTCCGGCTTCGACGCGCTCGCATAGTCGATCACCTCCCACGCCTCGAGATGGCGCGCGGCCGCCGTCGCGAAGCGAAGCAGGAGCGCGGCAGTCACGGAGAAGTTGCCGGCCGCGATCACGCCGACGCCCTGCGAGCGGGAGAGCGCATCGATTTCGGCGTAGTCGTCGGCCGACAGCCCACTCGATCCGACGACGACGCCGACGCGACGCTCGAGCGCTTCGATCACGTTCGCCTTGACCGCGGCTGCGCTCGTGTAGTCGACAAGGACGTCGGCCTGCACCGCGTCCAGCGCCTCCGCCACCGACGAGTAGCTCGAGGGGTCGGACCGGGCGACCCCGGCGACGAGCGCGAGATCCTCGGCCGCGGCGACGGCCTCCGCCACCGCGCTGCCGGTCCAGCCCGTGACGCCGGCCACGCACACGCCGATCGCATCCCGTTCGGGCATGGCACATCGTAGGCTGCCTCCTGGGCGAGCGCCTCCTTTGAGCGGCAGAATGTCCGCTGCAGGGTGACCGACGCGAGTCAGGGGGTGGCCGGGGATGAAGGTCCTCGTGGTGGACGACCAGTGGGCGATGCGGCTCCTCGTCCGCGTGAACCTCCAGTCCGAGTTCGTCGAGGTCCTCGAGGCGGAGAACGGTCACGAGGCGCTCGAGATCGCGCAACGGGAGGTGCCGGACGTGATCCTGCTCGACGTGATGATGCCGGGCATCGACGGCTTCGAGACCGCCGAGATGCTCGCGGTCGACCCGCGCACGAGCCGCATCCCGATCGTGTTCCTCAGCGCCCGCGCCGAGCACGCGAGCCAGGCTCGCGGTCTTGCGCTGGGCGCCGCCGACTACATCACGAAGCCGTTCAACCCCGCGAGCCTCTTCGAGGTGATCGAGCGCCTGCTCGCGGATCTCGCGAGCGGCCGGATCGACGCGCGGCGGCGGCAGAAGCTCGACCGCTTGCAGTCGCTGCTCCGCATGAGCGAGTCCCGCATACGCCGCTCGACTTCGCGGCCCGAGCGGCCGAGCGTCTAGGAGGGATTGGCGGAACGCCGTTCGACACAATCTGCGCTTCGCCAATCCCTCCTAGCCGCGGATCGCCGCAGCGTCACGCACGTCGGCCCGCTCCAGGGCCGCGAGCGCCCGCCGCTGCGCCGCGTCTGCGCCGTCCAGGTCGCCCATCGCCTCCAGGATGGTGGCGAGGTTCGCCCAGGCGGCGCAGACGTCGCCCGGAGGTAGCTCTTCTTCGAACGCATGAGCCGCGAACATTCCTGCCCTCAAGACGCCGGGGGCGCCCGGCTTCTTCCATCGCGCGCCCGCGGGGAGCCGTGTCAGACACCGCCGCGCGAGATGGACCACGCAGGCAGGCCACACGGGTGTCTGACACCTTTTGCGCGGCGCGTCAGCGCCGCGCGAGCACATCGCCCGCGATGCGTTCCGCGTCCGGTAGGAACGCATCCTCGAGCGGCGGGCTGTACGGGATCGGCGAGTTCGGCGTCGTGATGCGCCATGCGTCGTCGAGGTCGCCGAGGCCGTGCTCGGTCACGAGCGCCAGCACCTCGCCGGCCCACCCGCCCGTCAGCGGGCCTTCCTCCACGACGGCGATCCGGTTCGTCTTCGCGAGCGACGCGAGCACCGTCTCCGTGTCCAGCGGACGCAGCGTGCGCAGGTCGATCACCTCGGCGTCGACGCCGTCCGGCGCCAGCTTCTCCGCCGCCGCCAGACAGTCGTGCACGCCTTTCATCGCGCTCACGAGCGTGACGTCCTTCCCCTCGCGGACGACCTTCGCCTTGCCGAGCTCGAGGACGTCGCCGCCGACCTCGCCCTTGAGCGAGTAGAGGCGCTTGTGCTCGAAGAAGATCACCGGGTTCTCGTCGCGGATCGCCGCCTTCAGCAGGCCCTTGGCGTCGGCCGGCGTCGCCGGCCCCACGAGCTTCAACCCGGTGATGCCCATCAGCCACGACACGGGCATCTGCGAATGGATCGCGCCGAAGCGGCCGCCCGCGCCGACGACCGAGCGGATCACGAGCGGGCAGCTGTGACGACCGCCGGTCAGGAACCAGTACTTCGTCGCCTGGTTGATGAGCATGTCCATCGAGAGGGCGAGAAAGTCCCCGAACATGATCTCGAGCACCGGTCGTAGCCCCGTGATTGCCGCGCCGTAGGCGGCGCCCGACATCGCGAGCTCGGAGATCGGCGTGTCGAACACGCGCGCAGGGCCGTACTTCTCCTGGAGCCCAGGCGTGACGGCGAAGACCCCGCCGGCGATCGCGACGTCCTCGCCGAAGAAGATCACCCGCTCGTCGTGCTCGAGCTCCTCGTCGAGCGCCTGGCGGATCGCCTCGCGCAGCTCGATGCCGCCGTCCTCGCCCGCCGGAGAGGTCGCACGCGCGGGGGCTGCGGCACGCGTCGCACCCTCGGCGACGCGCAGGCGCGCGATCGGCGCGCCGAGCCGTACCGTCTCCCCCTCGGCGACGACCAGCTCTTCGAGCACGCCGTCGGCCTCCGCTTCGTAGACGACGGTCGCCTTGTCGGTCTCGACCTCGACGAGCGGCTCGCCGCGCTTCACGCGATCGCCCGCCTGCTTCAGCCACGCGAGCACCGTGGCTTCCTCCATCGAGTCGGAGAGCTTCGGCATCCCGATCTCCAGCAGCTCGCTCACTCGTTGAACTCCGGGACGGCGACCGGCTGCGGGAACGGGGCGGCGAGCGCCGCCGTTTCGACGCGGTCGAGCTCCGCCGCCACCTCCGACTCGACGCGCTCGACCTCTTCCGCCGCGACGCCCAGCTCGCCGCGCAGGAGCGATGCGGCGACGGTCAACGGGTCGCGCTCACGCCACTGGTCGAGCTCGCCCTCGGGCCGGTACTTCCCCGGGTCGCTGCGCGAGTGGCCGACGAAGCGGTACGTCCGCACCTCGACGAACTCCGGCCCGTCACCGCTGCGCACGCGCTCGACGACCTGCGCGGCGGCCGCCCGTACTGCGCGCAGGTCCATCCCGTCCACCTGCGTCGTCCGCAGCTCCATCGCGGCGGCGCGTGGGACGATGCCGCCGGGCGTGACCGCCTCGAACGGCGTGTACTCGCCGTAGCCGTTGTTCTCGCAGACGAAGACGACCGGCAACGCCAGCACCTTCGCGAAGTTCAGGCATTCGAAGAAGTACGCCTGGTTGGTCGCGCCGTCGCCGAAGTACGCGACCGCGACCGAGTCGCCGCCGCGCAGGGACAGCGCCGCGCCGGTCGCGGCGGCGATGCTGCCGCCGACGATGCCGTAACAGCCGAGCACGCCGTGCTCGGGATCGACGATGTTCATCGAGCCTGCGCGGCCGCCGTTCACACCGGTCTCGCGGCCGAGGAGCTCCGCGAGCAGCCCCTCGGGATCGGTGCCCATCGCGAGCAGGTGGCCGTGGCCACGGTATGTACAGGCGACACGGTCGCCGTCTCGCAGCACGCTCGCGAAGCCGACGGCGACGGCCTCCTGACCGGAGTACAGGTGCGTCGTCCCGTACACCTCCCCGCGCAGGAACAGGCTCTGCACGCGGTCCTCGAAGCCGCGGATGAGCAGCATCTTGCGGTAGAGGTCGAGCGCGAGCCCGCTCTCCAGCGACGTCGTCTCCATCGTCAGCCGGTCCTCCGCGTGAGCGCGTCGAGCCCGACCGCGAGCAGCAGGATCACGCCCATCGTGATCTGCTCGTAGAGCGGATCGAGGCCGAGGAGGATGTACCCGTTCCCGATCAAGGCGATGAAGAGCACGCCGACGACGGTGCGCCACACCGCGCCCTCGCCGCCGAGGATGCTCGTCCCGCCGACGACGATGCCGGCGAGAACGGTGAACGCGAGCGCCGTGTCGCCGGTCGATGCCTGCGCGCTCAGCACGCGCGAGGTGTCGATCACGCCGGCGAGGCCGGCTGCGCCGCCGCTCAACGCGAACGCGAGGATCCTGACCGCGTTCACCCGGACGCCCGCGAGGCGCGCGGCCTCTGCATTGCCGCCGGCGGCATACATGTACCGCCCTGCGGTCGTCGACGAGAGCACGAACCCGATCACGAGCACCGCCACGATCATGAGCCAGATAGAGGTCCTCACGGTCAGGAACTCGGTCCGGGCGAACTTGCCGAAGCCCGGCTTCTCGAACAGGACGAGCAGGTTGCCCTTCGTCACGAGCCCTGCGATGCCGCTCACCACGAACGACATCGCGAGCGTCGTGATCAGCGCGTTGATGCGAAACGTCGTCGTGATCACACCGTTCGCGATCCCGACGAGGAGGCCCGCGCCGATCCCGAGCGCGATCGCGACCGCCGGATTCGTGTGCAGCGCGAAGTGCGCGGACGTCACGGCCGCCAACGAGTATGTGGCGCCGACGGAGAGATCGATCCCCCCGGCGACGAGCACGAGCGTTCCCGCCGCCGCGATGATCAGCGTCGCCGACTGCTGGTCGAGGATGTTCAGCAGGTTCGTCTTCGTCGCGAACGATTCGCTCGTCAGCGACAGAACGGCGAACAGGATCACGAACGGGATGAGGATGCCGACCCGGCGCAGCCGCGTGAGCGCCCGCGTGTCGAGCCGGCCTCGTGCGACGAGCTTCGCGGCCGCGGCGTTCACGCCGCCGCTCCGCGTGTCTCGTCGGCGAACGCGGCGGCGAGGATCGTGCCTTCGTCGATCGCGTCGCCGGCGAGCTCCGCGACAATACGGCCGCGCCGCATGACGAGGACGCGGTGCGCGAGACCGAGGATCTCCTCGAGCTCCGAGGAGATGAGGACGATCCCGGCGCCGCCGCCCGCGAGGTTCGTCAGGAACTCGTAGATCGCACGCTTCGCGCCGATGTCCACGCCCCGCGTCGGCTCGTCCGCGATCAGGACGTGCGGGCTGCAGAGGAGCGTGCGCGCGAACAGCACCTTCTGCTGGTTGCCGCCCGAGAGCGCGGCGACCGGCGCCGAGTAGTGCGCACCGCGGACGTCGCATTCCTCCAGGACGGACCGCGCGGTCTTGCGCTCACGGCCGCGACGCACGACGCCGAGCGACGCCAGCGACTGTAGCCGCGAGAGCGTCGCGTTCTCGGTGACGGAGCGCGCGAAGATCAGGCCCTCATCCTTTCGCGACTCGGGGATCATCGCGAGCCCCGCGGAGAGGCTGCGCCGGGGGCTCCGACCGAGACGGCCGCCGTCGGCCAGCGTGACGCTGCCCGAGGCGATCCTCGCGGCGCCGAAGAGCGCCCGCGCGAGCTCGGTCCTGCCGGCGCCGACGAGACCCGCGATGCCCAGGATCTCGCCCGCGCGGAGGTCGAACGTCGCGCCCTCGACGCCTGGTGCGACGAGCTCGCGGACGGACAGCACGGCCGGGGCGTCGCTCCCCGGTGGCTTCTTCGGCGGGAACGTGGAGCCGAGCGAGCGGCCGAGCATCGCCTCGACGAGCGAGCTCTCGCTCTCGCGCGCGGCGGGAGCCGTCCGCACGACGCGGCCGTCGCGAAGAACCGTGACCGCCTCGGCGAGATCGAGGACCTCCCGCAGGAAGTGGGAGATCAGGACGATCGTCTTGCCGGCCGCGACGAGGCGGCGCACGATCTCGTGCAGCTGCTCGGTCTCGCGTGCGCTGAGGGCGGCCGTCGGCTCGTCCATCACGATCAGCTGCGCATCGCGTGAGAGCGCGCGCAGAATCTCCACCTTCTGCTGATCTGCGGTGCGCAGCCGACCGGCGAGGACGCCCCCCGGCAGGTCGAAGCCCGCCGTCGCCGCGAGCGCGGCGTACGCGTCGCTCAGCTTCCCGTTGCGCACCACCCCCGCCGAGCGCGGCTCGACGCCCAGGAAGACGTTCTCGGCGACCGTCAGCTGCGGCACGACGAACGGCTCCTGAGCGATCGCCGCGACGCGGTGCTCGAGGGCCTCCCGCGGCGAGCGGAACGCGACCGGCTCGCCCTCGAGGACCACGCGGCCATCGTCCGGCGCGAGTGCGCCCGCGACGATGCGGCCGAGGGTCGACTTGCCCGCTCCGTTCTCGCCCACGAGCGCGTGCACCGTTCCGCGCGCGACGGAGAGCGAGACGCCCGACAGCGCCTGGACGCCGCCGAAGTGCTTGGCGACGTCCAGGAGCTCGAGATAGCGATCGGGTTCGGGTGCGCTCACGCTCCAGGCTCGCGAACGCCGCGAGCAGTCGTCGCGCGAGCTCGAAACGCTCGAACCTGGTTCGCGGTGACCGCGACCGACCGTGGACGACGACTCCGACCGCCGCGTGCGACGCCGAACCAGGTTCTGGTCAGCCCGGCCACTCGGCCTTGAACTTCGAGGCGTTCGCCTTCGTCACCACGCCGCCGTTGGGGAGGCTCGCCAACACGTCGATGCCGCCGCAGCCCTTGCCGGTCCGCACGGCCTTGATCGCGCATTGCATGCCGAGCTTGCCCTCCGTCGCCGGCCGCTGCATGACGGTCCCGAACCAGGCACCGGACGCCACGGCCTTGAGCCCCACGCCGCCGCCGCCGTAGCCGATGAGCGTCACGTTCTGGCCGTTCAGCGCCTGCTGCGCCCCGGTCGCGCCCTGGTCGGCGCCGACGATCACGTTCAGGTCTGGATGCGCCTGCAGCATCGTCTGCGACGCCTTCAACGCGTTCGCGGGATTGAAGAACGTCTCGCCCTCGGCGACGACCTGGATGCCGTGGCCCGCCGTCGCGGCGTCGAAGCCCTTGCGGATCGCCGCGTCGAGCGACGAGACCTTCACCGAGAAGAGGTACCCCACCTTGCACGGATTCGCGTTGAGCGCGGCGCACGCCTTGACGACGAGGCCGCCCTGCTTGCGCCCGATCTGGGTCTGCACGAAGACGACGTTGCCCGACAGCCCCGCGACGGGCGACGCAGCCGTTCCCGGATTCGAACCGAGGATCTGGTCGATGTTGACGACCTTCAGCCCGGCCTTGATCGCCTGCTTGATCGTCGGGATGAGCTGCGGGCCGAAGATCGGCTGCACGATCACCGCGTCGTACTGCTTCGAGGAGACGACCGTCTGCAGCTCGGACAGCTGCTTCTTCGTGTCGTTCGCCGCGTCGAGCACGGTCACCTTCGCTCCCTGCTCCTTCGCGACCGCCTTCGCCGCGGCGAGCATCGGCGCGTCGTAGCTGTTCGCGACCGCGAACGACAGGTACGCGACGCGTACCTGCTTCGCGGCCTTGCCCCCCGCTGCACCGCCGGCGACGACTGCCGCCGCAGCGCAGACGGCGGCGAGCGCCGCCGTGGCCGCAGCGACGCGTGGACGGCGGGGTCCGGCATTGATGGTCTTCACGTCGACTCATCCTCCTTGGACGGGATCCGCCCGCGCGCGGAGATCATGCGCACGATCGGCGCGAGTTTAGGACTGCTGTACGAACGAGTCAAGATCGTCAACTGCACTGCACAGTCGGCCTCAGTGCGCGTGCGCCCTCGCGCTCTGCACCCACGTCGGCTGGACCGTCGTGTGCCCGAGGAGGTAGTCGAGCGACTCGGCCGCCCGGTCGCGCGCGCCGCGAAGGTCGGCGTCGACGAGTCGGCCGTCTCGCTTGAGGAACGCTCCCGCGACGAGCACCGTGTCGACGTTCCTCGTGTCCGCCTGGAGCACGACCGTGGACACCGGGTCGATGACCGGATAGGTGTTCGTATCGTCGCAGCGGACGAGAACCACGTCCGCTTGCTTGCCGGGCGTGAGCGAGCCGGTCCGCTGCTCGAGCCCGCAGACGCGCGCGCCCTCGATCGTCGCGAACTCCAG
>Ga0075425_100008251_pt1 | contig 11036 bp, 10 predicted proteins | sample SoiMethybrSBSTD4_FD_75300 | JGI IMG/M metagenome (GOLD analysis project Ga0075425, IMG submission 75300) | Bulk soil microbial communities from a Populus tree surrounding site in Tennessee, USA - Soil MetaG P. TD hybrid SBSTD4 | ecosystem: Environmental > Terrestrial > Soil > Tree plantation...
ATACGGAGAGCGATGGATGCGGCCATGAACGGGATTCTACCGACGGCCTGGCTCCAACACCAATTTCGACAACTTCCCAGATTCCGATGTTCGTACTTCCACCAAGAAGGTCATGTCGAAGACAGGCAGCGGTAAATCTGCTGGAAGAGGCGTTGCAAAATGCTTCTCGGACGCGATCGTCGTAAGTTTCATCTCGCCGGCAATTGTGATCCGGTTTGCCTTGGAACGCGCTGGATTAAGGCGCTGCCGTGAATGCCAGTTCATCTCGCCGAGTTATTGCTTTGCCCAGCGGCCCTGGCCTCGGCTGAGCGGAGGGTGAAATCAAAATTCAAACCGGGTAGATCGGGGAAAGGAGAATACGGATCGGGATCAACAATGTCTCGGATAAGCGATTCCGTGACCCCAAACGCCGTGTCGGATTCGATGTAGTTGTCGCTTCTCAAATACAGAGCCGTTATCAAATCACAATAACCAGGAGCTCTTACCATGAAGTGAATATGAGCGGGGCGCATGCCATGCCGGCGTTGGGCCCGGACCAGATCTCCTACCGGCCCATCCATAGGAATCGAATATCCCAGCGGACGAATTGTTCTTAAGTAATATTGGCCCTTCACATCTGTTAGAAAACAGCCGCGTGAATCGAGTTCAGCATACCGTTGCACGTCGTACAAACCTTCTTCATCCGCTTGCCAGATCTCGACGGAGGCATTCGCGATAGGTTTCCCGGATGAATCTCTGACTGTGCCATAGAGCGCAATCTCGGTGCCTTTCGCGTTAGGGCAAAGTAATTGACCCAGCGCCATCCGCGGCGGATCACTTACATAAAAAGGCCCGCGAATGCTGGTGCGGGTGCCACGTTCCTCGGTGCGCAAATCGTCAACAATGTTCACAACCGTTTCCAGTCCTAAGACTGCGGCTAGGATCATGAACTCCTGGCGCTGGGATGTGCACTTCTGACCGACTGCCGTCAGAAAATCGACCGCCGCAAACAGCTCTGAAGGCCGAAGATCGACCTCTCTGGCGATCTCATGCAAATGACGAACAACGACATCCATAATTTCTTTCAGGCGCCGGTCCTGCGTATTGGACATTTGGTCGAGGGCAACATCGGTAATTGAGTGCTGATCAAGTTCTTGCATAGTTTTATAGCGAACGGCGTCGCGGCTTCGAGCGACCGCTAAGGGCAAGTGCTGCCGCGACGGTCGAGCGATTTCATACTATTTGCGGCACGCGGTGTCAATGCCCCGCAACGCCTTGGCGTAACATCTACCATGCCGTGATATCCGAAGGATCTGATTGATATCGCAACAGGTGTTGCGATATCTCTGGGGTAATATCCAGGTTATGAAGAAAAATTCAAACGGTAGGCGGGCTTAAGTTCACGAAGTTTTCGTTTCTAGAAGGACCATGGCAACAAAGCAACCCATCAACTGGAACGATCTTCCGCGCGAAATCGTGGGCAACGGATTCATCGAGCGCTGCGGGTTCGGAGGAACCAATTCGATCGCGGTGTTCAACTGGGTCAAGCCCGGAAACGTACCGCGGCCCCACCAGCATGAGTTCGAGCAGATCGTTTTCATACTGGAAGGCGAGTGCAATTATCATGTCGGGGACGATATTTTTAAGTGCAATGCGGGGAGCATGATTCGCGTGCCGCCGAATACAATGCATTGCATCGAAGTGACCGGAAATCAGACAGTTTTGAACCTCGACATTTTTGCTCCCATCCGCGAAGACTACGCGCACCTGCTGAAATGATCAGGCATGTCGTTCTGTTCGAGTTCCGCAAAGATGTATCGTCGGAAGAAATTGAGCGGGTTCTTGCGAGTCTGCGCGAGTTTCCTTCGAGATATCCCGCCATGCGACGGTTTCATGTCGGGAAGAACATCAGCCGTCGCGACCGAACCTTCAGCTATGCGATGACGGTGGAGTTCGAATCAGTCGAGGATCTGGAAACGTATTTGGGGAGTGAACACCACGAGCGTTTCATCGATGCGTTGTTCCGGCCGAACATCGAACGCCGTGCGATCGCCACGGTTGAATGTGAATTCCAGTAGCTAGTTCGGCTGTCGTCGCCGTCCGTAGCCCGGCCTGTAGTCCTGGTGACAGGTGACGCAGGCCGTGTTGAGTTGATCGTTTAAAGCCACAACCGCATCGAGATCTTTCGCCAGAGCGGCCTTATAGGCCGCAGCTCCAACATCGACGAGCAACTTGGAATCCTTCATCCATTTGTCCTCGTCACGAGCGCGGCCAGGCATCATCAGCAGATTGCCGGATTCGGCGAGCGTCAGAGCGCTGCGTTCCACAAGACTCCAATCGTAATCCGTCTGAGGAGGTTTCCTCTCGATGTAGAAGATATCGTCTGACGTCGGATAGATGATCCGCGACATGAGTTGGCTCATCGTGCCGATATTTTGAAAATTCGACGATGGCACAGGGCTCTGACTGAAGATGACGCGGGTCACGAATACTATGACAAAGAAACATAACGCGATGCGTCGCATCCTTACCTCCCAGATTGAAGAAACAGATCCATCGTCATTTGCCCGCTGAAAAAATAATAATGTGCTGCCACGGCAGGAATTCGAGCGACCGCTGGAACTTGAAACCAACGGATTCGAGTTCCGAACGGACCTCCTGCACCGACATCTTGTGAAGAGGCTGGATGGGAACATTGGGATCTTCTTTGCGAAACTCGACAAGCACAACGCGACCAGCTGGCTTAAGCGCCTCTTGAATCCTGCGCATCATCATGGCCGGCTCGGAGAATTCGTGATAAACGTCCACCATCAAGACGAGATCGATCGCGTTCTTCGGAAGCTTTGGGTCCGTGGGGGTTCCCAAAATGACCTCCACATTTCGCAACTTTCGGTCATCGATGTTCTTCTTAAGGAGCGCGACCATTCCTTCTTGAATGTCTTCGCCGATGACTTTACCGGTCGGGCCGACGATTTCGGCTATCCGCCAAACGTGATAGCCCACCCCTGCGCCGATATCCGCGACGACTGAGCCCTTCTTGATGTCGAGCGCCGCGAGCATGCGGTCCGGATCTTCCTCTTGTATTCGTTCGGGGCGCGTAAGCCAGTCCGCGCCTCCGACGCTCATTACCGGCGCCGGTTGCCGGCCTGTTTGCGTTTGCGCCTGCGCCGTTGCAAGAAACGCCGAGAGAAAGATACATAGCAGGGCTTGAAGATTTCTTGTCACGCGCAATGTTACTTCGCAGTCTTCTGGACATCCGCTGCGCTGCACTTTCCAAGCAAGCACCGATTATTTTCCTCACATACGTATTCGAGAATCCTCCAGGTCGGATGGAACTTCATTTGAAAGTCCTGAGACCACGGAGCAGTAAAAATCTTCGGATCGTCGATGGTGACCTGGTAGGAAACGGTTGTCGGATCGATGTATTTCAAGCGTTCAGTGACATGGAGTTGATCGCTGTGAATGCGCAACTGGCTAGGGTTGAAATCGTGCGTGGCATCGAACATCCACTCTTTGAGACCGATGCTGTCGATGACGAGCGTATCGCCCTCCCACTTTCCAACGGAGTCGCCCATCCATGTTGATTCCACGTCCGCCGCGTGCGGGCGGCCATCGGTCGGAATGACGCGGAAGAAGTGCATGTATTCATAGAGGACGACAATTTGAGTCGGCGTTTGAATCCATTGCTGGGCGTATGGTGACAGGATCTGTCGTGTGAGACCGTTTGGCAAACAGGCAGCCGTTGGGTCATCGATGGCCTCGCTTCCCGTTGGACGCCGGTTCATGAAGGCTTCGCCGCCCGGCTTGAGCGGACTCATCTTCGCTTTGTCGTAGACGCTGACGCTAGGCTCATCCGTGTCCCCTGGTCCGACGCGATGCCTGAACCCTGGTCCAGCCCATACGCCGCTGAAATCCGGTTTCCCATCGCTCGTACGCGGGATGGATTGACGAGTGGGGACCGGCTGTCCCGCACTACGCTGTTGACCAAAAGCAACTGTCGCCATTACCAGAACCAGACCAAAAAATGACACCACCAGTAAACAACCCTTCGTCATATTCAACCCCCAAGCATTTTCAGGATCGAAAGCCATCGGCACATCGCGTGATTCGCGGGACCAACACTAACAACCGTGTGGCTTCAACACCAGACTTTTTGCACGTCTCAAGATTCACCTGGTATGACTCACGAAATTGCCTATTTCAACTCAGCCATTATTCCATCGAGCGAGTTTCTTAATTGTTAGGCCCTGCAGACTCCACCGAATTCATCCACGAGCATCTTGGTGATCTCGTCCTTGCTACGACCAGCGCGGATCGCAGTCGTCATGCGATCACGGATTTTCTGAATCTCCCGCCTCCCACTCGATGAACCGCGCGCGGGTCGTCACCGGCCCGCCCGGCCCCACAGGACGATAATTCCGCGTTCGCAAACTGTCTAATACTCAAAAGGTGTGACACAAAGACGCGGCTAGTTTCGACACTTCCACCGCCGCCTTGTTCTTCGCTCTTCAATCATTAATGAACTCACCACAGGAATTGCCAACTGGATTGACCTCCCGGTTCCGAGTCATATATAGAGTCCGTCAAGCCAAATTACGGAACACGGTCCGCAGTCGCGTCGTTGAAAACACGGCGCATCGCCGCAGCTCGCGAACATCACAACCTAAGCTTGGCGAATCGAGGAAATCATGGTATCCGTGCTGCATTACGTTTCAGTTTCTCCGCCCAGCACAGTTTGACGACTGAACGGCTGAGCCGCGACGTCATCATACCGAACGGATCTAAGTGTCATACGTAATTGATCATTGTCATTTTCCGAAGAAATGATCTAAGAACCGCAAAGCATTGAGGGGTTCACTCGCTTAAATCGGAAGGATATGGGAGGGCAAATGCAGCGGATAAGACTGTCTTTGATCGCGTTGTTTGTTTCAATACTGAGTTGCAGTTCTGCATGGGCGCAGGCCACAGCACAGCTCAGCGGTACCGTCCGGGACCAGAGCGGTGCCGTTTTGCCGGGTGTGGAAATCAGTGCCACTCAGACCGAGACCGGAATTACACGGACCACGGTGAGTAATGAGACAGGATCCTACATCCTGCCGAACCTGCCGTTAGGTCCATACCGGTTGGAAGCATCTCTTTCCGGTTTTAGAACGTTTGCACAAACCGGAATTGTATTGGCGGTAAATAGCAATCCTGTCATCAATCCGGTGCTCGAAGTGGGTCAGGTGAGCGACCACATTGAGGTTCAGGCGAACGCGACTATGGTGGAAACACGCAACGCCGGGGTTTCGCTGGTGGTGGAGCAGCAAAGGATTCAGGACCTGCCGGTGAATGGACGCCAGGTGACCGACCTGATCACGCTCTCTGGAGCCGCAGTTCAGAGCGGAACTACGCGCGATAACAACAGTGGACAAATGGGCGGGTCTCCATTCATAGCAGTAGGTGGCGGATTAGGTTTTGGCGTGGCGTACATTCTCGATGGAGCAAATCACCTGAACTTCATCAATGCATCGAATATGCCGATGCCGTTTCCTGACGCGTTGCAGGAATTTAAAGTTGAAACCAGCGGCCTCAGTGCACAGTACGGCAAAGAAACGGCGGTCAACTCGGTAACGAAATCCGGAACGAACGAGTTTCACGGCGATGCTTTTGAATTCATGCGGAACGACCTTTTCAATGCCAGAAATTATTTCGCTACCACAAGCAGCACGCTGAAGCGCCATCAGTTCGGCGGAACGGTGGGCGGGCCGATCAAGGAGAATAAATTGTTTTTCTTTGCCGGTTATCAGGGCACAACGCTTCGTGAAAATCCGGCGAACTTTCAAGCTTTCCTTCCGACCCCGTCGGTCTTGAGGGGTGATTGGACAGCATTCACTTCTCCAGCGTGCAACGCCGGCCGGTCGATCGCTTTGAGGGGCCCCTTCACCAACAATAGAATCGATCCGTCAACGTATAGCGCGTCCGCCATGAACATCCTGAGCCGGATGAAACAAATTGCACCGGAGCCATGCGGCTTAGTCACGTTTGGCCGCCGGAATGTCAGGGATGAACATCAGTTTGTCGGCAGGATCGATCATCAACTGAACGCAAAACAATTCCTGTTTGGACGTTACATCCTGACGAAATACAACATCGCAATTCCTGCCGAGTTGGATCCGGGCAATCTCCTGGCTACTACCGCAACCGGTCAAGACAATCTGTCACAGTCATTTGCTTTGGGACATACGTATCTCATGAGCGCCAACGCGGTAAATGCGTTTCGCCTGTCATTCAATCGTGTAAACGCGATAACGCTCGGGCCCGAAGTGTTCTCGGCCTGCGACGCAGGCGTCAAGATGTATTGCGGTGGCTTCGAAAAAAGTATTTCTTTGAACGTCACCGGCGGCTTCGTTCTCGGCTCACGATTCGTGCCCCACCTGCCAGGGAAACTTACAGACCACTGGACGGGCACCAGCTATCAGATTGGTGATGATTTCAGTCTCGTTCGGAACAGCCATCAGATTGGTGTCGGTGGAAATGTCATGGAGGGGCGGCACGTGGAACATTCTTTATGGCATGCCGTAGGTCTCATGGCTTTTACCGGCCAGGCCACGAATTTGGGGCTTGCGGATTTCCTGACAGGACAAATGAGCGGTCTCACTACAGGAAACTTCCTTGCGCACACATTGAATCATTATCAGTTGGCCATGTATGCCACCGATAGTTGGAAGGTCAATGCAAAGGTCGCGCTGAACTACGGTCTCCGCTGGGAGCCTTTTCTCCCACAGCAGATGACCAATGGCCGCGCTTATACCTTTGACTACGCTAAATTCCAGCAGGGAGTTAAAAGTATAGTCTTCAAAAATGCGCCCGCTGGTTTCAGCTATATTGGAGATCCAGGATTTATCGACAAGAGCGGCATCGAGAAGCGATGGGCGCAATTTGCTCCGCGCGCCGGGTTGGCCTGGGACGTGAATGGAGACGGCCGCACATCGGTTCGCGCTTCGTACGCCTATGGCTATGATTTCGTGTCCGCACTCTGGCGCGAGGACTATTCGGCTGCGGCTCCATGGACGAATTTCATGACCGTTAATGGCGTTCCCCTGGATGATCCATGGCGTGACTTCCCCGGCGGGAATCCATTTCCGGCAACCGTGGGCCCCGATGCCCGGTTTGTACCGTACACGAGTCTCCAGACGACACCGCGGAACCTCCGGACTCCGAGTACTTCATCCTGGAATTTAAGTATTCAGAGACAGATCGCCGCTGATTGGCTGATATCGGCAAGCTACATTGGAACTCAGGCCTCACACATCTGGACGCAACAACCCTTCAATCCGGCCATTTACATAGCTGGCGGGCCCTGCACTTTGCAGGGGGTGGTTTATAACCCGTGTTCGTCAACGGCAAACATCAACCAGCGCCGACGGCTCACGCTCGAAAGGCCGGCGGATGGGCAGCTGATCGGGGCACTCAGTGTGGTCGATGACGGCGGTACCCAAAGTTACAACGGCCTCCTTCTGAATGTTCAGCGTCGCGCTGCTCGGGGCGTAACAGTTGGAACGAATTACACGTGGTCTCATTGCATCGGCGACTATGCAGACCTCACATCGCAGGGTCCAGATGCCAACGAAACCTACACGATTCCCGGCAACCGAGACGCAGATCGCGGAAATTGCAACACGGACCGCCGTCACCTCTTGAATATGACGGCTGTGGCGGAGAGTCCACGATTTGCGAACAATAGATTGCGTGCATTGGCAGGGGGATGGAAATTATCGGGCATTTACCGATGGTCTTCCGGTGCGCCGATCACGGTCATAGCAGGTACTGATCGAGCATTAAATGGCATCTTCAATCAGCGTGCGGATCAGGTTCTTGCCAATCCTTATGGAGATACATCCGGCAGGCCGCTTACCAACTGGCTTAATCCTGCCGCGTTCGCTTCACCGGCTGTTGGAACAGCCGGAAACGTGGGCCGCAACTCGGTTACAACGCCAGGCACGTGGTCATTCGATCTGGCTTTGTCGAGAGTTTTCCGTTTGCGAGAAACGAATCGTCTGGAGGCCCGTGCCGAGGCGTATAACTTGACTAACAGCTTCCGGCCTTCCTTCGGGGCGATTGGACAAGGACTGTACACGCAGACTTTTGCTGCCAACACATTCGGGCAGATCCGGCAATCACTGGATCCTCGAATACTACAGTTCGCTTTGAAGTATGTCTTTTGATATGGAATGACCTGAGTCAGGTTTGGGTGATCGATGCGGTCATCCTCTAATCGGGAGGCCGCATTTTTTCTGGAAGTACTATAAGGCGGTGCCGAGGGAGCCTCGGAGCATTCGGTGTTAGAACGTTATATTGAACGCATCTTATAGATGAATCCAATCGGTATTTTACAACTCAACATGTTCATGCAAGCATCCACGAGATTACAAGAATAGGAGATCGCGACCTATGTTCACCAAGATTAGTCGTATCGTTTGCATGATTGGCGCGTTGGCGGCAGGAGCGTCGATGCTGGCGCTACCTGCGTTTGCTGAAGAAACCGGATCGGCCGTCACGTTTAACAAAGATGTGCTTCCGATCCTGCAGAAGAATTGTCAATCGTGCCACCGGCCGGGTCAAATCGGTCCTTTCTCAATGCTGAGCTACAAAGACACCCGACCGTGGGCAAAAGCAATCAAAGCGGCTGTGACGTCACGAACGATGCCACCTTGGTTTGCGGATGCGCGTTATGGCCACTTTCTCAACGACCGGTCGTTAAAACAGGCGGACATCGATAAGATTGCGGCGTGGGTTGATAGTGGAGCGGCCGAAGGCGACGCCAAAGATGCGCCCTCGCCTACACAGTGGCCCGCGGCCGGTTGGCAAGTCCAGCCGGACGTCGTCGTCGAGCTTCCGCCTTTTCAAGTCCCCGCTCGCGGGGTTTTGGACTGGATGACGCTCGTGATACCCGCGCCTTTCAAAGAGGATACCTGGATTACATCGATGGAGATCTTGCCAAGCGAGCCCTCGACGGTGCATCACGCGTGTTGGGATTTCTACCCACATAAACCCGAATATTTGTACAACACGTACGAGTGGTCCGAAATTCCTCGGGACGACGAGGGAATTGCTGAAAGAACTCCCAGACCGGCGCCGGCCCCCGGTGCTCCGGCGGCGGCCGCAGGTGCCGGCGAAGGAGGTAACGCATTTGTGCCAGCGAATGCGACCGTGGTGACTCGCGAAGTTGGCAGCACGGTAGAAAAGCGAAGGAAGGGCAGACCGGTGAACCCAAACGGCGGAATCTACTGCTACCTCCCCGGTCTCACATTGGAAGATTACCGCCCGATGAATGCGGCCTACTTTCTCCCGGCGGGATCCGATATCGCGATCAATCTCCACTACACGACCAACGGTTTGGCGGTAACCGACAAAACCAGAATTGGTTTCACGGTCGCGAAGACTCCTCCGGCGAAACAGTTCTTTCCGCAGACCCAGATGCCCAACCAGCTTTTGTCTATTGCACAGGAACGGCCCACCACTGAACTTGCGATTCCACCTTACGAGGCAAATTATCTCGGTCCTCCGACGGTATCGACTTTCAACAAGGATGTCGAGCTTGTGACGTTGCGACCTCACGCGCACGTACGCGGGAAGAGCGCGAAATATACGCTGACGTATCCGGACGGTCACGAAGAAGTCGTACTGAACGTTCCGCGCTACGACTTCAATTGGCAGCTCAGTTACGCTACTTCCTTGAAAATTCCGAAGGGTTCCAAAATGACGACCCAGTTCGTTTATGACAACTCTCCCGGTAACAAATACAATCCGGATCCGAGCAAATGGGTCTATCAGGGGCAACAGAGTTGGGAGGAAATGGGAACGCCGTTCCTGGGGTTTGTTGTTGACCGCACTCAGTAGGAGAATGCTGCGATGATGAAGAGGCTCTGGCTCGCATTGGCGATTGTGGCATCTCTGGCCGCGGAATCCCGAGCGGAAAAGAAGGCGGTGAGCTTCATTGGCCCCGATGGGTTTACATTGAAAGGCGCCTTCTATACAACGGGCAAAGCTGGACCAGGCGTTTTGTTGTTACACCAGTGCAATGCGGATCACCAGGTCTACGATAATCTCGGCACGCTGCTCAGCACAGCGGGATATAACGTCCTGGCATTCGACTTCCGGGGACTCGGACAAAGCAAGGGCGGCGACTTTACAAACTTCGCCGCCCAGAGCCGTAAGATTCTGGAACTGATGCCGGGAGACGTGGACGCCGCACTAAAGTTCATGACATCGCAAGGTATTGTGAATCCGAACGCGCTGGGAATCGTTGGAGGAGATTGCGGCGCCAATCAGGCGGTTCATGCGGCCGAGCGTAATCCCACAGTGCGAACGCTGGTGCTGATGTCGGGCGGGACCGATGCGGCAGGTGAGGCGTTTATCAAGAATTCGCCGAAGATTCCAATTCTGGGCATCGCCAGCGAAGAAGACAGGGAGGGCGCGGCCACGGTGAAGAAGGCGGTCGATGCTTCGATGAACGCCTACAGCCGGCTGGAGATGTTTAAGAACGCCGGGCACGCGGCATCCATCTTTGAGAAGGAGCCCGACCTCGAAGCCGACATTGTGATCTGGTTCCGAACCAATCTGGCTATCGGCGGTTATGGTCTGCCGCCCACCATCAAATAAGGCGTGATCGAGTGTCCCGCGCAATAGCCTCAGGAGCCGATGTACCCTGAACGGAGTGACGGGTTAAGGGACGCGGTGTGCATGGCGCTTCAAAAACGAAAGGCAAGCTCGAAATGAAGCAAGGGATCTCAATGACAACTCTCCGGAAAATTTATTCCATCGTAGCAACCGTAGTGTTGCTGGCCATTGTCTTTACGCTGAATGCCGCCGCACAGACCGGCGCCACAACGGCCCCAGCAAAGCCAAAGACCGCGGGGGAAACGTTTAAAAATGTCACGACCAGCACACTTAAAGGACTCGCGGTGGATGATTTCATGGCGACCATGGGCGTCATGGCGGCCGCCTTGGGATACGATTGCGAGAACTGTCATCAACACGCGGGCTTCGACACCGTCAATTGGGCGGATGACACA
>Ga0075425_100008252_pt1 | contig 11036 bp, 9 predicted proteins | sample SoiMethybrSBSTD4_FD_75300 | JGI IMG/M metagenome (GOLD analysis project Ga0075425, IMG submission 75300) | Bulk soil microbial communities from a Populus tree surrounding site in Tennessee, USA - Soil MetaG P. TD hybrid SBSTD4 | ecosystem: Environmental > Terrestrial > Soil > Tree plantation...
CGGCGTCCGCATTGCGTGGGCGAGCGTCGGTTCGGGCTATCCGCTCGTGAAGGCCGCCAACTGGCTCAATCATCTGGACTATGAGTGGGAAAGCCCCGTCTGGAAGCACTGGATTGCGGAGCTGACAAAGCACCACCGCTTCGTCCGCTACGACGAACGCGGCAATGGCTTGTCGGACAGAGAAGTAAAGGATATCTCTCTCGAGGCCTGGGTGCAGGACCTCGAGACGGTGGTGGATTCAGCTGGTCTTGACCGGTTTGCGCTGATGGGGATCTCGCAGGGCGGGGCTCCGGCGATCACCTATGCCGTACGGCATCCGGAGCGAGTGAGTCACCTGGTTCTGATAGGTTCGTATAGCCGTGGCTGGGAGTACAGAGACAATCCGGAGGCTCTGAAAGCCCGCCATGCGTTTGAAACGCTGGTGCGTCTGGATTGGGGAACTAAGAATCCCGCCTTTTCTTTCAATTTTGCCAACCTTTACGTGCCAGAAAACGCCACGCACGAACACGAGGAATGGTTCAACGACTTACGCCGGGTGTCAGCGTCCCCCGAAAATGCGGCCCGCATTATGGAAGCGTGTGACCAGATCAACGTACGTCGGCTGCTCCCGTCGATCTCCGTTCCAACCATCGTGTTTCACAGCGATCGCGATCGCGCCGTGTCGTCCGACGAAGGCCGAATCCTGGCTGCAGAGATTCCAAATGCGAGGTTTGTTCCGTTGTCGAGCGCCAATCACCTTCTTCTGGCAGATGAACCTGCCTGGAGAGTCTTCGTCGAAGAACTCGGGAAATTCTTGGGGTGGTAGGTAACAGACAGCACGTCTTGGTGGGTTATGACGGGAGCTGCACCGTTCTGAGCATGGAACTACTACAGTTTTACTACAGCCGATACGCGACGACCGCGTAGTTAAGTGGACAGGTTTTCCCCAGCATTCCTGCCTGATACCAGGGCATCCTGTGGCGGGGCCTTTACAGATCACGCTGTGAGAAGCGGCGGACGGCGATTGCTAGCGCGATTGTCATATACAGCGCGGCGTAAAAGACCATCGGCATGCTGGGGACGGAGAGAGTGCTGAAAGGAGAAACCCGCATTGCATTCGCCAGCGGCGATTGCATTTCAAAGGCTGCACGGCGCCACAACGCCTCGCTGGGCATGACCATGCTGGCGATCACACCAACCGTGACGGCGCGCGGGGTCTGCGTAATCGCTCCCAATTGCTCGATCCAGCCTCCGATGAATGCGAGCCCATGCAGGCCGAGCGCCAGTATCCCGCTTGTCAAGGTTGAGAAATAGGCGGCAAAAGCAAACGTGACTGAAAGGAGTACCACACTTTCCATCCATATGAGCAGGAAACCTGACAACAGATGACGAGCAGTGACGTTTGCCATGAAGTAGGTTACGGCATTCACGCCGCCCACCATAATTGCGATGTACGCGGTGAGCATCCCGACGAAGCCAACCCACTTCCCCATCAGCACCTGCCAACGTGGAACCGGCTTGGTCGCAACCGCCTGAATCGTTCCGGACGCGATTTCACCCGAGAGCGTATCAACTGACGTGAGAATTGTCATGAGCACGGCGAGAAGATCGACGGCGTAGAGGGCCATGGTAAGCATGGTGAAGGAGATCTCGCGCCGCAGGATAGGGCTCATTCCATGCCTCGCAAAATCTTTTGCCTGGAAATGAAGCCCAGTACCAAAGAGGATGAGAAAGGCGCAACCTGCGGCAAGCGCCATCCATAGCATTTTCTTTCGTGCCGCCTCGCGGAACGTGACCGCGGCCATGATCCAAATGCCCATCACATCCCCCTATCGCTGCCAACAATTTGCAGGAATCTTTCTTCGAGCGAAAGCCGCTGCGGAGCAACCTCATAAATGTCAGCGCCTGCTGAGGCAAGGTAACGGACAACCTCAGGCAGCACCGCATTCGATGAAAGTGAAAACGCCAGGCGCCCGCCATCGTACCGTGCGGAAGACGTCCACTGCGCGAGTCCTTTCACCATCTCAGCCGTTACATTACAGGCGCGAATCAGCACTGTGTTTTGTTCGGCGGCCTCAATGTCGAGTGTGCGGGTCTCCACCACCTCCCCATCCTTGATAAAGGCTACCCGATCGCACGTAATCTCTACCTCACCCAGCAAATGGGAATTGAGCACGACGGTTGCCCCGCGATCGCGTTGGGCCTTAATGATGTCGCGGACCATTCGGCGGCCAAAAGGATCGAGGCCAGAGGTTGGTTCGTCGAGAAAGATCAGTTCAGGGTTGTTGAGCAGAGCTTGCGCCAAGCCGATACGTTGCAACATTCCCTTGGAGAACTCTTGCAGGCGCTTGTCACGATGCGGCGTGAGTCCTACTAGATCGAGGAGCGATGGAATACGCTCGCGCAGCAAACCTTGCGACATACCATAGAGGCGGCCATGTAACTTAAGGAGCTCGGCGGGTGTAAGCCAGTCGTAGAAACGGAAGTGCTCGGGAAGGAAACCGACCTTGCTCCGCGCCTTTACGTCGCCGGCCGGCCGCCCGAGGATCTCTGCCTCACCGCTCGTGGGAAATGCCAGCCCAAGGAGCATTTTTACCGACGTGCTTTTGCCTGCGCCATTTGGACCCAAAAAGCCGAACACCTCACCCCGAGGAACATCCAGGGTGAGGTTTCGCACAGCCACTTTGCCGCTGAAGACTTTGCGAAGTCCACGCGTGCGGATGGCGAGATCAGAGGACCGGGTCATCTCTATAGGATCATCCGGGATCACTCTACCGACGGATCACCTCAAGGACGCGACGAGAGTGAGCGCATCGGACGAAGTGCCACGCCCCATCAGGGAGTGGATTACTCCATTCTTGATCCACAACAAACTATACCGATTCCCCTGTGATAGCGTTTCTGTGATTAGCGTGCCTTCGACACCATCCACGCTGACATTTTCAGAGGAGCTTGAATTGCGCGGGATCGGAACTACCAATGTGGAGGACCAATCGACGGTCTGACAGAAGGAATGCGCTTCCGCCGGACTCATGCCAGCTAGCTCCAAAGCCGCCTCGGCAATTTCCGACATGTTGAGTTCGGGCGGAACGCTTACGGTTGGGCTGGGTGCTTGTACCAGGTACGTGCAGTTGGTGCTCTTGGTGTCAGCCATGCGTTCCATCTTGCGCTCGGCTAGCTCTTCCGCACGGGACTGGGGATTCGAATCTCTGGATCGGCCCCGCACTGGGCAGTCACCGTACATGGAGAAGACGATTTTCGGTATGTGGACCGCAACCAATGCGCCATTCGCCGATTCGGGAATTCGGATATCGGAACGTCCGACCTCGTCCAGCAGGGTTTCAATGCGGTCCCGATTTACGGTCATCTGAAACGCTGTCTCCCCAATGACCTCCACTCGTTGGGGTGCTCCTAGATTGCCGATGGTTCGAATTGGGTAACCGGTCAACTGCGCGGCTTGGGTCACTGTTGGAACGACTTCGGGCTTGCCCGGATCCATAGTGACCACAACGTTGTCGGCAAAGAACTGGTTGATCAACTTATAGGGACGCGAATCAGGTTCGCTGCCGGACATCAGCGTCGTGGGATCAATTGAGACAACCGTAATCTTCTGGACCCGGAGCATCGCTAACACTCTTTGCGCCAAGAGCCGGACTGGACCGACGCCAACAAGAATCGCGACGGCCACCGCTGCGGCTGCCAAGCCCCACGCAGGACGCCAGCGGGGTGCAAACAGGCGATTAATCCAGGAAGGTTTAGGTTCTGGCACCGTCCCGAACTGAGCGCTGAATTGCGCATATGCCGCTGCTGGGTCACGCTCGCCTTCTTTCGACGCGAGGCTCGCCAACAACTCCTGGGTACGTGCCGTTTCGGCGGTCAACTTTTCAAAGCGTGAACGACAATCGGCGCACACGGCGAGATGCTGGTTCACCGCTTGCAGTTCCGATCCGTCCAGTTCGGCGTCGAGACGAGCGCGAAGAATTCCATCATGAAGACAAGTCATAAATCCTCCTCGTTCGGATGAAGTGCGATGTAGCGATCGCGGAACTCCTCCTCCGCACGGTTCAACATGGTGCCGATGCTGATGGCTTTCACTCCGAGGGTGTCGGCAATCTCCTTGTAGGACAAGCCAGCAGAACGCAAGATCAGAAGTTGAGCTTGCGCTGGCTTGAGAAGCGAGAGCACTTGCCTGACTCTTCGACATCTTTCCTCACGCAAGAGGTCGTCGAGTGGTCCGGCTTGGGTATTCTCCCGCGCCATCCGGCTCGCGGCCTCCTCGTGCTGACGGCGCCGGCCAGACATGCGCAGAGTATCGACGCCTAGATTCGTCGCCGTACGGTAGAGCCAACCACCGACGTTGCCATCGGTCTGCAATGTGGGCTGGCGGTATAGACGCCAGAAGGCATCGTTGGCCACGTCATCCGCCTGCGCGCGATCGCCGAGGAGGCGCACCAAAATGTCGACGATTCGGGCATAGTGCTGCTGAAAAATTGCCCGAAAATAAGCTTCGTCCCAATGCTCCGCCGAACTCTCTTTCAAGGCCATGGAGCGACTCAGTGTCTGCGCGGTTCCCACGATAGCGCCAGCCTTCAGACTCACAAACCTAAAACGACGCTCGGCGGCAATTTGTGACAATTTGGAGAATTTTGCTCAATTGAGAGAGGACCATACAGTCGCCTCGCTTGCACTATTTGTCATAGTGCGTTGTCGATGGAGACTCTTGGTCGGAACTCTCTTTAGAGCTGGCGAGGCATCCGGAACTTTCGCTCTTCCAAACTACGAAAGTGTTCGTTGACACTACGAATATATTCGTAGTAGTCTCTCAGCATGGCCAACCGACCGTCGCAGAAACCGACGCCCTCTGAACTGGAAATCCTCCGAGTGCTCTGGGAACGCGGCCCGTCCACCGTTCGAGAAGTCCACGAGACGCTTAGCACCAAAAAACCAATCGGCTATACGAGCGTCTTAAAGTTCATGCAGATCATGACCACGAAGGGCACTGTCCGGCGGGATGAAGAGCAGCGCGCACATGTTTATGAGGCGGTCCACCCTGCCGAAAAAACCAAGCGCCAACTGGCCGCCGACGTTTTGCAACGCGTCTTCGGCGGCTCTGCCAGTCAACTGATGATGCATGCTCTTGCCGGTCGCAAAACTTCCCCCGAAGAAATCGAAGCAATCCGCAGGCTCTTGAACGAATACGAGGGGAAATAGGCATGAACCTGCTCATGCAGTGGCTCGCTCCCGAGACTGTGCGCCTCATTGCCCTCGCCCTGATTCATTTCTTGTGGCAGGGCGCCGTGCTCGCTGCTTTTGCTTACGCGGCGATGATTTTGTGCCGCAGCGCTGCCTCGCGTTATGCAGTCGGAATCACGATGCTGGCTCTGATGCTCGCTGCGCCCGTGATTACCTTCGGCCTCCTCAATGTTAGCGATGTCGCCTCCGGGCCAGCTTCCGTAAGTCAACAGTGCTGTACTCACAATTCTGAAACTACTGCTCGGGTCCTTGCTGCTTTTACGGCAAAGACAGACAGTTCCGTTCAACAAGATGCACCGCGACCTGATTATCTCTTCTTTCTCGTTGAGCTTTGGTTCGCAGGTGTTCTGCTTCTCAGCTTGCGTTCCGCAGGTGGTTTTCTTCTTGTCGAGCGCCTTCGCCGCCGAGAGTCCAGTCCCGTAAATGACGATGTCCTTTCGATTTGCCTGGCATTGCAAAACCGTTTGCGGCTGAAGAGGATCATTTCTTGCTGTAAATCTATTTACTTGGACGCTCCTGCAGTAGCCGGATGGCTTAGACCGGTCGTCCTCCTACCAGCATCGGCAATCAGCGGACTCACTACGGCACAACTCGAAGCAGTCATTGCTCACGAACTTGCGCACATCCGCCGCTACGATGCATTTGTGAATCTCTTTCAAATTGGCACAGAAACCTTGCTCTTTTATCATCCGGCGGTCTGGTGGCTCGGCAAACGCATTCGCGAGGAGCGCGAAAATTGCTGCGATGACGTTGCTGTGGCCGTTTGTGGCAGTCCTGTTACTTACGCGCATGCACTCACAAGCATGGCGCAATCCCGCGTAGCGCCCGCATTGGCGATGGCTGCGAATCGCGGCGCGCTCGCCACACGCGTGGCACGTTTGCTGAACGTTAATTCTTCCCAGCGCAGTCTGCGCGCTACTGGTCTTTCGGCAGTTGTTGTATGTCTTTCCGGAGCCTTGCTTGCGGGCAGTGCTTTGGTGAACGTTGCACGCACGGTTCACGCCGCACAAGCTGAGCCTCAGATGCAGGTGGCGTCTCCTGCTCGGACCGTAGTATCTGCTAACGGTTCCGTCCTCATTGCTGGCCCATTCAGCCCTACTCCGAAACCTGTGACGCCGAAGCTGGCGGACAAACACGTGCTAGCGTTCGTACCTGCACCGGACCCAGAGCAACAAGAAACCCCAGCGCCTCCGCCCGGAGCGGCGGCAAAACCTGCGCAGGCATCCGAACCCGCTGCAAAGCCCAGTTATATAGACGCGATGAAAGAGGCAGGCTTCGATCATCTTACGGTGGATGAGCTGATCGGCCTCAAAGTGCAAGGGGTGACGCCGGAGTACGTCAAGCAGATGCGTGACCTTGGCATGCGTCCGGACGTCAACCAATTTATAGGGATGAAGTCGCAGGGCATCGATTCGGAGTACGTTCGCGAGATGCGCGCCGCGAGTGGGAGCTCGTTTGATATCAACGCACTTATCGGCATGAAAGTGCAAAGCGTCACGCCAGAGTACATCAAGCAAATCCGCGAACTCGGCCTCAGAACAGATCCCGACAACATCATTGGCATGAAGGTGCAAGGCGTAACGCCGGATTACGTGAAGAATTTGCGTGCTCTCGGCATAAAAGTCGAGGGCGATGACGTCATTGGCATGAGAGTCCAAGGTATCGATGCAGACTACGTCAAGAGCATCAACGAGGCAGGTCTGCATCCTGATGCTCATGAACTCATTGGGATGAAAGTGCAGGGAATTAACGCGGCTTATCTAAAGGAAATGCAGACTGCCGGCTTCAAGATGAATGTCAGCGAAGCCATAAGCGCGAAAGTCCAAGGCATTACGCCCGAGTTCATCGCAAAAGTACGGAGCCGCGGTTTTCAGAATCTGACGTTTGACAAATTGATGGCGTTGAAGCACTCCGGTGTGATCGATGCGCAAAGGTAGAGACGGTAATCCTGGCATCCAACTCGTGCGCGGTGAGGAATCTTTCTTACGACCTATGTTAAGGAGATGAATATGAATCGACGCGATGCTCTGATTTGCTGCGTGCTGATTACCAGCGGCTTGATTGCATCTTTCGCGGCCCCCGCCACAGAGACGCGCCCAGGCGATTGGACTTTGCGCCACTCCGCAGAACCCGGCAAAGTAGAATTTACCTTGATGTATCACCGGCACGGCAACCACTCGGATCACAGTTCCGACTGGCCTTTAACCGCATTCATTGGCCTCGACGTTACCAAGTCCGGCCACCAGGAAGTCAAGTTCACTATCTCCCGCGACGCTGGGCGCTTCGACTGTGAAGGCTACCTCAACGATGGCGAGGGCGCGGGTCTGTTTCGTTTCCAGCCGGATGCGAAATATGAGAGCGAGATGAAATCCTTAGGCTTCACCGACATTGATGAGGACAAGCAATTCTCCATGGCGGTGATGGACGTAAGCTTCGATTTCGCCAAAGAGATGAAGGGCGAACACCTGCGCGGCCTAGATACGGACAAACTGATCGCCTTCCGGATCTTCAAAGTTGATTCCAAATTCATCCGCGAATTGCGAAGTGTGGGCCTCTCCGCCGAGGATTGCGACAAGCTGGTCGCATTCCGCATTCATGGCGTCACGCCGGAAATGGTGCGTTTCGTCAAGCAATCCGGCTACAACCCCGACGAAGACACGCTAATTGCCATGAGCATTCACGGAGTGAGCCCGGAGTTGATGACGCAACTCCAAAAAGAAGGCTACGACCACGTGGATTTGCAACAACTGATTGCTTTTCGCATCCACGGAGTTTCACCGGATTTTATCCAGAAGGTGCAAGGTCTCGGCTATGAGCATCCGAAACCGGATCAGCTCGTAGCCATGCGCATTCACGGAGTCACACCTGAATACATTACAGACCTCCGTTCCCGCGGCATGAAGGACCTCACCATCGACCAACTCGTCAGCCTGCGCATCCATGGCATCGACTAGTGGGCCTCAGACATTTCACATTCAATGGCTCGGACGTTTCCCCGGCTATGATTTTGAGTCTGTTTTCAGTGCCGACGAAGAGACAACGCCTGCACTCGATCTCATCCTGCAAACGAGTTCATCCCCGACGGAACGCACGCTTTAGATCAAGCAGGCTCACCATGAAGCTACACGAATTTTCACAGGCAAACGGCGAGAGCCTGAACCGGCTTCGATCCAATTATCGTAACCTGAAAACGAACAAAAAAAGGCGGGCGATGAATGCATCGTCCGCCTTTCTTTATCTCTAACGAAATCGTCTTTACGACCTCATGAGTTTCGCCGGCAATGGCTCCTCACTGCGTCGACTGACCATCCGGGCGGTCGCCATTATTGTGGGGCTGGGGCGCAGGCCGGTCGTTAGGGGGCTGCGAAGCGGGATGTCCGCCTGTCCGCGGCTCCGGCTGTGACCGAGGCTGTTGCCTGGGCTCGGCCTGTTGATGAGGTTGCGGTCTGGGCTCCGCCTCGGGCCGCGGTTGAGGCTGCGGACGGGACTGAGGTTGCGCTTCATGCCGGGGTTCGGGCTGCGGACGCGACTTCGCCTCAGGCCGAGGCTCGGGTTGTGGACGAGGTTGAGGCTGCGCCTCGCGGGGTTCAGGCTGCGATCTCGGTGCATTTTCTGGACGCGGTGCGGGCTCGTTCCGAGGTTGCGGCCGCGGAGCCGGTTGCGCGTTCGGCCGTGGATTATTTTCCTCGCGTCTCTCGGGAGCTTCGTTGCGCGTAGCGGATGAAGTTGCAGGCTTTGTATCGCCACCGTGCAGAACAGCGGGCCTTGGGGTTGCTGCCACTGGCGGCCTTCCATGATTCACAGCCGCCTGCAACTGGGGATCTCGGCGTGCGGTTTGCAGGTGCTGTGTCTGCGCGGGTGTCATGTCGACACGGCGTTGGCGCGCGGCCGCTTCCTGCTGGGGATTTGGACGAGCGGCAACACCACCAGCCCCGTTGAAGCTGACGCGGTTCACCGTAGTCCGATTGACCACCGTGGTGTTGTACACATTGTGAATGTTGGTGACGTTCACGTTGTTCACCGCGCGATTGTAGTAGAAGTGGCGATCGCGCCAGTACCCGCCCTCGTAGCCGTTGCCGAAGTAGCCATAACCGTAATCAATGCCGCCGTAGAAGCCGACGACCGGTCCCCAAAAGCCCGGGTGCCAGATGTAGGAGCTATTGGTGAAGGCCCAGTATCCGGGAGTCCACAAAAAGCCGGGTTCGGGCGCGAGCACCCACGTACCCGGAACCCAGTAATATCCTTCGTCGTTGTCCCAGGCCCAGTATCCCGGCGTCCAGATGTACCCTTCGCCTGGGCAGAGGGGCTGCTCGTAAGCCGGCAGCTCGGGCGGAGCGAAGCTCACGGAGATCAGGACCTGGCCAAAGGATGCGCCGGTCAAGAAGACAGCAAACAGGAGCGACAGAAGCGTACGTTTGATTCGCATGCGATTCCCCTTTTGGTTTCGGGACCAGTTGCCCGGCCGGGTCACGTCACGGACATCGGGATGAAATTAGTGCTGGTTCCGCTCGTTTCTCGAATTCACTTACGAGCGTGCGCTAATCGGCACGCCAGGACAATCGGTGGAAGGCGGGAGAGCCTCTGCCTGGGAGCCGTAGGAAAAGAAGTCGAGCGACTGGAAATATTTGCAGTGCAATTCCTTGCGCCTGTAGGTTACGCAAACCGAAAGGGTTGCACCCTTTTTGTACGTTTCGTTAAAAAGAAGCTTTGAGGTCTCCGAAAATCTGATCCCAACCTCGAACACACCTGCTGCAGAACCCACGAGTGCGCCTCATGACTGGCGAACAATCGCCGTTACGCTCATAACCAAATGGTTATGAGTGTAATCGCCTGTGGCTGTTGAAAAACTCTCTTTTCGCTCCAATTGGGGGATAGAAAATGTCTCGGCGAACCCTAAACGTCGATTGTGGGGCATCGTAGCGCAATCTTACTTTTGTGATTTTTGCACTCGGGAGTTTTTCAACAGCCACGCCTGTCAGTGTAGGGCGCTACGTGCCCGCGAAATCTCATGAAAATCGCTCAGAGTTTAACCATAATCCTGAATGGTTGGGAGTGGCGAGATTGAGTAATCAGTGGAGAAGCTGAAACCGAACGCCTGTCTGATCCGGAGCGTGCGTGATAGAGACCGCGCAATACTGGAAACCGGTTTGGGGAGCGATGGAGAGGTACTGGAAGCCAAGCCGTGACACGCGGGAAGGTGCGGGCCGGATGTCGGGCACACTCCATCTGGCGCAAGCCTTGTCCAATCGTGGGCGGCGGGGACGCAAGAGAGACTTTCGCGATGCCGAACGTTTGCTGAAGCGGCTGGTGTCTCAGGAGCTGACCTTGAGCTTCGTGCCTCCTGCCGAACAGCGTCTCTGGCGGACGGTGACCCGTACAAAGTACCAGCTGAGGCGTAACAAAGTACGGCTGCACAATCAACTAGAGGCCCTGCTGGAAGAAGCCCATATCAAGTTGTCCAGTTTCGTTTCGGATCTGCTCGGCGCAAGTGCACGGCGGATGCTGCAGGCGTTGGCGGATGGAGAAACTGATCCGGCGGCCCTGGCCGACCAGCGCTTGCGCGCCACGTCGGCGCAGTTGCGCGATGCATTGGGTGCGTGCACGGAGCTCAACCCGGTCTACCGCCGGCTGGTGAAGATGGCACTCCAGGAGTTGCAATTGATTGATCAGCGGATCGGCCAACTGGACCAGGAGATGGCAAGTCTGCTCCGGCAGCATCAGGATGCAGTTCAGCGGCTGGCCGAAGTCCCCGGTCTCGGGGTGGATTCGGCGCAACAGATCATTGCCGAAGTGGGTGCCAAGGC
>Ga0075425_100008254_pt1 | contig 11035 bp, 9 predicted proteins | sample SoiMethybrSBSTD4_FD_75300 | JGI IMG/M metagenome (GOLD analysis project Ga0075425, IMG submission 75300) | Bulk soil microbial communities from a Populus tree surrounding site in Tennessee, USA - Soil MetaG P. TD hybrid SBSTD4 | ecosystem: Environmental > Terrestrial > Soil > Tree plantation...
ATCACGTTGATGACCATGTTGCGCTAGCTGGGTGAGGCGAGCGCAATCTCAGGCCCAGACTCTCAAGCCCAGACTCTCAAGCCCAGACCCTCAGGCCCAGACCCTCAGGCCCAGACTCTCAGGCCCACACTCTCAGGCCCAGACCCTCAGGCCCAGTGTTTCAGGCCGAGTGTCTCAGGCCCAGACTCTCAAGTCGAGTGTCTCAGGCCTAGTGTCTCAGGCCTAGTGTCTCAGGCCCAGTGTCTCAGGCCCAGTGTTTCAGGCCCAGTGTTTCAGGCCCAGGACTCAGGGGTTGCAAGTACCCAGCCGCCTTAGGCACCCGCCGGACACACGCCGGCCACGCGCGAGGATCCGCCGCAATCCGCTCCGAGCCAGAGACACCACTGGCCAAGTAACGACTGCCACTGCGGCTTCATCCGTCTGACCTTGTGTCTCTGCGTTGACCGGGACGACAAGCCCGCTTAGCCTTTCCGCGCCCGACAGACCGGAGTATTGCCATGGACCAGCGTTTCGATCTCGTAATCCGCGGTGGCACGGTCTTCGACGGTACCGGTTCAGAGCCACGCGACGCCGATGTCGCGATCCGTGGCAGACGCATCGTCGAAATTGGCAAATTCTCCGGAAGCGGTGTTGAGGAGCTCAACGCAAAGGGCACGATCGTCACGCCGGGTTTCGTCGATATCCATACCCATTACGACGCGCAGGTCACCTGGTCGAGCGAGATCACGCCATCCTCCTGGAACGGCGTGACCACGGCGGTGATTGGCAATTGTGGCGTAGGGTTTGCGCCGTGCAAGCCGGAGCAGCGTGACATGCTGATCAAGCTCATGGAGGGGGTCGAGGATATCCCAGAGGTCGTGCTGACCGAGGGCCTTCCATGGAACTGGGAATCTTTTGAGGATTATCTCGATGCGCTCGACGCGCGCCACTACGATCTCGATGTCGTCACGCAGGTACCACATGCGGCCGTGCGCGTCTTCGTGATGGGCCAGCGCGGTGCCGACCGAGAGCCGGCGACCCCAGATGATCGTGTTCGCATGTCGGCTCTGGCAGCAGCCGGTGTGAAAGCAGGTGCCCTCGGTTTCTCGACGTCGCGCACGATCAACCATAAGACGCTTGACGGTCGCCATATACCAACCTTGAAGGCCGATGAGGCCGAGCTGGCCGAAATCGCCCAAGCGTTGACCAAGGCGGGTAGGGGCTGGCTGCAGGTGATTTCAGACTTCGACGACCCCGAGAAGGAGATGGCATTGCTGCGCCGTCTCGTCGAACGGTCTGGCCGGCCGTTGTCAATCACCATACTGCAACGTGATAACAAACCCGAGGAGTGGCGGCGTCTAATGGCGCGCGTTGCAGAGGCACAAAGGGCTGGCCTGCCTATGATGGGGCAGGTATTGACGCGGCCGACCGGCATCATGCTCGGTTTCGAAATCTCGCAAAATCCTTTCGTCGGCCGCCCCAGCTGGAGTGAGGTCGAGCCCCTGCCGTTCCCCGAGAGGATGAAGCGCCTGGTTGAGCCACAATTCCGCGCGCGCCTTATCGCAGAGACCGTCCAGGACGAGACGCTCTCCCGCCGCGTTACGAAGTGGGAGCGAATCTTCCCGCTCGGCGATCCACCTGATTACGAGCCTCCGGCCGAGACAAGCATCGCGGCAATGGCCGCGCAGCAAGGAAGGAAGCCCGCCGAGGTGGCCTACGACCTATTGCTCGAAAATGGCGGTAAGTCGATCCTCTATCGTCCGCTGAGCAACTACACCTACGGCACGCTCGACACCGTGCACGACATGATGTGTCATCCAAATACGCTGATCGGTCTCGGCGACGGTGGTGCGCATGTCGGCATTTTATGTGACGCGAGCGCCATCACATATATGTTGACACACTGGACGCGCGACCGCCGGCGCGGGCCGCGCGTGCCACTGCCTTGGGCCATCAAAAGACTGACGAGGGATAACGCGCGAGCAATTGGGCTCAACGACCGGGGCATCCTTCGGTGTGGCGCCAAGGCCGACATAAACGTGATCGACTACGACCGGTTGAGGCTTCATTCGCCTGAGGTCGTCTACGACCTCCCGGCTGGAGGTCGCCGTCTCATCCAGCGCATTGACGGTTATGTCGCCACGCTGGTTTCGGGCAAGATCGTCATGCGCGACGGCCAACCAACTGGTGTTCTGCCTGGCCGCCTCGTGCGAGGTTCGCAGGTCGAACCGGAGCTGGCCAGACAATCATAAATGGAATGGAAAGTGCACGCTGAGACGAGTGTGCTCACAACGATGAGCGCCCATTCTGCAACCGCTGAGACGCGCCAATCGTATGGGCGGCGGAGGGTCCCTCATGAAAGTCTCATATTTTGAAACCGGCCGCTATCGGCCGCCAGCGGACGCGCCGGCAATCTGGCCGATGCCCGCCTCCGCATATGAGAGCAGCGAAGGCGTGCGCGTTTTTCGAGGAATGATCGAGCGGATCGCATTGGCAGAAAAACTCGGGTTCGATTGGGTCAGCTTGTCGGAACACCACTATTCGCCGCGCATCCTGACCCCCTCGCCGGCGATTGCAGCCGCCTATGTTGCGGCCCGCGTCCATACGATCAAAATCGCACTGCTCGGCCCCATCGTTTCGCACAGCAACCCGGTGCGCATCGCAGAGGAACTGGCGATGCTTGATACGATCGCCGACGGGCGTCTGGTGGTTGGGCTGCTACGCGGGACGCCGAACGAGACACTGACCTATGACCTCAATCCCCAAGAGTCCCGGGAACGGACCGATGAGGGGATGGAACTGATCTTGAAGGCTTGGACCGAGCCGCACCCGTTCACCTGGCAGGGCCGGCATTTCCGCTATCGCACGGTGTCAGTCTGGCCGCGTCCCCTGCAGCAGCCGCATCCCCCGACCTTCGCGCTCGGTACCAGCCGGGAGGCAGGGGCGTTCGCGGCTCGCAACAAGATAGGTTTGGGTGTGTCCTACGGTCCGTTTGAGGTCATGGGCAAGGTGACCGCCTATTACCGCGAACAATGTGTGCAGCGCGGCTGGGACCCTGGACCGGATCAGATCATCTTCCGGGCTAACATCGTTCTGGCCGAGACGGATGGACAGGCGCAACGGGCGATGGAGATGTATCCAGCGCGAGCCCCCTTCTCACTGCCTGATGGCGTTGCCTCCGCACTGTTGGCACTGGACGCCCGCAACATCGCCGGCGAAGCGAGGCCTGCAAGCGTCAACCGCGCGTTACCGATCAATTTCTTTGGCGGGCCCGATACGGTTGTTGATCAGTTCCGGCGCTGCCGCGAGGTGATCGGAGCCGGCATCATCGATCTTGGCTTCAACACCCCAGGTACAACCGATCCAGCTGCGCTGCTCGATGCGCTCGATCTGTTCGGGCGGAGGGTGCTGCCGCGCATCCGCGACATGTGAGGGAATAATATGGGATTGGCGATCCGGGACGGATCCGTCGACGCGAACGGCTTGCGTATCCGCTACGAGGAGGTGGGGGAAGGGCCGCCTCTCGTTCATCTGCACGGCGCGTACGGGCTTGGGTTGACGTCGGCGCACGAACTGCTGAGCCGCGCTTTCCGAGTCATTGCATTTGAGATGCCGGGCTTCGGAGCGGCCGACAACGAGAAAACGCAAACGGTTCAGGACCTGGCGACGACGATGGCGGCGGCGGCTGAGGCTTTGGGTCTCGCTCGATTCAATCTGATCGGCACGTCATTTGGTGGTACGGTCGCATCCTGGATGGCGGTGCAGCGCAGCGATCTGGTCGCAGCCTTGGTATTGGATGCCCCATCGGTGATCCAGCCGGATGGGAGCGAGCCCGTCTCCGGCTCGCCCGAGCAAATCGCACGCCGGCTCTATGCTCACCCGCAGCGGGTTCCGCCAATACCTGTGGTCGAGCTCGCCATGGTCGCGCGGCGGTTGACGCTCGTGCGGCGCCTGAGCGGCCCAGCACGAGATAGACTGCTGGAAGACGGGCTGCGGAGGCTCAAAGTTCCGACCTTGGCGATGTTCGGTACACAGGACACGGTGATCCCAGCAGAGATGGGGCGCATTTACAAAGAGCTCATTCCGAATGCGCATCTGGTGTTCGTTTACGACGCCGGCCACGCGCTGATGGTTGAACGGCCAGAAGCCTTCGCGGAGGTAGTCACCGATTTCCTCGAACGGACTGACGCCTTCATCATCAGCCGGACCAAAACCATGGTCTTTCCCTAGAAATGCTTGCATGTTGCAGCTCGCCCTTCCTGTCAGTCCGTGACCGAGGCGGGCACCTCTGAAGGCTGCAACGTGCGCAAGAGTGGACCCCAGCCTATTCGCTCAGAGTGCGGGAGACCCTTCACGTTGGCAGGGTCTCGGACGTCCAGGCGAAGGCGGTGCAAGGGCCAGTCTATCCTCGGCAGTGACCCTCTAGAATGCGTGACCCCTTATGCAACGACTGGATGCGATCCTTTCGCACGGTTCAGCGATGTTGGCTCCCGCCGCTGTGTTCGTCGAAAATCCTCCACCAGCGCCGCGAACCAAAGCGTACCGCCTCCAGTCGGTGCTCGTAGTAACCGGTAGCGCTATCGTCATCGCCGCGCTGCGGATCGACACTCGAAGTGTAGGCGCGATACTGTTGAAGGTATCCGCGCTTTTTCTTCTTGTGGGTCGCCGCATCAGCGGGCGTGACAAAAGCAACGGTAGCGACAAGCGCAATGACCCCGTAAATCACTTTCATCGTTCTCGCTCCAAGTGGGCTTCCGCTGCAGCTGTAAACGTCGGGGCAGGTCCAATCATTCATTCTCTCACGCAGGTGTGAATTCCAACCTGCTGTAGGGGCCTGCGCTAGGAGCCTGCGCCAGGAGCCTGCGCAAGGAGCCTGCGCTAGGGGTATGTCCCGGCGCTGCGGTTGTCCGCCAGGAAGGCCGACCATTTCCCTGCGGCCGTCACCTCATCAGGAGGCGCAGGGTCCCCTTGACGCCCGAACGTATAGCGATTGGCGCGAGGCTCGTCGCCCGAGCCGAGCCCGGGCCATTCCCGAACGTTCAGATCGATCTCTTGCAGACGTTCGCCCACCAAGCCGTTATTGCCATCGAGAACACGCGCCCATGCGTAGTCGACAGAGGCGATCACGCGAGCTGAGCGAGGCACCAGACCAGCAGACGGCGACATCCTGCACCTGCCGATCCGAAGCCCGCCGATCCGAAGCCCCGATCCGAAGGCCGCCGATCTGAAGACTGGTTCAGATCATGCTGACAAATGCAATCCGGCTCTCTCGGCGGCGCGCTGGGCGACCGCCTTTCCGGTCGGAGTGAGAATCCTTACAGAGAGCTGACGTTGGCCCATGTATAGTGGTTTTCACACCTTCCTTCTCAGTAAAAACCCCCATGCATGCACCGCCGGCTCTGTATCAGCTTTCGCGTTAAAGGGCGAGCGGTGCCACACACTGCTTAACTGCGGAACCAACTTGGTGCGTCGGGCCCAAGTATTCCGCGGGGCGTACGCCGGGGGACCTTATTGGCAAACTCCGTCAAAATTGATCGTTACCTCGTGACCGCCACGGGGAAAGCGAGCACGTGGATGACGATTGGTGCGGCCGTTGCCATCGCGCTAGTCTATTTTCTGGCAGCCCGGCTAGGGCTCTCTCTTCTCGCCCAACCCGCTGACGTGGCCGTGTTCTGGCCTGCGTCAGGGGTCGCAACTGGAATCCTAGTTGCCGCCGGTCGGCGCGCCGCCGTGGCGTCCGTGGCGGGTGTTCTGATGGGCACTATCGCCGCGAACCTCGTGAGCGGCATGACTTTTTTTTCCTCTTTCCTTATCGGACTGTGCAATACCAGCGAAGCTCTACTGGTCGCCTGGCTGCTCGAGCGGTGGTTTGGGTCCGCATTCACTTTTAGCGATGTGCGTCGGGTGGTGTGCTTTTTCGCAGCGGCTGGGTTCGCTGCTGCAACCTTTGCGCTCGGCGGTGCTGCGGTCATGGTCGAGTTGACCGCGACGCCATTCTGGGAGGTTTGGCGCCTGTGGTTCCTATCACACGCCATCGGCATCGTGGTCGTCGCCCCGTGCTTGATCGAGCTCGGTCAATTGACGCGCGAGCGTCCAACCCGAGCCAAATTGACCGAGGGAGTAGGGGTTCTCGCCCTCATCATCCTGGCCAGCATCTATGCTGTCGCACTGCCGACGGGGTCTTGGCTCTCATTTGATTCCGACGCCGTCGTGTTTCCACTGCTGCTGTGGTTGACGGCCCGCAAGCTGCGGACGTTCGCAATCGCCGGCGCTTTCGTCGTATCGATGATGGTCATAGGCGCGACCACCTACGGCATAGGCCATTTTGGCGATGTGAGCGTATCGATCTTTGCGCGCGTGCATGGGGCTCAAGTCGTTGGCGCCATGGTGACAGCCTTTACACTTATTTTGACAGCGCTGTTCGCAGAACGCGAGCGCGCCGAGCTCGCCCTGGCTGAACGCAACGCCCAATTCAATCTTGCTCGATGTGCGGCCCGCGTTAGTACTTATGCCTACGACAAAACCTCAAGAACCATGCATCTGTCCGAGGCGAGCGCTGCAATATTCGGCCTACCTCGCAACACCACCAAAATGACGGCCGATGAATGGCGGTTGCGTGTGCATCCAGAGGATTTGCAGCGACTGGATGTCGAACGGCAGAGCGCATTTAAAGAACGGAGAACTGAGCTTGTCTCCGAGTTTCGCATTATCCGCCCAGACGGTGAAGTCAGGTGGATCGAAGCTAGAGCCCTAATTACTTATGATGCCGCCGGACATGCTTGTCGCATGCTGGGCGTCTACATTGACATCACCGAGCGCAGACGAGCCGAGGACCACAAGGGCCTCTTAATCGCGGAGCTCGACCATCGCGTAAAGAATATTCTCGCGAGCGTCGCCGTCATCGCGCAGCACACACGCGATGCGACCAAGTCAATGGATGATTTCCTGAAGCTACTCAATGGTCGGCTTCATTCTTTGGCCAACACGCATGCTCTCTTGAGCCGCAACCGTTGGCACGGCGTCAGTCTCGCCGAGCTCGTGCGTGGCGAGCTTGCTCCCTGGATGCGGGAGGGCAACACGCTCATCGATGGGCCCGATATTGTGCTCACTGCGGAGGCGACACAGCCCGTGTCGATGGTTCTGCACGAGCTCGCTACGAATGCCACCAAGTATGGTGCCTTTTCCAATGGGCATGGCCGGATTTCGGTATGCTGGCGAAGGCACTCCCACAGTGACGCGAGGAGTAAGCTGGTCCTTGAATGGCAAGAGGCCGGCGGACCATCGGTTTCAGCAACCAGTGCCCACGGATATGGCACGTCCGTGATCCAGAATATCATCCCCTATGAGCTCGGAGGGAGCGTGGATTATGAACTCGCGCACGGGGGCGTCCGATGCAGACTGGAGATACCGGCCAAATGGTTGCAACATTCAACTAGCGTGTAGTTCTCGCGCCTCGAAGAGCCGTTCGCGCACCGGCCCACGGTGAAATCGCATTCCGCGAACCGCTCCAGTCCAAGCGCAGAGAGAGCATCGCTGTTAGCTTATTCCCATCGGGGGCGAATAAGGAAAAGCTGCGTCCGGATGTGATGACTATGTCACTAGGCCGTCCGGTGCAACTCTGGCGGCCGCTCCCGGACGATCTCGGCGAACGGGACTGACAACGATCACCTCGTCAGCAACGCATCAGCCCGGGGCACGATGTTTTTGGCCTTGGGCGATATTACGCGAATTCCAGGTGATGAGGATGGTATCGCGTGTGGTTTGACTGGCCGTAATCAACTCCCGCCCGTGATAACTCTGCCGCGCCGCACAGTCGTTGACGGCGAACGCATAGGCGCTGTTGGGTTTAAACGGGAAGCGCTTGATCTCCTTGAATTTGCGACCAATGATACGGTGCGTGAGCGGCTGCCTGATATAAAGCGATGTGCCAAGATCGTCCTGCCCATCTTTGGCGGGCAAATAAAACTGCATCGTCACCACGCGCGGTTGCCCATCGGGATGCGGTTTGATTCGGTAGTCCTGATAGTCGCGGATCAACATGACATTGGGAAAGGCCGGCTGCTCGATCACCGTGGGCTGGGGACAGCCGAGGCGAATGGCAATGTCGCCTGCAAGCTTCGCATAAACGGCACGCCGGAACTTGTCGGACTCAAGCGCTTCGGTGATCCCCTCCCAGAAGGGACGTCGGGAATTGTCGATGCGGCCCAGCTCACCCTCGGTCAAACACAACCGATCACGGGTCGACTCTCCCTGACCGTTTTTCCAGCGCTTGGCATTGAACGGGAGATAGGAGGCCTTGGCGGGTAGGTTGGCGATTATCTGCTCGTAGATGTCATCCGGAAAGACGTTCATCATATAGAAATGCTGGAAGGGCCACGTCTCAACCTTCGCATCCGTCACGCGCTCCACCAGCTGCTTGACAATACTCTCCACCGAGCCAGGCGCTTGGCGGAGCGAGTGGGTCGCATGGGCCACTCCCTGCTGATCTGCATCCATGGGGCGTCGCCCTCCTCGTATCGGGCATTACGTGTGCAGGCAGGGGTTGTAGACTGCGGGTGATTGTCGAGCAAGGCGAAGGAGTTGCGACGCGGCAACACCGATCTTGCCACCGGTTCGCAAGGCAACGCACTGCGGCTCGTCCCGGCGACCTGGCGTCGCCTTGATCCAGCCGCGGTCGCCGCACCACGCCCACTCCTGCTCCCCTGCCGTGATGCGTTGGCACGCGACCATTCCGCCTGGCATTGCGGACTTGGGCACTCGCCGGTTGCAGCGCGGGCACTGTGGAAAACAACCTCCAAGGGAGACTGGACACAGGCGCGAAGAACGCCGAAGCCCCGCTTGACAAAGGGACGCCTCATGTCCGACGTAACTCACGCAATGCGCAAGTTTAAGGTGCTCGCGAGCGGGACCAACCGCTGTAATATCAAGACGCGCGATACAACACGACCTCCCCAAGGCTACTTCTCGACGATCGCATGGGTATGCCCCGCTAACCCTTTGGTCAGCGCTGGCCGCACCGCTGACGAAATTGAAGAGGATCGGAAGATGGGTCGCCCCACTGCGTCACTGACAGGTGTCCCGCTGCTGACCGCGGCGTGGGTCGCCGACGGCGTGATCCTAAAGCGGCGTAATCCCCTATCTGTGCGTCCCGCTGATCGCGCCCTGTTGCGAAATCGTTCACGCCGACTCGCTTGAGGGCGATCCCCGCAACCGCACCGCGGGTCGGCGGACCAGCGACAAACGTTTGACCGCCCTCACCGGCGAGTGACCAATCTCTACCGTTGGCACTGGCGCTATTGTGTTGGGACGTCAATCGACACCGATCAGGTCACGACACAGTTGAGGCGACCATAAGTGCCGAGCCGGGAAGAGATCAACACTTGGTGATAGAAGCAAAAGGCTCGTCTGGATGCCGCATTCGCCGACGCAGAATTGCTGCGCCGCAATGCCGGGCGTCATCCCGTCCCAACGGGTCGGGTCAGGCGGGGCACCTTGCGCGTCTCGTGACCCCCACGAAGGCGGCCGCAGTTGGGGGTCGCAAAACAAAACTTCAAGCCTCGGCAACGAACCCCGGGCGGTGACTATGGAAGATTAAATGGGCGCGGCCTCTCGGGCCTCTTGCTGTGCCAAATTGTTTCTCACTTTAGCGACGGACAAATGCGGTGAACTCGAAAGCGACTCAGGGTTTTTGCGGATTTAAGTCGACGCGCACGGCGGACACAATTAGCCCGGCGGCTGCCTGTTGTCGTTTTTCTTGGAGAGCTTCCAAATGGGATTTATCGAGGAAGTGATCAGTGCAGCGCTGGGAGCAAAGGTTCCGCCTGCTCAAAGTCAGTCTTCTCAAATGGCGCCTCAACAGGATCAATTCTCGCAAATCGCGGCAGCATTGCAGGAACTGTTGGCACCCAAACAGGGATTGGTGCCGGGTGGGCCGGCGGCCGCCCCCACATCGGCCGCGCAGCAAAGCTCGGGCGGTCTTGACGTGCTCTTGCGTCAGTTCCAGCAGAATGGCCTGGGTGTCATCATCAATTCCTGGATCGGCCCCGGGCAAAACCAGCCGATCTCTCCGACCCAGCTGCGCCAGGCCGTTGGCCAGAACACGGTCAACCATCTGTCGCAGCAAACGGGTGCGCCACAGGATGAACTGCTTGCTCTGCTATCAAAGTATCTTCCCGGCATCATCGACAAGCTGACGCCCAATGGTCAACTGCCAAGCTAAGGCGGATCTGCGATCGCGTTAACGATGCACCGCAGGACAACGATGCACTGTCAGCAAGTGAAGCAGCAGATGCCTTGAGCCGCTCTGATACCAATGACCAGTTATGACGTGAAAGTGACGGAGTTTACCGCCGACGCCACGCGATCCTCGCCCCGGTTTCGGCCGTCGCCGTGCCTCAATCCGGCGCTGTTGCGGGTGCCCGGAGGCCGATTGTCGTCGATGGCGATGGTAGGCGCAGCATCCGGGATACCATCGGCAGCGTGCCCGAATAGAGCACTCGATCGTCGAGCAGGGGGCAGGGCACAGTCCGGCCACCTCCCCGCCATCGTCGTTGCAAAAGGATTTTGCACTTGAACCTGTCGCTTGCAGGAGGCTGGCATGGCTGACGTTGTGGTCAAATCCCCGTTGCAATATCTCGACAAAGCGTCAAACGCGCTACGGGACATGGGGCTCTTGCCGGACAAGGTCGATCCGGCCCCCATGAATGCCTTGCTGGAGAAAATATCTGATCTTGATCAGGACAAGATTGCGCTCATCGCCCGTACGTTGGGTCAGACCGAGGTGTTCAACGAAGTGGTGCGCGATCAGACCTCGAAGATGGAAATCGGTGAGCGCTATCAGACCATCACAAATGGGTTCAACTCGATACGCGACGATTCCAAACGTCTGGTGGACCAGGTCGCCGACGGCAAGATCGACATCTTCGAACGTGGCACCAACATGTGGATGAAGATCGCCCGTGGCGATATTGGCGATCGTTTTGATAAGATCAGGAAGACCTATCTTTCTGTCACCAAGGAAACGAAGAATCAAATTGAACGAGAAAGCAAGATACTC
>Ga0075425_100008255_pt1 | contig 11034 bp, 6 predicted proteins | sample SoiMethybrSBSTD4_FD_75300 | JGI IMG/M metagenome (GOLD analysis project Ga0075425, IMG submission 75300) | Bulk soil microbial communities from a Populus tree surrounding site in Tennessee, USA - Soil MetaG P. TD hybrid SBSTD4 | ecosystem: Environmental > Terrestrial > Soil > Tree plantation...
GGGTACGACTTCTATCCGCTGCAGACGATTCAACCGTTTGCCGTAATCGATACGCTGTTGCGGCTCGGATTAGCACGCGCCAGCAACTTGACGGTAACGACATTCGATCTAAGCGCGCGGGTGAACGATCACCTCCGCCGCGCAACAGCAAGTGCTCGTCGTGGAGCGGCCTACATAATCCAACTGCCACGAGATACGCAAGGACAATGGAAGCCGGAGGCGGTTGATTACTGGGCGAAATTCGGCGACCGCATTGGCGCGCCGGCGAAGCCCGCAGCGGTCTCCGCAGATCTCGGCGATCTAAGGATCCGCGCGGTGAGCGTGCGCCCGGGCATTGTCTCTCTCATCACGCCTGAGGACACTAACATCGTGCTTCAACGACTGGAGATTCCCGCGGGCCAGGGCTTCGATTTGCTCATAGCCACGAACATACTGGTTTACTACGATGTGTTCGAGCAAAGCCTCGCCCTGGCGAACATCGAGAAGATGCTGCAGCCTGGCGGGTTTCTCCTTTCCAACAATGCGCTACTTGAGCTGCCGGGCTCTGGCATGCATTCTGTTGGCTACGAGACCGTGGTCTATTCGGACAAGCCGAATGACGGAGATCACATTGTTTGGTATCAGCGCGTAGCTGACAGACAGTGAGCCCGAGCTGCGTGTTTCTGCTTTGTTGTTCTTCTTGGTGTGATCGTTTTGTGATAACATTCAGCAGGTTTCCGGAGTACCTCACAACGATCATTTCTATTGTCATCGGCTAACACAAGGAGGTGAAACATGTATGCCTCAGCATTTTCAGGGCGGCGCTCTTTTGAGGTCTTGTCGGTCGTGTTGTTTGCTGCGCTATTTATGATTCTAGGCGCTGTGCCAGTGCGAGCGCAGATGGGCGGTATAGACAGCGATCGCGGTGATCCGGGAACGGGCGGTAGGAGCAGTATTCAGGGAAGATTGTTCATTCGCGGTGGCCAGCGCCTGGAGCGCCGCGCGAAGGTGAAGCTTCAGAGCCTTAACAGCGGCGATCAGTTTCAGATGTCGGATGACAGCGGTGCGTTCACATTCAGGCGGCTGCGGGGCGGCACTTACACTGTCGTAGTGGACGCCGGCGAAGAGTTTGAAACAGCCACCGAAACCGTAGACATTATTGAGCCGGCGCGAAGACGCGACGACCAGGGAATAGTTGTTCCAGTGACGATTTATCTCGAAGCCAAGCGAACCGTGAAGAGTGCGGTCGGCACCGTAGACGCATCCACTGGCGGCGTGCCAGATGCAGCAAGAGACCTTTATAAGCAAGCGATCGAGTCTGCGCAATCGGGCGATAAGAAAAAGGCTATCGAGCAGTTAAAGCAAGCGCTGGCGGTCTATCCAAACTTCATGACCGCGCTAAACGAGCTTGGCGTCCAGTACATGAACCTGAAGGAGTGGGGAAAAGCAGCGGAGTCTCTGCGCGCAGCCATCAAGCTCGGACCCGAGGCCTTTCATCCCCATCTCAATTACGGCATCGTTCTCATGCAGTTGAAAGACTACAAATCCGCGGCTGCCGAGCTTCAGGTTGCGGTTCAGAAAGATAGCTCATCGGCCGTAGCCCATTTTCAGCTTGGCCGCGCGCTGGTCAACTTGAACAGTTTCGATCTCGCGGAGAGGGCTCTACGACAAGCCATCAGCATCGGCGGTGACAATGTCGCGGAGGCTCACAGATACCTTGCTGCCGTATACATTGAGAAGCAGAACGCTCAAAGCGCAGCCAATGAATTGGAGTTGTATCTGAAACTGGCGCCCAAGGCTACCGACGCCGAACGGATTCGAATGTTGATCAAGGACCTGCGCAGCCAGGCTTCGAACAAACCACGATGACGTGTGACTGATTCTCAGCGGAAGCCGCCCGGAACTACGTCAGTCGCCAGGGAATTTGCCGGTAAGAAATAGAACGCTATAGCAAAGATCAAATAAACCGCCAGCAGCAGCACCCCTTCCATCCAGTTCGACTCGCCGTCGGCGGCGACCAGACTTACGATCGCGACCGCAAGCCCCACCGCTATCACCTCAAAGGTCGTAAACACCAAATCCATTGGCCGCCCGAGAGCGTAGCTCAAAAACACGAGAACAGGTGCGACAAATAACGCGATCTGCATGCTCGATCCGACTGCAATGTGATAAGCCAGATCCATCTGATTCTTCATCGCCATCAAGACCGCCGTGCTGTGCTCGGCTGCGTTGCCCACAATCGCTACGGCGATGACGCCAACAAAGACTTCTGTGAGCCCGAGCGACTTCGATGCAGGTTCGACCGCGTGAACCAACAATTCGCTCATCCAGGCAACGAGCGCAGTCGATCCAAGCAACACCAGCCCGGCAGTCTTTGGGCGCATCATAGAAGCTTCCTCGTGCGGCTCGCTTGTTCCAAGATAGAGGTCTTTATGAGTGCGCAGCGCGAAGATAAGGCTAAGAACATAAGTCACAAACAACACGATGGAGATCTCGAGACTGATGTTCTTCTCGGCGCTCCCCTCTGCGCCTCGCGTGACCCAGTGAAACAGGGCCGGCACCAACAAGCCTATCGCGCTCAGCGCCATCAAGGTGGCGCTCATCGTCGCAGCGGTCCGGTTGAATTTCTGATGCCGGTACTTGAGCCCGCCCGCCAGCGCGCTTACACCGAATACGAGGAGAATATTTCCGAGAATAGACCCGGTCAGCGATGCTTTGATCACCTCGGTCAACCCCGCGCGCAAGCCTTGAAACGCGATGATCATCTCGGCTGCGTTCCCAAACGTCGCATTCAACAGCCCGCCGATTCCCGCGCCCAGCCGTTCCGCAAGGCTCTCGGTAGCCTTCCCCATCCATCCGGCGAGCGGAATGATCGCCACTCCCGACGCTATAAACGTCCAGAGCTCAGGCGCGTGTGAGTAGTGCAGGACAACGGCCACAGGGATGAAAATCAGCAGCACATCCAAAGCGTGCTCGAGCGGGAAATGATTGACGGTAGGTTTTCTCAAGATAGTCTCGTGCCCTGAATAAGACCACCCTGGGAGCGCAGGCATCATCCCTGCCTGCCTCCAGCGCAACACCAAGCAAGCAGGCAGGGATGCCTGCGCTCCCAGGTGGTCTATCTTCTAGCCTTCTCAATCGCCGCAGCCATCTGATCCATCATCTCGCGCTCGCTGAACGCCATCCAACCGTGCCCCTTGCCTGGACCGTAAAGAATCTTCCCTTCATACGGCGGATCGGCTTTCGACAGAAACGCGTCGAGCATATGCACTGCGTTGTTCAGGAAGTAATCATCCGCTTCGCCAACCCAGATCGTCAGCTTGCCGCGCAGCTTAGGCCCAAGCGTTTTCCAGTTCTGCTCGAGCACCAATCGGAGATCGTATTTCTTCCAGTGCTCAACCAGTTCGCGATTGATCTTGCCGGTCTTCGGGTCCCAGAGGGGCGCAGGTCGACCATCGGCGGCACGGGGACCATACGTCGCGTTCCACGCGCCCCATTGCTCGCCTGACGTTGTGTAGCTGTCGCCGAGCCCCATCACGTTTTCCATCTGACACTCGTGGCGAATCGTAAAGCGAACATCACCATTCAGGTCTCGCGCGCTCGGCCGCTCGAATCCCCGCCTGTTCAAGTAAGCGTTTTGATCTTCATAGATGTTGATCAGTTGAAACGCGCGAAAGTCCACCCCGTCGGGAAATCCCGACCACGTACCGTTGAAGAAGTCCGGATAAAAAACCTGAAGCGCAAGCGACACCCATCCACCGGTCGAGCCGCCAGCGAGCACGCGCGCCCACGGTTGGCCGATGCAGCGAAACTTCCGCTCGACATAAGGGATCAACTCCTGGGTAATCGCGTCTCCGTACGGGCCGTTGTTGTCCGAGTTCACCTGATAACAGTCTCCGTACGGCCCGTAGCCATCCAGATGCAGCAAGACCATCCGAGGCGTGCCATCCGCCTGCCACGCGCTACGAAATCCCGAACCCTCCCTCATCATGCGCTGAACGTTGGTAAAGCGGGAGCCGTACCCGCCAATCTCCACTCGCAACGGGTACCGGTTAGCAGGCTCGCTCTCGAATCCTCGCGGCAGGATCACGCCGGCTCTCAAATAGATCGGCCGCCCGTGAAACTTGCTGAGCAGGTTCGATTGGATCCTCACGTACTTGACGTAATCGGTGTCCGGCGGCAATTGCTCCGCCGGCACCTTTTCGGTCAGCTCGATCCTCACGGTTGCGCCTTGCGTTGGATCGAGGTGTATTTTGCGCGATTTGCTGTAGAGGTTACCTGGCGCATTCACCGATTTCAGATCGATGTTTGAATCGAACAACGCCTGGATGAAGTAGTCGCCTGCCGGCAGATTCGCGAGGCTGTCGATCGGAAACGCAGCACACTTCTCATCGATCGCACCAGTAACGCCTGGGGCAAAGTTCTGAATGTCCCGGCCGAAAACCGGCGAAGCGTCGAGCCCGGTTTGACCTATCGTGAGCCTTGGTTCCGGCTGGCTCTTGGGACTCAGTACTACGAACAACCTCCCGCTCTGGGGAGACGAGACTAGCCCGGATGCAATTGTTACTTCGAGTCTAATCGAGGAAGAGCGCACGACGTGCGCAGCCACCTGAAGTGACGCAAGGATAACAAGCGTAAGACAGAAAGTAATAGCTCTCTTCATTTCCTATCCCAGCTTCGGAATTTCGGATTCACACGCAGCATGAAAGGCTCGTGTTCGGGAAGGGTGGTTTACCATCGCACTATCCGAAAACCACCCTTCCCGACCACGAGCATTTAACGCTGTCCGTTCATCCGATGTGTTCCATCCTCACTTCAGATGAGCATCGAACCACCGCAGTATCCGATTCAACCGGTCGATCAGATGCTTTTCTTCCTGCAAACCATGAGGCTCGCGCGGATACACTACGAACTCGCATTCAACCCCGTATCGTTTTAGCGCGCGATATAGCATCTCACTCTGCCCCAGGGGATCGGTTCGGTCGTTCTCGCCGTGCAGAATCAGTGTTGGAGTGCGCGCGTTCTTGATGTAAGTCATCGGCGAACTCTTCGCAAAGCCTTCCGGCTTTTCGTAAGGCAGACCGAAGAACCATTCATCGTACGCCGGGCCGTCTTCGGTGCCGAACTCCGTCGCGAGGTCGCTCATCCCCGCTCCCGAGACTGCCGCCTTGAAGCGCTGCGTCTGAGTGATCGCCCACGCCGCCATGTAGCCGCCATAAGACCACCCGCCGATTCCGAGCCGGCTTGGATCGGCGATTCCCCGGCTGATCAAAAGATCAACGCCTGCCATCACGTCCTTGAAGTCTCCGCCGCCCCAGTCTTGCCGATTCATCTCGAGGAACCGATGCCCGTATCCGCTCGAGCCGCGAATGTTTGGGTAGAACACCGCGTAGCCGCGGGCCGCCAGCAACTGTCCCCAGGGCTCGAAGGAGTCCGACCAAGCACCGGTCGGCCCTCCATGAACCAGCACGACCGTGGCGACTTTTGTTCCTTCTACATAGCCGCGCGGCTTTAACAACAGCGCTTCGATTTGTGTTCCATCGAAGCTTTTGTAGTTCACCAACTCCGGCTTAATAAGAGCAATCTGGCTCCAGTTTTCATTAAACCGGCTTACCTTCACTGGGCCAGCTTCGCCATTCGACAACCAAAGCTCAGGGGCATCGGTCGCACTCTCTCCGACGAATGCAAGCAGCTTCCCTCTCTGATCGAAAGAAGGCGCTGGGTGCACGTCACCAGCCGCGATCTGTTCAATCCTGCCTTCCTGTCTGACGACGCAGAACTGGCTCCTGGAGCCCATTTGACCCACAACGAGGATCGACCCATCCGGACGCCAGATGGCGTTCGACACGGGGCGGTCGAGGCTCGACCCGGTCAGGTTCTTCGGTGCGCCTCCTTCAACCGACTGAAGGTAAAGGTCATGAGGACTCGGGCCGTCAATTCGCCCGGCAAGATAGGTCAGGCTCTTTCCATCGGGAGACAGGCGAATCGCAACAAACCCTCCGCGCGGGGTCCCTATCTCTTTCATCTGACCGTCGGCGACCATGATCGACAAGATGCGATGCGTGTTTTGGTCTGACTCGGGATGATCGGTCGCAGAGACGACGAGCCGGTCGCCCTGCGGGGACCACTGAACTTCTGAGATCTCCCACGAACCAGAGGTCAGTTGCCGAATCTTCTTTGGCTCGATGTCGATCAGCCAGAGCCGCGCGCGCTTGTCGTCACGATCGACCACTCGAGCATCGTCCTTGTCCTTGTCTTTCTTGTCCTCAGCTTCCGTCTTAGGTTCGGGAGCGAGAAACGCCAGCTGTTTCCCGTCTGGTGACCATACAAACGATCGAACACCGTTCTTGCCTTCGGTCAATCGCTCCGCCTCACCGCCGTCGCTCGGCATCACGTAAATCTGAGGTGATTCTCCTCGGTCCGACACGAACGCCAGCTTCTTCCCGTCGGGAGACCAGCGCGGTGAGTATTCAGATTTCGATGAGTTAGTAAACTGTCTCAGCTCGCGAGAGCGTACGTTCAGCATCCATATATGCCGGCTACGAAGCGTACCTTTTGGAGGCTGACTAACGACGAAGCAGACGCGATCGCCGCCGGGCGATATGCGTACGTCAGACAACTGTCGTCTGGCGATCGTTTGTTCAGGCGTGAGTTGAGCTTGAGCGGCGGGCGCCAGGGCCAAAAGGAGTAGCGCAGTGAACATATCTCAGCCTCCAAGCTTACAGGTTTGCGGCATTTAGATGGCCGGTTCACTCAATGTGAGCGAGAAATGAGGGATCAAGCAGCGAGAGCAATTGATCGCGAGCGCGTTCGACGGCGGCTTGCTCTTTTGCCTCGAGCGTTATCTTTACCCGATAGGCCTCGTGAGTAAACGTGGGGTACGACCCAATATCGACTTGAGGATGACTGGCTGCAACCTCGTCCAGACGCGGTGCGATATCGAATTCGTCTTCGCGAGTATAGATGACCTGAGTGTGAAACGGCTCGGCTCTGAATCGCTCTCGGATCGCCTCGAACTTCTTGCGAAACAGTTCCGGGACGCCCGGCAGCACGTAGACGTTTTTTACCGCAAGAACGGGCCAGCGCAAATCAACCCCGCGGATCAGATCTGAACCCGCGGGCACAGCCGCCATTCGCAACCGCGCGGCATCGACACCATCTCCAAAATAAGAGCGCAGCATCGCTTCAAGCTCGGGGTGTCTTATAACCTCCCGGTCGAACGCGCGCGCCACGCCTTCAATTGTCACATCGTCATGAGTCGGCCCGACTCCGCCCGAGGTAAACACGTAATCGAATTGTTCAGCGCATTCTCGGACCGTAGTCGCTATGATGTCGACCTCATCGGGAATGATCACGACTCGCCGGAGGGCCACTCCAAGCCCGTGCATCTCCCCGATCAGAAAGCTGGCGTTCTTGTCCTGGGATTTTCCGGTCAGAATCTCGTTGCCGATGACTACGATGGCCGCGGTCTTCTGTCGCATAGGAGACATATTAAGGGAAGTGGAGTCAGTTGTCAGTAGGCAGAAGTCCGTAGTCCGTAGTCCGTAGTCCGTAGTCCGTAGTCCGTAGTCCGTAGTCCGTAGTCCGTGGTCCGTAGTCCGTAGTCCGTAGTCCGTGGTCCGTAGTCCGTAGTCCGTAGTCCATAGTCCGTGGTCCGTGGTCCGTAGTCGGTGGGCACGGTGCAATCGCCGATTATGAGTCAGAACACTGATGCCGACAACCTGCCACCGACTACGGGCTACGGACCACGGACTACGGACCACGGACTACGGACTACGGACTACGGACCACGGACTACGGACCACGGACTACGGACTACGGACCACGGACTACGGACCACGGACCACGGACTACGGACCACGGACTACGGACTACGGACTCTCCCCTTCGTTGCTCCGCCCCTCTCTCTGCTGCTATTGTTTCCAGTCCGCTCACGCAAATTGAAATCTCCCAGACACGAGGTACGGATGTTTCGAAAGGTAGTCACTCTGGTGATGTTTTCCATAGCTATGTTACCCGCTGGTTGCTCGCTGCTTTCCCACGAAGCTCCCACCGACGACATCGACAAAGCCGCGGCTCAGTTCTTCCAGCGACTCGGTAACGAGCAGTACGACACGATCTACAATGATGCCGCGAAGGGGTTCCAGGCGAAACAGACCCGACAGACGGTGACTGACAACCTCAGGCAGATCGCCGAGCAAGGCAAGATACTTGACTTTCAACGAATAAGCATGGCGTTTCAGGCAGAAGGCAAAAGTCGTATTGCATCGCCGGTTTACAGAACTTCGTCCCAACAGTCACATGGAGAAATTACGTTAAATTTCCAGGATGAAGGCGGGGAGTGGAAGCTGTTCGGTTTCATCTATAAGCCGCGGTAAAGCCGCACACGCTGGATTCTGTTCCACTTCAGGAGGCCTCAATGCGAATGCGCTTAGCATTTTGTTTTTTCGCGATCGCACTTTTTGTGTCCATCTCGGCGGTCAGTGCAAGTCTCCGACCGAGCGTCGCCGGCGGACGGTCATCGGTCAAAGCAGGCAGCGTTTATGGACGCAGTTCGATCAATGCTGGCTCATATCGGAGTCCAGGGAGGCTTCACAAGGCTGTGGTCTCCAGCGCTGACGCGAATGCGCTCGCTCAGGCGAAGTCTTCAGGGGCCATCGAGATTGCTGACTACGGGTCTTTCAAACTGCTGGCTATGGATGAAAGTGCGCTTGCGAGTGTAGAGGAAAAGCAGTCTGAGAAGCTGAGGAGCGGAGGAGCAGAGGAGCAGTGGAGCAGAGGAGCAGTGGAGCAGAGGGGCGGAGGAGACGACGTCTCTATCGCCTCTGCGCCTCTGCACCTCAACTCCTCTGCTGCTTCGCTGGTCGTGCGTGACGATCTCAACGTTCTGCTTCTTCGGTCTGGCGCGATTGATACGACCAACAATGAAACGACGGGCGCCTTTGTTGGGATGGGCCGCTCGGCAGCCTCTTACGGTTTGCAAGCCTCTGCGTCGCGCGGCATTGAAACTAGCGAAAGTGACAAAAGTACTGGGGGCGCCGAGCTTCGATTGGTTCAATTCGTGGGTCCGGTCAAGCGGGCGTGGCTTGAGCAACTCGAGGCGAGCGGGTTCGAAACGATCGCATACGTCCCGAACAACGGCTACCTTGTGCGCGGCGATTCAAACGCTAGAGCCCGGTTGATGAGCAGCACTCAGAGCGCTGAAGCTCGCGGCGAAGGCTTCGTTCAATGGGAAGGTCCGTTTCTGGAAGAGCACAAGATTCATCCCGCGCTGGGAGAAGCGATCGCCGCCGCGACCGGCGAAGTCACCGTTGCAGTCCAACTCGCTCTTGGCAACGGCGAACGCAATGCGCGAGAAAACGCCGAAGTGAAACAGGCAAGGAAGCTGGCGTCGCGGGTCCTGCTTGATTCCTACGGCGTGCTCAACTTCACCAACTTGCGGATCAAGATCGATGCGAGCCGGATCGCCGACCTCGCCGCTTTGCCGAGCGTAGTCAATGTCGAGCCGTGGACCCCGCCTCAGTTGTTAGACGAACGCTCGGACCAGATAGTAGCCGGCGAATTGACCGCTGATCGCACGGCGGCCCGAGGACCGGGCTACGCAGCGTGGCTTGCGGCACACGGGTTTTCGTCAACGTTCAACTTCGCCATCGACGTCTCGGACACCGGCATCGATCGGGGAGTCATCACGCCGGACAAGCTTCACCCTGACTTTCTCGATTCAAACAAACAGAGCCGCGTTTTGTATGCGCGCGATTACACCTCCGAGCTTGATCCGGGCGACACTCAGGGACACGGCACGCTCAACATGTCGATCGCCGCCGGCGCGAATATGTCCTCTGACAAAGACATGCGCGACCCGTCGGGGTTCAACTACGGCTTAGGCGTTGCGCCGTTCGCGTTGATCGGTTCGTCCAAGATCTTTCAATCCAACGGGTTCTTCGATCTCATCGACCCTTACACCAGGCTCGTCTCGGACGCTTACCGCGACGGCGCTCGCGTTATGTCGAACAGTTGGGGTGAGGCTTCCAATACGTACTCGATAGATTCGCAGGAATACGACTCGCGAGTGCGGGATGCGGCGCCCGATCAACCTGGCAACCAGGAGACGACGATACTGTTCGCCGGCGGAAACACCGGGTCGGTCAAGCGCAGCAGCGCGCCGGGCACAGCCAAAAATGTAATTTCGGTCGCGGCAGGCGAGAGCTCGCGCAAAGACGGCACCGATGGCTGCAACGTGAAAGACGCCGATTCCGACAGCGCCATGGACATCGCATTCTTCTCCTCGGGCGGGCCATGTGACGATGGGCGGATGAAACCCGACATCACTGCGCCGGGCACTCACATTGAAGGCGCTGCGTCGCAGAACTTGCTGTTTGACGGATCCGGCGTGTGCGGCCCGGACTCCAGCGAGCTCTACTTCCCGAAAGGGCAGACGTTGTACACATGGTCGTCGGGCACGAGTCATTCAACGCCGCAGGTGGCAGGGGCCGCCGCTCTGGTGCGTCAGTTTTTAATCGGCAAAGGCGAACCGCCAAACGCGGCCCTCGTCAAAGCTATCCTGCTCAACACGACTACCTACATGAGCGGCGAACGCGCGGGTGGGGATCTTCCCCAGGCGCGACAGGGCTGGGGTCTGTTGAATCTGGGTCGAGCTTTTGATGCCACGCCCAAGATCTTCGTCAACCAGACGAACACCTTTACCGACAGCGGCCAGCAGTTCGTTATCACCGGCGAAGTGAAAGACTCGACGCAACCGTTTCGCGTCACGCTCGCGTGGACTGATGCGCCGGGCTTTTCAGGCGCCGCCCCGTGGGTGAACGATCTCGACCTCGAGGTGACCATCAACGGCCAGGTCTATCGCGGCAACAACTTTACAGGCCAGGAATCGCAACCCGGCGGCGACGCCGACACCAGGAACAATGTTGAAGGCGTGTGGCTCCCGGCAGGCACGGTAGGCACGTTCGTCGTTCGAGTTCGGGCGACCAACATCGCGGGCGACGGCGTACCGGCCAACGGGGATTCGACCGATCAAGACTTCGCTCTTGTGGTTTA
>Ga0075425_100008256_pt1 | contig 11034 bp, 6 predicted proteins | sample SoiMethybrSBSTD4_FD_75300 | JGI IMG/M metagenome (GOLD analysis project Ga0075425, IMG submission 75300) | Bulk soil microbial communities from a Populus tree surrounding site in Tennessee, USA - Soil MetaG P. TD hybrid SBSTD4 | ecosystem: Environmental > Terrestrial > Soil > Tree plantation...
GAAAAGAACTGCGCTGCAGATCCTTCCTTCAGCGGGAACGGACTCCCGCCGGGAAAGTTTCGCCACGGATCGTCCAGAGTCAGGCCGGTGATGCTGGTGATATTGCCCCACGGCGAAGACTGTACCGAGTCCTCACGGAACTGGGCAGAAATGAAATTGTACGAATACGCGTACGAAGCTCGAACCGACGTTCGGCCATCTCCGTTGACATCCCACGCCAGTCCGAGGCGCGGCGCAAACTGCGCCCATCGATTGTACAGGCCTTTCTTTCCGGGGAATCCGGGATCGCCAGGGTAGTAAAAACCCGCGGGAGCGTTGGGATAAACCTGGCTCTTGATGCCTTGCTGAAATCTTGCGTAATCGAAATTCACGGTGCCGCGATCAAGAAATGTCTGCGGGAGGTAAGGTTCCCAGCGAAGACCGTAGTTGACAGTCAATTTCCGATTCGTCTTCCACGAATCCGCAGCGTACATGCCGATGAAATTTTGTTTGAGGAAAACGTGATTGGTTCCGCCCTGCGTCAGGCTCGTCAGATTGCCCACCAGGAAATCGCTCATTCCTAATCCTGTGGCCGAACCGTCAATGCGCATCGTGCCGCCATCGACGAAGTGACTACGGCGTTCATGAACACCATAGGTATACGTCCCTCCGAGAGAGATCTGGTGCGTTCCTCGAATGAGACTGAGATCGTCGTTGATGGAGTAACTGTGTTGCTGATATTTGTTGTCGTCGACTGTGCTTCCATTGCCTGTCGAAAATCCGCCGGTCACGGAGAACGATCCCATCCGCGTTTTCGCGTACGTGCAATCGATCTTGATACCCAGGTCACAATACGAGAAATACTCCGCACCGATGCGCCAGTTGTTAGCGACGTTGTATGCGAAACGAATCGACTGCACAGTATTTGAACTCACGAGGTATGTGTCGCCGATCGCAACCGACGTTGGTGTTTGATACGTGCCGTCGGTTCCAACATTCAAGATGTTGTCTTTGGTGAAAGCATTGAACGGGTTGGGGCGCCGCAGCGCGGTCGACAAAACGCGCCCGAAGACGGAATTCTTCGCGTTCCACTCGTAATCGACTCTGCCAACCGTCTGGTAGGTGTTGTCGGTCGACCTGGCGCCGTAGATCACGAGGCCACAGGCATCGGATGTCTTCGGAAGCTTCGCCGCCAGGTTGACCGCCGCCTTGCTATAGAGCGCCGGATCAATCCTGTTGTTGACGAAGGGCGCTCTCAATGTAATCTGGCGGCCGCCATTGCAGGCCGGTGAGGTGAAAGCGGTCCAATCGCCGGCGAGGACCGCGGCTGTTGGAACAAAGGCCTGGCGATCCGCCGGATCCTGCCGGAGCGTCTGCTCTTGAAAACCTCCAAAGAAAAACAGCTTGTTCTTTAAGATCGGTCCGCCAAATGTTCCGCCGAACTGATTGCGCTTCAGCGTGCTGTGCGTCGTTGCGAAATAGTTTCGTGCGTTGAACAAATCATTGCGAACAAACTCAAACAAGCTTCCATGAAAATCGTTCGTGCCGGACTTCGTAACAGCGCCAACGGCAGCGCCGCCTCCGCCGTGCGTTGCCGTGACGCCGCTGTTTTCCACCTTGAATTCCTGCAGTGCGTCCGGAAACGGCATGTTCATGTTGTAGCCGCTTACGAAATTGGCATGGTTGGCTCCGTCCAGCGTGTATTCGACCGAAAAACCTAAGCCACCTGCGACCGAGATTGCGACCGAATCGCTCCCATTCGTGACGCGCGCCTGTCGCGATTGGACCGCCGCACCGGCGAGTGTGATGAGATCCGTCACCTCGCGGCCGTTGAGTGGCAGTTCCAGAATTCGCTGGTTCTCGATCACCTGGCCCACGCTTGAATTTCGCGTTTCAACGAGCGAAGCATTCGCCTGAACCTCAACCTGCTCGGTGACCTGACCTACTTCAAGTACCGGATTGATGACGGGGCTCCCATTGACCTGAAGCACGATTCCGCTTTGCACAAACGTGTGGAATCCCGGTAAAGACACTTCAAGCCGATAAGGTCCGACCGGCAGATTGGGCAGGACGTACGAACCTGTCTCGTTTGAAATCGTGCTTCTTGAAATACCTGTGTCGCTTTGCGTGGCTGTGATCTCCACGCCAGGCAGGACGGCGCCGGTTTGATCCCGGACCGTCCCGCTGATTTGTGCTGTAGCCTGTGCGAACAGGGTTTCAAACGACAGAAGACCAACAAGGATGACACCCGCCAAAATGCCGATGCGCTTCATTTTTCCTCCACACGAATACGGGTACAGATCGGTCACTTCTTGGCGCTCTTCGTGATTTCCTGGTAAGCCGTCTCAACGAAAGTCAGAGGCGCGGGAGCATTACCACGCGCGGCGCCAGCGGCGGCAGGCGCGGCGGGCGCAGCGCCTCGAGGTGGAGCGCCGGGAGCAGGCGCGTCGGGTAGTGCGGCCTTGATTTCTTCCAGTTTCTTGCCTTGCTTGACCATCGCAGCGATCTTGTTGCGCCGCTCTGTCGTGGCGGCAAGCTTCCGCTGCAGATCTGCTTTGGTGACGATGTCGCCGTGGCCGGTAATGTAGGAGTCGGCGTTGAGAGCGATCATGCCCTTCACGTTCGTCAGCCACCCTTCCGTAGAGCCGTTCTTCTCAAAATGAACGTTCGGGTTGTCGTCGGCGCGGTTCGTCACGACGATGTCTCCCGTGGAAACAATCTTTTGAGCCGGCAGGTAAACGATGAGGTCACCGCTGGTGTGCGCGGGTGCGAAATGGTGGAGTTCGAGCTTCACGCCATCGATCGTCATCGTCTCCTTTGCTTTGGTCACGACCTGGTTCGGCAGGATTGACGCCGGTGGAGCGCCTCGGGCGCCGGAGGCTATGGCTGCCTCTTGTTCCTTCTTGTTGTTTTCGTGCGCGATGATTTTGATGCCGGGAGGATAAGCCACCAGGCCCATGAGATGGTCCCCATCGCTATGCGTGATGAACACTGTCTTCACCGGCTTCGGTGTGATCTTGGCGATCTGGGCCAGTAGATCTTTCGCGCCGGCTTCGGTCTGCTTGGCGTCAACGACGATGACGCTCGTCTTGCCGACGATAATGGTGCTGTTTCCACCGGCTCCGCCGAGAGCGGCCCACACATCGGGCTTGAGCATTTTCATCGTGATCGGCGGTGGCGCTTGCTGTGCTAATGCGGAAATAGAAAGGGCGCCGCACAACAACACGGCAGCGCCGAGACAGAGAAGTTTTGAATTCGACATGGTAGTTGTCCTTTCGTGGAAAGGACTCTACTACCGCGCGGGCAACCTACGCAAACTTAGTAATCCAAAAAACCCCCTCTCCCTCTGGGAGAGGGTTGGTGAGGGTCGAATTTACGACCTGATCAGGGTTTGCAGCACTTGCACGTGCATTTGCACTTGGCAGGATTGCCTTCACACTTGCACGAACATCCTTCCGGTCCGCATTCGCAGTTCTTGCAGCACTGGCATTTGCATTGATATTTCGTGGCCATGTTGGTCCTCCTCGTTTAATTCATTAAAGACTATTTCTATGTGGGAGTAAAATGGCGCCCAATTTTTTCAGAAACACAATTAAGCGCTAAACGGCTGGAGGAGAACCCGTGAAACGTCGTTTCTTTTTCATCATTAGTGGGTTGCTTGTATCAACCCTGAGCTGTGCCATCGTTTGGGCGCAGGCAACTGCACAGATCAGTGGAACCGCGAGGGATCAGAGCGGAGCGGTTTTGCCGGGAGTCGAGATAACGGTAACGCAGACGGATACAGGTGTCGCGAGGAGTGCCGTGACGAACGAAACAGGATCGTACGTTTTGACGAACCTGCCACTCGGTCCATATCGCCTGGAAGCGGGCCTGCCCGGTTTCCGCACGTTCGTTCAAACGGGTATTGTGCTGCAGGTCAACAGCAGCCCCGCTATCAATCCCATTTTGGAAGTCGGCCAGGTTTCTGAGCAGGTCGAAGTACAGGCGAACGCGACGCTGGTGGAAACCCGCAACGTGGGTGTCGGTCAGGTTGTCGAAAATGCGCGCATCCTGGACCTTCCATTGAACGGACGGCAGGTCACCGATTTGATCTCGCTCGCAGGAGGCGCGACGCCGACAACGCTCGCGAGCGCCGGAACGGCCAGTGGCAGGAATGCTTACGCCAACGCTACGGTTTCTGTTGCAGGCGGAATCAACACAACCCTGAATTACACGCTCGACGGCGCCAATCACAACGATCCGATGGAAGGCACTTACATGTCGTTGCCGTTCCCGGACGCATTGCAGGAGTTTAAACTCGAGACCAGCGCCACGTCGGCCCAGGCCGGCGTCAGACCTTCCGGTTCGGTCACCATGGTCACCAAATCCGGGACCAATGAAATTCACGGGAACTTGTTTGAGTTTGTGCGGAATGGAAGTTTCAACGCACGGAATGCATTTGCAACGAAGCGCGATTCTTTGAAACGGAATCAGTTTGGAGGAACGATCGGTGGTCCTATCCGAAAAAATAAAATGTTTTTCTTCGGAGGATTCCAGGCCGGCACCATTCGCAGCGATCCACCGAACACCATCGCCTATGTTCCCACTCCCGCCATGCTGGCGGGCGATTTCACAGCAATTACGTCCGCTGCATGCAACGCAGGCCGCGCCATTGCGTTGAGGGCACCCTTCGTGAATAACCGTATCGATCCGGCGCTGTTCAGCAAGGCAGCGTTATCGCTGACAAGCAAATTGCCAGGCACGGCGGATCCGTGCGGCAAGGTCATCTATGGCAATCCGGATTTTGAAAATCGCCAGATGGCTGTCGGGAAGATCGATTATCAGCTCAACAGCAATCACTCCGTCTTCGGCCGGTATATTCAGGAACACATATACCAGCCGCTGCCGTATGCGATAAATCACAACCTGCTTAGCGCGAGCACGTCTCTCGATGGTCAAAGCGAAGCCTTCGCGCTTGGTGATACTTACCTGTTCGGTGCGAATATCGTGAATTCGCTGCGATTTTCTGCGGATCACTACACAGCCGGTTACACGGACTATGACCATACCTACGGCTGGCCCGATTTCGGCGTGAAGATGTATCCGTACATCAAAGATTCGTTTTATATGAGCGTCACCGGAGGGTTCACTGCCGGCACTCGGGGAGGGCCGACGAAAGCCGCAACGTTCGGGCTGAATGACGATCTGAGCGTCATTCGTGGAAGCCATCAGTTCGGTATTGGCACGAACACGTCGTTATGGTGGACCAATTCCTATTCCGACTTCTACGCGATAGGCCGCGCCACAGTGAATGGCCAGGTGTCTGGTTTGGGATTGGCTGATTTCCTTATGGGGAACGTCACCCAATGGACCGGTGGAACAACTGCGCCAGGCAACAAACGATCCAAATATATCGGGATGTACGGAGCCGATACCTGGAAAGTCAGTCAAAAACTCACCTTCAACTACGGTCTGCGATGGGAGCCGTTTTTCCCGATGATCAACCGCGACAACAGCAGTGTTCATTTCGACATCAATGGCATGCGAAACGGCACGAGGTCTTCGCACTTTGTCAACGCTCCTGCAGGTCTGTCGTATCCCGGTGACCCGGGATTCCCCGGGCAGCAGGGCATGTACAACCAATGGCTGAATTTTTCACCACGTGTCGGATTGGCATGGGACGTTTCCGGAGACGGACGCACATCGGTGCGTGCTTCCGTCGGTACTTTCTACGATTACCCGAACATGTACTACCAGGTCGGCCTTAGCAACGCACCACCGGTCAGTGCGCGGATCGTCGTGAATGATGTGAGGCTCGACTCGCCGTGGGAAAACTATCCGGGTGGCGATCCATTTCCGATCGATCATGGGCCGCGTGTCGGTCCCAACGTTCCGTTCCAGCTTTTCAATATCGTCACGGCTATGGACTACGACAGCCACAACACCACCGTGACGCATTGGAACCTCAGTGTTCAAAGACAGATCGGAACGGATTGGCTTGTATCGGCGAACTACCTCGGGAACGAAACGGCTCATCTCTGGGGCACGCAGGCTGTCAATCCTGCCGTGTATCTGGGAACGGGCGCGTGCACGCTGAACGGAGTGCAATACTCGACATGCTCCACCACTGCCAACACCAATCAGCGGCGACGGTTCACGCTGGATAATTCGATTCCCAAACAGACGGCTCAGTATTACGGCTATGTGAACAGAATCGATCCCGGTGGCACGGCCAGCTATAACGGACTGGTTCTTTCAGTTCAGCGGCGCGCGGCGCGCGGTGTGTCGTTGAATGCAAATTACACGTGGTCGCACTGCATCACGGACTGGTGGAATTCGACAGCGAATTCCGGGAACGCCACGACCGTATACACCAATCCCGACAACCGGCGGTTCGACCGCGGCAACTGCATTTCGGGTTCGACCGATCGCCGTCACGTTTTCAACGTGTCTGCCGTTGCGGAGACACCACGATTCTCGAATTCCACTTTGCGTGTGGTCGCGTCGGGCTGGCGTTTTTCGCCGATCGTGAAGATCCTCTCCGGCGACTACATGTCGATTACGACGAGCACGGATATTGCGTTAACCGGCATCGACACGCAGCGCCTCAATCAGGTTCTCGCGAGTCCTTACGGCGATAAAACGGTCGGAAAGTATCTCAATCAGGCGGCGTTTGTCCGCCCAGCGACAGGTACGCTCGGCAATTCCGGCAGGGGAAGCGTTCGTGGTCCGGGTACATCGCAAATCGATCTTGCCGTTTCGAGAACATTCCAGTTCCGTGAAAGTCAGAAGATCGAATTTCGTGCTGAGGCGTTCAATCTTCCGAACAGCTTCCACATGAACGACCCGACTACGAACATCAACAGCAACACATTCGGGCAAGTCACTTCGGCGCGAGATCCGAGAATCATGCAGTTTGCGTTGAAGTATTTCTTCTAGGCTGAACGCGGGCTGAAGCCCGCGACTACGAGGTTGGCAACAACATTGTCACAAGCCCGTAGTCGCGCGGCTTTAGCCCGCGTTCACGATCGACGGTTCAGTCTTCGCGATCAAACACTTCCGCGTTCGAACTCGTGTACATGCCGCGGGAGGTGTCCGGCACTCCAAGTAAGCCGATCCGGCGTAGTGCAGCCATGGTTTCGGCCTGCTTGCGCAAGTTGTTCACGGTTTGTTGTTGTGTCGGATCCAGTATGGTGTTGAGCTCTTTTTCCAGGTCCGCCTGCTTTGTCAGGGCTTCTTCGTGTATTGCCTTTAGATCAATGACGACTTGCCCGATGGCGGCCGGATCCGGATTGGGTTGCCGGAGCATGGCCATGAGTTGTCCGAATTTTGGTTTCGCTTCCTCGCGCAATGCCTGGAACGAATCCCGTCGCGAACGGGCCAACTCACGAATTCTGGCCTCCTGGTCTGGGTTGAGACCAAGTGTGCGTTGCAACGTATCGACGGCGCGATCAATTTCCTGATCCGAGGCCATTCCCCGTAACGGCATCAGTCCATGTTCACGATGCATTCTTGGCGCGTCGGAGCTTGAGGGCGGCTGCTGAGAAAATGCCGGGATGCTCAACGAGACGATAAACAAGGCGACTGCAATATTTCGAAGTAACACGATGCAGTACCTCCGGATGTAAAAATTCTTAAGACATTCAGACGATCAATCGCCAGAAATTACGGGCTGTAACCTGAACTGCACCTGGATGTGGACGGGCGATTCCACTGGAACTCCGTTCAGTATTGCCGGTTGATACGTCCATTGCCGGACGCAATCGATTGCGGCGGACACGAGCAGTGGATGGCCGCTCAAAACTCTAATTTCTTTCAACGAACCGGATACTGAGATGACCGCATCGATAACCACCATTCCTTGAATGCGACCGGTTCGCGCAAGCGGCGGGTACACAGGAGTTACTTGATGGACGATGTGTGCTTGCTGCAAGTTCCCGCCAATTCGTACCGGAGGCGGAGGTGGGGGAGGTTCCACCGACGGTAGTTCGTCTTTATTCGCTTCTTTGTCCGGGTCCGGTACGGGTGCGGGCTGAGCAATTTCGGGCCGCGGGTCGAGAGTGTTCTCAGGTATCAGAGCCGCCAAACGCTTCGTCCGTTCTTCCAGCGCGCTTTCGGGCAGATCTGGAGCCGAATCGATGTCGGTGAGTTCTGGTATATGCGCTGGGATTTCACGCGGAAACTCCGCGGGAACGATGACGGTGTCTCGCGCCGGAGCGGGCTTGACGGCCCTGTAGGCTGTCGGGCTGGTCAGCGGTTCCCAGTCGGCTGCATAAACGACTTGTATATTGCTCCGCTTGATTGTCGCGATGAATGACCTGCTCGACGACAGAATTCCGATGAGCGCAATATGCATCAGCAACGACGCATATAACGCGCGCCGATTTGGCTGGTGAACAATACGCGTCTGAAACATGCAACCCTGAGGTGCATCCGGGTTGCCGCCGCGTGTAAGAAAGGTGTTGGTTTTAGCTCAGCAAAAGTCCGATCTACTTGTCCGCGTACGCGAACGCTTCAGGAAAATAGAACGTCATGATGGCGTTGAGGCCCTTGTCGGCCACCAGCACAGTCTTGTGTTTCGGATCGACTGCGAGGTTACGCACTTCGGTCAGGATGTCGTGTGCGATCGTCCACCGCGGTGGAACGTCGCCGTCGTCGTCGATGCTCCACACGCCGAGGAAGCTCTGCGCCTCGTCGGATGTCTGAAAATTGCTGGTCGTCTCGACAGTCTTCGCCGCGGCGCCGCGTTGACGAGTGCTTGCGATGAACATGCGTGTGCCCGGTACCATCACGGGATTCCGCGGTCCCGTGTTGCCGCTTTTTGGTCCGCCGGTGATGATCCTTAGTGGTTTCACATTCCCGGCGTCGGTGCGTTTGAAAATGCGCAAGCCGCCGCGGCCGGATGTCAGCAACAGATCATGCACCGGATCGACGGTGACATCACTTCCATTGATACCGGAGTCCGGTCCTCCGAGGATCCGAATAGGAGCGACGTTTCCCTGCGCGGTTCGGTCGAAGACGAAGATCGCCCCGCCGCCTTCGCGGTTCGGAACGTAAATTTCGTTGTGGATGGTATCGGCATCGAGCTGATCGTTGAAAACCAATCGTGTGTTAGGACCTTGAATCACGCGGATCGGTGCCTCCTCACCACGTGCGCCTCCGTGAAACGTCAGAATCGCATTTGAAAAAGCGTTCGGCACGATGATTTCATCGTGGATCGCGTCGTACACGATCGAATGCATCGTGCGCGCGAGCATCGTCTTCTGTCCTTCAATCCTTCGAACGGCGGGAGCGTTTCCGTTCGCCAGCCTGGCGAACACCGCAATCTGCGGGTGGGCCACTCAGTTGGGGGCGAGAATCTGATCTCGTTTCGTATCGTACGCGATCCGCGCATTGGCAAGAGCCGGAGCCGGTGTTCCGATCGGAGCGCTGCGGATTTCGCGGATCGGAGCCACGTCGCCTGCGGCCGTGCGGTTGTATACGGTGGCCGTGTGGTTGCCGAAGTTGGCGATCCACAGCTCGTCGTTCTTGAAATCCACAAAGACGCTGCTCGGATACGCGAGCAACGTGTGCGGTCCCTTCAGAACTCGAAGAGGCGCTGCGTCGCCGCTTGCGTCGGTACTGAAGACCAGCACGGATTCGCCGGCATCGTTGGCCACATAAAGTTCACCGCGCTGTTCATCGGCGAAGAGCCCTTCAGCCCAGTTGAGTTGCGTCCTGGGACCGCTGATCACGCGAAGCGGGGCCGCGTCGCCTCGGGCCTTCTTGTCATACACAGTAATTGCTGCCGGAAGATTGCGGCCGGAACCTGGAACCATTTGGCCGGGATCGAGCGGCCAGAACGCTTTGCTCCCCGGTTTAAACCTCGTGCGATTGTAGTGAATGATCCCGCCGTGATCCGCACGCGGTGTGGCGGTTGAACCGAAGTTGCTGACGAAGATGAGTCCCTTTTTATTGTCGAGTGCGATGCCGTGGGGGTCGGCCAATAGCGTCTTGTCGCCTTGCAGGAGCCACGTCGGCGGATCGTCATCCTTTGCTGCCTTCGGAAAGGCAACGACCGCGTTGGAGTGTTGGATCGTGAAGATCATTTCTTCAGCCGGTTCATCGACAGCGATACCGAATGCGCCGTGAGGTGTGTGCAACATCCACGTCGGCGCAACGTCGCCCTTCGCATTGCGATCGAAAACAACCAGGTGATCCTCAGTGTCGTTGTTAACGGCGAAGATGTTGCCGGTCTTGGGATCGATGTAAACGCCGCAGTTCAACTCGAGATGCGTTTGCGGTCCGCCGATGAGCCGCTTCGGCTCAGATAGCGCGGCCGTAGGCGGCGTGTTCGTCGTTCGATCGTAAACAAGAGTGCGGAATTGATTCTCGTCCTGCAGGACCACTTCGTTGCGATCGGCATCCACCGCGACGGCACTGAACAGCGCGTATCGATCGCGAATCATTCGTAGCGGCTTTCGATTCGCTACTTCGGCTTTCCTGGCGTCATCTGTTGCTTTCTGCTGGGATGATCCTGGCAGTACTGAAATGAGGGCAAACACGAGGACCGGACCGATTCTCCAGAAACGTGAGGAAGGGCTCATGGCGGTTCTCCTGACTGTCTGAAACGATAATGACGGATCCGGAGCAGTTCAACGATTTTCTGTCTTTATTAACACCAGCTAATGTCGCATTAATTCGCGGTTAATGTGCCGACCGTCTATATCGTCAGGAAGGAGAAGATATGAGATTCCGAAAAGCTTCAATTGCAATGGTGATGGGCATGGCCGTCATAGCTGGCGCGGTGATGGTTCCCCGGGCGGATGCGGCTTCACGTGTGATCGTCAGGCCGGCATTCGGTTTTTATAATGGGCCGTATTTTTACCGACCATGGGGGCCGGCTTACGTATATCCCGTAGCGCCACGAGGCGACGTGAAGATTGAAACCGCCGTAAGAGGGGAATCCATTTACGTCGACGGTGGGTACGCCGGATTGACCGGCAAGCTCAAAAAATTTTCACTCTCGCCAGGAAATCATTTCATCGAAGTTCGCGACCCGAGTGGACGTGACGTGTTCGAAAACACAGTGCGCGT
>Ga0075425_100008257_pt1 | contig 11034 bp, 13 predicted proteins | sample SoiMethybrSBSTD4_FD_75300 | JGI IMG/M metagenome (GOLD analysis project Ga0075425, IMG submission 75300) | Bulk soil microbial communities from a Populus tree surrounding site in Tennessee, USA - Soil MetaG P. TD hybrid SBSTD4 | ecosystem: Environmental > Terrestrial > Soil > Tree plantation...
GTCGCATCGTCTTCGCCGCCGCCTTTGCCGCCGCGGTGTGGCGCGCCTGGCCGGAATTCACTCCGGCCCAGGTCGGCAACGCAGGCGCGCTTGCCGCCTTCTACCTGGCGATGGAGTGGGGCGCGGCACCCGGCGCGCACGCCGCGTTCATGGCCGCGGCGGGCCTGGTGCTGCTCGCCGCGCTGCTGCACGAGTCCCACCGCCTCGCCTTCCGCGACCAGCTCACCGGGCTGCCGGGCCGCCGCGCGCTCGAGGAGCGGCTGCGCAGCCTGCCTTCGAGCTACGTCATCGCCATGGCCGACGTCGACCACTTCAAGTCGTTCAACGACCAGCACGGCCACGACATCGGCGACCAGGTGCTGAAGCTCGTCGCCGGGCGCCTCGCCGAGGTCGGCGGCGGCGGCACCGCCTACCGCTACGGCGGCGAGGAGTTCTGCGTCATCTTTCCCGGCCTCTCGTCCAGCGAGGCCGAGGCGCACCTGCAGGCCGTGCGGCAGGCAATCGAGGCCTACCGCATGGCGGTGCGGCGCGACGATCGCCCGAAGAAGGCGAAGGACGGCGAGAAGCGGCGCGGCGTCGGCGAGGACAGCGGGCCGACCAAGGTGCTGTCGGTGACCGTGTCGATCGGCTTCGCCGCGCCGGCGGGCGAGCCGGCCAACCCGCAGCACGTGCTCAAGGCGGCCGACGAGGCGCTGTACCGCGCCAAGCAGGCCGGGCGGAATAGAGTCGCCCGCTAGCGGGTTAGCGGGGTTATCGGATGCACATCCCGGAACGCGAAATCGAGATCACGGCGGTGCGCGCGCAAGGCGCGGGCGGGCAGAACGTCAACAAGGTATCCAACGCCGTGCACCTGCGCTTCGACGTGCGACGCTCATCGCTGCCGGATTGGGTCAAGGAGCGCCTGCTGCAGCTCGGCGACCAGCGCGTCACGCGCGCCGGCGTGGTGGTGATCAAGGCGCAGAATCATCGCAGCCTGGACATGAACCGCGAAGAAGCGCTGGCGCGCCTGCATGCGCTGGTGGCCGCCGCGGCGCACGTGCCGAAAAGCCGCAAGGCGACGCGCCCGACGCGCTCGGCGCGGCGCAAACGCGTCGAATCGAAGGTGCATCGGGGGAAAATCAAGGCGATGCGTTCCAAGGTGTTCGAGTGAGGGCCGTGGTTCTCCTCAGCGGCGGCCTCGACTCCGCCACTGTCGCCGCCATCGCCCGCGAGCAGGGCTTCGAGCCCTGCGCCATCAGCTTCCAGTACGGCCAGCGCCACCTGGTCGAGCTGGAGAGCGCGGCGCGCGTCGCCGCCTCGCTCGGCATCACGCGCCACGTCACGCTGGAGTTCGATCTGCGAAAATTCGGTGGCTCGGCGCTGACCGGCGACTACGCCGTGCCCAAGGGCCGCGGGCCCGAGGCGATCGGGCAGGGCATCCCGATCACCTACGTGCCGGCGCGCAACACCATCTTCCTCGGCTTCGCGCTGGCGTTTGCCGAGACGATCGGCGCCAACGACATCTTCATCGGCGTCAACGCGCTCGACTACAGCGGCTACCCGGACTGCCGCCCGGAGTACATCGCCGCCTTCGAAGGCATGGCACGGCTCGCCACCAAGGCGGGCGTCGAGGGCAAGGGCAGGCTGAAGATCCACGCGCCGCTGATGGCGCTCGACAAGGCCGGCATCATCCGGCGCGGGATGGCGCTCGGCGTGGACTATGCGCTGACCTGGAGCTGCTACGACCCGCAGCCCTGGAGCAAGCCCTGCAACCGCTGCGATGCCTGCCTGCTGCGCGCCAAGGGCTTCGCCGAGGCCGGCAGCAGCGATCCGCTGCTCAATTCACGGCGAGGAGCTCCACCTCGAACACCAGCGTAGCGTTGGGCGGGATCACGCCCGCCGCGCCGCGCGCGCCGTAGCCGAGCGCCGAGGGAATGACGAGCTTGCGCTTGCCGCCGACTTTCATCCCGGCCACGCCCTCGTCCCAGCCCTTGATGACGTGGCCGCGGCCCAGCGGGAAGATGAACGGGTCGCCGCGGTCCTTGCTGGAATCGAACTTGGAGCCGTCGGTGAGCCAGCCGGTGTAATGCACGCTGACCTTGCGGCCGGCGGCCGCCGCCTCGCCGGTCCCGACCACTAGTTCCTCGATGACCAGGCCGCTCGGCGTTGTAATGGACGACATGGCGCCCTTTCGCGTGTAAAAGGCTCATTCTAAATGCTGCCCCTGAAGGAAACGGTTGCCGCCGTCGAGGCCGAAGGCCGGCGCCTGCGCGCCGAGTTCTATCGCGACGGCGGGCCGCGCGGCGGCCGCGGTTCCTGCCCGGCCGACAAGGAAGTCGAAGAGCGCCTCAAGAAAACACTGCAGGCGCTGTTCGACGCGGACTTCTGCGGCGAAGAAACGGAGCGCACGGCGGGCAGCCAGCCTGGCTGGGCGTGGCTGGTCGATCCCCATGACGGCACCCACGAGTTCCTGTCCGGGCGGCGCGGCTCGGCGATCTCGGTGGCGCTGCTGCAGAACGGCACGCCGATGCTCGCGGTGGTGCACGCGCCCGACCCGCCCGATCGCGGGCCCGACACCATTGCCTGGGCGGAAGGCATGGATTTTCTTCTCAGGAACAATGAAAAGATCAAAGTCGATCTCTCTCCAAAAGACCTGAATCCCGGCAGCCTGGTCTGGGCGACCGCGTCGGCCGCGTTGCGTCCCCTGACCTGGTCGCGCGCGGTCGCGCCGGGCCGCTACGTCGCCATGCCGAGCATCGCCTATCGCCTGGCGCGCGTCGCCGCGGGCGACGGCGTCGCCACCGTGTCGGTGCACGACATCGCCGAGTACGACATCGCCGCCGGCATCGCCCTGGTGAAGGCGGCACGCGGCGCGGCGGTCGATTTCGCCGGCAGGGACATCGTGCTGGAGGGCAATGCCGAGCGCCGCGTCGCCGGCTGCTTTGCCGGGGCGCCCGAGGCGGCGCGCAAGCTCGCGCGCTTCGACTGGGCGGCGCTCGAGCGCGAGCCGAGGCGCGAACCCAGGGTCGTTGCCAGCTTTCCGAGAAGGGAATCCTCGAATCTTGGGCGGGCGCAAGGCGTGCTCCTGGGCCAGGTGATCGGCGACAGCCTCGGCTCGCGCGTCGAATTCAAGCCGGCACCGGAAATCGCGAAGTCCTATCCGAACGGCGTGCGCGAGCTGGCCGACGGCGGCATCTACCACACGCTCGCCGGCCAGCCGACCGACGACAGCGAGATGGCGCTGACGCTCGCCCGCGCCGTGCTGCGCCACGGCGGCTACGACGCCGTGCAGGTGCTCGACGGCTACCGCGCCTGGCTCACCTCGCGCCCGGTGGACGTCGGCACCACCACCGAGGACGGCCTGCTCGGGCAGAAGAAGCAGGAAAGTGAATCCAATGGCTCGCTGATGCGGATTTCCCCCATCGGCATTCATGCCGCGGGCGACCCGGCGCTCGCGGCGCGCCTCGCGCGCGACGACTCGGCGCTCACCCATCCGAACGACGTTTGCCTCGAGGCCTGCGCCGCCTACTGCGCGGCGATCGCCGCCGGGGTGGGCGGGGCGGACCGAGCGGCGATGCTGAAGGCGGCGCTGGCGCACGCCAAGGGCCCGGCGCGCGACGCGGCGCGGCGCGGCGCCGAGGGCGGGCGGCCGGAAGACTTCTTCACCCACCAGGGATGGGTGCTCCTCGCCCTGCAGAATGCTTTTTACTGCCTGATGAACCTCGGCTTTGAGGAGGGGATCGTCAGCACCATCTCGATGGGCGGGGATACCGACACCAACGCCGCCATCGCCGGCGCGCTGCTCGGCGCCTGGCATGGGCGCGATGCGGTGCCGCCGCGCTGGATCCTGCCGGTGCTCGCCTGCCGGCCGCTCGCGGAGAGCGGGGCGCTGCGGCCGCGGCCGGTGGAGTACTGGCCCGACGACCTGCTGGAGCTCGCCGAGGCGCTGTTGCCCTAGATCAGTTGGACTTGATGGTCGCGCCGCACTTGCGCAGGTCTTCGTCCGACATCACCGGCTTGATGACGCAGTCCTTCCAGCGCGCCTCGAATGCCTTGCGGTCGGCTTCTTCCTTCTCCTTGGCCGCAATGATGCGCTTCGCCTCGGCTTCCTCGCGCGCCTTCTTGCGCGCCGCCTGGCGCTCGAGCGTCGACATTTCCTTGGGCGCGGCGGCTGCCTGCTCGGCGGGGGTCGCCGCCGCGGCGGCGGGCGTAGCCGCGGCCGCGACCGGCTTCGGCGCAGGTGCCGGCGCGGAGGCGGGGAAGGCGGCCGGCTTCTGGTTGCCCCACTCCCACTGGTCCACCAGCCACTTGCCGTCCTCGCGGATGAAATTGATCGTGCCGTACATCATGCTGTGCTGGCCCATGAACTCGCCCATGCCCGAGGCGATCAGGCGCGCGGTCTTGCCGTCGGGGTTGAAGACGCGGCTGTTCACCGTGTACTGCTTGGGCATCAGGGTGGCGATCATCTTCACCGCCGCGTCGCGCCCGGGCATGTTCTTCATTTCCTGGCGCTTCGCCGCGGTGGCGTAGTTCATCATCTCGTCGGCGTTGCCGGCGAGCGTCGCGCGGTGCAGCTTCTGGTACACCTGCTCGGGCTGCTCGGATTGCGCCGCCGCGCCGAACGTGGCGGACAGCAGCGCTGCGGCGACCCATGCTTGCAGTCTCATGGCGGCTCCCAAGTTACCGGCTCAGGAGCCGATTATCCCTCAACCGGCGCGGGCTCGCTTTTTCCGGCCGTCAGCCGCGCAGCACGCCGTCGAGGTGCTCGAGGTCGTTGATCACGCGCCACTCGCGGGCGCCGGCGGCCTGCACGCGCTTCTCCCACTCCTCCAGGCGGCCCAGATAGCGGCGCGGATCGATGTTGTCGGTGCGCAGCTTCACCACGTTGACCGCCACCACGCGGATGCCCTTCAGGTCGAACGGGAAATCGCGCACCGTCGACTTGTCGAGCTCCTCCTGCATGTCGGAGAAGATCAGGATGGTCTTCTTGCCGGCGCCGGTCTCGTTGAGGAACAGCGCCCCCTGGATCAGCCCGCCGGTGATGTCGGTGTAGGGGCTGGAGCGCGAGGCGCGCGTGAAGCTCTCCACCTGGTCGCGCAGCGCGCGCTTCTGCAGGTTGGCCTGCGAGGGCCGGCCGTCGAAGGTCGCCTTGGCGACGATGTCCTTCTCGCTGAAGCTGCGGCTGCGCACGCGCGCCACCGCCAGCGAGTCGCCCGGCTGCAGCGTGCCGAGCAGGTAGTTGACCAGCAGCTGCGCCTTGTCGACCTCCTGGGCGTAGGTGCCGGAGGTGTCCACCAGCAGGTACACCGCCTGCGCCTGGCTCTTCGGGTCGACGCAGCCCGGCAGCCAGGCCGCGAGGCCCAGCGCCGGCACGGCGGCAAGGAAGGATCGCTTGTCCATCAGCGCCCCCTTGCCGCGAGGCGCTTGCTCAGGCTCGATTTGTCCGGCTCCGCGAGGAGCGGCGCTTCATCCGCGGGCTTCGATTCCGGCGACTTCGCCCGCATCAGCCGCTCGAGCAGCAGCGGCAGCACGATGACCAGGTCGTAGAACATGATCAGCACGCGGGCAAGGTTGCGCAGCACGTTGCCGGCGAGGCGCAGCGCGAAGGCCGTGCCGCGCGCGGCCAGCACCAGCAGCGCGCCGCCCACGGTGCGCGCCGAGTTGACGAAGGACTCGAGCGGGATGGCGACGAAGGCGAGCGCGAACGGCAGGATGAAGCCGAGCAGCATCTGGCCCGCCGTCGGGATGCGCGACAGCACGCCGTCGGCGGCGACCGGCTGCGGCGCGCTGGCGAGCGACTGCAGCAGCGCCATCTTGTCGGCGATCAGCATGTCGCGCATCAGCGCCAGCGCGGCCTCGACGCCGGCCAGCGCGAGCAGCAGCACGAAGGACACCGCCATCATGCGCTTGCGCATCGCCTCGCCGAGGTTGTGGATGCGCGGGAAGAGGTGCGTGATGCGCAGCGTCTCCATCAGGAACAGGCCCATCGTCGCCTCGACGAAGATGATCACCAGTGCGGCAATCTCCGAAGTGCGCAGCGACGGCGTCAGCCAGTCGCCGGCGCCCACCATCTCCGACATCGGCAGCGCGATCAGCTTGAAGTTGATCAGCGCGCCGCCGGCGGCGATGAACAGCACGACGAGCGAGACGAGGAACTGCGTCGCCTGCGACACCGTCAGGGCGTGCTCCGCCTTCTCGGTGCCGCGCACGATCTCCTCGAATTTCGCCATTTGCGCGTCGAGGTGCGCCGCCCGGTCGCCGAGGCTGGTCATGCGGTCGGCGGCGCGCGCCAGCGTCTTGTCGAGCGAGCGCCAGAACGGCATGAAGCCGTTGAGGATGCGGTGGCGCTCCTCGCAGGCCTCGCGGTAGGTGTCGAGCGTGGCCTCGTGCATCTCCTTGATCGACAGGTTGATCTCGTCGAGCAGGCGCTGCACCAGCTCGTTGCCGTTCTTCACGTTGGCAATGGCGGCGACGGCCTCGACCCACTCGGGCGGGGGCGGGGGCACCTCGCCGCTCTTCCGGTAGTCCTCCTCGACCCGCGTGATCTCGTCGAGCAGGCGCCGCTGCAGTGCGGGAAAGCCCTCGAGATCGCGGCGCACCATGGCCGCGATGCGCTCGAACTCGCGCGCGATGTGCTGCTGCACCTCCTCGCGCCCGTGGGCGAGGAGCACCTGTCGATTGCGCTCGCGCATCTCCGCGGCGGCCGCCACCAGCCAGCGCGCCACCAGGCGCAGCGGCGAGCGCGCCAGGTGCTCCAGCGCGTGCACCAGGCTGTGCACCGGCCAGCGCGCTACATATAGGAGGGGCATCGCCAGCACGGCGAGGAGCAGCATCGAGAGCGGCGCGTTGCCCGGGACGATCATCCAGATGGGAGTGTCAGCCATGGAAATCCCCTTTCTTTTTTATGAGAAGGAAGAATTGGCGTGCGGGGGAAGCATAGGTCTATGACATGACAAATGCGCGGAAGTCCTGCCTCCCGCGAGATAATCTTTCCGAACTGAGGAACGAATTCACAGGGAGAGGTTGCCGATGATCCACGTTGTCGCAGTTCTCACCGTCAAGCCCGGCCAACGTGACGCCGTTTTGCGACACTTTCGCGCCAATGTCCCCAACGTGCACGCGGAAAAGGGCTGCATCGAATACGGCGCGGCGATCGACGCCGTGCCCGGCACGTCCTGGCAGGCGCGCCACGGCGCCGACACCATCGTCGTCATCGAGAAGTGGGAGAGCGTCGACGCGCTGAAGGCGCACGCGGTCGCGCCGCACATGAAGGCCTACGCCGAAAAGGTGAAGGACCTGCTGGCGGGCCGCGCGGTATACGTGCTCGACCCTACCTAGGCGTCGCGGTTTTTCGATTCCCGCCGCCCGCGCGTCGCCATGCGGCGACAGCGCGTGGCGAGCGGGTTCGCGTAACGCATTGATTTTTCGTGGGGCGCAAATTGGCACGCGCCTTGCGCTTCTTTGTCACGGCCCCGCACCGGGGCGAATTCAAAGGAGCAATGGTTATGACGCTCACCAAACTCGTGTTTCTTGCCGTGATCGCGGTCCTGGCCGCGGTGCTCTACACCCTGCCGGCGCATGCCAAGGGGCCTGGCGACAAGGAGCAGTCCGGCAACACGCCCGCGCACGGCATGAACGCCACCCCGGCGGCCACGCCGGATCCGAGCGACAAGGCGAAGGAAAACTCCAACGGCCAGTTCCAGCAGGAGCGCAAGTTCGGCCAGGACCGGGCCAGCCAGCGCAAGAGCGAGAAGTCCAAGGTCGTGACGCCGCCGGCGGCTGGCGAGTCGAAAAAACCCGCGCAATAAGCTCGCGATGAACCGTCATGCCAGCCCCGCCGCAAGCGGGGCTTTCTTCGTCCGGCCGCGCCGCGTGCCGATGCCGCGCTTCCGCCTGCATGCCGGGCGCCCGCGGCGCATGCCGCGGCCATCGCGCCGGCCAGAGTCGTCCTGGCTGTGGCGGCGCCTGTTTCCGCCGCGCCTCGGGCGCTAGGGGTCGAGGCCATGCGCGGCTCACGCCCGCGCGTACGGCGCACCCGGCCAGCGTGAGACCCTCGGAAAGGCGGGCTGCCCGCACCGTGCTCCCGAGGTCGCCGGGTCGCAACTCTACGATCGGCGCTGCAAAAATTCGTCAGACCGCGCCTTTCTTCATTCCACGGCAACGGCTCCGCGATTACCCTGCGCCGATGCTTCGCCTGGTTCTCGACACCAACGTCTGGCTCGACCTGCTGGTCTTCAACGACGCCTCGGCCCTGCCGATTCGCGACGCCATGCAGAAGGGCCACGTCAAGGTGGTGGTCAACCAGCCCACTTACGCCGAGCTCGAGCGCGTGGTCGCCTATCCCCTGAAGAAGAACCGCAGCCTCGACCTCGACCAGCAGATCGACACCCTGCGCGCGGTGCTGGAGATGGCCGAGCCCGTCTTCTGGCAGGCGAAGCCCGATGCGCGTGCCGCGCTGCCGCGCTGCGGCGACCCGGACGACCAGAAATTCCTCGACCTCGCGCTCGCCGCGCGCGCCGACCTGCTGCTCACCAAGGATCGCGAGCTGCTCGACCTCGCCGATCGCGAGCTGCCCTTCGGCATCCTCGCGCCGCGCGACTTCGGCTTCTACGCCGACGCCAAGCTGGCCTGACCGGCCGCAGGAACCCTAGGTAAGACCGAGCCTGCGGAACGCGAGCGCAAGCTCGCGGCAGGCCCACGCATCCGTCGCCGCGTAGCGGATCTGCTGCTCCGAGAGCCGCGGCGCCGCCCAGTTCGACGTCTTCGTTCCCTTCGGGATGCGCAGGCCGAGGAAGATCCCCGCCAGGTTGCGCACCCCCGTCTGCTTGAGCCCGTGGCGCCGCGCCACGTGCCCCACGTCCAGCATCGCGCGCGCCTCGAACTCGAACAACCCGCGCAGGCTCTTCAGGTCATCGGCGAGCGACACCCCGGCCTTCACCGTGCGCGCCGCGCCCAGCACCTCGCGCATCGCCGCGGAATAGTCCTGCCGCTGCAGCTGGAACAGGTACACCGCCCCCGCCGTCGCGAACTGCGCGAGCGAGGGCCGGTAGCTTTCGCCCTTGCGGAAGGCGGGCCGTGTCTCCGTGTCGAAGCCCACCACCTCCTCGCCGAGGATGTCGGCGAGCGCCCTTTCGGCCTCCGCCGGCCCCGCGACCAGGCGCACCTCGCCCTCGTAGCGCAGGATCGGCAGCTCCATCATCGACTCGCGCGAGATGCGCTGCTGGATTTCGTCGGGTAGCGTCACGCTGGCATCCTGTCAGTCATGGGCGCGCAGTGTAAGCTGCCAGCCATCATGCCGCGACCCATCCTCGACCAGGCCCGCGTTCACCCCGCGGTGCGCGAATCCATCAGCTCCTACCAGGCCGATCTCGTCGCCGAGGTCCAGGCCGCGCTTGCCGCGCACCCGATCGTGATCGTCGGCATGCGCCAGAACCCGGCGCCGAAGAAGGCACGCCAGCTGCTCGACGCCGCGGGCATCCCTTACAAGTACCTGGAGTACGGCAGCTACTTTTCGCTGTGGCGGCGCCGCCTCGCCCTCAAGATGTGGACCGGCTGGCCCACCTTCCCGATGATCTTCGTCAAGGGAATCCTCGTCGGGGGAGCCGACGACCTCGCGCGGCTGCACGCGTCTGGAGAGTTGCAGAAAATGCTGGCGTAGCTGGCGGCAGGGAAAGCGGTTCCGTGCGCTAGGAAACGTAAGGTTTGTCGTCGCCCCGGGCCTGCAGCTGCTGGTGCTCGAGTTGATGGGAGATGAGGTCGGCGACGGTCTTCATCACCGCGGTGAAGACGATCGCGATGGTGTTCATTTCGGCGCCGGCCGCCACCGCCACAAACGAGATGATCGCCATCGGGAACATGCGGAAGAACGGAATCATGAACAGCAGATCCTTGTCGCCGCCCATCCCGGCGGCGTCGGCGCGCAGGTTGTGCACCAGGGAATACACATGGTGGGCCGCAAACACAGAAAGGCACAGCATGAACCCCGGCCAATCGATTGGAATGGGCTGGAACTGCTTCGCGCGCGCGTTCCAGAAGATCACGGCCACGAATCCGGCGTGCATCACGAACCAGAATGTGAGGTAGGCGAAGCAGCCGCGCAGGATTTCAGCCGGCGGCACGGGCCGCGGCGGCGCTTCATCGTCGAAGTCGCGCTTGCGCTTCTGGCGCATGAGCGCGAAGCGGAGCGCTCCACACAGGCAGATGAAAATGCTCTGCGTCCAGTACACCAGCACCAGCTCCCGCGCGCTCATGGCCACGGTCATCGCCGTCGCGAAGGCCAATACGTTAGCGCCGACCAGCGTCCATGTGCTCGGGTCGCTGCTCGCCTTGCGCGCGACCTCCGACTGCCATGCGACCAGGCGCGTGAGCGCACTCTCCGGTCGCGGATTGAAGTCTAGGCCCACCCCGTTCCCCAATTCGTCCTGTGGACTGGCTTGCGAGAAAGTCTACTCGCTGAATGACCGCGCTGGGACGAAGCGGTCCCAGGTTTGCCGGGGGCAATGTTGCGCGGGCCTGTGCCAGCGCGTAACGTCCCAACCCTGTAGGGGATCCTTGGGGGGGTCATCGTGTCTTACCGTTTCGACCGATCTCTGGCGTTGGTTGTTCTTTCCTTCATGGTCGTGGCGTGCACCACGACACCGGTTGCCCGGGACCCGAATCCTGAACGTGTCACTACGGCCAAGCGGTTTCTGCACAGCTGGGGAGCGGGTGAGGTCGCTATGACTGCGCTCAAGAATAAGCTGCAGCAAGAGTCCAAGAATCAGCCGGGCATGGCAGAAGTGATGCGGCGCGCTCTTGGCGATTTCAAGGCAGAAGAATTCGAGGACCTGGCCGCCAAAGTTTACGCGCGCCATTTGACCCAGGATCATCTGGCAGAGCTGGCGCAATTCGCCGAAAGCCGGACCGGTCAACGGTTTTTCCAAACAGCCATTGCGGGCGCGATGAAGGGTCTGGAGGAAAAAGCTGCCGCGGCGGAATTTATGCGCCAGTTCAACGCGGACGAAATCACCGACATCATGAAGTTCGGCCAAAGCAAGGTCTTTGCCGCCCTGCAAC
>Ga0075425_100008258_pt1 | contig 11032 bp, 7 predicted proteins | sample SoiMethybrSBSTD4_FD_75300 | JGI IMG/M metagenome (GOLD analysis project Ga0075425, IMG submission 75300) | Bulk soil microbial communities from a Populus tree surrounding site in Tennessee, USA - Soil MetaG P. TD hybrid SBSTD4 | ecosystem: Environmental > Terrestrial > Soil > Tree plantation...
CCGGTGCGATCGTGCCTCTCCACCCGGTGGCGTTTCTCGTACTGACGCAGAGCCGCAGCTTTGGCCTCCCTGTCAACGCCGAGTATCGCGGCAAGTTCGGTCCGCCACTCTTTGGCTTGAGAGCGGAGGATCTCACGTTGAAAGTCATCGAGCCGCACCGCGTGAAGGAAGCAGGAATCGAGAAGACCATTGACATGGTCGGCATCGTCGAAACGCGCGAAGGCGAGCCGCTTCCGTCTGGCGACATCGCAGGCCGTCTCGGACGGTTCGACGATGTGAAGAAGATGGAGACGGAGCAACGACGGGACTCCGAGGTAGCGGACCTGCTCATCGGAAATCAGAACGAGCGGCACAACAACTACCAGGACTATCAGAAGTTCCTCGACGCTGGCGGCAGGATTGGCCTGCAGCACGATCCGCTGCTTTACGGGTCATACGCGCTGAATCCATACCTGGTGCGTGTCGAGACCGTACCGATGCTTGTCGTCAAGCAAGGCGAAGTGGCCGTGATCAAAGCAGCGGTCGGGCTGCCGACGGAAGACGTGTCCGGTGACGAATTCAAGTTCGGATCGATCGTTCACCCGGGGCATCGAGGAATATGGGAAGAGCCGTTGCGGACTGGTAAGTACGCGATCAATCCGCGGATCTATCAGGCCGAGATGGTGCCGACCGCAATCCTCACGCTGAACTGGGCGGAAGCGAGCTCGCTGGCCCATACGCTCGACAAGCAGCTGAAACAGATCGTCGCGAAGTCGAAGGAAGGGTTCGTCTTCAACATCGATCTGCAGGTGCAGATTCACGTCGCCGACAAGCTCGCACCGAGAGTCATTTCCATGGTCGGCACGATGCAGAATCTCGTGAACGAGGTGCTACAAGCGGTCGTCGGCAATTACTTCCGCGACACGCTGCAAGGGATGGCAGCCGTGCAGTTCATCGAGAACCGCGGTGCCGTTCAGACGCAGGCGCAGGCGTACATCACGGAGCAAATCCGAAAGTACAACGTGGAGACGCGCGGGGTGTACATTCAGGACGTCGTCTTGCCGGCGGAGATCGTGACCGTGCTCACGCAGCGCGAGATCGCGAACCAGGAAAAGGTGACGTTCACTGCACAGAAAGAAGCGCAGCTCAATCGCATCGCGATGGAGAAGCAGGGCGGCCTGGCAGACAGGCAGCGCGACCTTGCCGGTTCGGAGGTGGACATCGTGATCAAGGAGAATCGCGCGCGGGCGCGAAAGGCCGAAGCCGATGGCGAGGCGACCTACATCGAACAGACGGGCCGTGCGCGCGGCGCGGAGATCGAAGCTATTGGTCTTGCGCGGGCGAAAGGGTTCGAGGCGCAGAAGGACGCACTCGGAGCTGAAACGACCGCGTTGGTCAACGTCGTATCAGAGCTCGCAAAGAGTGCCAACCGCTTCGTGCCCGACATTCTCGTGAGCGGTTCGAACGGCGGGAGTGATTCGCTCTCGGCCGGTGTGATGGGCTTTTTGCGCGAATTCCAGCGGCAACGCAGTGCTCCTCACGTGCGTGATTGACTAGCGTAGGAACACTGAGGAGCAGAAAGGCGGCACAGACCTCTTCTGTGCCGCCTTTTTCTTGACACCTTCCGCGGTCGAGCCAGACAAGACGTGTGCGATTTTTGCCGCGGCGACGTTGTCACAAACGTGGGAAGTTAAGCAGTCTTACGTTCGCAAGAATTTCAGCGGTGAATCGGCGATCAGCGCACGCAACTTGTCCATCTGCTCTTGAGTGCTGTCTTTCATCCACTTCGCAGACAGCTCCGGAGTCTCGAACGCTTCCTTAAGTGCATTGCTGGCGCGGTCTTTGTCGCCGATGCCCAGGTACGCTTCAGCCATGGTCGCTCGTATCCAGTACTTCGCGTCGTTGGAGAGCTTTTCCGTTTGCAACTGTCGTTCACAAATCTGCAGCACCTCACGGCGGACGTTCTCGGCGTCGACGAAGCACGCAACAGCATCGGCGCGTAGCAAAGTGGCCTCGTCGGTCGAGGAACTCTTTTGGGCGCGCTTGACCGAGGAGTCGGCCCGGACGTTGAGCATGTAGGCGAAATTGATCCCGTTGTAATAGTCGTTGCGCAGATAGAAACCGCGTTGATAGCCGCGCAGCGCCTCGTCCAGGTACGACGTGTCACCGGTGAGTTCCCAGAGCCGCTTATGAACGGCTCCCCAGAGACCCAGCGTCTCGGTATCATTTGAAGTCTCGGGCTTCAGAATTGCGAGCAGCGCACGCGCATCTTTCAGCGCTTCCTCCGCCGAGGGAACTTTGCTTTTGTACGTGACGACGGCGAGGCGCTGGATGATGTAGGGGTCCTCCGGTCTCTCCTGCACCTCGGTTTGGCCCTTTGCGCGGGCTTCCTCTGCGGCTTTGGCGGCAGCCTCCCTCGTTCGGTTTCGAAGGCTGGACAGGAGAGCCTTCGCAGTCACAAAGTCGCCGTTTTTCTGCGCTTCCTCGACCTGCTGCATCATCACGCTATAGATCACGTCGCCGGCCTGGGCCGCCGAGTCCACCGGCCCAGCCTTCGCAATTTCTCTCGCGACAGTTTGCATGGCCTCCGCCAGCTTCGGTGGCGTCAAGCCATTGAGGAAGGTGTAAACCGGGCTGTCGCTCGGCGGCGGGGTCTTCTTGAGGATGTCTGTGATTGCGGTGGTCAACGCTTCCCGAAAGCGGTCCACCTCCTCGGAATCGATGCCTTCACCCAGGTGGTGATATCTGCGGATGAGGACGTGATTCACGTCGAACGGAAAACTCTGAGCCCCATCTTCGCAGATGACGATCGTCGTGTGAGGCCGCAGCGCGTGACGGACGCCGAGCTCGTAGAACGCATTCTTGTTCGACGTTGAAAGATCGGCAACGACCACGTCGGCCGTGAGCAGCTGCTCGTACATCGGGACGTCGATGACGCCGGAATGCGGAATCTCGTCGGCGCGTTTGCATTCCAGCCCTGCGGTCGTCGCGGCAGGCTTGATGATGTTCCTGTAGCTCTTGTCCAGGTCGAACGTGCGTCCGGTCTCGAAGTCAGTCTTCTTTCCAAAACCCATCACCACGAAGCAGGTTGGCATCACTCCTCCTTTGCGCACGATCGCGATCAGAATGTGCCGGCGGTTTCGGTGAAATGCGGAGCATGCCGGACCCTCGTCTCCGATCCTCTCATAGCCAGCGCTAACCCGAGGTGAACCTTTCACCTGTTGGCCGTCGTACTCGGACCAGCCCGGTACTCTCGGTAGTTCAGCGCTCGTGGGCGGGGTGATACATTTGTGGCCCGATGTCAGAAGCGCCGCCCGGCGACGTGTACGACGTGTTCGTCAGCTACGCTCGCGAGGATCGAGCCTGCGCCGAGCGACTCGCGGAGGCGTTGGCGGCGTGTGGCTTGCGGGTCTGGTGGGACCGAGACATCGACGTCGGCGCCGACTTCGCAGCCTTGATCGAAACGCGGCTGCAGAGCTGTCGGTCGGTGATTGTCTTATGGTCCGAGCACTCCGTCCGCTCGGCGTTCGTCAAGGACGAAGCCACCCGCGCGCTCGACGCATCGAAGCTCCATCCGGTGCGGATCGCGGATGTGCCTCTGCCTCTCGGATTCGGTCAGATTCAGACCGCCGATTTGCTCGATTGCAACTCGTCGGGAAACGAGTTCAGATCGCTCGTCGCTCAGCTGAGCCGGGCGCTCCCGAAGTCCGCGCTCAAAGACCAGCAGCCACACCGCGGCGGAAACATCACTCGCCTCCTCACGAGCAGGACCAGCGTTTGGATCGTTGCGGCTTTGACGATTGCGATCCTGGCAGCCATTCTGGGGCGATCGTGGTTGACCGAAAGGCGCTGTAACGATTCGTTCGTTCGCGTCAATGACGGCGTCGACAAGTTGCAAGAGGGAAACTCCGAGCAGGCGATCGATTTTTTCACCGACGCGATTCGGATGTGTCGCAGCAATGCTCTCGCGTACCGGTATCGTGGTCAGGCGTACGCGCGGCTGAATGACTATCCGCTGGCGATTGCCGATCTCCAGGTCGCGCTGCGGCTCGGACTCGAAGGTCACGCCGCCCGGCGTGTCAGTGAGCTGCTCGCGCAGATCGATGCCGCACAGAAAGGGGGCGCACTACCGGTCACGACGGCCGCGCCGGGAGACACCGCCGTCCCGCATGGGCCGCAGGCAGTCGCTCGCGGCACGCCGGTTTCTGAGCCCGCCACGAGCGGCGGCTCGCGCGCGGCACATCCGGGCGACGCGGGAGGACGGTCGACAGCCACGGCAATCGGGCGCGTGGGGACCTCGACCCGGCCGCCTGTCGCCTCAGCGCCGCCGGCAGGGCCGTCCAGCCAGCCCGACGCCGCAACACGTGACGCGGTAAGCAACATGTTTGCGACCGATGCCGATACGCGCATCGGCGCGACGACATCGCTGCTCGTGGACGCGAAGCACGTCAGTGCGGCCGTGCCGCTCGCGATCCGCACGGCAAACGAGCAGCCGCGCAACGCATCGGGTGTGATCAACACGCTCGTCCTGCTGCAGTCCGCAGGCCCTCTGGGGCTGCAACAGCATCGCGCAGAGATCGAGCAGTTGTTTGCCCGTGTCGAAGGGAACGGGCCGCAAACCGCCGATCTCGTCGCCCGGGTGCGTGCCGCGATGCGGCCGGTCGTGTTCATTCAGATCGCAGCAGATGCCCAGCGGGCGCTGGCGGAACGGCTCAAGACGACCCTTGCGAGCAACGGATTCGACGTGCCGGGAATTGAAAACGTCGGCGGCAAGTCCGACGTGCCCGCCGCCGCGCCGCAGGTGCGGCTGCAAGGCCGCAGCGGGCGCGCCGCGGCGCAGCAGATCGCCGAAACCGTCCACGAGCTCACGGGGCTGACGCCGCTGATTCAGACGATCTCCAAAGCCTCGCCGAAGGTGGACACCTACGAAGTGTGGCTGGACCGAGGGACCTGTATCAATCAGGCTCATCGACCGGCGGCCTGCGCGGGCTGAGTGCGCGGCGCAATCGCGCGCATCGACATGGTCCTATCAAAATCTCGCGGGCCGTCGGTTTTTGTGTGCTGAGTCTGGAAACGCCGCTCGCTGGGCCTCTACGGAACGAGCGTGAACTGGCGAACGTGACGAGGCCGAACCGTCTTGAAATGACGTCGATCGGTGGTCGCGATCGTGGTCAACGCGAGGCGTTCGGCCATCGCGACAATCGTCGAATCGGTAAAACCGAGCTCAGGGTATTTGGCCATGACCGCCAGCGCGCGATTCAGATCGCTGTGACTCAACGGCTCGATCGCCACCTCGCCGTTGGCGAAACCTTCAATCAGCTTCAACTCCTCGCGTATCCCGAGTCGTGTTCGAATCAGGTATGCGGTTTCCGGAAGGACCGTCACTGGCGCCAGCAGATTCGTGTTCGACGTTTTGACGTACTCGACGCTCCGAGTGTGCCAGGCGTCACTCCGATCGACGAGCGCGTAAAGCACGCCGGCGTCGACCAGGAGCGGCATCAGGAGCGCTTCCGTGCCGATCGCGGTGGCCGGTAGCCGCCACTCGACGCGGGTGATGGATTTTTGTGCGGATCGCGCCAGAGAAGGTCCTCATGCCGACTCGCGGTGTCTTTTCGGCCACTGCGGCCGATAGCGGTGAATGACGGCAGGGACGCTGCCGGCAGCCGCGTGGCGAGATACTCCGCGAGCGCTTCGCGAACAACCGACGCGACGGTCTGCTGTTCGCGCTGCGCGTAGAGCTGAAGATCGCGTTCCAGCGATTCCGGCACGAAGATGGTCGTGCGTTTCATATGACATATGCTAGCATACACTCTCTTCTCCCTTCTCCTTTCCTGTCTCTATTCCTCCGGTGTGTACATCGCTTCGAACTTCGCGCCCTTGATGGCGTACTGGTCCGATCCGTCGCGGTTGTTCGACACGATGTAGTCGCCGGCGTCGTAGTGCGTCACCCCTTCTTTGGTTTTTACGCTCCCACCCTGGCTCGCGCGTTCCGCCCACACTGCCGTCGTTTTCACATACGTGCCCGTACCGGTCTTCTTGTATGTGCGCGTGAAGACGTCCGCGTCGACGGTGTACACGTCGCCGTCGTTGTCGACGACCCAGTCGCCGGCTTTTGCGCGCTGGTCGCCGCCCCATTTGCGGTACACGAATCCGTCGGTATCGAGCGCGAGTTGCACCGCCGCGACTGCCTGATCCGGGCGTCGCACATATCGCCGTCGTGACGTGTCAGCCATGACCTATCTTAGGAGGTTTTCAGATCGCCTTCCTCAAGACGCTGGACGCGCGACGTTCCCTGCACTGGTCACCACACGAATGCCCATGGCGGCGCTCCTGCATGGTCTACCGCTAAACTCGAGCAAATTTCCCAACGCGAGTTCCTGCATCGTCGACGAGAACCGCCCCGTCCGGAGGATTGTTGTACGCCCGCTCCCCGTTGAATTTCACTGACTGATGGATCGAATCATTCCACCGCACAATTCTGAACTTGTTCTTAATCAGGTCGTACCACTGGCCCTTCGAGTCCGGCGCGCCCTGCTGCATGCGGACGGCGTTCTCGGTGATTTGCGCCTGGGTAAGCGGGAGCCCACACGATACCGCTTTCTGAAACATCCAGTTCAGCGCGATGCTCGAGAGCGCCGGGTTGTTGTTGCCGCCGCCAACGTCGGAATGAACGCCGCGGAACCAGACTTCGAACAGCCGTCCCTCGGCGTCGGCGTCTTCAACGCGCGCGCTCAAGCGGTGCAGCTGAAACGTGTGGCGCCGCTCTTCGAGCGCCATGGCGTGGTAACACTTCGCGACGTTGTCGGGCAGTTCAAGCTCCCAGGACGGATCCCAATCGACACTGGCGACGCCAAAAGACGGAACGCAGTCCCAGATTCCGAGAAACCTGATCGTCGGGCTTCCCGGCAGGTGATTCACCCGATTTGTGAAATCGATCGCCAGCGCCGCGCCGCGGCTGAACCCGACCACGTCGATGACCGAATCGCCGGCCGCGACGTTCTGCTCGAGCTGCTGCAGTGCCTCTTGAACGCGAGTGTGGCCGCCGGCGCCGCTGATGCCGCCGAGGACCTGACCGAAGGGGCCGAAACGCGTCCCGACGCCCTCCCGATAGAAGCACTCGTTGCTGTAGGCGCGACGGAACCACAGCACATTCGTGTCGTGCTGGGACCCTGGCTTATCACTGTTCCATGTGCCGTCGAACGCGTACAAAGCCATAGTTCACCTCAAAAAAACCGCCATTAATAAAGGATGAAGAACTCGAGCCGCTTCCAGATGGAGATATGCGACAGGCCGACGATACCTACTGTCTTCCGTCGGAATCACGCTCCTTGGCTTGTTTGAGAATACTCGTTGCTGCTGACGGGTTGATTCCCAGCAGGTGAGCGAGATCGTCGCGCTTCATTCGAGCCAGCTCGGCGACGGTGGTAATACCCGCGGCGGCGAGTTTCGACAGGCGCGCTGGTCCGAGCCCGCGGACTCCTGCCAGGCCCTCAGTCGCGGAGGAGTCGGGGCGCTCGCGCGGCGGCGGTGTCCCGCGGACGGACAGATCCTTGGTCAACACGATTGCGCCGCGCTGCCGAATCGGCGTCGTCAGCTTGTCCACCGTCCGCCCCGCTGCGTCGTACATCACAATCACCAGTGCGCGCGCCCCTTCGATAATGCGGGTGAACTCCGCACGATCGCGTTCCACCACGAACAGCCCCGCGTCGTCGGCGAGGCCTTCGCCCACGGGCTTGCCCGTATCGGTGGTAACGCTCACCCGCACACCAGCGGCTGGCCGGCCACGCAGAAAAATCTGTCCGGCAGCAATCGTACTGTCCCGCTTAAGAGGTCCGCCGAGCGAGACCGCCTTCAAGTCCTCGCGCAACCGCATGAACGTGCGCGCCTCCACGAGGACATTGGCCGCGTCGGCAACAGTTGTGGCCGCATTGGCGCCGTCGCCTGCTCGAACGCGCGCGATTTCGCGAAGGGCTGCACCGCCGGCAAATCGTTTGATGCGTTCGATCTTCTGCAGCGCGACATTTCGCGCGCGATCGACGACGTCGGTCACCTTCGATATTTCGCCGTCGAACTGTTCGTTCGTGATCGTGCCTCGCATGTGTCAACTCCAGCGGGAAGGCGTCACACTCCGAAAATCGTTCTCTGCAACTTCCTCTCGAGATTCGCCGCGCTTGCGCATGCGTCCCGGTTGAACACCTGAACCAGCGTGGTGTTCTCGCCGGTGGGCGGAAACGGGAAACCTACACGAACGAAACAATGAGTGCCCTGATTGTCCGTCGTGGTATTGAGGAAAGCGAGGGTGAACGCTGAGTACAACGCATTGAACAGACCTTCTTTGAAGCGGTTCGATGTTGCTCGTGTCGAGAACGCTATTGCGAGCGCATTTGTCGCTAGAAAGTCGAGTGTCAGATCGCAATCGCTCTGGTTGTCCGACAGCGCCAGGTCATCGAGCGTCAGCAGAGTGATGGCGCTCAACGCAAAAGTGCTCACGCCGTCGAGGGCGTCGAGTACGACCTGGTTGTCGACGAACTGAATGTTGCCGCCGACGAGCACGCGGCGCTCCTCCAATGGTTCCACCGGTTGCGGCTGCGTATCGGCGATGTTCAGACCTGAGAATCCGAACAGTTGCAGATACAACTCGTTCGACACGCCGAGATCGAGGATAAAGACGACGGCTCCACCAAGCGCGCTCAGAAAGGCGGCCAGCGGCGAACCCTCCGCCACCTCGAAACCCAGCGGCGATCGAGTGCTTCGATCGCGAAAATCCGAACCGAGGGACGTGAGTTGATTACCCTGAACGGTAACCGCCCCGAGGCAGATCGCTTCGATGGCTCTGCCTTCCGGTGCAATCACGACGTTGTCCTGGATGCTGATGGCAGGAGTCCCATCCTGGCGCCGGCGGATCTCGCCGCCAAGGCGCAGTTCGCGGGTAGGAACTTCGGCAAAGCCGACTACAATGCCGCCGCGTCGCCCTGGTAGTGACTGCGTTTCCTCCTGCGGCGGCATCCCGTTGTGGCGGATGCGATTGCGGTGGATCTCCAGGCCGACGCTGTGCAGCAGGAAGATGCCGCAGGTCGGCGTTCGCACGCGCGAGCCATTACGCTCGATCGTATTGTCGCGGATGACAACGTCTTCGGCGTCTGCGAGGGCGATCCCGCCGACCGCCGTGTCCTCCGCGATCTGTTCGGATACCGGTTGCTGGCGCACACGGAGACAATCTTCAATCCGGTTGCCGGTGATTTCGAGGCCATGCACGGTGATGAAATCACCTTCGCCTTCTACCAGGTCGAAGAAATGCGCCGTCGTGATGCCGCTGGCGCCCATATTCCGAATCTGGTTGCCGATGATCCGGACATCCGTGAGATTGCCGTCGGAGACGAAACCTCGACCTGTCGGACGGATCCCCCCGAATCCGCCGCCGGGAACTTCGAAGATGCGCGTGCTGCCCGGCTGACGCTTCAACTGCTTGTAATGTGCCTCGGCTTCGTCGAGTGCGTTGCTTCGTGCCACCTTCACCGGATCAGCCTCGCGCCGAGTCGCAAACGCTTCGAACACTTCTGTGAAAACAGGTCGAATGGGTCTCGCCGTGACACTTCCAAGCACCAGTCCGGGTCCAAATCCGCCATCGATGGCGTTGTCGCGGATCAGCACCTGTTCTGATCCACCGCCGATTTGCAGCCCGCCCGCATGCATTCGCTCGACCGCTTCGACCGGCAGAGCGAGGATGGTCGTCCGTTCGACGGCGAGGTCCTGGCCGGCCAGGAAGACGCCGACCGGGTGCAGCGCGAACTCTCGGCCCTCGCCGGCCTCGAGCACGATCGACGAGTCGACCAGATCCAGTTCGCGTGCATCGATCGCGGAGATGGCGCTGCGATCGCGCGCGACGATGAACAGCTCTTCCATCGTGATCCGATGCCCGGTCTCGATCGCGATGGCCAGACCCTGCAGCGATTGGATTGCGATCGATCGAATCGCGATGTCCTCGACGTTGCGCAGCAAGAACGCGGGATTCGCATCGGGCGCAACGACAAGCGTCTGTCCTGGACACCCATGAATCCTGATGTTGTGCCGCCCGTCGATGACGACGCGCTCTTCATATCTGCCGGGCAGAATACATATCTCTCCACCTTCAGGCGGCAGCCGCTGAAGCGCTTCCGCAATCGTCGTCACATCCGCGCCCGATCGGCCGACGGTGACGGTGCAGCAGGTGCTCGCGCGCGTACTCAGGCCGCATAACGAAGGAAACGTGCGGCGGCAATCGTCCACGACCTGCGCGTCGTTCCCGCTGACGGTCACGACACTGAGCTTGCAGAAGAATCGAATTACGCCGTGCGGCGGCTGTGGCAGTGCGTTACCGCCGCTGTCGCGCGGCCACAGAATGTCGCCAATCGACGCGCCAGAAAACGTGCGCGCCGGTATCATCCAGAAATCGCCTGCGCGATACGCACCGGCGGCAAACTGCACCTCGATCCCACCCTCCAGCGCGATTGACGTATTGGCGGCGGCAATGGGAACCGCGCCTGTGGCCACGTCGCTACCGGCGTCATGATCCCATCGGCGCACTTTCGGGTGTTTCAGCGTCGACGGATCAGGAACTGTCTGCCCGTGCGCATCGAACTCCAGCCGAAAACGGCCGTCGCTGTCGGTCCGCCGCGACACGACTTCGACGACGGGTCCGGTTTCTCCCGCGAGATCGAGGTCGTCGTGACCGAGCTCGATCCAACGATTGTCGTGGAACCCCAACACATCGTCGCGCCCAGCATCTGGAATGACGATTTCGTTTCCGTCGAGCTGCAGCCATTCGGCTGCAATCGAGCCGTTGTCGCGCGACCATTTGAAGGTCGGGGCGGTCGCGCCCCCGATCGTGCCGCTGTTGTGAATCTCGACTCGATACAACTGGTTTTCAAGGCGTGCGTACCCGGCGGCAAGCGGCACGACGCATGGCGTGTCGGCGGGCTGGGCGCCGGTCGACGCGGTGAGCTGTCCCGTCGTTTCTCCAGGAGGGACAAAGTCACGCAAGTCCGCGCAGGTTTGCGTTCCTTCCACAGGCGCG
>Ga0075425_100008260_pt1 | contig 11032 bp, 12 predicted proteins | sample SoiMethybrSBSTD4_FD_75300 | JGI IMG/M metagenome (GOLD analysis project Ga0075425, IMG submission 75300) | Bulk soil microbial communities from a Populus tree surrounding site in Tennessee, USA - Soil MetaG P. TD hybrid SBSTD4 | ecosystem: Environmental > Terrestrial > Soil > Tree plantation...
CGAGCGTCCGAGCGGCGTTAGCCATGATCACGATTCCGAGGGTCGCGAAGACGGTGCGCGCTGTACACGATGCGCTCGTGAAGCTCGGCATCGAGCGACCGAAAATCGCGGTGAGCGGCGTCAATCCGCACGCCGGCGAATCCGGCGCCTTCGGGCGCGAGGAAATCGAGGTCATCGATCCGGCGCTGGAGCAGGCGAGGGGCGAAGGCATCGTCGCCGATGGCCCGATCGGCGCGGATACGCTCATCCACCGCGCGGGGTACGACGCGTTCGTCGTGATGTTGCACGATCAGGGGCACGTCGCCGCCAAAGCGCTCGCGCCGCAGCGCATCGCCGCGCTCACCCTCGGCACGCCGGTCCTTTTCTCGTCGGTCGGCCACGGCTCGGCCCTCGACATCGCCGGGCAAGGCTGCGCGGACGCCACGGCCATGCGGGAAGCGATCACCCGGTTGGTTGGAGATCGCGGGTTCTAGGCCGACTCGAGGCGGGCGCAAAAAAACGTCAGCACGAAGGACGGCTGCCTTGGGAGCCGATATGCTCCGAAGCATGCGCGTGCTCGGCCGCGTTCTGCTCGGAACCCTGGCGATCGTCTTCGCCATGGCGTTCCTCGCGCGGCTTGTCAGCCGGCCGCGCCGCCGCCACAGGCACGTGCATGCCACGTCGGTTCCGCCGCGCAGCGTGCAGCCCGCGGCGCGGCGATCGTCGCAACACCTGCGGTCCACCACCTTCCTTGCCGCCTTGCCTGGCGGCAGCGGCTGGGGCCGCCTGGTGGTGCCGCCGTCTTCGCGCTCGCGCACTTTGCGCCGCAATGGAAGGCGCACCGCTCGCGGCATGACCGGCTATCGCCTGCGGCGCAAAATGTCCCCTCGAAGGACGGTGCGGCTGCAAAAAACCGTGAAGGCTATGACTTACGGCATGCGCGAATCGGGCACGCCGCCGCAGCATGCTGCAAATGAGGGCGTTCATCTCGATGGCGGTTTGCGTCGTCGCCTGCGTGCCGGTCCAAGCCGCCGAGCCCGCCGGGCCGGGCCTAGCCTCGACTTCGCAAGTGGACGTGCTGCGGGACGCGCGGACGCTGCGCCCCATGCCCCCCGCCAAGCCCTCGCCGTTCACCGACGCTGAACGAAAGCCGCCTACTGCGGCGCTTGCCGTGACAGTCACCGACGACGCTGACTCGACGCGGTTGCCGGCATTCGCCACGCCCTCGACGCCTCAGCCGAAGAAGCTGTTCCGCGTCGGCGTGGAGTGGTCGTTCTAGGTCAGCTGGGTCAAAGGCCCGCGACGAGCCAGGCGAACACGGCTCCGCTAACCGCTATGCCGGTGAGGAAGAGGGTGTCGTCGGGTCGCATGTTCATCCGGGCGAAGCGCCGGTAGGCAGGTCCGGCGACGTCGCGCCGGGGCGGCTTCGGGGCTCGCAGCTTGGGCTTCGATTCTTTGCGCATTATTCCCCCAGGCGGTATTGCCACACACACTGTAGTGCCCGGCCACGGGCCGGGCGTAGGAACTGCGTCACGAGAGCCGTTGCAAAGGTTTACACTGCCGTTCGATGATCGCGCGGCGCTCGTTCATTGCCGGGAGTCTCGCCCTGCTGTCGCGGCCGGCCTGGCCGCAGGAGCGCAAGGCGGAGCGGATCGTGCGCGTCGGCGTTCTAGACCCGCAGCCGCTTGCCATCAACGCCGGCAACCTCGAGCAGCTTCGGAAGGGCCTGCGCGGCGCCGGTTACAGCGAGGGCCGCAACCTTGCGATCGAATACCGCGCCTCCGACGGCCGCGCCGGCCGCTACGGGAGCCTGGCGCAGGAGCTCGGGAGCGCCGGCGTGGACGTCCTCATCGCGCGCGGCACGCAGGCGGCGCTCGGGGCGAGGAACGTCATGCGCGATATCCCGATCGTCGCTCTCGGCGTGAACGACCCCGTGGACACGGGCCTCGTCGAGTCGCTCGAGCGCCCCGGCGGCAACGTGACCGGCATCGCCTTCCTGATCAAGGATCTCGAGACCCGGCGGGTCGACGTGCTGCGCGCGCTCGCGCCGAAAACGCGGCGCGTCGTCGGGCTGATGAACATGGGCAATCCGGCCATCGCGCACGCCTGGAAGATGGCCGAGGAAGCGGCGCGCGGGTTCAAGCTCGACACCCTGCTCGTCGACGTGCGCAAGCGCTCCCAGATCGAGCCCAGCTTCGACACGGTACGCGAAGGCGATGCCGTGGTCGTGCAGCTTGGAACGCTCGGCGCGACGCAGCGCCAGTCGGTGGTGGAGCTGGCCGCGCACCACCATCTGCCGGCCATCTACACCGCGCGCCAGTACGTCGATGCGGGCGGCCTGGTCTCGTACGGCCTCGACGCGGCGCAGCTCTTCTTCCGCGCCGCCACGTTCGTGGACAAGCTGGTGAAGGGCGCCAAGCCTGGCGAGCTCGCCATGGAGCCGCCGCCCAAGTTCGAGCTCGTGATCAACCGCAAGACCCTGCGCTCGCTCGACCTGGTGATCCCGCCCGACCTGCTGCTGCGCTCGAACGAGATCGTCTGACGCCGGGCTTGTTTTCGCCGCTTCCGGCCGCATCTGTGCACGATGCGACGCGAACTGCTTGACCTGCATCGTGCGCTCGTCGACTCGGAGCGGCGCGAGTACGAGCGCGTCCGCGGCCGCATGACCGACCGCGCCTTCCTCGAGGCGCTCATCGGCGCGCCCGAGCTCGCCTGGCTCAGCCCGCTCACCTCGCTCATCGTGCGTCTCGAAGAGGCGCTCGAAGAAGGGGCTGCGGTCCAGGATTGCGTCGACGAGCTGCGTAAGCTGCTGCGGCCGAACGCCGACGGCGTTGGCTTCCAGCGCAAGTACGCCGATGCGATGCAGCGCAGTCCGGAGGTCGTCGTGGCGCACGGCCGCGCCGTCGCGGCGGTCGGCAGGGAAGAGTCGTGAAAACAAAAGGGGTCAGAGCGTGAAAACAAAAAGGGTCAGAGGAATTTTCCCGTAACACATTGCACTGCATGCGCAGCGCCAGAAGTGTTACGGGAAAATTCCTCTGACCCCTTTATTTCTTCTCGGCGCCGACCCAGCCGTTCTCCGTGAGGTCGAACACGATCCCGTCGGGGTCGTGGTACTTCACTTCGTAGAAGCCGCCGCCGTCGCGCGGCTCGCCCATCCAGTGCCTGGCCCCGGCGGCCTCGACTTGTCCGCGGGCCGCGGCCACGTCTTCGACGACGAAGCCGAAGTGGTGCACGCCGACGAAGGCGCGCCCGCGGTGGCCTGCCATTTCCTCGGTCTTGTAGCGCAGCAGCGCGATGTTCACCACGCCGTCGCTGAGGTACACCCCGCTCGCGCCCGCCCAGTCGGTCTCGCCGACGCGCTTCAGTCCGAAGGCCTCCATGTAGAACTTCGCCGCCTTCTCGGGATCGGGAACCGTGATCGCGATGTGCCGCAGCTTCGCCATTCCGCAATCATAAGACCAACTCTAGGGAAACAGCGCGGAGCATTGCTCCGGATGGCGCTTCGTGAGCTCGTAGGCGCGCCACACCGCCGGACTGTCGTCCTGCCCGTACTTGTTGAACGCCGCAAGCCCGCAAGGATGCTCATACCAGGCGAGGCCGACGCCGAACCAGTGGTCGTCGGCAGAGCTTTGACGTGCCTGCGCAGGAATGGCAAGCGCTGCGAGAACTGCTGCAACCAATACTTTCTTCATGAACCAGCTCCTTCGAATGGGCACCGGTTTGACCGAGCCGGTTCCAAAAGGTGTCGCTCAAGTTTTTTCAGTGTCGGCTGACGGCCCGCTTGCGCCATGCCGACAGCGGGCTGAAAGGCGCTGTAAAATTCGGGCCCTTCAATGCTCAAGGTCGCGTGGCTGTGGGTCTGATCGTCCAAAAATTCGGCGGCACCTCGGTCGGCTCGGTCGAGCGCATCCGCAACGTGGCGCGCCGCGTCGCGAAGTGGAAAGCCGCCGGGCACGACCTCGTGGTCGTGCCCTCGGCGATGGCGGGCGAGACGAACCGGCTGATCGCGCTCGCCAAGGAGCTGCAGCCGCAGCCCGACCCGCGCGAGCTCGACGTCGTCGCCACCACCGGCGAGCAGGTCAGCGTCGGGCTCCTCTGCATGGCGCTGATGCAGCTCGGCGTGCGCGCGAGGAGCTACACCGGCTGGCAGGTGAAGGTGCTTACCGACTCCGCGTTCACCAAGGCGCGCATCATTTCCATCGACGAAGGCCCGATCCGGCAGGATCTCGCCGCGGGCGCGGTGGTCGTCGTGGCCGGCTTTCAGGGGGTGGACGAGGGCGGCAACATCACCACGCTCGGGCGCGGCGGCTCGGACACCTCGGCGGTGGCGCTCGCGGCGGCGCTGAAGGCCGAGGAGTGCCAGATCTACACCGACGTCGACGGCGTGTACACCACCGACCCGCGCCTGGTGCCCGAGGCGCGGCGCCTCGCGAGCGTCACCTTCGAGGAGATGCTGGAGATGGCGGGCGCGGGCTCCAAGGTGCTGCAGATCCGCTCGGTCGAGTTCGCCGGCAAGTACAAGGTCCCGACGCGCGTGCTCTCGAGCCTCACCGACCCGGCGCTGCCGGTCGCGGACGAGGCCGCCTCGGGCACGCTCGTCACATTCGAGGAAGATCCGCATATGGCGATGGAGAAGGCAGTCATCTCGGGGGTCGCGTTCAACCGCGACGAGGCCAAGATCACGGTGCACGACGTGCCCGACCGGCCCGGCGTCGCTTACGCCATCCTGGGGCCGATCGCCGACGCCAACATCGACGTCGACGTGATCGTGCAGAACGTCGGCCACGACGGCATGACCGACATGACGTTCACCGTGCACCGCAGCGACTATCCGAAGGCGGTGAAACTCCTGCAGGACCAGGTGAAGCCGCACATCAAGTGCCGCGCCGTCACGGGCGACGAGCGCATCGCCAAGGTGTCCATCGTCGGCATGGGCATGCGCTCGCACGCCGGCATCGCGGCGCGCATGTTCCGCACGCTGGCGGAGGAGGGCATCAACATCCAGATGATCTCCACCTCCGAGATCAAGATCACCGTGGTGATCGAGGAGAAATACACCGAGCTCGCCGTGCGCGTCCTGCACAAGGCATTTGAGCTCGATCAAGTGTAGCGCCCGCCTCACCGCGTGCGTCCTGCTGGTCGCTCTGGCGTGCGCGCGGGCCGCGCTGCCCGACGAGATCCAGGTCTACATCGACGATCTCGAGGCGCCCGGCGAGCACGGCGTCGAGCTTCACATCAACACGACCCCGAGCGGCAGTACGACGCCCGACTTTCCGGGCGAAGTGACCACGCATCACGGCCTGCGCATCACGCCGGAAATCTCCTGGGGCCTCGCCAGGAACTGGGACTGGGGCCTCTACCTGCCGTTCGTGCGCAACGCCGAGGGCACGACCTACTTCGCCGGACCGAAATTCCGCCTGAAATGGCTGCCGCTGCGGCCCGAGCGCGGCGGCACAGGCTATTTCGCAGGCGTCAACACCGAGGTGGCCTTCGTGGACGAGCGATTCGTGCAGGCGCAGCGCACGCTCGAAATCCGTCCAATCTTCGGCTGGCGCGGGAGCCAATGGCTGCTCGCCGTCAATCCGGTGATCGGCACCGACCTGGCGGGCGAGGAGCGCGGCGTGCTCATGTTCCACCCCTCGCTCAAGGTGGCACGCGATGTGGGCGACCGGACGGCGCTCGGCATCGAGTACTACGCGGACTTCGGCAAGCTCTCCGATCCGTTGCCTCGCGCCGAGCAGTCGCATACGATCTTCGCCGTGCTCGACCTCGAGCGCAAGCTGGGGTTGAATCTCGGCATCGGCTATGGCCTCACCTCCGCGACCGACCGCTGGACCGTCAAAGCGATCGTCTCGTTCTAGCGGGTCGATCCGAAAGAAACTGACAGGCCGTTGGCGCCTGGTGTCGTACAGCGCACGCCCGGACCGGGGACGGGAGGTCTACCCGCTGGGCGCCGCCGCCAGGGGCGTGCTCGACTACTCGCGCGAAGGCAACGTCTCGGTCCACATCATGGGCGAGCGCTACTTCGCCTACTACGGCTACTACAGCGTCGACGAGAAGGCCCGCACCGTCACACACCACCTGGAGCTCTGCTCCGACCACAACCTCGCCGGCGCCTCCAACCTGCGCCACATTGCGCTGGAAGGCGCACGGCTCGTGCTGAGCGGATCAATGGAGCTCGATGGCAAGCCACATACAATCCGGGTAGTCTGGGAGCGGCAAGCCGCCGAGTCGAAGAATCGGCGATAATTTGCGTTCCTCCGGAGTGATGCCCGAGTGGCCGAAGGGGGCGCCCTGCTAAGGCGTTATACGGGCTTAAACCCGTATCGAGGGTTCGAATCCCTCTCACTCCGCCAGTTTCTCTTCCCGGTACGCGCGGTTCACGAGCTGCATCGCACGGTTGAATACCGCCAACGGAACCGCTTCCTTGCCGGCCAGCCAGGCCCGCAGCTCTTGCGCCGGCACGCTCAAATTTCGCCCGAGCGCTTCCTCGGTTCCACAGACGTTGCGCGCCTTTCGTAACACCAGAAGCTGAAGGATGAGTGAGCTGCGCACTGACGGGGGACGCTACTCCCCGCAAATGACCCGCCCCTGACTTGGCGATGACTGGCGTGTCAGCAAGCAGGTAAAGAAACGAAAACGTCTGATGGCGAGACCTGCGGGATTAAGAAGCAGCGCTTCTGAATCGCATTCCGGTTGACGCAGATCAAAACGAGGGCTAGCATTTTTTCGGCTGAATTGTTCGGGGTCCGAACAATTCGGCTCGCCAAGTAGGAATTGCCGTCGGGGACTTACAGAGGAGGAGTCTCATGCATCGCGCATCCCTGCAGTACGTTTCCTTTTCCATCGCTTCGTTCAGTCTCGCCTTGCTCACGTCGGCACCGTGCGCGGCCGACAACAAGCACGTCGATCCGCCGCCGCCCGTGCCCGTGCACTGCACCGAGCTCGCAACGGATCCGGCCAACGGGTTGCTCGGCAATCCAGCGGTCAAGACGGTCAGCAGCGCCATCATCCCGGCAGCGGGCGCGAACGTTTCGTACTGCCAAGTGAACGTGCTGTACGGGACCAATCCCAACCAGAACATCAACATCCGCGTTGGGCTGCCGCTCAACTCGCTGGATGGCGGCACGGGCGGCGTGCAGGGAGCCTGGAACGGCAGGACGCAGGGCATCGGCGGCGGCGGCTGCGCTGGAAGCTTGGCGGTCAACGCTCCGGTGAACGCCGGCTATGTGGGATCGGGCAACGACACGGGCCATACCGGCGGCGACTGCGAGCCCGGGGTAAATACCGACGGCACCTACAACCTGCAGTTCATCAACGACTTCATCCGCAACGGGATGAAGCAGCAGATCCTCTTCTCGAAGGCGATCGCCAAGACCTACTACGCCATGCGGCCGGCCTTCAACTACTGGAACGGCTGCTCCACCGGCGGCCGGCAGGGCTACGTGCTGGCGCAGGAACTGCCGAACGAGCTCGACGGCATCCTCGCCAACGCGCCCGCCATCTACTGGACGCGCTTCCAGACGGCGCAGATGTGGGGCCAGATCGCGATGAAGGATCTGGTGGGGGCGCCTATCGCGGCGGCCAAGCTGAACCAGGCTACTGCGTCGGCGGTCGCGGCCTGCGACGCGGCTGACGGCGTCACGGACGGCGTGATCGACGATCCGCGCACCTGCACCTTCAGCGCCCGGGCGAATGTCTGCGGCGCATCAACCGCGCCGGCCACGAACTGCCTGACGCTGCAGGAAGCCGACGCCATCGACAAGATCTGGGACGGGCCGAGAAATACTCGCGGCAACAAGATCTGGTTTGGGCTCGACCGCGGAACCAGCTTGCCGGCCCTGAATGGCACGCTCCCGTTCTTCCTCGGAGTAACGCAGTTCCACTGGGACGAGCACGACCGCACTTTTGATTGGCGGACCGTGTCCATCGGCGAATACGGCCAGGTCGCGCAGGACGGCTCGCGCAACATCGCCGACGTCACCGATACCTTCGGCGATGTGGAAGCGTTCAGGAAGCACGGCGGGAAGCTCCTCACGCTGGTAGGCGCCAACGACCAGCTCATCATGCCGCGCGGCGTGATCAACTACTACCGCGAACAGGCTTCCCAACACGGCAAGGGCAACGGGCCGGACTTCGATGAGCAGCAGGAGTTCTATCGCCTGTTCCGCGTACCCGGCGCCGGGCATTGCGTCGTGCCGAACGCGTTTCCCGCGCTGGTCAACTGGGTCGAGAACGGCGTCGCGCCTGCGCAGATCCTCAACCTGGCCGGAACGCGTCCCCTCTGCCCGTATCCACAGACCGCGATCTACAACGGCTCGGGCCCGACGAATGTGGCCACTAATTTCCACTGCGGCGGCAACCTCGAGACGCCTGCCGTTGTGTGCGCCGACGTGCTCACGAAGTACAAGCACGAGGCCAACGGCCATCTCGACTTCCGGGGAACCGGGGTAAATCGTAACGGCTGCGGCCTCACCGGCAGCGATGGCGATGAGGACCGCGACTGATGAGCGGCGCTTGACTCGCCGCCCGCAGCAAGACAACGACGCCCCGGGGGAACCGGGGCGTTTTTTGTGGGCGGGCTAGCGCATTGCCGAAGTCTGCGTGCCGAGCACCGTGATCTCGGTATAGCGGTCGCGCTGCAGGCAGGAGACGAGCGGCTTGCCGCGCAGGCCGCGGCATTCCTTGCCCGTCAGCGGTTCGGTGGCGCCGACGCCGAACGCGGTCAGCCTGGTGCCGTCCAGGCCGCGTGTCAGGAGATAGTCGCGCACCGCCTCCGCGCGCTGCTCGGAGAGCTTCTGGTTGTACTTCCCCGCGCCCATGCGGTCGGCGTGGCCGACGATGTCGACCTTCTGGTAGTTCGCTTGCGTCAGCTGCTTGGCGAGGCCGTCGAGCGCGGGGCCGGCGTCGGCCCGCAGCTCCGCGCTGCCGAAGTCGAACAGCGTGTTCATCGAGATGCGGATGGGCTCGGCGGGCGAACGCAACTCGATTGCGGCCGGTTCGATGGAGGTCTGGGCGACGAGCTTGGCGGTGGGAAGTGGATTGCAGTCGCGATAGCTCGCTTCGGCGCTCCATTGAGTGGTGCGCACGCACGCGCCGGAGGCAGTGGTGACGGGCGTGCCGTCCTGGGCGGCGACGAGATAGGCCGCCGGCTCGTCGGCGGCGCGGGCCTGCGCGGCGGACAACGCGGCAATGACGGCGAGGACATGAAACCGGGTGGACATGGGGCGACTCCTGTTGGTAGTGGGTTGGAGCCGTCAGTGTTGCGTCCGACTATGGCGCGCCGCAGGCGCCGCGGCGCTCAAATGTGGCACGCTGGGGCAGCAGCCATTGCAACACGCGTGCCGCCCGGATTTCAGCCGCCGAAGAAACATCAAGACCCGCCGCGGGTCAAACCTCCTTTCCAAAGGAGACCGACATGAGGGTGAGCGAAGTCATGACGCCCGGAGTCCGCATGGTGAGTCCGGAGCAGACCATCTCGGAGGCGGCGCGGCTGATGGCCGAAATCGACGCCGGTGCGCTTCCCGTGGGCGAGGAAGACCGCCTGGTCGGCATGATCACCGACCGCGACATCGCGGTGCGCGCCGTGGCCGAGCAGAAGCCGCCCACGACGAAGGTGCGCGAAGTCATGAGCCAGGAAGTGCTCTACTGCTTCGACGACCAGGAGCTCGACGACATCGCGCAGAACATGAGCGAGGTGAAGGTGCGGCGCCTGCCGGTGGTCAATCGCGAGAAGCGCCTGGTGGGGATCGTCTCCATCGGCGACCTGGCGAAGGGCGACAACCCGGCCTCGACCGGCCAGACGGTCGCCGACATCACCGCGCCGGGCGGGGAGCATTCCCAGCGCCCGGGCTCGAAGCGGAAGCACGCGAAGCGCGCTTAGCCGTGCTTGCGCCGGCCGCTCTTCTACTGCCCTTCGACGTGCCTTTTTTGCTTCAGCGCCTTGTACTTGCGCTTGTTCTTGCAAGAGGCCGTTCGGTCTTGCAGCGATCCGAAGGGGCTAGATCCCGCAGTAGTGCATGTGAAATCGCGCGAGCGCCGGTCATGAACTGCCCTTAAAATGCCCAGTATGAAATCCGCCTTTCCCCCGGTCGGTTCGAAGTGGAAGGAAGTCGACACCCGCGTGCAGCGGACCGTGGAGGTCATCCGCCACGACATGACGAACCGCCGGGTGCGCATCAACTGCGTCGAGACGCAGAAGCTCACCTGGGCCAAGCCCGAGCGCTTCAACGGCAAGAGCGGCGGCTACCAGCGCGCCCCCTAGGCGCCCGGCGCTCACTGGTTACAGCTGTAGCCGTCGGCGCCTGGCCGGGGTCTAATCGGGCCCCATGACCGGCTGGAGCAGACCTGCGTTGGTCGTCACGTTCGCGGCGGCCGCCATGTTGATGGTGACGATGGGCACGCGCAACACGCTCGGCCTGTTCGTTTCCCCGATCAACAGCTCGACCGGCCTCGGCGTGGTCACGATCAGCTTCGCCCTTGCGATCGCCCAGTTCGTCTGGGGCGCGGTGCAGCCGCTCGCGGGAGCGGTCGCCGACCGGCACGGCCCGCGGCCGGTGCTCGCGGCGGGGCTCGTCCTGCTCGCACTCGGGACCGCGCTGACCCCCTTAATGAGCTCCGGCATGGGGCTCGTCCTCGTGCTCGGATTGCTGACCGCCGTCGGCTCGGGCTCGGCGAGCTTCTCGGTGCTCCTCGGCGCCGCCGCCCAGCGCCTGCCGCCGCAAGCGCGCGGCACGGCCTCGGGCGTGATCAACGCGGGCGGCTCCTTCGGGCAGTTCGTGTTCGCGCCGATCACCCAGAAGCTGATCCAGGGCATCGGATGGGCCGGCGCCATGTGGGCACTCGCGGTGGCGATGCTCGCCGCGCTGCCGCTCGTGGGAATGGTGGCGCAGGGCGGATCGGCTCCCCACAAGGGCGGCGAAGGCGCGTGGAGCGCTGTGCGCGGCGCGATGCGCGATCGCAGCTATCTTCTTCTCCACGCAGGGTTCTTCACCTGCGGTTTCCACATCGCGTTCCTCGTCACGCACCTGCCGGGCGAGGTGGATCTGTGCGG
>Ga0075425_100008261_pt1 | contig 11032 bp, 10 predicted proteins | sample SoiMethybrSBSTD4_FD_75300 | JGI IMG/M metagenome (GOLD analysis project Ga0075425, IMG submission 75300) | Bulk soil microbial communities from a Populus tree surrounding site in Tennessee, USA - Soil MetaG P. TD hybrid SBSTD4 | ecosystem: Environmental > Terrestrial > Soil > Tree plantation...
CCGCCGATAATGACCACCGCGATGCCTTTGTGCAGCATCGGCTGTCCCATGTTCGGAAATACCGCGTTGGTATAGAGCGCAATCAGGACACCTGCCACACCGCCGAGAATCGAAGCGATCACGGAAGTCGCTAGGAACAAGCCCTCGACATTCGCACCAAGAAGCGCGGCCGCTTTGGGCGACTCGGCAACACTCCGGAGCGCTCGTCCCGTTCTGCTGTCCCTGATCACCCAGAGCATGAAACCCATTAGTAGGAGTACGAGCAAAATGATTTTGAGATCGAGCCAATTCACCTGCACGCCCGCCAAACTCAGTGTGCTTGAGGGTAAAATGTCCGGAGGAAAACGAAGATTCTCCGACCCAAAATACCCTTCGGCCAAGCTAGTGAGACAGATCGCTACGCCAATCGTCGCGATCATTGGCGCCAGATGAGGCGCTCGGCGCGCGCGTAATGGCGCGAAGATGAATTTATCGAGAATCCAGCCGGCAACACCGGTAATGACGATGGCAACAAAAATCGCCGGCAGTAATGCGAAGTGAAATACCAGAACCGCGTGCAAGGCGGCGTACGCGCCGATCATGAAGATCGCGCCATGGGCCAAATTGATAATGCTCAGCACGCCAAAGATCAGCGTAAAACCGAGGGCGAATAGCGCATAGACGCCGCCGAGTGACAGCCCATTGATGATCTGCTGCGCCAGCATGCGCTATTTTTGAATGACGTACTGATTGCGCTGCGTTACCATAACGATCGGCGTTTGCACCGCGTCGTATCCGGCCGGCTTTCCGTCGCGCCCTCTCGCCTGGCGAAAGCTGAATGGCCCGGTGGCGCCGTTCCATTGGACTGCGGGCAAAGCATCGCGCAGCGCTTTTCGGTCCGCCTCGAGCTTACCTGCAACTTTCAGTTTTCGCATGGCCTGCGCCGCGATGTACATCGCATCGTACGCCTGCGCTGCAAACTGGTCCGGCAAAGCGCCATAGGATTTTTGATAGGCAGCGACAAAGCGTTGGTTTTCCGGGACGGGACTCTCGAGCGACCATGGACTTCCGACCCAGAGATTATTGGAATGATCTCTTGCAAGCTCGAATACTCGCGGGGAATTCATGCCATTGCCGCCGACAAACGGCAGCGCAATTCCCAGTTGTCGCGCCTGAACCATGATCGGCGCGCCCTCGGCGACAAGCGCCGACACGACAATGGCATCGGGATTGGTCCCTTTGATCTTGGTTAACTGCGGTTTGAAATCTACGTCGCCTTTGGCGAAGGTTTCCGTGGTCGTCACCAGAATCTGCAGATCTTGAAGAGCTTTTTTGAAGTTGTCGTAACTGCTTCTGGTGAAAATATCATCATTGCCGTAAAGCACCGCGACTTTTTTGAAACCGGTCTTTTGCGCCGCGACTTTCAGCGTGACCGGCAAAATATCGGCCTCCGTGACTGAATTTCTAAAGACATAGTTGCCAATAGAAGTGATCCCGTCGGCGGTGTTCGACGTACCGAAGACGACCACCTTGGCCGCTTGCGCCACCGGGTCGGAAGACTGCGCGGAGTTTGACAGAGTAGGACCGAACAACATTAAAACTTTGTCTTGAAATATTAATTTCTTGAAAACGTTGATCGCTTCTTCCTTTTTACCCTGCTCATCCTCAATGACGAACTCCAGCTTTTGCCCGTTGATGCCGCCTGACGAAGCAATCTCACCCGCCGCGAGGTCGAATCCCTTGCGGATTGCCACGCCATATTGCGCCGCGTTTCCGCTAAGGGCTTCCGCAATGCCGATCTTGATCTGAGCGACAGCGCTCGTGCATGACAGACATACGAAGAAGATGCTGAATAGCACTGCCCTCGAGAGCATGAGTCGCCGGCTAAATCTCATCGGAGTTACCATTTTTGACCCGCTTCGACACGCCATAGGTAGAGGGTATGCTCCCAGCTCGTGCCGTCTTTGATGTGCTCGGTCTTGAGCGGCTTCCAATCGCCCATATCAAAATCATGCGAAACGACGCGCGATCCCGGCTTCATCTCTTTCCAAATGTTCGGCCGGATCATCAAATTAACCTCCGGCAGAAGATACATGGTCAGAACGGAGGCTGCAGATAAATCGACGGTGCGAATATCCTGTTGGCGAATCTCGACCAGGTTTTCGACCCCGGCTTTTTTGATATTCTCATGAGATTCCTTAATGCGCTGCGGGTCGATTTCGAACCCAATCGCTCTCACACCATATTTTTTTGCGGCGGTCACGACGATTCGTCCGTCACCTGACCCGAGATCATAAATCACGTCGCCTTTCTTTACTTCGGCTAATTCCAGCATTCGGTCGACGACTTCCTGGGGAGTCGGAACGTAAGGCACAATTTTGCCTTCTTGCGCGAGCGCTAAGTTGAACTGATGAGAAAACACTGTAAAAAGCACCAGCGCCACAACTCGTTTCGTGATGTAGCCAGATTGAGTCATAGAGATCCTCCTGCTCTTTGCGGGAGCTAACCGTTCTTTTGCCAGAATTTCCCGAGCCAACTGGTGTTTTCTTTGGCGGCAACCTGTTCCAGCTCGCCGGCGTCCAGCCAAATACCGTTGCAGCCGGTGCATTGGTCGATCTGAATTTTTTGAAAGCTACGCTCCTTGAGAGGCGCACCACATTTAGGGCATTTCATAAAAGAAGCCTTCATCGCCGCCTCCTTATCCTCCGCTTCCTGCTTGAGTTTCAGCTTGGCTAAAAGCTCGCGTTCCCGCTTTACGAAATATTCGTCTTCCTTGGCTTTCTTTCGTTCGTCCCATTTATTTGCCATGATCGTTCTCCTGTTACGCCAACATCTTTCTTAGGCGAGCGACTCACTTCTCCGCTGCCGCGCGATTAGCAGCATGTTTGCTGCTCCGATTGTTAGAAACGCGACGCCGAGCGCCTTCGTGCATTCGACTGGTATTTTTCATTGGGGACCAAGGGAGCTAAAGCCACGGTGAATTCCTGGGCGCTCCTGGACGCAGCGTGAATCGAAACGATTCTTCAGCCATGCAGTGGTGTCAGACGTAGAGGGGCGGCAACCTTGCTACGCGTTGAACCCGCTCATATAGGGCAGCTTCGCCGCGGTTAGTTTTACCTGATCCAGATTCGCGCGCAGCAGCGCGGTCGAATCCCAATACCCCAGAGTCAACGCGGTTCGATAGGTTTCCGGCATGTCAAAGCGCAATTTCTGATTGCCATAAGAAATCGCTTTGCTTTGCAAATCGACGCTATATTCGGTGCGCGGGTTTTCCTCGACGCTCTTTATGAGCTGGTCAATTTCCTTTGCTCCCACCACAACCGCCGGCAAACCCATCATCGTGCAGTTTCCGGCAAAGATCGCCGCAAAAGACTCGCCGACAATCGCTTTGATACCAAAACGATAGAGCGCCTGAGGCGCATGCTCCCGTGAAGAGCCGCAGCCGAAATTCTTGTTCACGAACAGAATCGACGCTCCTCGATATTCGGGATCGTTCAGCGGATGATCCTTCTTTTTTCCCGATTGATCGAAACGCTCGTCAAAAAATGGGTAATCTCCCATGCGTGCAAAGGTTGGTTCTTTCAAATAACGCGCAGGAATAATCCGGTCCGTATCAATGTCGTTGCCGCGAATCGGCACGGCCGTACCGGAGATGGCGGTAATTTTTACGATCTCGCTCATGTCGCCTCGCTATTCGTACTCGCGCACGTCGACAACTTTGCCGTTAAGCGCCGCGGCGGCCACCATTGCGGGGCTCATCAGCAACGTCCGCCCCTGCGGACTTCCCTGTCGACCGATAAAGTTTCGATTTGACGAAGAAGCCGAAATCTCACGGCCATTGAGCTTGTCCGGATTCATCGCCAGACACATCGAACAACCCGCCTCGCGCCATTGGAATCCCGCTGCCGTGAATATCTCGTGTAAGCCCTCACCCTCGGCTATTTTTTTTACTTCCGCCGAGCCGGGCACAACCAGCGCGCGTACGTGGGAATTGACTTTTCTGCCGTTGACAATTTTCGCGGCAGCGCGCAGATCCGCGAGCCTGCCGTTCGTACAGGAACCGATGAATGCGACATCGATCGGCGTGCCGAGCATCGGCGCGCCGGGCTGCCAGCCCATATGCTCATAAGCTTTCTTTGCGCCATCGGGGTCGGCAAACTCTTCGGGCTTTGGCAGCTTTTCCGAAATACCGACGGATTGTCCCGGGTTGACCCCCCAGGTCACCGTCGGCTCGATAGCGCTGCCGTTATAGCTCACCACGTCGTCATACTGAGCGTCGGTATCGGACACAACCGATCTCCAATAGCTCACCGCGCGTTCGAATGCCGCACCTTTAGGCGCGTAAGGCCGCCCTTTGATATAGTCGATAGTCGTTTGGTCCGGATTCACATAGCCCACCAGGGCGCCGCCTTCTATACTCATATTGCAGACGGTCATGCGCTCTTCCATGTTCATCCTATCGATGACGGCTCCGCCATATTCGTAGGCGAAGCCTTTGCCGCCGCCGACCCCTAGCCGTCGAATGATGTAAAGGATCACATCTTTGGCATAAACTCCCGTGCCGAGCGCGCCATCGATATTGATCCGGCGCACTTTCAGTTTGTCCATCGCCAGAGTCTGCGTCGCTAGGACATCGCGCACTTGGCTGGTGCCAATACCGAAAGCCAACGTGCCAAAAGCCCCATGCGTGCTCGTATGACTGTCGCCGCATGCGAGCGTCATTCCCGGTTGCGTCAAACCGAGTTGTGGGCCGATCACGTGAACGATGCCTTGATTCATGCTTCCCAACCCGAAAAACTCGACGCCGAATTGCGCGACGTTTTTTTCCAGCACCTGGGTCAGTTCTTCCGCCTCGGGATCCCGAAACGGGCGCTGGCGCAAATCGGTCGGCACGATGTGGTCGATGGTCGCAAACGTGCGCTCGGGAAAGGCGATATCCATCCCGGCTTCGCGTAACATGTCGAAAGCGGGAGCGGTAGTGATTTCGTGGATTAAATGGAGCCCGATGAAAAGTTGTGTCTGACCGGTCGGCAACGTGCCGACGGTGTGAGATTGCCAGATTTTATCGTATAGGGTCTTTCCCGCCATCAAAAAACTCTCCTTTGCCGGATCATATCGGCCGCTATGTTCGACTGCAAGTAACCCGACCGGGGCTCAAAGAAGAATCAAAGATTTGACGATCGAAGATTTCACGAGCCAGTCTGTTCTTACTTGCCATAAATCCATTTGGCCGGATTACGCGCGTATTCATCGTACGACCCGGCACAGGTAATTCCCGGAATCTGTGGAATCCAATCCTCACGCAGGAGATCGTCGGGGTCGCCGTACTTCTCGGCTAGCTTGCGGACATCCTGATCATCCAACGCTGTGAGTCGGCCATGGCGAATAATCGTATGCTCGCGTCCGGTCTTCGTGGTGATCGTGAAAGTCGGAAAAAGCAAATGGATATGCAGATGACCATAGAGAAGCCCGTTTTCACCGGCCCATTTTTCTTCCGCAGAGCGCCAGAGCGTGCCAAACCCCATGTGAATTACGCCTGAGCGCCGCCGCTCCCATTCGAAACCGCCGGAAGAATGTTTCTCTATCCCGTTCGGGCGCATGATTTTAGGATTAGTGCCGATTGCCACTTCCCAGAGGTAAAATAAACCCGGCTGCGGAAAACAGGGATACTGTATAGCGCGGCTCTCGTCCAACAGGCTTCGCCACGCATCTCCGTAAGTTGAGCCCCCGACAACTTTCACGATCTGGCCGGCTTCCAGTTCGACTTTGACCTGCGGAAAGGCTTTGGAAAAATGGCTGGTGGTACCCGCCACAGTACCGGCGGCATCCTCTTTGGCAATGAGCGGCGGCACCGGATGGCCGAAGAGATGGCCATTACGCGGCGTTGCCGAAAAACCGTAGCGCGTGCCGTCGTAGTACTCGTCCCAGTAGGTCCAACTGATATCCGTACCCTCGGCATCGGTGAGATGAGCACGCCCGCCACGTCCGTAATCCCAGATGGGATCCCAGGTCTTTTTGTTGATCAACAAGTGTAAATCGAGCGGATACGTCGTAGAGCGTTGCAAAAAATGCTCGGCCCGAAGCCAAGGAATTTGTTCATAACGAAAAGTTGTTTTGGGAATCGGACCGCCTTTGCCATGGATCAACAAGTCGTAGCCGGCGCGCAGGGCAAAATCTTCGATGTAGGGCATGCCTTCCCAACGCCGAGGATTTTTGTCCCAAGGCTCGCGTCGCATAATGACTTCGATCTCGTCCGTATAGTCGAACATGCGGTCCGGATCGCCCATATCGGCCACTAGGATATCCACATGCGCGCCCTTTTCGCGCAGCGCAGCCGCGACGGCGTGCGGCACGTCCAGGTCGTACTCGCGATCGATCGCGATCAGGATTTTGTTGCCGGCTTGTGTCTTGTTATAGCCGACAAACCCGATGTGACTGTCGCGGTTTTCGCGCGAGTTGACAAGCTGGCGCGCGAACGGCATCAGCTCGGCAATATCCGCCGTCCGAAGTCCACGGTTGCGCAACTTCAACTCTGCTGGGATAGAGGCGCTAATACCGACGCCATCATCCGCTGTGTCGCACATGAAAACTCCTACGAAGCAATTGGAGCAATGGAGTGTTGGAGTAATGGGTTTGGCCCCGGATCAGCACTCCATTACTCCATTACTCCATTACTCCGCACCTATAAGCATTTATTTTTCACCCAGTCCACGATCTCGCATCTTTTCGCAAACCAGAGATCCGGAAACGACTTAGCGTACTTGATGCATTCGTCGTAAACTTTGCCGGTCGCGGGAAAGGCCATCTGACAATGCATCGCCAAGGTCAGCATTTTCGGTTCAGCGGCGGACTCCTCGTAAAGAATATCGAATTCATCCTTGAAGGAATTGAACACGTCCCGCGCGGTAATCCCACGCCGATACATGCCGGTATCGTTTAGCCCGCTCACCGCGTTCTTATATGGCACAACAATCATCGTTTTGCCGTGAATGCTCACCGGATACGGATTGTCGTCATTGACGGCGTCGCCGTGCCAGGCAAAGCCTTCGTCAGCAAGGATGCCCAACGTCCGTTCCGTGTGCCGCATCCCTGAAGTGAGCCAGCCGGTGGGTCGGACGCCGAGAAAATCTTTGAACATCGTCGCACAAGTACGAATCTCTTCACGCTCCTGCTCCTCGGTTAGCTGCGTCAGTTGAATATCTTCGGCATACGAATGGCCGACGATTTCATGACCGCGCTCGTGCACTGCCTTGACGGCTTCAGGATATCGTAAGATGCAGAGCGCGTTGGTGTTGAACGATGCCTTGACTCCGTGCTTGTCCAAGATCCGAAGAATGCGCCACACGCCGGTTCGTCCGCCATAGTCGTTTTCACTCGCGGTACGGCAATCATACTGCGAGATGACGTCGTCTTCCTTGATCGGATTCGAGCCGCCGACGTGATGTGTGCGTCGGTGTTTCGCGTTGGGAATTTCCGTCCAGGCTTCCAAGTTTCCTGCCAACGCAATCGCCATGCGCGCATGATCGGGCCATTGGATCTTAAGTTTGCGAGCCTTGGAATAGACATCGTAGAAATTATCATGCTGCGGCATCATAGTCCGCGAGTCCTCCTCATCACTGTCGGTCTCGTTAGCTTGGATATCCGAAATAGCAAAAATCTGTCAACAAGCATCCCGACCAAAATTGTGCTTAATAGTTGACCTTCACTAAAAACAATCCCTGAGGAGGCGCCGTGACGCCCGCCTTTGTCCGGTCGCGTGCTTCGAGCAATTGTTTGATTGATTCCGCGCTTCGCGATCCACGTCCCACCTCAATCATCGTCCCAACGATGTTTCGCACCATGTGACGCAGATATGCCGTCGCCTCGATGGTATAGATCAACAAATCATCACGTCGCTCCAACGAGTTGTGATAAACGCGCCTGGTAGGATGCGCCGCTTCGCAGCCCGCGGCCCGAAACGCCGAAAAATCATGTTCCCCGGTGAGGTAACCGATCGCTTCCTGCATCTCTTCAAGGCCCAACGGCTCGTGCACATGCCAGGCGCGGTTTAGATAAAAGGGCGAAGGCGTTGAACGGTTATGCGTATAGTATTTATAGACTCTGCTTCGGCCGTCGCGTCGCGCATCGAAACCGTCCGCGACAATTTCAGCTTCCTTGATTGTAATATCCCGCGGAGTGAGCGCATTTAGGCCGCGTATCAATCGATGGAGCTCAAACTTGCAGTCGCCATAGAAATTCACCACTTGACCGATTGCATGAACACCAGCGTCGGTGCGGCCCGAGCCGATAACGCGCGTGGGAGTTCTTAGGAAGGTCGAGACCGCCTCTTCCAAAACCGATTGAATCGCGGTCCCGTTAGGCTGGGCCTGCCAGCCGCAGTAATTCGTTCCGTCGTACTCAACGGTGAGTTTGATATTCACGGCGGGTATTTTTCAGCTTCGGTTTCCGGCTTTTCACCGCGATAACGCGGACAGTAGTGAGACGGCACGCGCTTAATAGAATCTTTTCTTGCGGATGATCGATGAGCGCTCGCTCGAAGAATATAAAATGCCCGGAGCGCCATTATGTCGATGAAGAGCGAAATTTTTCTTCACCCTTTTCAAAGCAGATCATGCGAGTACGAATTAAGAACAGGATATTTCGTTTCGGGGCAGCTTCGTATTCCTCGGTGCGGCTCCTAGAGATAGTCGCGAATCAGAATCTCGGCAATCTGCACCGCGTTCAGCGCTGCGCCTTTTCGCAGGTTATCCGACACCACCCAAAGATTGAGCCCGTTTGGAACCGATGTATCCTCGCGAATTCTTCCCACGTAAATCGCATCTTTACCGACCGCGTCGATTGCCATTGGATAGATATTCTCCTCCGGCACGTCAGACAAAATCACGCCCGGAGACTCCCGCAGAATTCGCTTGGCTTCAGCCGCCGAAAGCTTGACCACCGTTTCTACGTTCACCGATTCCGAGTGACTGCAGAAGACCGGTACCCGCACCGTGGTCGCCGTGATCGGCAAATTCGGCTCGCTCAAGATCTTGCGCGTCTCGTTGATCATTTTCATTTCTTCTTTGGTATAACCATTTTCTAAAAAAGCATCGATATGCGGGATGCAGTTGAAAGCGATCTGATGCGGAAACTTATCCTTTTCAATCTCCTTGCCATTGAAGAGCGCCGCAACCTGCTGACTCAATTCCTCCATGGCCTTACGGCCCGCGCCGGAGACAGATTGGTAAGTTGAAACCACGACTCGTTTGATCCGGGCCGCGTCATGAATGGGCTTAAGCGCGACGACCATCTGAATGGTCGAACAGTTCGGGTTGGCAATAATGCCGCGGCTCCTGAAATGCGCGACTTCTTTCGCGTTCACCTCGGGCACAACCAGCGGAACGTCAGGCTCCATGCGAAAAAATCCTGTGTTATCGACGACCACGGCGCCGGATGTTACCGCGATGGGCGCGAACTTGGCGCTAACTCCGCCTCCCGCGGAAAACAGGGCAATATCGATGCTGTCTAACGAATCCTCATTTAAAATTTCAATCCGGATTTGTCTGCCGTTGAAGGGAAGAAACTGGCCCGCGGACCTTTCCGAGGCAAGCAGTCGCAATTCACCGACAGGAAACTCGCGCTCTTCCAAAACTTCACGCATCTGCTCGCCGACAGCGCCGGTGGCGCCAACGACGGCGACATTATATTTTTCTTTTTTCATTAGGTTCTCAGCAGTGGTTCACAAGCTCTAAACCCGCATCGACAGCGTCGATCTTAAACTTATCCTCGATGGACTATGCTCGATGATCGATCTTTTCACGCACCAACCGTCCCATTTCACGGCAGCCGACGACTTTACCGCCTGACTCGTGAATATCGGCGGTGCGCCAGCCTTGATCCAACACTTCCTCGACAGCTTTCTCGATGCGATCCGCGGCCTCGGCTTGATCCAAGGAATGCCGCAACATTAACGCCACGCTCAAGATGGTCGCTAAGGGATTGGCTTTATCCTGACCCATGATATCCGGCGCTGTTCCATGCACGGGCTCGTACATACCCACCTTACCGCCCAGGCTCGCGGACGGGAGCATGCCGATGGATCCGGTAAGCATCGCGGCCTCGTCGCTTAAAATGTCGCCGAACATATTGGTGGTTACGACGACATCGAACTGCCTGGGATTTCTGATCAACTGCATGGCACAGTTGTCGACCAGCATGTGCTCCAGTTGCACACCCGCATAACCCTCGTCCTTGTGAATGCGCGTTACGACTTTACGCCAGAGTTCCGTGACCTCAAGCACATTTGCTTTGTCGACCGATGTCACTTTTTTGCGCCGCTTTAGGGCCGCCTGAAAAGCGACGTTTGCGATCCGTTCGATCTCGGGCGTCGTGTAAACTTCCGTATTGACGCCGCGCTCCGTCCCATCGGCTAGCTTTGTCACACCTTTTGGCTGACCGAAATAAATTCCTCCGGTAAGCTCGCGCACAACCAGGAGATCTGTCCCTTCAACCACTTCACGCTTCAAAGACGACGCTGACGCCAGCGCTGAAAACAACTTCACCGGGCGTAGATTGGCGAATAGCCCGAGCTCTTGGCGCAAGCCCAGCAAGGCTCTCTCAGGTCGGATCGAATAGTCGAGCCCATCCCATTTTGGACCGCCCATCGCACCGAGCAAAACAGCATCGCTGTTTTTTGTTAGGTTGAGAACCAAATCGATGAGCGGTTTACCGTGCGCATCGATGGATGCGCCGCCGACAATCCCTTCCTCCAGCTCCACCGAGAAACCGTAGAGTTTAGCGACCTGTCTGAGGACCTGAGTGCCTTCGCTCATCACCTCCGGCCCGATACCATCGCCAGGCAAAACCGCGATTTTGTAAGTCATGGTCCCTGTCTCTCCACTTCTTGATGGTAATGTTTGCGGCCTGCCAGTTTATTGAGTGCGTTGATGTAAGCCAACGCGCTCGCCATGATGATGTCGGTGTGCGATCCCTGACCCGATACGCGAATGCCGTCATCTTCGACAACGCAAGACACTTCGCCTTGCGCGTCAGTCCCACCGGTGATGGCGTTCAC
>Ga0075425_100008262_pt1 | contig 11031 bp, 6 predicted proteins | sample SoiMethybrSBSTD4_FD_75300 | JGI IMG/M metagenome (GOLD analysis project Ga0075425, IMG submission 75300) | Bulk soil microbial communities from a Populus tree surrounding site in Tennessee, USA - Soil MetaG P. TD hybrid SBSTD4 | ecosystem: Environmental > Terrestrial > Soil > Tree plantation...
CGACAAAGTGGGATATGGGCCTTCGCTGCAGCGTTTGACCCGAAGCACGTGCACTGAACCTTGGTGCCTGCCGGTTTAGGGTCGCGCACGAAGGGCCGGAAGAGCACCAGCCATTTTTTGGGGGAGGCCTAATGAACCAGGTGATGACGCATATGATTCGCTCCGCCAAGGCTCAGCAAGGTCTTTGTGTAACAGCGTTCGTAACCCTGTGCAGTGTGAGCGCGGTCGCACAGGAGCAGGAAGCCGGCGCGGTGCCGGAGGTTGTGGTTACAGGATCGCGGATTCTGCGCACTGATACTGAGACTCCCAGCCCGTTGCAAACCATAACGGCAGAGGACCTGAAGCAGTCCGGCTACACCAGTACCCAGGAGGTTCTCACCCAACTTACTGCGAACGGCCAAGGCACGTTGTCGCAGAGCTTCTCGGGCGCATTCGCGAGCGGCGCCGCCGGCGTCGCGCTGCGCGGTCTCAACGTCGGGTACACGCTCACCCTGATCAATGGCCACCGCATGGCACCCTTCCCGATCGGCGACGACGGGCAACGTTCGTTCGTCGACATCGCCAATATCCCCTTCGATGCCATCGAGCGTATCGAAGTCTTAAAGGACGGCGCCTCGGCCGAGTACGGCTCGGACGCGGTTGCCGGTGTCGTTAACATCATTCTGAAAAAGTCCTACCAGGGAGCATCGATTACCGCCGATGCGGGCACCTCGAGGTACTGGGACGGCAACACCTATCACGGTTCCTTCATCGTGGGCACTGGCGATCTGGCGAATGACGGACACAATGCCTACATCTCCGCTGAATTCCGCACGCAGAATCAGATCCGCTTCGTGGACCGTGGCGGGTATTTCACACAGAGGGACTTCACTGCACAAGGGGGAATTAATGTCACTCAGGGTGTGCCCAACATTCTGAACGGCGGCTTAGCTCATTCCGGCACCGGTTATGTGGTCGATCCCAACTCCACCACGGGTCTGCCCACTGGGTTCATGCCGGGCTGCACGCTCGCTTTCTACAACGCATCGCAGTGCACTTACCAGGACACCTGGAGCCAGATTCAGCCCTACACGACCAACTACAACATCGTCGGGCGCTTCACGCAGAACTTCGCCCATGACTGGCAGGGGTCCTTCGATGGCTCGTTCTTCGAGAGCAAGTCCCAACAGGTGTCGCGGTCTGTCGGCAGCCGGACGTCCCCCAGCGGTTATACGGGCGTGGCGTCCGGTCCGGGAGTCACTCCGTACGTTCTCCCGCCCGTCGGACCGACGATGATTCCCCCCACCAACCCGAGCTTCCCGGCGGGTCTCGTCATTCCCCCAGGCCCGGGCAATCCTACGGGCGCCGGCATCCTGTATTACACGTTCGTTGCCCCGAGCCCCGAGATCACCGAATCCGACTCCAAGTCCTATCGGGCCGTGCTCGACCTCACCGGGAAGATCGGCGCGTGGGAGCTGGACTTTGCCGCCGGGTACACGGAAGTGGACCTGGATCTCACTGGCATCGGCTACGTAAGCGCGTCCAACCTGCAGGAGGCACTCGACAGCACGACCAATCCCTATATCGTCGGCGGGAACAACCCCCCAACGGTCCTCAACTTCGTATCGCCGCAGCTGACGACCACCGACACCTCGAAGCTGGCCTTCGGCCACGTGGGTCTCACGAACTCCAATCTGCTGACTTTGCCCGGCGGCTCGCTCGGCTTCGCGGTTGGCGCCGATTACTTCGACCGCAAACAACACACAGTCGCTCCGGAGCAAGTCGCGGACGGATTCATCACCGACTTCAGTAACAACTTCACGGTCGGAACCCAGCAGGTGGCATCCGGATATGCGGAGTTCGACGCGAACATGTTCAAGCAACTCGAGGTCAACCTCGCGGGTCGCTACGACCACTACAATCTCTCCGGCGGGAAGTTCAGCCCGAAGGTCGGCCTCAAATGGAAACCGATTCAGCAATTTGCACTGCGCGGCACCGCCGCTAAGGGCTTCCGGGCGCCCGGGCCAGCGGAGAATGGCCAGGCCGGTCAGACGTTCTTTGCTGCCAGCACGAACGACCCGATTTTGTGCCCGAATCCGGGTAGCCCGACCTCTTACCCTAACTTCGCCAACCAATGCGTGGTCAACCTGCCCGGCCAGCAAGTCACCAACGCGAATCTCAAGCCGGAGACGTCGAAGTCCTACACCGTGGGCTTCATCTTCGAGCCGATCAGCTCCTTCAGTACGACCTTCGACTGGTATCACATCAAGATCGACGATCAGATCGTCTCGGGCGGCCCGGAGATTACGGTGCGTAGCAGCAGCCTTACGCCGCTGCTGCAGTACCAGCCCGCCGGGCCTCCCAAACTGGTGACGCCGCCGGTCGGACCGATTGCCTTCCAGGCAATCTCCTTCATAAACGCCAACACGACCGAAACAGACGGTTTCGACCTGTCGTTCGACTTCCACCATCGCTGGGATAACGGCTGGGAGTTCCGTTCGGACGCCATCTGGACCTACATCAACAAGTTCGACATCACGATCGATGGGACGACCTACCAGCTCGCCGGTACGCACGGACCGTTCTTCTTCTCGGGCGACACGGGCAACCCCAGGTCGCGCGTGCGCTGGGAGAACACCTTCGGCAAAGGGCGCTGGTCGGCCACCATCACGATGAACTACATCAGCGCGTTCAAGGTCACCGATCCGTCGTCGATCGCTTTTGCTGGCGTCCCACAGGACAACTGTCTCGAGGCACTGACCAACGGCGGTGGAGCGGCCTCGCTGGACTTCGCGAACCAACTAGCCGCTGGCAACATACCCAGCAATTCGATGTGCACGGTGAATCACTTCACGACCTGGGACCTGTATGGTCGCTTTGACGCCACCGACAAGCTGAGTTTCCACGGCTCTGTAACCAATCTCTTCAACGCCAAGGCGCCGTTGGACTGGGCGACTTACGGCGGCGCGCTGGGTGAGGTGCCGTGGAATCCCTCGCTGCATTATTCCGGAGCGGTTGGTGCGTACTTCACCCTCGGAGTCACCTACACCTTCTAAGCTCTCATTGGTGCTCTGACACTGTGGCGCTCGCCCTCACCGGCAGGCGCCACAGTCGTTTTTGGACGCCGCGGTGGCACACGCGTAGGACCGTTCGGCCTTAGACTGCCACCGGGGAGCACCTCCCCGGGGGACACCATGTCCGGATCGCGCCGCGAGTTTCTCATGACTTCCGGTGCCGCGCTGCTTTCGCCTGCGGCCGGGGCGCAGCCCGCCGCACCGCCGCCGGGCACGCCGCCGGCGTTCGGCACCGCGCCCGCGGTCGGTCTGAGTTAACCCCGCGGACTGCCAGGGCCAACTCACAGCGACGCGGGAAGGCCCGCCCGCGTCGCGGTAAGCTGCGGGAGTTGTGTTCAGTCGACCGCCTTGAAGAGTTTCCACCCGCTTTCGTACGTCCACGCGAACGCGTAACCGTTGGGTCCGACGGCAAGGACCTCAGGGCTTCCATCAACGATGTACCGGCAACCGTAACTGGGGACATAGGCCGACCGGAACAGGTGCCCGTCGGGCCCCACTAGAACCTCATGCCCCGCACACGGCCGCCCATCCGGCGATGACGCGTTGGCGGTTTGCCCTTGCGTCCTGACGCTCGCGGCTGTTTGCCCGCGCGTAACTTCATCCGCGGCACAGGTGCCCCCCACGACGGCGGCTGTCGACAGTGCGATGTACGCGAGGGCGGCCACGCGAGATTTCACTACGATCCTCATACTGGTTCTCCTCGTTAGATGACTAAGTGAGTTCAGTTATGGCTTGAGTCCACAGGTTGGATGCAGACGTCTCTTAAGGTCACCAGGACATACGGCTTTCGGCAGTGAAACCGGTCGAGGCTGCTAAGCGAGCGGATTCGTTGAGTTTGTTCCCGCTGTATGTCGCGTGCCGTGACATCGGTCTGGCGTGGAGGCAGACTGCAAGGTTGCCGGCTGCGGGGAGGCTGGGCGAATATGCGAGGATACGAGGAACCGCTGCCCGCCTTACTGCAGCAGGCTGCCCGGGGCGAGCGGGACGCCTTTGATCGTGTGTTCGCACGGCTCTATCCTGATCTGCGGCAGATCGCCCACGCTCGCTTACGCATCCAGGGCGGAGTAGCCCATCTCGAGACCACAGCTCTGGTGCACGAGAGCTTTCTGCGTCTGATCGATGCGGCCGAGCTCAGCCTCGCGGACCGCAAACACTTCTTCACCTACGCCGCCAAGACGATGCGCAACATCATCATCGACTTTGCGCGGGAGCACCTCGCGCAACGGCGCGGCGGTGGCCTCCCGGTGCTGCAACTCAATACGTCCCTGGCGGATGGTCTGCCCGCGACGGACAGCGATGCGGCGCTGGTCGCGTTGAACGATGCGCTGCAGACGCTCGAGGCTGTGGACCCAGGGCTGGCGCAGATCGTCGAGATGCGATACTTCGCCGGTTACAGCGAAGTCGAGATCGCTGAGCTCGCGGGGCTGTCCGAACGTACCGTACGACGCCAATGGGAGAAGGCGCGCGCATTTTTGCTGGCAACGCTGCAGGAATGAGGGATAGGGACCGGATTCGCGCCGGTATTTCGTATGTCAGGCCAAAAAGGAACGCTACGCGGTGAATTTGACGCCTGCCATTTGGGAGGCTTTGTCGACGCTCTTCGATGAAGCGCTCGATCTCGACGCGGAAGCTCGCGCCGCGTGGATTGAGCACATTGACGCAACCCGGCCCGAGCTCGGGCCTCTTCTGCGCAGGCTACTCGCCGCCCATGGACGCAGCGATACCGCCGACGTGCTGCGGGGATTGCCGCAGCTCAATGCGCCCGCAGTCGGCGGGCTGCAAGCGGTAGCCGGCCTTGCGGTCGGCGTGCTGGTGGGGCCGTACCGATTGACTCGCGAGATCGGCAGCGGCGGCATGGCGGAAGTCTGGCTCGCGGAACGGGCCGACGGCGCTTTCAACCGCGAGGTGGCACTCAAACTGCCGCGCATCACCCGCTTGAGGCGGGATCTCGCTGCACGCTTTGGTCAGGAGCGCGACATCCTCGCGCGGCTTGAGCACCCACATATTGCGCGTCTCTATGATGCGGGCGTTACCGTCGATGGGTTGCCATACCTGGCGATGGAATACATCGCCGGACGGCCGATTACCGCCTGGTGCGACGAGCACCGATTGACGACGCCGGAGCGTCTGACGCTGTTTGCTCAGGTGCTCGAGGCTGTGCAGTTCGCGCACGCCAATCTCGTGATCCACCGCGATCTGAAGCCCTCAAATATTCTCGTGACCGACGACCGCCAGGTGCGACTGCTCGATTTCGGCATTGCGAAACTCCTGACGGACGGCGAGGCCGCGCGTGAGTCGCGGCTCACCCAGTTTGGCGGGCGCGCACTCACTCCCGACTACGCCAGCCCCGAGCAGATCAAGGGTGAGCCTCTGACGATTGCCAGTGACGTCTACTCGCTGGGCGTTGTGCTGTATGAGCTCCTCACTGGAGAGCTGCCGTATCAGCTGAAACTACAGTCGCTAGCGCAACTGGAAGAAGCCATCGTCGGCGCCGAGCCGAGCCGTCCAAGCCGAGTGGTGACGCCCAAGGGCGCCCTTGCGCGCGGAGTGAGCGTTAAGCGCCTGTCTCGCGGCCTGCGCGGTGATCTGGACACGATTCTGCCGAAAGCACTCGCCAAGCAGCCAGCCGCACGATACGCGACGGTTGCGGAGTTTGCCGAAGATTTGCAACGCCATCTGAGCGGTCAGCCGGTGCAGGCTCGCCCCGCCTCATGGGGATACCGGACCAGCAAATTCATCGCGCGTAACAGGCTTCCGGTCGGCGCCGCCATGGCGATCGGCGCGGCGCTCATAGCCGCGACCGTCGTATCGCTGTGGCAGGCCCAACGTGCTCGCGCGCAGTCGGCGCGGGCCGAGCAGCAGGCGGCGCGCGCCGAAGAGGTGAAAAAGTTCGTCGTATCTTTCTTCGAAGCTGCGGACGTCGCCGGTGGTACCGCCACTCGCCAGACGACCGTGGTGGACTTGCTCAAGCAGGCGCGTGAACGGCTCGATGCCGCGCCGATTGCAGATGAGGCTATCCGGGCCGAACTCCTTACCACGATTGGCTCTGGCCTGTTCTCGTTCGACGAGCTGGAGCTCGCCGAGCCGATCCTGGCGGAAGCGACACGACTAGCCAACGTGAAAGCGGGCGACCAGGACCGCGTCAGGGCGGAAGCCCAGGTGATCTATGGGTCACTGCTTCATGCAAAAGGCGAAATGGAGCGTGCCGAGCAGCAATTGCTCGCGGCAGAGGAGCTCAGCCGTCGCAGCGGTGACATGGAGCATCTCGCCGGTGCGCTGCATCAACTGTCGCTCATTCGTCTTACCGAGGGCCAGTACGACCAGGCCGTTGAGCTTGCCTGGCAAGCCATCCGCGCCGCGGAACGGCTGAAGGCATCGCCCAGGTTCACCAGCGAGTTGAGCCAGTTGTACGCAGACGTTTCGAACCTGACGCGGCTTGCGAACCGAAAAGGATCCCTCGAACCGGCGCGACGCGCTTACGCGCTGGCACGGGAAGTCTATGGGAATCGGCCGACCGAAACTCTGCTGTACGCACGAACGAGCTATGCGGCTGCGCTCGGCGATGAAGGCAACGTCGCAGAGGGGCTCAGCGAAATGCAGACCGTCCTTCGCGAGCAACAGACAACACTTGGTCCGGACAACCTGGAGGTAGAGCAGACCCACGGCCGGCTTGGCGGCTTATGGCTAAAGGCCGGCGACCCGGTGTCTGCCATAGGAAGCCTGCAGGAGGCACTGCGCATTTCCACGGTCCACAGTGCCGGTAAACCGACCAGCGCGGTAGGCATCTGCCGTCTAAACCTAGGCGTTATGTTCGCAAATGCGCATCGCTATAGCGAAGCCCTGAACCAATGGCGAGAAGCCGACCGGACCTATTCTTCCCTGGTGGGTGCCGATAGCGAAAACGCGCGCATCGCGCGTTCTGGAATTGCTTTCGCGCTCACTAAGCTCGGTGAGTTCCATGAAGCAGACGGACTGTTTGGCGCACTGCTCGAGCACCCTTTCCGCAGCACTGCCGAGGAAATGCTGATCAAGGGTCGCCTGGGCGTGCTGCGCAGCGGCCAGGGCAGGCACGCGGAGGCAGTGGCATTGCTTCGCCAGGCGTCCGACTCGCTCGCCAATGCACCGGACAGGCTGCGAGCCTTGGCGCTGGCCGCACTCGGTGACGCGCTGCTCGCTAGTGGGAAAATGGCTGAGTCTCTGGCGGTGTTACAGCCAGCGCGAGCGCAGTTGCTTAGTAGTCAGCCGAACAGTTCACCAGACGTCGCTGACATCGCAGTCGACATAGCACGCGCGCAGCTCGGGCTTGGTCGCGGTGCCGACGCGGTAGCCGCCGCGAGCGAAGCCACGGTCTTCTGGCGGCGGTTTGCTCCGCAGCAGCGTGACGCTGGAATCGCCCTGCTTTGGCAATCGCGCGCATTGGCCGCGGTCGGCCGAGCACCCGAAGCGGCCGACGCATTGCGCGAGGCGACCCTGATCCTCGACGCGCACGGCATGACCGCCGACCGAGCCCTGCTCGAGCAGACGCGCCGCGAGATTCACGCGTCACCTGCTGCGCGTGGATAGATCAAGCGCACGCGAGTAGATCGTTCCGCGCCTGGCCATCATCGAAACCGCTGGCTGTAGGCAGTCGGTTTCCACATTGGTACCCACCCCAGCGTCAACTACCAACACCCAAAAGCACTTACTGAGGCCTCGGATTTGCCTACAAAGGTCGTATTAGGTGACGGTGGCTACGCTGGATGCAGATTGTGGAGGACTGAAAATCCGCGTGTCGGCAGTCCGATTCTGTCCCTGGCCAGCATTGCCTCCATTCAGGGCAGATGCTGCAACAGCTGTGCGCGGTTGACTTCCCGTAGAAGGGTGGAGACGTCAATCACTCAGACTCGGCACTTTGGCGTTCACCTCCGCCGCGATCTTAGCGGGGTCGGCGTTGGCCAGCGGGTATGACTGTGACCATACCAGCGAGCCGTCAGCCGCGGCCACGATCTTCACGGTAAGAATCTGCCCGGGCTTATCAACGGCGCCATAAAGGACATACTTCGAGTGAAAGGCGCGTCCCCGACCCACGACCCCTGACAGATCAGGAGCAGGAAGCGGTTCCCGCGCTAGTCCCACCTGACCATGGTGTGATAGTTCCACTCTGCCGTACACCTGAGCGAACGTCGAGTCGGCGAGTTTCTGGGCGGCAGGGTCGTCAGAAGGCGCGCTGAAGGGTATCGCTAGCAGCGGCCTCCCGGCCCCGAGTCGCTCGCCAACTTCAGCCGTAACCTCTCGTGCGATTTGGCTACCAAGGTCCGTGTCGGTCGGGGTGCTCAGACTTCGGTCCTGGTTGCCGGGAATCGCTTTGAGCGTTTTGGCGTCTTTGGAGGAGGCTCTGTCGGAACGTTCATCTGACGGCATGCAACCTTTGGACATCAAGGCGATGGCCAGCCAAATGTAGACACCTATCTGCACCCATTTGGGAAATCCCTTGAAAAATATCCAGGCGGACTGGAATGCCCACCCGGCTATCTGGACCCAGAACCGTATCCTCTGTCCCGGTTCTTCCCTGGGGAATTGCGGGTATTCGCGTGTGCGTGTCTGCGAGCGGGTCGCGGCCGCTTGACTCGCCGTCTTTCTCGAGCGCTCGCCGACGCGCTGACCGGAGACTAGTCGGCGGCAAAGCGCCTCTAGCGCGGGTGTCGGTCGACCGCCAGGGACCCGCAGCCACTGAACGGAAAGAAACTTCTCGGGGACCCGTGCACCAGTCTGCGTAGTGTCATCAATCACGACGGGCAACAGAAAGGGGTGATCGTCGGCCATGTCGAAAGTTCTTTCGACGGCCAGCCGCCACTCACGGCGGAAATAGCCCTCGGGACGCGCCTCGGTCTGGGCAGAAATGAGCGGCATGAAGAATTCGCATTCGCGTATCTGCCTGCGGATCTTTTGATCCCAGGCATCCCCTCCGTCCAGACCACTCTCGTCGTACCAGACGTCGAGTCCAAACGTCGAGAGGGCTTCCTTGAGAGTCTGCGCCGCCGACCGATCTTCCGAGGCATAGCTTAGAAACACCGAGGGGGCAGGGGGCGAAGACTCGGAGTGGACAGACATGAGGACGTGAAAGATCCAAGCTGAACCGCAAAGAGTCAACGGGTGCTGCGCAGGATCAAGCGTTATGCGACCGTGACCTGTGGCGTCGCAGCGAGGGCTGAGTTCCTGTGGCAAGAGTGCCGCGGCTACTGTTTCCACTTTGGTTTCCAATCCAACGTCACGCAGCATCACTCAACAGCACTTAGCCAGAAGCGCGCCCACTGATGTTGCGTGCCTAACAGATTGTAGACGGTTCTGCTCATCCGGGAGTTTCTGCGGCCGAGGTGGGCGTGTTGGCACGGCCCGGGAACCGCTTCGTCACATACCGGCTTGCAGTGGCTAGCGCGCTGTTAGCGTTGGAGGATGACGCTGGCTGATCGGATCGCAGACTGTCGGAATTCGATTGCGGTAGTGGATCGCACCGGCTGCGCCACGCTTCTCAACGGCGCAGCAGAATGCGCCGGACTCATCCGTAAGTGTCCGATCCGCTACGTGCTGACGGATGATCTGACGAGACTATGTACCGAGCTTGCCTATTCCCGCGGCGCGCGCAATCTCGCCTGCGCCGATCTACTGCACGTGCCCGCGGAACTGCTGTGGGTAGAGTGGTGCTATACGCCTTGGCGCGAGTGTCTCGACCGCTACGGGTTCGGCGGCACGCCGGATCGGGCACCAGGACGTCGCGGTACGCTGGTCAGGGCATCGAAAGACGGGCGCCGGGGTGTGGTGCGAACGCTTTGGAGTGACATCACGCTCGGGACGTTGGCGAGCAGCATCGAGTGCTACTTCGATCTCGATACGGCTAGCGGCGACGAGCCCGAGTCGCCCAATACGCCGGGCGGTCCCTCAGTCAGGGTCTACGACAGCGCTTATAAGCCGGAGAAGGACGTTCTGGGCCGGTGCTTTCGCTTCCGTTTCGAGGCGAGCTGGTGGGACTATTACGCGCGAGCGCGCCTTTCGGCCGCAGAGCTCGAAGCCGTGAGCAGGCATGCGCTCGGGACGATCGCGATCGACATACCCGTTCTACTTACCTTCCTGCTCCTTCTGGCGTCACGCGCTGGCCTCCCACGAAGCGCACCAGACCTCTCCCGCCTCAACCGATCCCGTGTGAAATCTCACAAGCCGCCGCTTCTCGATCACATCCAGGTGCGCGCTCCGCTGTTGCCCGAGTATCTGGGGAACGCACGGTCAGAGCACGGAAGCACGCGGCGGGGGCCGCGCCTGCACCACGTCCGCGGCCACCTCATGCGATCTGGGAACCGCCTCGTATGGCGAGTTCCGCATCTGCGCGGCATTGCACGCGCTGGCGCGATTCGCACACGCACCGTGACCTGGACCTTCGACAAAGCTGGCCTGAATTGATCGGCGCCGGCCTGTCCGAACCTCGAGAGCCGGCTGCGCAGGGACAGCCCCTGTTCATTCCCGGGCCAACGCGTCGCGGTTTTTGATCGACGACTGCCCGTCACCTGTAGCGCTCCCAAGGTGCTGCGCTGCGTCGGCGTCACCGCGTCGCTGTTCCAACCGGACTTAGAAGTGAGCGGTGAACGCGATGAACAGCTCGCGGCCGAGCTGATCGTAGGCCGAGTACGCGTTGGCACCGCCCGGCTGAATGGTGACCGGAATCACCGGCGGATCCTTGTCAGCGACATTATTGACACCACCGCGGATTTCGAGGTTCTTCAGCGCATGGTACGTCAGCGCCAGGTCGATGTAGCTGTATGACCCGATGCGGGCGGGCTGATAGCTGTACGCACCGTACGTTGCGAAGTGCAGCGTCTCATCGGGGGAGTTATTGTCCTGCGACACCGGGCCGATGTAGCGCCACGTCACCGCGAAGTCCAGCTCGACCGGCGTCTGCCAGGTCGCTCGGGCAATGTGCCGCCAATGCGGATCGACGCTCTGGCAGGTG
>Ga0075425_100008266_pt1 | contig 11028 bp, 9 predicted proteins | sample SoiMethybrSBSTD4_FD_75300 | JGI IMG/M metagenome (GOLD analysis project Ga0075425, IMG submission 75300) | Bulk soil microbial communities from a Populus tree surrounding site in Tennessee, USA - Soil MetaG P. TD hybrid SBSTD4 | ecosystem: Environmental > Terrestrial > Soil > Tree plantation...
CCCGGACCGTCTCGATCAGCCGGTACAGCGCGCCGCACTCGCTGACGCGGTCCGTCAGCTCCATCGCGCGGCCCCGCGGCCCGGGATCTGCGATCATCGGCCCGGCACTACGCCGCGTCTCCGCCGCCTGCTGGCCGTGAATGCTCCACCCAGTCTCCCCGGCTGGTCCAGATCCGGCCCAATCAGGCCAAGACCGGCCACCATGTGCACCTCAGTGCCACCGGCGGCGGCTGCCGCTCATGGCCTCGCCCAGGCATACCTTGGGTGATGGCCACCATTGCCTTGACCGAAGCGTAACCTGCCGGAAGTGGCCGCAAACCCGCCAAACGCGCTTCCGGCGCAAGCTTCTCGGCTGTCTCCGGGCAGTGGGTGGACTGTCACGGCGTTGATGATGGCGGATTCGGCGCGTGCGGCCGTTCGCTACGCACTCGAGCCTGACGTGACGCAGCCTCCATTTGCGCCCCGGCGCAGACCAGGGTAGGGGGCCAGGGAGTCACGGGCGCGACGCGCCCGCACGGTGCGCGATCGTGAGGCGGGACCACCTGTGAAGGGGATCGTCATGACGTCCGAGGCACCGAACGAACCGGCCAGCCAGCATTCCGAAGACGTGGCCAGCGCTGGTATAACCCGTCGCAGCGTGGTACGCGCGGCCAGCGCGAGTGCGCCGGGGCTCGGATTGGGCGGCGTCACCGCCACCGCGGCGCAGCCGGCCAGCGCGGCCACCCGGAAAGGCCCCGGCTCGATCGCGCGGGCGCCGGACCTCCCGCCCGGGTTCACCAGCCGGTTCATTCACGCCAATGGGCCCACGCATGCAGATCGCTTCGCTGTCGGTGAGCCACGCCGGCATGCGCGGCGAGGACATGGCCACGGCGATCGCGTGGTACCGGCCGTCCTAGGCTGCTATCTGACCGACGGGCGCGTCCGGTTCACCGACGCGGACCCAACGCCGGGCCGGAGCCGGCCGGTCCGGCCGTCCGCCGTCCACCAATCCAGGCAGGTGGAGATTGATGCCCAACGAAACTGAAATCCGTCCCTTCCGCGCCGAGATTCCCGATGAAGCGATCGCCGACCTTCGCCAGCGCATCGCCGCGACGCGCTGGCCCTCCAAAGAACTCGTCGCCGACCGGTCGCAAGGCGTGCAGCTGGCAACGTTGCAGGAGCTGGCCCGCTACTGGACGGCCGATTACGACTGGCGCAAGTGCGAGGCGAAACTGAACGCGCTGGAACAGTGCAAGACCGACATCGACGGGCTGGACATCCACTTCATCCACGTCAAGTCGCGGCACGAGAACGCGCTGCCGCTGATCATGACGCATGGCTGGCCCGGCTCGGTCATCGAACTGCTCGAGACCATCGGCCCGCTCACCGACCCCACCGCGCACGGCGGCTCCGCAGAGGACGCGTTCCACCTCGTGCTGCCGTCCATCCCCGGCTACGGCTTCTCCGCCCAGCCGGCTGAACTCGGCTGGTACGCCGGCCGCACCGCGCAGGCGTGGGCAAAGCTGATGGACCGCCTCGGCTACACCCGCTACGTCGCCCAGGGCGGCGACCAGGGCGCCGCCGTCACCGACGCGATGGGCCGCCAGGCATCCAGGGGGCTGATCGGCATCCACACCAACCTGCTCGTGACGGCGCTGGCCAAGCCCGGGCCGGCCGAAACCGAGGAGGAACGCGCGGCCGCCGGCGCACTCGCCACCTTCCGGCAAAGCGGCTTCGGCTACTTCCTCGAGCAGGCCACCCGGCCGCAGACCATCGGATACGCCCTGCTGGATTCACCGGTCGCCCTCGCGGGCTGGATGCTCGACCACGACACCGACAGCTACTACAAGATCTCCCGCGCCTTCACCGGCGGGCAGCCCTCGGGCAACCTCACCCGGGACCACATCCTCGACAACATCACGCTGTACTGGCTGACCGGCACCGGGGCCTCGGCCGCCCGGTCGTACTGGGAGGCCGGACGAGCCCAGGCGCTTGCGGCCGGGCAAGCTCCCCCGCAGGTCCCGGTCCCGGTCGGATACACCACGTTCCCCGGCGAGATCTTCCGCGCCCCGCGCAGCTGGGTCGAGCAGGGGTACCCCACCCTCACCTACTTCCACGAGGCCGCCAAGGGCGGGCACTTCGCCGCCTGGGAAGAGCCCGAACTGTTCTCTGAGGAGATCCGGGCGGCGTTCATGTCGCTGCGGTAACACAGGTCGAGGGGCGCGCGGCTGCGCACACCAAGCCGGGACGGCCCACGGACGCCAGCCGCCCGCTTGATGCTCCTGCTACCGGCGTTGACACGTTACAGGCGAGCGGTCACAGCGCGCCCTTCCGCGCGTTTTCCGGCCGGGTGCGCCGCGGCTTGGTGGGCCGAGGGCGAATACTGTGACCGTGAACCGGCGCGCTACGGCACAGGCGGCTCTCGCCGTTGGTGCTCTGGGGGTCGTCTTCGGAGACATCGGCACGAGCCCGCTTTACACCGTCCAGACGGTCTTCAACCCGGCCGACCCGCACCCGGTCGGGGTATCAGCGGAAAACATATTCGGGGTTGTCTCGCTGATCTTCTGGTCGGTGACGATCATCGTCACGGTCACCTACGTCCTGCTGGTGATGCGCGCCGACAACGACGGCGAGGGCGGGATCATGGCGCTCATCACACTGATCCGCAGGCAGGGGGTCCCGGGCGGGCGCCGCACCAAGGCCGTGCTCGCGATGCTCGGGATCTTCGGCGCTTCGCTGTTCTTCGGCGACAGCATTATCACGCCGGCCATCTCGGTCCTGTCGGCGGTGGAGGGCGTCAAGGTCGCCGCGCCATCGGTGGCGCACCTGGTCGTGCCGATCACCGCGGCGATCATCGTTGGCCTGTTCCTTGTGCAACGCCTCGGCACCGGTGCGGTGGGACGGGTGTTCGGGCCGGTCATGGGCGTGTGGTTCACCGCGATCGGGGTGATCGGGGCGGCCGAGGTCGCCGTCCATCCGCAGATACTCAAAGCGCTGTCGCCGACGTATGCCCTCGGTTTCCTGTTCGGTCATTTCTCCGTGGCGTTCTTCTCGCTGACGGCCGTCGTGCTCGCGGTCACCGGGGCCGAGGCGCTTTACGCGGACATGGGCCATTTCGGCCGTGCGCCGATCACCCGCGTCTGGCTGATCCTGGTCTTCCCCGCCTGTGTCCTCAGTTACATGGGACAGGGCGCCCTGGTTCTCGCCAGCCCGGGCAGCATCAGCAGCCCCTTCTTCCTGCTGGTCCCCGGATGGGCGCGGCTGCCGATGGTCTTCCTGGCCACGGCGGCGACAGTCATCGCCTCGCAAGCCGTCATCACCGGCGCGTTCTCGCTCACCCAGCAGGCCGCTCAGATCGGTTACTTGCCACGACTGCGCATCGCTCACACCTCCGAGGAGCGCAGCGGCCAGATCTACGTTCCGTGGATCAACTGGGCGCTGATGGCCGCGGTGCTCACGCTGGTCCTCACGTTCAGAAGCTCGGCCGCGCTGGCGTACGCGTACGGCACTGCGGTGACCGGCACGATCACCATCACGACCCTGCTGTTCTTCTACATCGCCCGGTTCCAATGGCGCTGGCCGCGGTGGGCCGTCGTCCCAGGCGCCGGCTTCTTGCTCGCCATCGACCTGCTGTTCCTCGCCGCCAACCTGACCAAGCTGGTGCACGGAGCCTGGCTGCCCCTGCTCATCGGAATCGTGGTGTTCACGATCCTGACAACCTGGCAGCGCGGCCGGGAACTGGTCACCCGGCTGCGCCAGCAGGACGAGGGACCGCTGCAGGCGTTCATCGACCAACTCCACGCGAGGAAACCACCGCTGCACCGGGTGCCGGGCACCGCCGTCTTCCTCAACCGCGGCAAGGAGACCGCGCCACTGGCGCTGCGGGCAAACGTGGAACACAACCACGTCCTGCACCGGTACGTCCTCATCCTGTCGATCGAAACCCTGCCGATACCCCGCGTTACCGCCGGGCAGCGGCTGACCATCGACTCGCTCGGCCACAGAGACGACCGGATCACCCATGTCACGGCCCGGTTCGGCTACATGGACGAGGTGAACGTCCCGGCCCTGCTACCCCTGGTACTCGAAGCCGACCCGGAAAGCCCGCTGCGCGAGGGCGACGTGTCCTTCTTCCTGTCCACGATCGCGCTGCGCCTGGGCGATACTCCCGGCATGAGCCGCTGGCGCAAACGCCTGTTCCTCGCCACCGCACAGATCACGGCGGACGCGGCCGACCACTTCCGGCTCCCCCGCGAGCGCACGGTGATCATGGGTTCCCGAATCGAGCTTTAATAGTGAACCTTCGCACCGGCACGGACGGTGCAGCCAGTCCGCAGGCAGGCACGGTGCGCGCCGTCTGCCGTCTTTCTCCTTCTGGACTGCCGCGTGGCTGAGGTCCACGTCCTCTCATCATTGACCTGGGCATTTGCCTCACGGCGATCACATCGCCGCCAGCCCCGCCGGTCAGCTTCAGGGTGCTGGCGGTGCCTGGCGGCCCGCGAGGCTGGCGTGGTGGTGTTTACTGGTAGTGGTTGTAGTGGAAGTTCGTGTTCGTGTCACAGCGCCTGCGAAGTTCTGACAGCGGGCGCCGCAGATTTCACAGTCCGGCTTTCCAGGCCAGGCGGCCCGCAGCAGCCCGGGACCCGCGCACGTGGGTCCCGAAGGTCGCCTCAGCAGGAGAAAGCACCATGGCTCAGGGCACAGTGAAGTGGTTCAACGCCGACAGGGGCTACGGTTTCATCACCCCCGACGACGGCACCGCCGACGTCTTCGTTCACCACTCCGCCATCAAGACTGACGGTTACCGCAGCCTCCTGGACAACCAGCGGATCGAGTTCACCGCCACCCAGGGCGCCAAGGGCCCGCAGGCCGAGGATGTCCGCCCGATCTGACAATCCGCGCAGCCGCGCAACGCGCCGGCCGGCGGCGGGGAACAGCCCCCGCCTGAGGCAGCCGGCCTTACCAGTCCAGCCCGGGTGACCTCGGGTGCCAGCTCGGCCGGCGAATGAGATACGACCTGGTGCGGTGCCAGCATGCTGAGAAGGACAGGCAGTTAAAGGAGACGCCATGATCCAGGTTCCGGGCGAGCAGCTCAGCCTGGGTGAGCTTGCCCGCTGCCACGAAGTGATCCGGGCACAGTTCGGCGGGTACGAACGCTGCCACCGCAACAGTGGCCATGAGCCGCTGCCCCACCACGTGCGGGGCCGGTCCTGGTCGGGGAACTGGTCAGCTGGAACAGCGCGCATCCAGTTCGGAGTGGGCTGCGATGACGGGTGCGGGTTCGCCGATGAAGTGTCGATGTGGGGCGGCCCGGGTGAGGCATTCACGGCGGCGCGGCGAAAGCGCAGGCAGCCACGCTGACAGCCAACGGCGCACCAGCCCAGTGAACGGAGCGCGCCGCCGCAGGGTCGGTGAAGGCGCGCGACCGTCGACGGAGCTTGGGCAGTGTGAGGTCGGCGGCGAATCACGGTCGCTCGCGGGCGCGCTCACCTGCGGCGGGCCAGGTCAGGCCGCACGGCCCCATTCATTGCAGGCAAGGGGTTCGCGATGCGGATCAGGGTAAGACCGTAGACATACTGCAGCACACCTACCGTGGCGTGGCAGCTATTAAGGGAGGTGGGCCCGGCGTGTTCGAGGCGGAAAACATACGGGACTGGCGCGGCCAGGACGTGGTCGACGCTGACGGCCACAAGATCGGCCAGCTGGAGGCCATCTACGTTGACACCGGCACCGACCTGCCATCCTTCGGCACGGTCACGGTCGGAATAGTGGGCCGGCACCGGCTCGTGTTCGTGCCTCTTGACAAGGCGACTGTGGGCCCGGGGTATCTCAAGGTCGCCTACGACAAGAAGCAAGTGAAGGATGCACCCTCAATCGACACCGACGGCGAGCTGCCAGCGGCCGACGAAGAGGCGGTCTTTGCGCACTACGGCCTGACATACCAGCCGGGCGCTGGCGGAGAGCGGAGGCTGGGCCGCCGCTGAGAGCGACCGAAGCTGGCTGGACGCCGCAAAAATCGGGCGAGCCTGACCGATAGTCCCAGTCAGGGCGGGTCCCCAGGTAGCACGGAGACCCGTCCTTGATCAATCGGCCGTCAGATCCGACGCCAGATCGCGCAAGGACTCGCGGGCCCTATGCGCCATCTTGCGTGCTTCCTCAGCGGTGCGGCGGTATTCCTCACGGCGGCCGGGGTGGCGGGCAGCTAGTCCCGCCCGGCCCGTGTCCGCGGCCGCCAACACCATCCGTGGTGGGTGAGCCTGTTAGCCCTGTGGTCGCGAATCATTGGGGGGGCATTCAACGCTGGGACACCCTCGCGTCCCGGCTCGGCAGTGGCACGGGACCGTTCCACCAGAGGTGAGCGCAATGGCCAAGAAAAAGGGCAAGCAGAAGCAGAACGAGGCTGCAGGCCAGGCGCCGCCAACCGCGGAGCGGAAAGGCGATGCCGACGGCCCGCCCGCTAAGATGAAGCGCAAGGAGTACGAGCGGGAAATGCGGGTCCTGCATGGCGAGCTGGTCGCGATGCAGGAGTGGGTCAAGTCGACCGGAGCCAAGATCTGCATCGTGTTCGAGGGCCGCGACACCGCCGGCAAGGGAGGCACGATCAAGCGGATCACCGAGCGGGTCAGCCCGCGGGTGTTCCGGGTTGTTGCCCTGTCGGCACCGACCGAACGGGAGAAGTCGCAGATGTATGTGCAGCGCTACGTCGAGCGCTTCCCCGCTGCCGGTGAGGTCGTGATCTTCGACCGGTCCTGGTACAACCGGGCGGGCGTGGAGCGGGTGATGGGGTTCTGCAAGCCCGAGGAGACCGAGCGGTTCCTGGAGCTGGCGCCGGCCTGGGAGAAGGCCATGACCGACTCGGGGATCCTGCTGCTGAAGTACTGGCTGGAGGTCAGCCCGGAGGAGCAGACCCGGCGGCTGGAGTCCCGTATCCACGACCCGCGGAAGATCTGGAAGCTGTCAGACATGGACCTGAAGTCCTACAGCCGCTGGTATGACTACTCCCGGGCCAGGGACGCGATGTTCGCCGCGACCGACACCGCGTGGGCCCCCTGGTATGTCGCGAATACCGACGACAAGCAGCGCGGCCGGCTCAACATCATCAGCCACCTGCTCAGCCAGGTCCCCTATAAGCCGCTCGCCCACCGCGACATCGTCCTGCCCAAGCGGCAGCGGCCCGCCGGATACACCGACCCCGGCCTGCCGCTACGGCACATCCCGACGCCGTTCTAGGGAGCCGCTGCCGCGACGAGCCCTGCATCACTGTTCGCCGCGCCCGGGGGTGCTGATGGCCATCGGTTCCTCCCGGTGGTACAGGGTCACTGAACTGGCGGACAAGGTGGGCCTGAGCATCTCGCCCTGCCATCGCAGAGTGAGGGAACTGGAGCGCAGCGGGGCGATCCGCGGCTACCGGGCGGTGGTGGATCCGGAGGCCGTGGGCCTTGGCTTCGAGGCGATCGTCTTCATCACGATGCGCCAGGAGGACCGCGAGACCCTCATGGCCTTCGAGGAAGGAGTCGCGGCCATCCCGCAGGTCCTGCAGGCGGAACGGCTGTTCGGCGAGCCCGACTACCCTGCTGCGCATCGTGACCAGCGACCTGGCCGCATACCAGCGGCTGCAGGGCGACAAGCTTGCCGTACTGCCGGGGGTCCAGCGGATGACGTCAACCCTGGTCATGAAGCGCATCGCGCACGACCGGCCGCTGCCAGCCTGGCCCTTTCCCCGCGCAAACCGTTAGTGATGAACGTGGCGGTCATCATCAAAGATGACGATGAATGTCACGATCATCACTTTCGGCGTGAGCCCCGAGCGGCCGGGTTCAACGGTGGCGGGCTATCGCAGGGGGATGCGGTCGTCGCCGATGTGCGCAACGATTTCCAGGCGGCCGCCGAGTGCCGCGACGTAGGCGGCGAGCGTGCGCACCTCGGTGGCACCGGGCTCGGCGCGCTCGATCGCGGAGACCCGTTCCTGGCGCACGTTCATGCGCCGCGCCACCTGCGCCTGGGTCAGCCTCAACCGCTGCCTGGCTTCGGCGAGGGTGTAGGCGCGGCTGCGGGCGACGATCGCGCCCGCCGCGATCTCCACCTCGGTCTCCGCGCCGGGGAAGAACTCATCGAGGAACGATTCCGCGTCATACGAGGTGAAGGCCTCAGCGGCCGGACCGTCCGTGGCGGCCGGGCCGTCCGTGGCGGCCGGCCGCCGCTCGGCGGCGAGCTGGATCGCGGCCCGGTAGTTGCGCACGGCGCCGCCCGGATCCTCGACGCGGGCCAGCACGACCGCCGTGTCCCCGGGCTCCACCACGAAAAGAAATCCGGCCCCCAGTTCGCCAGGAGCGCCCGGGCGCAACTCCATCATGCCGGGCGGCGCGGCAACGCCCTCGTCATCCTCGGGCTCGGCACCGGAGGATTCCCGCGCGTCGTACCGGACCTCCCGCAGCAGCTCATCCCCCTCGGCCGTTATCCGGGCAGATACCGAGGAGAATTCTTCCGGTGCGGACAGCTCCGGGTCCCCGGCCTCCTCGCCGAGGTCGGCCATGGCCTCGCGAGCCGACTGGGATGCCTCGGCGGCGGTGTAGGTGGCCTTGAGCGTCTCCTTCCGGGTCCGGAACGCCTCGATCTTGCCCTGAAGGCGCTGGCTGGCGGCGGTCAGCTTCTCTTCCTCCCGGTACAGGCCGAGATACTGCCGGCGCAGGTCGGAGAGCTGGCCCACGACGGCCCGCGCCCGGCCCGCGGCCACGTCGGCCAGATCCTCCCGGCCCGCCCGCTCCGCCTCGTCGCGCTGGCGGGCGAGGCTGTCGGCCTGCTGCTCCAGCGAAACGATCTGCAGCTCAACGCGCTTGCGCGAGGTCGCCACGTCGGCGACACCGCGGCGGATCTGGGTCAGCCTTTCGAGCTGGTGCTGGTAGGAGCGGTCCAGGGTTTCCCTGGGGTCCTGCGGCTGCCCGAGCACGGATTCGAGCGAGACGACCAGGGGCGGCCCGAGGGCCCCGCCCGCGTCGATCAGCGCCAGCATTGCCTCGCCTACGAGGCGGGCCCGCTCGGGTTCGGTGTCCCGGAGTCCGGTGAGCCATGCGCGGATCTGGCTGTGCAACCGGAGTTGGTAGCCCATGATCGTTACCCCCGAACCCTCCGGCCTAGTATGTACATGTACTGTGCCATCGGGTATCCCCGGGCGGCAAGGCAGGCCCGGGAAAGGTCCGGCCAACCGGCTCCCGGTTACCTCTTGTGGCGATAATTGAGACGGTCCCGCGCCACCTTGGTTCTGCCCGAGGCTTCGTTAGCGGCGGCCACTCGTAGTGCCCTATCCAGATCGGGCCGGCCGATCAAGCCGTTAGCCAGCAGGAACAGCGCAAGCTCACGCTGGTGGTGTTGCTCGTTCCAGATGCGCCGCTGCAGTTCCTTCTTGAACTCCCCCACCGTCCCCTCGGCGCTGAGGTCCAGGGCGATGGCGACATCGATCATTGCCGTGGTCCGCGGCGCGACCGTGCCCAGGATGTAGTCCCGGTAGTAGAAGGCCAGGGCCATGCGGGCCAGGCCGTTCCGCTTGAAGTAGGCGTCCACCTTGGACACCGCGTCCGGAAGCACCGCGCTGGCGGAGCCAGGCACCTGGGCTCCGACCGTGTTCTCCTTGGTCGGGCCGAGGACCGTGCCTGCCTGCTCCTCGGGCTGGGGAGGGTCGTCCTCGGTGGTGCTGATGCGCAGCGGCAGAATCCACTTCCCGACGCTGACCACCCACGCGCCCTCGGCCAGTTCCACCGGGTGCGTCTCAAAACGCGGCAGGGCAGGCGGGAGCGTGCTCACCGCCTGGGCCTGTACCTCCTTGAAGTGCCCGGGCGACCCGTCCGTGTACGGCGCCAGGTACACCGCGTGCGTGGTGTCGCGGCTGAACAGTTCCCACCGGTAGTGCACGTGCCGCAAACCCGGGCACCGGGGCGACCGGTGCAGCGTCGGATCCCGGCCGGCGCTGAGCGCGGCCCGGTCCAGCCAGGTGATCTGATCCGGCGAGCAACTGAACCAGTCGCTGTGCCCCGCGGGCCAGATGACAAGCTCCGCCATCGGATCAACCGTCCCCGTGGATGGCCGAGCAGGCGCATCCGTCAGCCGATGCCATGTCAGCGATGATAATCAGGGCGTTCCCTGACGGTGCCCGGCCGTTATCTGGCACTCGGCACCAGCAGCCGGAACTGCGTATGGAAGCCGAACCGCAGCCGATCGCCGTCGGTGACGGGGAGCCGTTGCCCCGGCTCGACGGGCTGGCCGTTGACCCATGTCGGGCCCGCGGAATCCGCTGGTTGCAGCCACCATTGCCCCTCGCAGTACTCGATCTTGGCGTGCTCGCGGCTCACGGTCGAGTCGATGAGCACCACGTCGCTGCCGGGATCGCGGCCGACCGTCACCGAGTGGCTGGCCAGCAGGTACTCACCGGCCACGCCCTGTTCGCCCCACAGCCAGGCAAGCAACGGCCCGCCGGAAGCCGACAGCCGGGCAGCGTCCGGCCAGTCCGCGCCGGCCTCGACGGTGTCCGCGTCGGCATACGGACCGCGCTCGGACTGCCCGCTCGGCCAGCTACCGGCCAACCTCGCCCACGGCGGGCTTGCCATCGGCTGGGTCTGCTCACCCTGCCCCTGCGGTGTCGCGCCGGTCATCGGCGTTCCTCCCCGGTGCCGCGGTAGCCCCCAGACTCCTGTTGCGCCGCCGAACCGGTACCCTCCGAGACCGTCTCCAGGTCAAGGGTGCCGTGGCCGGGCAGGTCCGCGGGCACGCCGTCGAGCCCGGTCGCGGGACGCGGCGGAACCTGCCAGGACACGCCCTCGCCCGCTGGCGGGCCGGGCTGCCACGGCCCGCGCAGCCGCGCGTTCTTCGGCTCGTGGGTCACCCGCGGGCCCACCAGGAAGCCGGCCTCGGGCTTGCCGTCGACCCGCTTGCGCACGGCGATCAGCTGCGCCCAGATCCGTTCGGCCATGGTGTGCGGGGAGCCTGGGCAGCGCAGCTGCGGGTCGGCGCGCAGCCACTGGCGCACCAGCATGTCCAGGTCCTCGGGAACGTAGCCGA
>Ga0075425_100008268_pt1 | contig 11026 bp, 14 predicted proteins | sample SoiMethybrSBSTD4_FD_75300 | JGI IMG/M metagenome (GOLD analysis project Ga0075425, IMG submission 75300) | Bulk soil microbial communities from a Populus tree surrounding site in Tennessee, USA - Soil MetaG P. TD hybrid SBSTD4 | ecosystem: Environmental > Terrestrial > Soil > Tree plantation...
GTGATCTCACCATAGAGTGCTGCTGTCACGCCGTAGATTACCGCGCCCTCGACCTGCGCGCGCACAATATCCGGGTTGATGACCGTGCCGCAGTCAATAGCGCAGACCACGCGATGCACCCGCACGCCCCCCCGCTTCGACACCTCCACTTCGGCGACTTGCGCCACGTAGGAACCGAAAACGAATTGAACGGAGACACCGCGCCCCCTACGTTCCGGCAGCGGTCCGCCCCATCCGGCCTTGTCAGCGGCGAGCGCGAGCACCGTCTTTGCGCGCGGGTTCGCGTCCAAAAGGGCCAGGCGATACTGGACCGGATCCTTCCTTGCCGTGTGGGCAAGCTCGTCCATGAAGCTTTCGACAACAAAGATATTGTGAGACGGGCCGACACTTCGCCAAAACGCCGTCGGGATGCCGCGAGGCTCCACCCGCAGATATTCGAGCCGCATGTTTGGCAGCGAATAGGGCAGGTGCGCAGCGCCGTCGACGGTTTCAGAATCGAGACCGTCCTTGAACAGCGGAGGAGCCCATCTGGCGAGGATGGAGGAGCCTGCGAAACGATGGCTCCAGGCAACGGGTAGTCCCGTGGCATCGAGGCCGGCAGATAACCGGTCGAAGAAGAACGGCCGGTACATGTCATGCTGGATGTCTTCCTCGCGGGTCCAGATCACCTTGACCGGGCCTTTGATCTGTTTCGCGATTTGAACCGCGCGCGCAATGCCATCAACCTCAAGCCGTCGGCCGAAGCCGCCGCCGATCAGGTGATTGTGCACGATCACCTTTTCGAGCGGCAGGCCCGCAACCTGTGCAGCAACGGCCTGTGCTCGCCCGAGTATCTGGGTCCCGACCCAGATTTCGCAGCTGTCGGAGCGCATATCGACAGTGCAATTCATCGGTTCCATCGCCGTGTGGGCGAGGAACGGGACGTGATAGTTTGCCTCGACTTTGGCGGCAGCGCTTTCCATTGCCTTGGTGACATCGCCAATATTGTTGGCCACAGCACCTGAGGAAAGCGTCGCTTGCTCGAGTTCATGCAGGATATCGTTCGTGCTGAGCGCTGCATGGGGTCCATCGTCCCAACCGACGACGAGGGCATCGAGCCCCTTCTTCGCCGCCCCCATGTGATCGGCAACCACAGCGACGGCATCGTCGAGCCGCACGATCTGACGTACGCCCTTGACGGCCTTCGCCGCCTTGTCATCCACATTTTTCACCCGGCCGCCGAAAACCGGTGATTGCGCGAGCGTGGCAATCTTGAGGTTCGGCAACTGGACATCGATCCCATAGACCGCGCTACCATTAACTTTGGCCAGCGTATCGAGCCTCTTCATCGGCTTCCCGATGAGCTTGAAATCTTCCGGGTGTTTGAGTGCGATGTTCTCCGGCACCTTTATGAGCGCGGCGTCGGCGGCGAGATCGCCATATTTGGCGCGACGATCCGAAATGGTGTGCAAAACCTCTCCCTTTTCGGCGCGGCAGGTGGAAGGATCAACGGCCCACCGCTTGGCGGCCGCCGCGATCAGCATGACCCGCGCGGCGGCGCCGGCCTGACGCATGGGCATCCAGGCAGCGCGGATCGCATTCGAGTTGCCTGTGGCCTGCAGGCCACCGAGGATGGGATTTCCGTAGAGCTTTTCGTTCGGTGGGGCGTGTTCGAGCTGCACCTTCGTTAGTTCCACCTCCAATTCTTCGGCGATTAGCATCGGAATCGACGTGTAAGTCCCTTGACCCATCTCGACATAGGGCATGGTCAGGATCACCCGGTCCTCTCTGCTGATCCGAATGAAGGCATTCGGCACAAATTCGTTATCCGCCCTCGCGCCATTTGCGAGGGGAAAGCTCAGCTCGAGCAACAGGCCGCCGCCAACGGCTGCGCTCGCTTTGAGGAAGTGGCGACGAGACGGTCGCGGGTTGATCGGAGGCTTCGTCAGATTCACGTTGCAGTCCGTGACAGTCAGTAGAGATGCGTTCCTGGCTTCTGACATCGCGACTATCTCCGTCATTTTGCAAGTTACGCTCCTAAGCCAGGCCTCACCCGGGATCAGGATCGATAGCTGCCTATGGCGTTGGGCAATGCGCCCCACTCTCAGCCCAGCCGCGCAAGAGTTCGCCGAATTGGGCGTTGGTCCCTGGAGCGGGATTGCGACCGCGCCCAGGCGACCAGGCCCAAAGGACCAAACTGTCCGTGACCACATGTTTGAGGATCGCGGCAAGGTCGCGATTGCCGGTGCGGGCTGGGTCTTTCAGCTGCTCGCAGATCTGTCCAAGGGAACGTCCTTCCCAGGCCATCGATTGGGGCGCAAGTCCCCAGTGCTCATTGCCGGGGATGCCAGCGCTATCGAAATTGTCTGAGTGATGGCAAGTGGTGCATCTCATTCCAGGCGCGCCGTGGCCGTCGGCCCCGCGCACGACCAAAGGAAGATGCAAGCGCCTGCTGTCGGTCTGCCTCGGACGCTCGGTCGATGGATGGCAATTCACGCAGCGCGGATGCTGCAAGACCTTGCCGGCCTCCACGAACAAAGCAATCGACCGGGTACGCACGTCGGTGATGCGCGCGAAGCTATTCGCCGGCCGCAAGGCCTCCTGACTGAATGCTGGTGAAATCTCACGGTCATACAACACCAGCATGGCGAGCGCGCCAGCCGCCCCGACGCACAAGGCCACCCAAAGAAAACTGCCGCGCATCACCCGTCTCACTCTTCAAGTGGCAAGGGTTCGCGCCGCATCGTGGATTGCGGCGCGGATGCGGACATATGTTCCGCATCGGCAGATGTTGCCATTCATCGCCAGATCGATGTCGTCGTCGGTCGGCTTCCTGATTTCTTTGAGAAGAGCGATGGTGCTAATCACTTGGCCGGACTGACAGTACCCGCACTGTGGTACATCGTGGGCGATCCAAGCCTTCTGCACCGCATCGGCTTCGCGCCCGGTCACCCCTTCAATCGTGACGATCTCTGCGGTGGCGAGTGCCGAGATGGGCATCGAACAGGAGCGTAGGGGTTTGCCGTCCATCAATACCGTGCAAGCACCGCACTGTCCGACCCCGCAGCCGAACTTGGTCCCGGTCAGTCCCAGCACATCTCGGAGGATCCAAAGCAGAGCCGTATCACCGTCGACATCCACCGTATGAGCTGCGCCATTGATCTTGATCGTATAGGCCATCGACTGCCCCTCGGTTCGACACCTCGTGCTGTCGCCGTTCCGTCAAACCGACCGTTTGCCGGCGCGGAGCCAACGGGCGAGTCGGCACGAATAGCTATTCGTGCAAGCAGGATCAGGTATGCACGGTGAAAACCACGCGAAGGCGCGCCTGGTCCGTGGTGTCGGCATCTTTCACTCCCGGCTGCCTGACCTGAAAATATAGTCCACCATTGATCGCAAGGGAGGTCTTAGATGCCACTTTTCCAGCCATTGGCGTTGCGGCAGCGGGGCGATTAGTCCACCTTGGTCTGGTGAATTGGCTGCCAGTGCCAGTTTGTGCCCCTATTCAGGCCATGGAGCAGTGAATGCGCAGGGTTGGAATGATCCTCTGCCCGGGCTTTCAGGTCATGTGCTTCGTGGCCCTCTCGGCGTTCGAGGTCGCCAATAAGAATTCGAGGGAAATCCTGTACGACCTGCACGTGCTGTCCGAGGGAGGAGGTCTCCTGCGAAGCTCGTTGGGAATGGAAGTAACGACTGAGCCGTTTGCGGATGACGAATACGACACGCTTCTTCTCGGCGTTGGTATGGAAGTGCCATCAACATCACCTGAGTTGGCGAACTATCTGCGGCAGGCCGCCAAATCCACAAGGAGGCTGGCCTCGATCTGCCTTGGCTCATTTGCGCTCGGAGACGCCGGACTGCTCGATGGCCGTCGCGCAACTACGCATTGGCGTTATGCGCAGCGGATGAAGGAGCGGTTTCCGAAGTGCAGTATCGACATGGACAAGATTTTCATCGCGGATGGTCAGATTTGGACATCGGCCGGTATGTCAGCCGCATCCGATTTGGCCGTGGGCATGATCGAGAGCGATCACGGCGCTGATTTGGCCCGGGCGGTGGCGAGAGGAATGGTGATGCACCATCGACGGGCAGGTGGGCAGTCGCAGCATTCCGCGTTGCTGGATCTTGATGCCAAGGCCGATCGCATCCAAACGGTCTTGACCTATGCCAAGAGGAATCTTCGCAGGCCGCTCGACATTGAAGATCTTGCGCATGCGGCTTGCCTCAGCCCGCGACAATTTACTCGCGTCTTCCGATCGGAGACCGGCACGTCGCCGGCCAAGGCCGTCGAAGCACTACGGCTTGAAGCGGCGAAGCTGATGCTTGAACAAAGCAGACTTCCAGTCGAAGACATCGCAAGGGAGGCGGGTTTTGGCAATCGGGAACGCATGCGCAGAGCTTTCATCCGGATCTATGGGGAAGTGCCGCAGTCGATTCGAGTAAATGCCGGACCGCTCGCAGCCATCTAGCCCGCCGTCCATCAACGTGACGGCCATCCGAGCGCATCGAAAACCGCCACGGGGTCGAGGTAGTCGCGCCAGTGAGCGACCTTACGATCGGTGATCGTGAGTACCGAGATGTACCGATTGGTGTACGGGGACCCGGTAGGAACGACTCGGCCTTCGGAGGCGTACTCGAGCACCACGACGCCGGTCTTGATGTCGTGATGAACCGCGAGGTCGTGACATCGGTCCAGGACGATCATGGTGCCGTAAGGGCGGTAGAGGTCGGCCACGGCCTTGCGGCCTTCGACGCGCCTTGGGTAGCCTGGAACTGTAATGATGTAGTCGAAGATGACGTCTTCGGCCAGCAGATCGAAGAAGTGCCCACCATCCGCAATCCCGTCGAGGCCCTTCTCGATGATGCGAAAGAACGGTTCGAGCGCCTTGAACTCGTCGAGGTTCTTGATCGTCGTTGCCATGATGGGCCCTGTCGTCCGCGCCTTTAACAGCGCCAATTCCCCGCTGTAGAAATTGGCCTCGCAGACCTGTTTCTGTGTTCGCGTCCTTTGTTTTCGGCGGCGGCAAGCGTCTCGGCTGGACTCAAATCGCCGAGCAAAGGCCCGTTCCACCGGCGCGGCCATGTGGTCATATCGAGTTGCTTTGTGGCCAGCGCTAGGTGGCTTGAGATATTGTTGCGGCGCTCGGCGATATCGAGCCACAGCGCCGTATAGGCGAATTTCGGACCGAGTTCATTCGCCCGCTTGAAGACAGACGTGCGCCGTTCAGAACAGCTCGTTCATAACAGCTTCAAGTACTCGATTGTCAAGATGGGCTCGTCCATCTCCGAATTCGCGAGTTCGAACACCGAGAGTGAGGCCACGCTCATCATCTGAAAGCCGGGCAGGACTACGACCTGCGTCTGCTATCCGAGACCGGCGGGTCCGTCCGCAGCTCGATGGGCTTCAGCGTCGCGACGGAGCCGTTCAGTAATGCGAATTTCGACACACTGCCGGTCGGCGGGAGCGCCGTGGCCGGGTCGTTGACGCCAGGCATACTTAGATTTCTGCGCCGGGCTTTGACGCGATCGCGCCGAGTCGCCTCAACATGCACTGGCGCGTTTGTCCTGGCCGAAGCAGGCCTGCTCGACGGCCGCCGCGCGACCACGCATTGGTACCGCGCGCGTGACTTGCAGGCGCGGTTCCCAAGGGTGAAGGTGGAGGAAGACCGCATCTTCATCGTCGACGGCCCGGTGTGGACCTCGGCGGGGATGACCGCGGGCATCGACCTCGCGCTTTCTAGGATCGAAAAGGACCTGGGCACCGATGTCGCCCGGGCAGTGGCCAGAAAGCTGGTGGTCTATCACCGGCGCGCCGGTGGCCAGTCGCAGTTTCGGCGCTGCTAGAGCTGGAGCCCAAATCCGACCGTATCCAGACCGAACTGGCGTATGCGAAGCGCAATCTCGACAAACCGCTGACGGTTACACAGCTCGCCAAGGCGGCACATCTAAGTCCGCGCCAGTTCAGCCGTGCTTTCCGCGCGGAGACCGGCCAATCGCCGGCCAAGGCGGTCGAGAACCTCCGCGTCGAGGCTGCCCGGCTCATGATGGAACGGAGTCGCCATCCGATCGACGTCATCGCCCAGCAAACGGGTTTTGCTGACCGCGACCGCATGCGCCGCGCCTTTCTGCGCGCCTTCGGACAGCCGCCGCAGGTATTGCGGCGAAACGCACGCGCGCAGGTCGCGGCGTGACGTTATGAGCCTCAGCCGATCGCGCAGTTGCTAGGTTGCGCTCGGCTCAGACGACGAAGCCGATGTGCTCCATACCAACCTCGATGTCCTAAAAAGACGTCTATATGGCATTTTAGCCAAGGCCTGAAATGGCTAATCTGTGTCGCCGCCTGAAGTCTGCCAGCGAATGCTGTCCGGCCCGCCAAAACTAGCCGGAGCACCACGCGGCGATTGCCTATGTCTGATCTTCTTGCCTGGATACGACCGCAGGTGCCCCAAGCCCGCCGAAGCAACCGGACGACTTAAGATCCACGGTTTGCTCAGGAAATGCGGACGAATGAGTTCACGAGGCACACAATGACCGAAGCTGAAAAGAAAGAAATCACCAGAGATTCTATGTCGCGCTGGGTGCTCGCGACATCAATCTGCTGAAAGATGTCCCTTAAAACCATAGACAACGTGCTCAATCTCAACCTTAACTCCGTAGCGACTACGACTCTCAGCCCGTTTCAGGATGGCGTCGACGCCGTGCGCTTCACCCGACATTAGGCTCTTTCCCGGCAAACTCCATATGATGTCGTCGGTGAGGGACGTCGCGTTGCACTTGCATAACACTGGTAAACACGGAGGCAAGATTCTCGACGAACATCTTACTAATGTCTACGTGCTTCGCGGAAATAAGATTGGTCGTATCGATACGTTCATCTCCGATGTCGACATGCTCAACGCCTTTTTGTCTGAGGACGCGCTGCCTGCTTCGCATGCCCGATCCACGCGCAGACTTGGGACGTCAATCGAACGGTCGACGTCGGCGGCGATACCCCGCTCTTGTGGGTGTTGCGCGGTTGCGCGCATGACCGGCCCGAAGTTCGGCTGCGGCATGGCCCCCAAGCTGCGTCTGTACGGTACATTCGACGGTGTCGCCATCCACCGTTCCATCGCTCCCGTCGACAGCGTCGGTAGTCCGGTGGCGATCGAAGCCGTCGGCCCGAACGCGGCGCAAGATCCAGAATGCATAGCGCGAACGCGAGGTCGTGCATCCGCCGCGAGCAACCGGCATCGGACTGGCTCCGACATCGAAGACGCGATGTCGGGCAACATCTGTATTAATCCGAGGAGGGATCAAGGCTTGCCAGGTCCGCTCAGGGGTCAATTGCGGGAGTGGGGCCGCCCTGCCGAGCGGGTCCGCAAGACCCCCAATAAGAGACAGTTTCGCTGCGGCGCCGAAGATGCCCGCCTTGTGCCACTTCCGGACCTGAGCATGCGCAGCATACATGTAGTTTGAAGAGGTCCTATTCAATCACCTCCGCGCGTGCGGGCGTGGCAGGACTGAGCAGAGGCCCGTCGCGCCTCTCCACCCGGTCGGCGACCGGAAGGCTGTCGAGACCGACGCGGAGTCGCGCCTCAGGGCGCCGCACCGGAGGCCCTTAGGATTGGCGACACCCATCCAGCCTACTGCGCGAAGACTTGCCTTAGCCGCGGCGCCGCAAAATCGAGGAAAGCGCGCATTTTGATCGGCAGAAACCGGCTGGCTGTGTAGACAAGATTGACCGGCAATGTTGCCGGCTGGAACTCATCCAGCAGGCTCGTCAGTGCTCCGCGCTCCAGAGCTGCCTGGATGTGGTACGAAAAAACGGAAGTGATTCCGATGCCGGCGCACGCCGCGTCACACGCCGCCTCGGCGGTGCCGACAACGAGCCGTGCATGCACCGGAATAGCGACGGTTGTCTTGTCTCTGACAAATGTCCAAACGTCGGGTGACACTAGGCCTATGGTGATGCAGTCATGCCTGGCCAGATCGTCCGGCGTGCGCGGCGTTCCGCGAGCGGCCAGATAGGCGGGACTGGCGCAGATCATGCGTCGAATCGCACCGACGCGTATCGCAATCATGCTGCTGTCCGACAGCGCGCCGAGGCGGAGTGCGACGTCGATCTGCTCCTCAAACAGACTTAGCACTCGGTCGGTGAGGATCAAACTGACTTTGATATCCGGATAGGCCTTGAGGAAATCTGCCAGAATCGGGATGAGGTAAAGGCGCCCAAGGCCGATAGGGGCCGTCACGATCAACTCGCCGGTCGGCGCGCTGTATTCGCCGGAGGCGGCGCGTTCGGCTTCCCTAACGTCCGCGAGAATGCGCTTGCACGCGGCGACATAGGAGCTGCCTGCATCGGTGAGCACCAGCTTGCGGCTCGACCGGTTGAACAGCTTCGTCCGCAAGTGTGACTCAAGCTCTGAGACGTTCCTGCTGACCGTTGCGAGCGGCGTGTTCAATCGGCGCGCCGCCGCGGACAGGCTGCCGGCCTCGACCACGGCCACGAAGGTCGACATCGCGTCGAGGCGATCCATCGGAGCCTCTTCCAATATTTTGGAAGGGTAGCTCTCGATTTTCCCATATGGCGAGAAAATTCGGAAGACCCCAGCTCATGCACCAGACAAGGAGGCAGGTCCATGAGCAGTCTGATTCGCCCGAAGACAATCACGGTTGACGGACTGTCGGTCCGCTACGCCGAAGGCGGCCAACACGGTCCCGACGCGATCCTGATGAGCCCGTGGCCTGAAAGCGTATACGCCTTCGAGCCGGCCTGGCCGCACCTCGCAGCCGCCGCGCACCTAGTCGCCATCGATCCCCCCGGCTTTGGCGGATCGGACTACCGCCAAACGCTGATGAACCCGAAGGCAATGGGGCATTTCATCCTTAACGTCGCCGACGCCCTCGGCCTGGATAACCCCCACATCGTCGGCCCAGACATCGGGACCTCCTCAGTACTGTTTGCCGCCGCCGCCGACCAGGACAGATTCCGCAGCGTCGTCGTCGGCAGTGGCGGAGCCGCGGTACCGCTAGATGTCACCGGCGTTCTCAAGGAGTGGATCGAAGCACCCGACCTGGAGCCCTACCGCCAGATCGGCGGGCGCAAGATCGTCGAGATCGCCCTGGGCACGATCGCGGGCTACACCCCGTCAGACGAGATTCGCGAAGACTACATGTCTGGCTACGAAGGCGATCGCTTCGCCGACACCATCCCGTACGCCCAGAGCTACCGCGAATACCTTCCAGAACTCGCCAAGCTGCTGCCAGGCATCCAAACACCGGTCCGGATCGTTGCCGGAGCCGACGACCAGGTGGTGCCCGGGTCCAACGCCGAGTTCCTCCATGAGCGACTACCCAACGCCCAGGTCGATTTCATTGCTGGCGCGGGCCATTTCTGCTGGGAAGAAAAACCCGCTGAATATGCCGCGCTGCTCACCAGCTGGTGGGACCGAGCTAATGCGGCGTTGAAAAGCTAAATCGACCAATGAGAGAACAAGGAGCGTGAACATGACGACCACGGACATCCTGACCGACAGGGTGCTGGTCGAATCCGAGAAAACCGCCACGATCCACGCCTCGGTCGAGCGCGTCGACATCGCCGACTGGCTACTGCACCTCCCGGACGCAGAGTACCAGCGTTGTGCACCACCGGATCATATCGCCGCCGCAACAACAACGACCGACGACGGCCGGCCGATGTCGATCAACGTGGAGGTGATCGGCGGCACCCTCATGGTGCAACCCCACCACTGCCGGACGGTGTCGCTCAGCGACGTGCAGACACCGGCGGGCTGGACGAAGATCCAGGTAATCTGGGACCTGAGCGTGACAGCACTGGACTCATCCAGCTGCCGATACACCAACCAGGTGCTCAGCTACCCGACACCGGCATTCCTGGAGAAGCTCGAGGTCGCCGGGATCTCGTTCGAAGACGCCGTGGCCGACCGCCAGGCCCACAGTGACGACCACAACCGTCGTGAGACAGCTCTCTATGCACAATGTCTCGAACGGAAGGCCCTGGCCCGCAATTAGATTCCTGATTCTGTTCCAGCTGCCCTCCGCGACCCTTAGGCGGAAAGAACCCGCCACCGCTCACGATCGTGGCCTCGAGTTGGCAGTGCGGTGCTGAAGCGGTGATGCGAATCCAGCGACGGAAACTCGAAATGGACATGACAATAACCGAGGCTCGAACGAAAGCTGCACCCTCACGGGGCGCGACGAAGGCAGTCCCGGCGCCAACTCAGTTCGCATTCTTTCTCGCGGGACGTCCCATCGGTTCCTGGGCCTTTGCGGTCCGCCTCTGGATCGCAGTGATAATATCGTTGGTCACGAGCTTCTGGCTCCAGCTCGAGGCGCCTTTCTCGGCAGCACTGACGGTCGTGATTCTTGCTGAGCCGACGCGGGGGCAAGCGCTGGCGAAGGCAGGCTGGCGCCTGATCGCGACCATCATCGGTGTGGCGGCATCGATCGCGATCGTAGGTTATCTGAATCAATCGGGAGACTTGATCCTCGCGGCCTTCGCCCTATGGCTGGGCCTTTGCGTCTATGCCGCAGGATTGCTCGATGGTTACCGCGCCTACGCGGCGGTTCTATCGGGATACACCGTTGGGTTGATCGCCATCCAGCAGATCGACAGCCCGCAGCGAGTGTTTGAATCAGGCTTCGCGAGAGGTGCGGGCATTGTCGTCGGGATCTTATCGATGACAATCGTGAACAGTTTGCTTCTCGCTCCCGATCGTTACCCGCGGCTGATGGTCCAACTGGCGGCCATACACCGCAGGATCCGGGAGTATGCGAAGACGGTCATTCGGGATGAGGTCACCGATGCCACAGCGGCTGCCACGCTGATGCGCGAGATTGTTGCGCTTCGTCCCGAAGTAGCCAGCCTTTCCACGGAAGCGAGCAGCGGTCCGCTCAGAAGTGCGGCAGCCCGCGGCGCGATGGTGGCGCTCGTGGCGGAACTCCACGCCGTTCGCGCGTTAGCCGCACTCCCCGGGGCTGCCGATCCGGCCTTTCGCGAACGGCTCACGTCTGTGCTGGACAGGAGCGATGATGAGCCTTCGATATC
>Ga0075425_100008271_pt1 | contig 11026 bp, 8 predicted proteins | sample SoiMethybrSBSTD4_FD_75300 | JGI IMG/M metagenome (GOLD analysis project Ga0075425, IMG submission 75300) | Bulk soil microbial communities from a Populus tree surrounding site in Tennessee, USA - Soil MetaG P. TD hybrid SBSTD4 | ecosystem: Environmental > Terrestrial > Soil > Tree plantation...
GTGGCGCTCGACTTCGGACTCATCACTCCTATCGTCTTTCACGCCGAGGAGAAGGGACTCGCGGTCATCTCCAATGAGGTCAAATCGCTCGCCGAACGCGCACGCGCCAAGAAGCTGAAACCGTTGGAGTTCGAAGGCGGCAGCTTCGCAATCTCGAATCTGGGCATGTTCGGCGTCAAGGACTTCACCGCGGTGATCAATCCACCGCATGCCGCGATCCTCGCGGTTGGTGCCGGTGAGAGGCGCGCTATCGCTGTCGGCGACAAGATCGAAGCCGCGACGGTGATGACCGTGACGATGTCGTGCGATCATCGGGTGATCGACGGCGCCACAGGCGCGCGCTTTCTGCAATCCTTCAAGCAATTCATCGAAGAACCCGCGGCCATGCTTTTGTGAGCGGCGATGGTGGACGATCTCGAAGCCATTTTTGAACTGAGCGGCGCTGCCGCGGTCGAGATGGCGGCGTCAGCGCTCGCGGAACGCGGCGCCAAGACCGCGACGTGCGCGAACTGCAAGCATCCCTTGCTCGGTCCTTATTGTGCGGTCTGTGGCCAGCCGGCGCATACCAATCGGCGTTCTGTTCGCATCCTGATCCACGACTTCGTCGTCGACTTCATCAATTTCGACAATCGGATCCTGCGAACGGCGAGGGCCTTACTGTTTCAGCCCGGCGAGTTGCCGACCGCTTTTCGCGAGGGTCGTACTCAGCGCTATGTTCCGGCTATCCGGCTCTACCTTTTTGTATCGCTTATCTTCTTCATCCTCCTTTCGCTGACGGGTATCGCGATTCTGCAGCTGCAAGTGGAAGCAAAGCCCATCAAAGTTATGTATGACGCGCAAGGCAACGCCTTCCTGCCCAATCCCGCCTATGATCCGGGCGATCCGGACTCAAAATACCTTCCCAAGACCATTCCTCTCTCCAAAGAAAAGGCTAACCAGCCTGGCGGCCACTTCACCTATTCGACGGAGAGTTACTTCTTCAAGCGCCTCGGCGGAATCCACTCCCAGCTTGCAAGCGGCGCGAAAGCACGCCTGCTCGATACACTCAAGACGAGAGACCAGGAGGACAACGCGGTCGTCAGCAAGTGGAAGACCAAGATATTCGGCGGTCTGAACCGCCTGGTGTCGGATCCTGCGGCATTGAACGGCCCTTTGACCGATTGGTTGCCACGCGCATTGTTTCTTCTCCTGCCGCTCTATGCGCTGCTGCTCGCCGTGTTTCATCTGCGTCGCCGCAAGGACTTCTATCTGGTCGATCACCTCGTATTCTCGTTGAGTATTCATACTTTTGCCTTCGTCGCTCTCATCGGCGCGGCTGCGCTGGCCCAGTTCGCGCCGGGAGAAGCGGTGGCGCTGCTCCTGCTCGCCGTTATCACGCTATACATTTTTCTCTCTATGAAGCTGTTCTACAAACAAGGCTGGTTCATCACGACGGTGAAGTTTGTCCTGATCTCCGGCATCTACACGCTCTTCTTCCTTCTGCCGGCGATGACGGGCATTCTTGCGCTCAGCTTCTTTGGAGGTTCGTTTGGCTGAACAGTTCGATGTCGTCGTCATCGGTGGCGGACCAGGCGGCTATGTCTGTGCCATCCGCGCCGCTCAGCTCGGCCTCAAGACGGCGGTGGTCGAGCGCGAACGGCTGGGCGGCATTTGCCTCAACTGGGGCTGCATCCCTACGAAGGCGCTGCTGCGCTCGTCCGAAATCTGGCATCTAATGCACCGCCTGAACGAATTTGGCTTCAGCGCCGACAATTTCAAATTCGACCTCGCGAAGATTGTCGAGCGGTCACGCAAGGTCTCGCAGCAGTTGTCCAACGGCGTCGCGTTCCTCATGAAGAAGCACAAGATCACCGTGATTGCCGGCGAGGCAAAGCTCACGGGAAAGGGTGCGCTTCAGGTCACGAAGGACGGGAAGAGCGAATCCTATTCTGCAAGGAACATCGTGCTTGCGACCGGCGCGCGCGCTCGCACGTTCCCGGGCATGGAGCCGGATGGTAAATTGATCTGGACCTACCGCGAGGCGATGGTCCCGCCGTCCTTTCCCAAATCGCTTCTCGTGATCGGGTCCGGCGCCATCGGCATCGAGTTCGCGAGCTTCTTCCGCACCCTCGGCAGCGAGGTGACCGTGGTCGAGGTGCTCGACCGCGTCTTGCCGGTCGAAGATGAGGAAATCTCCGCCATGGCCGCGAAGGCGTTCGCCAAACAGGGCATGAAGATTCGAACGTCCGCCACCGTCGAGAAGCTCGAAAAGGCCGAGGATTCCGTCGTGGCGACGATCAAGACCAAGGACGGCAAGACCGAGACGCTCAATGTCGAGCGTGTCATCCTTGCCGTCGGCATCGTCGGCAACGTTGAGAATCTCGGTCTTGAAGGAACCGCGGTGAAGGTCGAGCGCACGCACATCGTCGTCAACGAATGGGGTGAAACCGGCGCAGCCGGAATCTGGGCAATCGGCGATGTGGTCGGCGCGCCCTGGCTCGCTCACAAGGCCATGCACGAAGGCGTCATCGTCGCCGAGCGAATTGCCGGCGTGAAGGGCATTCATCCTCTGGATGTGTCCAAGGTTCCCGGTTGTACCTACTGCTGGCCGCAGGTTGCGTCCGTCGGCATGACGGAAGCCAAGGCCAAGGCCGGTGGGCGAAAGATCAAGGTCGGCCGCTTTCCATTCCTCGCCAACGGCAAGGCGATCGCGCTCGGCGACGCCGAAGGCCTCGTCAAAACCGTGTTCGACGCCGATACGGGCGAGCTCCTCGGAGCACACATGATAGGCGCCGAAGTCACCGAACTCATTCACGGCTACACGATCGCTCGCTCGCTCGAGGCTACGGAAGCAGAACTCGGCACAACGATCTTCCCGCATCCGACTTTGTCGGAGATGCTGCACGAAGCCGTGCTCGACGCCGACAAGAAGGCGCTACATATCTAGCAGCTGTTTCAGATCGGACGTCAGGCCGGCAATATCGTCGGTGTTTGTCGTCACTAGGCGCGCGCGGCCGTGGCGGTCGAAGAAGAATGCCGCTGCCGAATGCATTACCTCGTAGGGATGGCCTGCGGACTCCGGCGTCACGCTGTAGATGACACGATAGCGCCGCGTCACATCGGTGAGCTGGTCGTTCGTGCCTCTCAGTCCCTCGACCTGCGGCGCGAACGCGCGCGCATAATCGGCGAGAACGGGTCCGGTGTCGCGGTTGGGGTCGACCGTAACAAATAGTATGCGCACATCGTTCGCCCTTTGACCGAGCTTCTGCAGCGCTGCAGCGAAATTGGCGAGCGTCGCCGGACAGATGTCCGGACAATGGGTGTAGCCGAAATACAGGGCGACCACTTTGCCGCGATAGTCTGTGCCGCGAACCGGCGCGCCGTCCGCAGCCCGACTGAGTGTGAACTCGAGCGCCGGCATTGCGCCCGTGATGTCGGTCGCATGCCAGGCAGTGCCGCTCTTGCCGCACGCGGCGACGAGGAAGACGAACGCGAGTAGCGCGATCTGCCGGAAGGCCATTGCCGCCCATAGCACGGCATTGCGGGCGCCTCACCGCAGAACCGGCTGTGACCAAACGCCTCGCAATGCGCCGACCCTCGGCCTTATAAGGCCCGCATGAGGCGGGTTTTCACACAATGGTACGGCTATGGCGCCTTGCTCGTCGCGGGCGGAGTAATTGACGTCGCCTGTCGCCTCGTTCCGTCCCAATTGCCTTTCTGGATGCCGTGGGAATTCTCCTGGCCGGTATTTCTCACCACAACACTGACGCTGACTTGGTATGGCCGTGGCTGGCTCAGGCTTTCGCCCGAAGACCGACCTGCGTTCTGGCGCACCGCTTGTTTCGTCACCGGCGTGATGTCGATCTATGCCGTGTTGCAAACCCATATCGACTATCTCGCCCAGCACATGTTCTTCGTCCACCGCTGGGCTCATTTCGTGTTGCACCACGCAGGTGCATTCTTCGTTGCGCTGGGCGCCGCTGGCCCGGTGCTGCGCGCCGGTATGCCGTCTTTCCTCCTTCCGATCCTGAGTGCGCGGTTCGTACGGCGCAGCATCGATATTCTTCAGCATCCGTTAGTGGCGCCGTTGCTCTTCGTGGGCCTGCTTTATTTCTGGCTCATCCCGGCGATTCACACGCGCGTGATGCTCGACGCCAACCTCTACGACCTCATGAACTGGAGCATGGCGCTCAACGGCATGATGTTCTGGTCGCTCATCCTCGATTCACGACCGAAACCCCCGGCGCGCTACTCCCATCTCATGCGTGCCCTCATGATCCTGATCATCGAGCTGCCGCAGATGGTCTTGGGAGCGATCTTGTCGCTGTCGATGACCGACTATTACCCCGTCTACGAAATCTGCGGCCGCATCTTGCCGATGTCGGCGCTCAGTGACATGCACTATGGCGGATTGATCATCTGGCTGCCGGGAACGCTGACAAGCCTCGCGGCGATGATCGTCGTTCTCTGGACGATGCGGATCAACGAAGAGAAGACCGAGGCGATTCGCCTGCTTCAATAGCCGATCGCCAAACCGTCCTTACGCATCTCAGATCCGCCCCAGTAGACCCGATTCTTTGCGTCCCACATGATCGCCTGGTAGCCGCCGAACGCGCCCGTGCCGGGCATGACAGTGTAGCCGCGCGCCGCAAGTGCGGCTTTCACCGCCGGATCGAAGCCGGACTCCATCTCGACGAAATTGCCGTCCGGCGGCTCGCCGGTGACTTCACTCCCGCCGTGATGATACCAGCGTGCCGCATCGCCAGCATCCTGCACATTCATTCCGAAATCGATGATGTTCGACAGGACCTGAACATGCCCTTGGGGCTGCATGTCGCCACCCATGAGACCGAACGCCAGGAACGGTTGGCCGTCTTTCATGACGAAACCCGGAATGATCGTCTGGAACGGCCGCTTGCCAGGCGCGTAGACGTTTGCCGCGCCCGGCTTGAGCGAGAAAAGTTCACCGCGATCGTGGAACATGAAGCCCAAGCCATCGGCGACAAGGCCCGAGCCCATGCCGCGATAGTTGGACTGGATGAGCGAAACCATCATCCCGTCCTTGTCGGCGGTCGTCAGATAAGTCGTGTCGCCTTGTGCAAGTTGGGCGTCGCCCGGCGCGACGTTCGGATTGGCGTGCGACAGGTCGATCAGCTTACGCCGCGCATCTGCGTAGGCGTCCGACAGAAGCCACTTTAACGGAATGTTGGCGAATGCCGGGTCGGCATAGTACTTCGCGAGGTCTTCATAGGTCAGACGTTTTGCTTCGAGCATCGCGGTCAGCGTATCGGCACTGCCGGCACCCATTTTCTTCAGGTCGAAGCCTTTCAGGATCTGCAGCATCTGCAGAACGGCCGCGCCCTGACTGTTCGGCGGCAGCTCGTAAACGTCGTAACCGCGATAATTCACGCCGAGCGGCTCGACCCATTCGCCATGGTGGTTGGCAAAGTCTTCGTAGCGCAGGTCGCCGCCGATGCGCTTGAAGTACGCATCGATGCGATGCGCGATTTCGCCCTTGTAGTAGGCATCGCGGCCACCCTTGGCGATCAGCGAGAGCGTATGGGCAAGATCGGGATTTCGGAACACCTCCCCCTCTGCCGGTGCGTGACCATCGATCAGGTACGTTCTACGCGCGTTGTCGCTTTCTTCGAGCATGGCCGAGCCACGTTCGAAGGCTGTCATATTTCCTTTCCAATACAACGCGACAAGCTGCGAAACCGGAAAGCCGTTTTGGGCATAGGAAATCGCCGGCGCGAGATCGTCGGCGAGGTTGAGCTTGCCGAATTTGGCATGCAATTCGCCCCAACCGTCGACAGCGCCCGGCACAGTTATCGCGAGCGAACCATATTTCGGAATATGCGGTTCATAAGGTTTGCCCATCTTGGCGTAGATGGCCCTGACCTCGGCGATCATCTTGTCGAGGTCACGCCCCTTCGCCGAGCGGCCGGAGCCGTTATAGCCGTAGAGCTTCTTAGTCTTTGGATCCCAAACGATGGCGAACAGGTCGCCGCCAATCCCGTTCGACACCGGTTCCATCAAGCCGAGCGCCGCATTCGCCGCGATGGCCGCGTCGACAGCGCTGCCGCCCTTCTTGAGAATGTCGATGGCGATCTGCGACGCCAGGGGCACAGCCGTTGCCGCCATGCCATGCTGCGCGAGAACCGGCGAGCGCGTCGCCCATGGTGCACCCGAGTAGCGGTCGCCGCGCTCGACCTGCCCGAACGCGACGTTTGAAACCATTCCGACTGCCATAACGATGAGCGCCCCTAAGATGCCCCTCAACCAATTCATTGATGCTCCAATTCCGCGTAGCTCACGTGGCAGGAGCCGCCATTCTTCTCGAAGTAGCGTTGGTGGTATTCCTCCGCGCGCCAGAACGGCAATGCATCTTCCACCGTGGTGACGATCGGTCGACGAAACCTGCCTGACGCGGAGAGTTCCGCGATCTTCGCTTTCGCGACGCCCGCCTGCTCCGGCGAGTGCGTGAAGATCACCGTTCGATACTGGGTGCCGTGATCGGGTCCCTGGCGGTTGAGTTGCGTCGGGTCATGCATCTTGAAAAAGAGGTCGACGAGCTTCGCGTAGCTGACCTTGGCAGGATCGAAGGTGATTTCGACAACTTCGGCGTGGTTGGTCGCGCCGCTGCATACCTGGCGGTAGGTCGGATTCGCGACATGGCCGCCGGCATAGCCCGATACAACGTCACTGACGCCGGGCACTTCGCGGAAGAACGACTCGACCCCCCAAAAGCATCCCGCGCCGAAAGTGGCTTTTTCCATGGTACGACCTCCGTTTAGTGGTTTCGAATATAGGCCAGGTGCAGCGTCAAGGTCACATCGGATGCAAAGTCGTGACAGCGGAGCCTGAGGGTTCAAACTCCGCGGCGCTTGACGCGCACTTTGGGGGATATAGCCCAATTGGTGATTTGACCGTCACGGTTCAAGAGAGAAGCGGAAAAAATTCTTCCAGGTTTTGTTGAATACAACATACATCGGCTGAATTCTGCTGTTTGACGCTGTCCGCCTGAATCCCTAAGCCCTCTGCGCCATGCTCGATGCACTGATACGCCGTTACACTTCGCCCGTTCTGGCAGAACCGGCGCGCCGGATTTCGAGTCTCGGTTTAGGTGCCGAGGCTCTCCGGGCGGCCGGCTTCGTGGCCGGCATTGCGGCTCTCCCCGCCATCGGGCGTAAAGCCTATCTCGTGGGTCTCGCTTTGATGGCACTGGGCCGACTTCTGGACCTGTTCGGAGGCGCCGTTGCTCGCCAAAGGGCTCAAGTTCGCTCTGGACCCGATCTCGAACAGGTCGTGGAGATCGTTTGGACGGCCAGCGTGCCGTTCGTCTTCGCCCTGGCAGAGCCGGAGAGTGCGCTCGCTGCAATGTTCCTGATGTTGGGGTTGGTGGCGCGGGCGGCCGTCGTCGGCGAAGTTTCCGATTCCGGAGTACCAGGCCCCCCATCGACGCTGGAGTTGGGCGCACGCCTGCTCGGCAAGAGCGAGATTTTCATTGCCTACGCACTCGCCTGCATTTTTCCACCGTGGTTCAGCATCATCGCATACGCGCTTGGCATTGCCTGTTTTGTGATGACTGGCTTTCGCGTTGCCGCCAGAGAAATTCACAAGCCATGAAGATCATCATCATCGGCGCCGGCGTCGCGGGATTATCCATTGGCTGGCGGCTCCAGCTTCTCGGCGCGCAAGTCACCATTTTTGACCGGGCACAACCGGCGAGCGCCGCGACTTGGGCATCAGCCGGGATGCTGGCTGCAGGAGGCGAATTCGCCCACGCTAAAACGCCGGAGGCCGAATTCGCCCGACTCTCGAGCGGATTGTGGCCAGACTTTGCGAATGAGGTAGAGGAGGCGTCGCGGCGCCCGATCCACTATCGCCGTTGCGGCGCACTCATTGTGCAGAAGGCGGCGCACCCATGGCAGGGCGCCGAGCGGATCAATCGGGCACAAGCGCTCACGATGGAGCCGATGCTATCGTCCGACATCGCCGGCGCGATCTGGGCGCCGGATGAGGCGCACGTCGACAGCCGGGCGCTCGGTGAGGCGCTCGCCCTTGCCTTTATTCGCTCGGGCGGCACACTCATACCCAACGAAGTCGTTCTCAGTTTCAGACTGCAAAGCAGCCGGGCCGCGTGTGTCATCACGCCTTTCAAGCGGCATGAAGCAGACGCCTTCATCATCGCAGCTGGCGCGTGGTCGAGTACGATCGAAGGTTTGCCAGCAGAGGCCGTTCCCTCCGTCAAGCCAATCAAGGGCGAAATGCTATCCGTCGTGCCGCCGGTAGGCCGAAGGTTGCCGAATCACATCGTGTGGGGAGAGAGGGTGTACATGGTGCCACGCGCCGATCGGCTCCTAATCGGCGCCACCTCCCAAGATGTCGGGTTCGACACCGGTCTCACAGACACAGCTATCGAATTTCTATCGAAGCAAGCGCATGAATTGATGCCCGACCTAGAAAACTGGAATATGCGCGAACACTGGGCGGGATTGCGGCCCATGTCCGTGGATGGCTTGCCGCTGCTTGGACGCACGACGCTTGAAGGATTGTTCGTTGCGACAGGGCAATATCGCAACGGCATTCTCTTTGCGCCCGCGATAGCGCGGCTCATGAGCCGGATCATTCTCGAAGGTGACGTCGAGATTGCCGCATTCGATCCGCGCCGCTTCACGACCGGCTAAGGTCTGTTGCCGTAACTATTGTTGACAAACTCGCAAAACGGGGTCGTCAGCGACATTTGTAGCTCAGGCGACTGCCTTCTTTTGCCGTAGCGCGCGCCAAACGCGCTCCGGCGTAGCCGGCATGTCAACATGGACGACGCCGAGTGCGTCGGCGACAGCACTCATCACTGCGGGCAGTGCGCCGACGGTCCCGGCTTCGCCGCAACCCTTGGCGCCCAGGTCGTTCGTCTTGCACTCGATCTGCTCGTAAGCAAAGTCGATGTCCGGCATGTCCGACGCGCGCGGCATGGCATAGTCGCTGAAACTTGCCGTCAGCAGCTGGCCGGTGCTTTCGTCGTAGACGATGTTTTCGAGCAGCGCCTGTCCAAGTCCCTGAACAATGCCCCCATGTACTTGCCCGGCGACCAGCATCGGATTGATGACGCGACCGAAGTCGTCGAGCACGTGATATGAAAGCATTTGGACCTGTCCGGTATCGGGATCCACTTCCACTTCACAGACGTGGCATCCGTTCGGAAACGTCGGCGCTTGGCCGGTGTACATTCCGTCGCTGTCGAGACCGTTCTCGAATCCAGGCAGCTTTTCCCGCTTCAGCGTCACGGCGAGTTCTCCGACCGTGATGGCGCGGTCGGTACCGCTCACCGCAAACTTGCCGACACCGTCGACGACTTGAAAGCCGACTTCGTTGCCGCCGGCCTGAAGAACCTGGCCCGCGGCAGACCTGCCCTTCTTGATCACTTCATCCGACGACACCATGAGAGCGCCGCCCGACATGTTGAGCGAGCGCGATCCACCGGTCCCGCCGCCATTCACCCAATTGGTGTCGCCCTGCTTCACCGTGATCGACTCGAACGGCACGCCGAGCTTTTCCGCCACCAGTTGTGCGAAGGAGGTTTCGTGGCCCTGCCCGTTCGACTGCGTGCCGCAATAAAGCTCGACGCCGCCATTGTCGGTGAACTTGATGGCCGCCGGTTCCTGACCAGCCGCGCCCGTAATTTCGACATAGTAGCCGAAGCCAAAGCCGCGCAGCTTACCGCGTTTCGCCGATTCCGCCTTTCGAGCGGCAAACCCCGCCTGATTGGCGCGCTTCAATCCGCCTTCCAACAGTCGAGGGTAATCGCCAGAGTCGAACGGGACGCCGGCCCAGTTCGTGTAAGGCAGTTCGGACGGCGACGGCAGATTGCGTCGGCGCAATTCGGTGCGCTCAATTCCTGTTTTGGCGGCGGCCGCATCCATCAGCCGCTCCATGAGGTAGGCCGCTTCCGGACGTCCCGCGCCACGATAGGCATCGACGGGCGCGGTGTTCGAGAAATAGCCTTTCACGTTCACATATAGCGCGGGCACCCGGTAGACGCCGCCGAGGATGCGCCCGCCCGCGAGAGTCGGGATGAAGGGCGCATAGACCGACAGATAACCGCCCATGTTGGAGGTGCCGCTGATCCGCACGGCCAAGATCTTGCCGTCCTTGTCCAGCGCCAGCTCGCCCTTCGTCATCATGTCGCGACCATGATCGTCGGCGAGGAATGACTCGGTTCGCTCCGCGCTCCAGCGCACCGGTCGTTCGATCTTTTTTGCGGCAATCATGACGAGCGCCTGTTCCGGGTAAAGAAATCCCTTCATGCCGAAACCGCCGCCGACATCCTTGGTGACGACGCGAACTTTCTCGACCGGCAGATTGAGCACGGCCTGCGCCAGCGCACCGCGAATGTTTCCGGCGCCCTGTGAGGTCACGTACAGAGTGTGCTGATCGTTCGACTTGTCGTAGACACCGATCGCATTGCGCGTTTCCATCGGCATCGCGCTGACGCGGTTCTGAACAACGTCAAGTGAAACGACATGGGTGGCCTTGGCGAAGGCCGCGTTGACGGCCGCTTCGTCGCCCTCGGCCCAGTCAAAGCACAAATTGTTGTCCGCACCGTCCCAGATTTGCGCACCCTTCGGCGCGGATTTGAGCGTGCCGGATGCACCAAGCGCCTCATACTCGACTTGCACGAGCTCGGCGGCGTCCTTCGCCTGCGCATAAGTTTCAGCGATCACCATCGCGACAGCTTCGCCCGTGAATGTCACCCTGTCCTTCGCGAGCAGCGGTTTGGGCGATGTCTTGGTGTTCGAGCCGTCGCGGCTCGGCACCGGTGCCATCAGCGGCATCGGATTGGCGCCGAACGCCTCGACGTCGGTGTAAGTCAGGACCGCGATCACGCCGGGCGCTTTCCTTGCCGCGGAGACATCGAGTGACGTGATGCGCGCGTGCGACTGCGAAGTGCGGTGGAAGCACGCAAAGGTTTCGTTCGCGAAGTGAAGATCGTCAGTATACTGACCTTGTCCGGTGACGAAGCGGATATCTTCCGTCCGCTTGA
>Ga0075425_100008272_pt1 | contig 11025 bp, 9 predicted proteins | sample SoiMethybrSBSTD4_FD_75300 | JGI IMG/M metagenome (GOLD analysis project Ga0075425, IMG submission 75300) | Bulk soil microbial communities from a Populus tree surrounding site in Tennessee, USA - Soil MetaG P. TD hybrid SBSTD4 | ecosystem: Environmental > Terrestrial > Soil > Tree plantation...
CGAGGTGCGCTTCGACGCCGCCGAGCCGCAGCACCTCGACGCCGCCGGGCCGCTCGTCGAGCGTTCCGCCGAGCGTCGCCACATCGGCGAGCCAGTCCGCGCGCGGGCGATCGGTCGAGAACTTGAGGTTCTTGTCGTTGACCGCCGCCGTGCAGATCGAGCGCACGCTGTGCCCCTTGCGTGCGAGGAGCTCCAGCAAGCCGCGGTCCGCTACCTGTGACCCGCCGAGAGCCACCGGGTAGTACGGAGCGTTATGAGCGTGAAGGATCCGCATGCTCGATGTAGTCGGCCGCGCGCCGGCCGCGCGTGTCCACCATGCGCACCGGCGCATCGATCAGGATGCCGCGCCGCCGCAGCCGTGCGAGCTCCGCACGATCGGACAGCGCGCCGGCCTCGACGACGTGCTCCGCGGGCGGATCCGGATAGGCGTGCTCTGCGTCGAACGTCGGCGTGACCGGCAGCCGGCTGAGCCGGATCGCGGTGCCGGCGCGCGCGACCTCATAGACCGGGTTGAAGATCGCATCGCCGAGCGGATGCTCGAGGAAGCCCGCGGTCGGCGGCGCTTCGAGCATGCGCCGAGGTGAGACGAACGAGAACGAGCGCGCGCCGTCGAGCGCGGCCGATCCGATCGCCGGACCGAGCGGGCGTCCCGCGGCGAACGCCTCGCGGATCGCCTCGTCGGAGAGCAACTGGCCGTCGCCGCCGAGCGCCTCGTCGAACAGCGCGCGCCAGGTCTGCGCCGACAGCGAGAACCCCTGCGACGGCTCGGCCGGCTGTTCGGCGTTGTGGAGGTGCGTGAGCAGCAGGCTGCCGTCGCGCCGCACCACGCGCCCGAGCTCGCGGAACAGCGCCGCCTTCGACTCCATGTAGTGGATCGCATCGGCGCTGATCACGGCATCGACCGCGCCGTCCTTGAACGGCAGCGGCTGGTTCGCGTCCACGCGCACGCACGCGCACCGCGCCGGGTCGGGGAACATCCAGCGCGCGAGCAGCAGCGAGCGGCCGGTGACGTCGACCAGGTAGACGGTCTCGGCCTGCACGTGGCGGAGCGCCAGCTCGCCGAGATGCCCGGCGCCCGAGCCGAGATCGATCACGTGACGCGGCGCCTGCCGGCGCAGCACCTCGATCAGCGCGAGCGCGGCGAGATACTTCGGCGTCGCGTGAAAATACTTGAAGTGCGACAGCACCTCGCGCACGGCCAGCAGCGGCCCCTCGCTCGCGACCTCGCGGATCCGGTCGGCCGCGGCGAACAGCGTGGCCGGCGCGCGCTCGAGCACGTCCTGCGGACCCCATTCGATGTCGACCGGCGTGAACCAGCCGCCCGCCCAGCGCTTCTCGGCGAGCAGCGCGACGAGCCCGGCGACGTCGCCCTTCGCGAGCAGCGGCACGAACGCGCCGGTATCGCGCCGGCCGAGCAGCAGGATGCCGTCGATCACCGGATAGCTCGCGCAGCGGCAACGCACGAGCCCGAACTCGATCGCATCGCCGTCGCCGCGCACCACCGACGCCACGGCGAGATCGCCGAAGCACGCCGGGCAGCGCATGCGCTCGAGGTGCGCCGCGATCACCGGCGCGATCCCATAGCACTGCCGACATGCAGTACGCAGACGTACAGCACCCTCATCGCCACGAGTGTAACGTGACTCTCTCGCCCGCGGCTAGGGCTGCGTTGCGTGGCTGCGCGGCATCAGCGAAGCTCGAAACGATGGAGTTCGACGCGATCGTTGTCGGGTCGGGTGCGACCGGCGGCTGGGCGGCGAAGGAGCTCGCCGCGAGCGGGCTGCGCGTGTGCGTGCTCGAAGCCGGTCCGCTGTTCGAGCACATGCGCCGGCGCAGCTCGGCAGAGCCGTTCGAGAAGCGATTCGCGATCCAGACCCGGCTGCCGATCTGCAGCGCGCCCCACCGCCACCTGTTTGTCGACGACGTCGATCATCCATACACGACTCCCGACGATCGGCCGTTCACCTGGATCCGCGGACGGGTCGTCGGCGGACGCATGCGCACGTGGGGGCGCGTGTCGCTCCGGATCTCCGAGCACGACCTGACGGCGCCCGAACGCGACGGCATCGGCGAGCCGTGGCCGATCAGCTACGCCGAGCTCGCGCCGTTCTACGACGAAGTCGAGACGTTCCTCGAGGTCGCGGGATCGCGCGAGCAGCTGCCGTGGCTGCCCGACGGTCAGTTCGTTGCGCCGGTGTGCGAGGCCACCGACGGATTCCAGCGGCTGCGCGGCGTCGTGCAGGAGCGGTTCTCCGGCATGCGCGCGATTCCGGGCCGCGTCGCACTCGGCGAGGCGGCGGCGACGCTCGGCGCGGCGCTCGCGACCGGCAACGTCACGCTGCGCACCGATGCGATCGCGTGCCGCGTGCTCGCCGATCGCGACGGGCGGCGCGCGCGCGGGATCGCGTTCGTCGACCGCGTCACGAAGCAGACCCACGAGGTGCTCGGTCGCGTCGTCGTGCTCGCGGCGTCGGCGATCGAGACCGCGCGCCTGCTGCTGCTATCGGCGCCCGGCGGGCTCGGCAACGCGTCCGACGTGCTCGGGCGCAACCTCATGGATCACGTGCAGGTCAGCGCGGGCGGAACCATGCCGGGACTGCGGCCCGCCGCCGACGCGCAGGACCTCGCCGGCACGTGCTACATCCCGCGCTTCCGCAACGTCGGTGGCGCGAGCGCGGCGTTCGCGCGCGGCTACGGCATTCACGCCAACGTGCAGGGCAGCGCGTTCGGGGGAGCCGGGCCGGTGTTCTTCTACCTCATGGGGATGGGCGAGATGCTGCCGAACCGGGACAACCGGGTGACGCTCGATCCCGAGGTCGTGGACGCGTGGGGCATCCCGGCGGCGCGCATCAGCTGCGCGCACGGCGAGAACGAGGTCGCGATGGCGAAGGATCAGCAGGCCGTGCTCGCGGAGCTCGTTGCCGCGCTCGGGTTCGAGCTGTTCCCGGGTCACGAGCTCGCTCGCGCCGTGCCGGGCGCGACGGTGCACGAGGTCGGGACCGCGCGCATGGGCGCGTCGCCGAAGACGTCGTACCTCAACGCACACAACCAGGCGTGGGAGGTCCCGAACCTCTACGTCGTCGACGGCTCGTGCTTCACGACGTCGTCGTGGCAGAGCCCGACGCTGACGATGATGGCGCTCGCGGTGCGGGCGGCGCGTCACATCGTCGGCGAGCTCGAGCGAATGAACCTGTAGCCATGGATGCGCTCGATGCATATCGCGGGCGGACGGTCGTGCTCACCGGGCACACCGGCTTCAAGGGCTCGTGGCTCGCGCTGTGGCTGACCGAGCTCGGCGCGCGCGTCGTCGGGTTCGCGCTGCCGCCGGAGGAGCCGTCGCTGTTCGAGGCGTGCGATCTGCGCCGGCGCATCACGAGCATCGAAGGCGACGTACGCGATCTCGAGGCGCTCGCGCGCGTGTTCGAGCGCGAGCAGCCGGCGATCGTGTTTCATCTCGCCGCGCAGGCGATCGTCCGCAGCTCGTACGAGCTCCCGAAGCACACGTTCGACGTCAACATCGGCGGCACCGTCAACGTGCTCGAGTGCATTCGCCGCACGGCGGCGACGCGCGCCGCCGTGATCGTCACGAGCGACAAGTGCTACGAGAACCGCGAGTGGGCGTACGGCTACCGCGAGGACGATCCGATGGGCGGCCACGACCCGTACAGCGCGAGCAAGGGTGCGGCCGAGCTCGTGGTCGCGTCGTACCGGCGCTCGTTCCTGTCGGCGAGCGCCGGGCGCGCGTTCGGCCTCGCCACCGGCCGCGCCGGCAACGTGATCGGCGGGGGCGACTTCGCGCGCGATCGCATCGTGCCCGACTGCGTCCGCGCGGTGACCGCCGACCTCCCCGTGGTGGTGCGCAACCCGCGCTCGATCCGACCGTGGCAGCACGTGCTCGAGCCGCTGCACGGGTATCTCGTGCTCGGCGCGCAGCTGCTCGCCGACCCGGTGCGGTACTCGGGCCCGTACAACTTCGGGCCGCTCGTGCTGGATCATGTGACCGTCGGCGAGCTGGTCGCGGTGCTGCTCGAGAGCTGGGGGCGCGGCGCGAGCAAGCTCGACGCGCAGCCCGCCGCGGCGAAGGAAGCCGGCCTGCTGCGGCTCGCGTGCGACAAGGCCATGACCGAGCTCGGCTGGCGGCCGCGGCTCGGTGTCCGCGACGCGATCGCCTGGTCCGTCGAGTGGTACCGCGCGTGGCACGAGCGCGCGCCGGCCGATCAGCTGCTCGAGGTGGCGGCGCGCCAGATCGCTCGCTACTGTGCGGCCCCGGAGAGGACTCGATGATCGACGGCGTCAAAGTCATTCCGCTCAAGCGCATCGCGGACGAGCGCGGCGCGATCTTTCACATGCTGCGCAACGACGACCCGCACTTCGAGCAGTTCGGAGAGATCTACTTCTCGATGATCTATCCGGGGGTCGTCAAAGGCTGGCACCTGCACACGAAGATGACGCTGCTCTACGCGGTGCCCGCGGGCAGCATCAAGCTGGTGCTGTTCGACGCCCGGGTCGGACCGACGCAGCACGAGCTCATGGAGCTCCACCTCGGCGAGTACAACTACCAGCTCGTGCGGATCCCGCCGGGCGTGTGGAATGGCTTCAAGGGCGTCGGGGTCCAGCCGGCGCTGGTGGCGAACTGCGCATCGATCCCGCACGACCCGAGCGAGATCGAGCGCTGCGATCCGCACGGCACGACCATCCCGTACCGCTGGGACCGTCGCGACGGCTGATGCGCGTCTTGCTGACAGGTGCGTTCGGCTTCCTGGGCGGCAGGATCGCCGAGCGGCTGGCGCGCGAGCACGAGGTCGTGCTCTCCGGTCGCGCGGTGCCCGCGCCGCTGGCGACGTGGGCGCAGCGGTTCGAGACCCGGTGCGCCGATCTGATCGGTGAGTCCGACCTGCGCGCGCTGGTGCGCGGCGCCGACGCCGTGCTGCACCTCGCCGCGCTCGACGAGCACGAGGCGCACGGGCGCCCGCTCGAAGCGCTGGCGGTGTCGGCCGAAGCGACGCGGCGCCTGGTCGAGGCATGCCGGCACGAGGCGGTGGCGCGGTTCGCATTCGCCTCGACGATCCACGTCTACGGGAGCTTGACCGGGGCGGCGCTGACCGAGGACTCGCCGACGCGCGCCGCACATCCCTACGCGATCGCTCACCTCGCCGGCGAGGGCTTCTGCCGGCAGGCGTTCGCGGCCGGCTATCCGTGCGTCATCCTCCGGCTCTCGAACGGCTACGGCTGCCCGGTGTGGCGAGCCGTCGACCGCTGGAGCCTGGCGCACAACGACTTCTGCCGGCAGGCGGTCGCGACCGGCGCGATCCGGCTCGCGTCGCCGGGCCAGCAGCAGCGCGACTTCGTCTGGGTCGACGACATCGCCCAGGCCGCGGCGCGCGTGCTCGCAGCAGAGCCCGCGCGGCTCGGCGACGGCGTGTTCAATGTCGGCGGCGACCAGCTGCTCACGATCCGCGAGCTCGCCCAGCGCGTGCAGGCGCGGGCGGAGCTCGCGCTCGGCCGTGCGATCGCGGTCGAGTGGCCGGCGAGCGACACGCCCGCCGGGCCACCGGTGCGGTTCGCGATCGACCGCCTGCGCGCCCTGGGCTTCGCACCGTCGGATCACCTCGACGAGGAGACCGACCGCATCCTGGCGCTCATCGCATCAGCGTCATGATGTCGAGCCGGCGCACCGCGAGCGCCGGTGCGAGCCCGCCGATGACGCCCACGACCAGGCCGAGCGCGATCCCGGCCAGCGGCACGATCGGGCTCGACGTCAGCTCGAGCGGGATCGGCCCGAACGTGATCATGCCGATCGACCGGCGCACGAGCTCGCTCGCGACCACGCCGACGATCGCTCCGACCAGCGCGAGCAGGGCGCTCTCGACGAGGACCATGCGCGCGAGCCGCCGCCGGCGAATGCCGATCGCCGCGAGCGTCGCGAGCTCGGGCAGGCGGATCATCACCGCGGCGTTCATGGTGGCCGCGATCGCCGAGGTTGCGACCACCGCCAGCAGCACGAGCATGGCGAGCACCGTCTTCAACACGGTGGCGAGCCCGGCGCCGGCCTCGAAGAACGTGGTCAGCGGCGTCGCCTGCGCCTCGAGATCCTTGCTGTGGTTGATCTTGTCGACCAGCCCGGCGACCTGCGCGGCAGACTCGGCGACCAGCGTCGTCGAGCTCGAGAACTTGGCCTTGAGGTGGAGCTCCAGGGCCTCGCGCAGCGTCCACACCTCGTCCTCGAACCGGCTGCCGCCGGCTTCGAAGATGCCGCTCACCTTCGACTCGCCTCCGGGCAGGAACAGCGACCCGCCGAGCCGCAGGTTGGGGTGCGTCAAGGCGAGGCGGCGTCCGACGATCACCTGCAGCGAACCGTGCGCGGGCAACGTGCCCGAGAGCAGGCGCGCACCGTGCACCGCGAGCGAGCGATCGTCGATCCCGCGCACCGTCGCCGGCTGCTCGAACTTGGTGAAGTCGGTCGTGTTGACGGCCGCGGTCGTCACGATCTCGCGGGTCACGAGCGGTGCGTTGTCGCGCTTGCGGATGCCGTCGAGCAGCTCGACCTTGTGCGCGGTGTCGAGCGGGAGCCGGCTCGCGTCCTCGGAAGCGGCGCCGCGCCCGAGCACGACGATGTTCTCCGCCGGCGTGCTCTCGACGAGCTGCCGCCGCAGATCGAGATACACCGCGAGCCCGGTGGTGGCACCGGCGACGAACAGCACGATCGACAGGATCGTGATCAGATTTGCCCGCAGCCGCGCGCGCAGACTCCGGTACACGTAGAAGACGAACAGCACCCGATCGAAACGGTATGTGCGCAGCGCGCGAGGTGTCAACGACGCGTTGCTTGACGAGGTGCAAGCGTGGCGTCTACGCTGGTGAGCGATGTACGTGCGCCTCCTGGGGTGGAGTCTGCGGCATCGGCGGTGGCGTCACGTGCTCGATGGCCTGACGATCGCGATCACCGTCGCGATCGTGATGTTGTTCGTTTCGGTGGTCGTCGATCTGGTGAAGTTCGCCAACATCTCGTCGGGCCGCACGCTCGCCCGCATCCTGCCGGGGCCGACGATGTCGCAGCCCGGCGTCTCCGGCCTGCCGGAGAGCCTGCTGCCGATGTTCCAGAAGATCCCCGGCGTCAAGCTGGTGCAGCGCCAGAAGCTGTTCATGGGGCGCCACGAGAGCGGCGCGTCGTACTACATCAGCGGCGAGGAAGACTCCGGCATCGAGCTCAACCGCGACTTCTTTCCGGTCGAGCCCGACGTGTTCGAAGCGTGGAAGCGCGAGCCGAAGCTCGGCGCGATCGTCACCGAGGCCACCGCGCAGGAGCTCGGGCTGAGGGTCGGCCAGCAAGCCGAGATCCCGACGCCGTACGGACCGCTCGCGATCAAGGTCGTCGGGCTGTCCTACGGCGGGCCGGTCGCGCACCGCATCGCGCCGCACTTCGACTACATCCGCGAGTTCACCGGCAACGACGGCTACTGCGACTATCGCCTGTTCGCGGCGCCCGCGGACTTCGAGCGCGTCGCCAGAGAAGTCGTCGAGCGCACCAAGCACAGCGACAACCCGCTGCTCGCGGTGAGCGACTCGCAGATCACCACGAGCTGGGTGGGCCGGGTCGCGATGGTCCCCGCCCTGCTCGGCTTTCTCGGCGCGTTCCTCGCGTTCACGACCGCGCTCACGCTCGCCAACAACCGCGCGATCTCGGTCCGCGAGCGTCGCACCGAGCTCGCGACGCTCCGCGTGCTGGGCTATCGCCGCCGCGCCATCATGCGGCTGGTCCTGAACGAATCGATCCTGGTCGGCGTCCTCGGCGGCGTGCTCGCGATCCTCGTGATGGGGCTCGTGTTCCGCGACGGCGTGCAGCTCACGCCCGGCAGCGAGCGCCTGCTCCAGAAGGTCACGCTGACTCCGCTCGCGATCGCGTGCGGCTTCGTGCTCTCGATCTTGATTCCGCTCGCCGGTGCCGTCCCGGCCGCCATCGCCGCGATTCGGATGCCCCTCGTCGATGCGCTGCGCGATAGCGCTTAGCGTCATGAACATTGCCGCAACAGTGGTGTTACGATGGCGCGGACGCCGCACTGATGACGCCGCCCGCGCAGTACACCGCAGCCGAAGCGTTCGTTCAATGCCTCCTGCGAGAAGGCGTCGACGCGACGTTCGGTATTGCAAGCGGCTACTTGAGCCCGCTGCTCGATGCGATGCGGCGCGCCGGCCTGCGCGCGGTGACCAACCTGCACGAGGGCGCCGCGGCGTTCGCGGCGGCCGGCTACACGATGGCGTCGGGCAAGCTCGGTGTCGTCTACGCGCAGTCGGGGCCCGGCGTCACGAACGCTGTCACCGGGGTCGCCGCCGCGTACATGGATTCGATTCCGCAGCTGCTCGTCGCGGCCGCGGCGCCGACCAACCTCTACGCGCGCGACGCGCATCAGGAAGCCTCCGGCGGCGAGTTCGGGATCGATCAGCTCGATCTCTACCGCAGCGCCGCCGCGGTGCGCTACCGGCCGCCGACCGGCGAGGCGATGGTGCGCTGCGCGCGCCGCGCGTTCGCGGCCGCGCTCGGCCAGCGCTCGACCGCGGTCGTCGAGGTCGGTGTCGACCTGTGGTCGCAGCGGATCGCGCACGCCGACCTCGCGCCCACCGAATACCGATCCGCCTCGCGGCCGGTCGATGGCGTCGGGCTCGAGCGGGTCGCGGCGCTGCTGCGCGCCGCCCAGCGGCCGGTGCTGCTGGTCGGCCACCGCGCGGTACACCGCGGCACCGCGGCGGAGCTGCGCGCGCTGTGCGAGGAGCAGGACCTGCCGTGCGCGACGGTGGACTTCGCGAAGGGCGCCGTCCCCGAGGATCACCCGCTGTCGCTCGGCGTGCTCGGCAGCTGCGGCCACGAAGCGGCCGCGAGCTACTTCGAGCACGCCGACCTCGTGATCGCGCTCGGCACGCGCATGTCGAGCCAGACCACGTTCGATTTCGACTCCGCGCTGTTTCCGAGCCTCGTGCATATCGACGAGCTGCCCGAGGAGCCCGGCCGCAATCTGCGCCTCGAGCTCGGCGTGGTCAGCGATCTCTCGGCGGTGCCGGCGGCCCTGCGCGCCGCGGCGGGCAAGCCGGTGCAGCGCGGTCGCGCCGAGCGCGTGCGCGCGCTGCGCGAGCAGCACGGCGTGTATCGCGGCACGACCGACCGCGCGCCGACCACGACGCCCGCCGTGCTCACCGCGATCCGCGAGGTGATGCCGCGCGACACGCTGGTCGTCGGCGATTCCGGGCTGACGCTGCAGTACCTCAAGCACTTCTTCCCGGTGTACGCCGCCGACGGGTTCTTCAACCTCTACAGCATGGCGCCGATGGGCTCGGGCCTGCCGCTCGCGGTCGGCGTACAGCTCGCGCGCCGCGACGAGCCGGTGCTGTGCGTGATCGGCGACGGCGGCGCGCTCGTGCACCTGAGCGAGCTCGCGGTGGCGGCGCACTACGAGCTGCCGTTGATCGTGGTCGTCATCAACAACGAGGGCTACAAGCAGGTCGGCGATCGCATGGAGCGCTACCTCCACGAGGCGTACGCGTGCGCGCTGCCGCACGTCGACTTCACCGCGGTGGCGCGCGCGTGCGGCTGCGACGCGTACCGCGCCGACGACGCGGCGGCCGCAGCCGCGGCCGTGCGCACCGCGCTCGAGCGTCGCAAGCCCGCGCTGGTCGAGGTGCGAGTGAAGGGCGACAACCTGTTCGACATCACCCCGGATCGGATCAAGAAGTGGTGGGACCGGATGTTCGCGAACAGCGCGACGTCGCCGACCTGGCCATTTCCGCGCTGACCTGTGATACACAGTTTTCGGGGGTTATCTTGAGCGAGTCTCTCGGCGTTCGTTACATCCAAGCGACGAAGAGCTACCGCCAGGGCGGCCGCGATCTGCCGGTGCTGAACGGTGTCACGTTCGACGTCAATCCCGGTGAGTTCATCGCCCTGATGGGCCCGTCGGGCTCCGGCAAGTCGACGCTGCTCAACATGACGGCGGGCATCGACCAGCCGACCGCGGGGCAGGTGCTCGTCGGCAACCACAACCCCAGCTCGATGAGCGACGACCAGCTCGCCGACTGGCGGCGGCAGTACGTCGGCTTCATCTTCCAGCGCTATCACCTCGTCAACGTGCTCACCGCCGCGGAGAACGTCGAGGTGCCGCTGCTGCTGTTCAAGCTGTCGAAGGCCGAGCGCAAGCGCCGCGTGCAGACGGCGCTCGAGCTGGTCGGCCTCGCCGATCGTGCGAAGAGCTACCCCAAGCAGCTCTCGGGCGGCGAGGAGCAGCGCGTGGCGATCGCGCGCACGATCGTCAACGACCCGGCGATCATCCTCGCCGACGAGCCCACCGGCGATCTCGATTCGAATTCCGCGCAGGAGATCCTCGGCCTGCTCGTGCTGCTCAACCAGAAGTTCCACAAGACCATCATCATGGTCACGCACGATCAGAACGCGGCGAGCTACGCGCACCGCACGATGTACCTGCACAAGGGCCAGTTCTCGGAGGTGGCTTAGTGGCAGCGGCAGCGCGGGCGGGCGCGCTCGTGCTGCTGTCACTGGTTCTCGGCGCGTGCGCGCAAGCCCTCCCGAGGTCGTTCTCGGGGTTTCCGCTGCCGCGCGCGATGCTCCCCACCGCCGCGAAGGACGCGGTGCCGAGCGGCAAGCTCACGCTCGCCGATGCCTACGCACTCGCGCTCGCGCGCAGCGAGCGAGTCGCGCTCGCCGAGCGCGCGGTCGCCGACGCCGACATCGACTGGAGCGAGAAGTCCACCGAGATGGCGCCGACGCTCGACGCCACGGCCACGGCCTACGAGCAGCGCGAGCGCGTGATCGGTGGCGTCGTGTTCACGCCCGGGCAGCAGTTCGTCGGCGCGGTCACGCTCGATCAGCCGGTGTTCCGCAAGGGCTTCTTCGATTCGCGCGCCGGCGGCAAGCACCGCTACGACAGCGCCCGCGCCGCACTCGTGCGCGAGCGCCAGCTGCTCGCGCACGACGTCGCCGCCGCGTACATCGACGTGCTCAAGTTCCGCCGCCTGCTCGAG